>Ga0114931_10001839_pt1 | contig 26969 bp, 20 predicted proteins | sample 2SBtaG_FD_89579 | JGI IMG/M metagenome (GOLD analysis project Ga0114931, IMG submission 89579) | Deep subsurface microbial communities from Kolumbo volcano to uncover new lineages of life (NeLLi) - 2SBTROV14_V59a metaG | ecosystem: Environmental > Aquatic > Marine > Volcanic | place: Kolumbo... | reverse complement strand
GAACGGACTGGAGGTCATCAACCTCGGCGCGGGCCATTCCAGTGGCAGCGAGAGTCTCTGTGGGCGTGTGGTGACCGCGCTGAAGTCGGGCGCCCTGCTCAACGAGTCCGTCGGTGCGGGCTATCTGGAGCGGAACTGGCCGCCGGCGCTGAAAAAGGAAGGCGCCTGGCCGCTCTCCAGCCTGCGCCAGAGTTTCCTCGATGGATCGCTGACACGACTGGTCGATCCGGACTCGGTCCTGCGAACCAAGATCGTCGAGTTCGTGGGCAAGGGGGACTTCGGACTGGCTTCGGGAAAGAGTTCTGGTGGCAACTTCGAACGCGTCTGGTTCGGAGAGTCGATGGGAGCAGACGAAGTCGCCTTCGAGTCGGGTGTGTTCCTGTTGCTGAAGGGCACAGCACAGAGGCTGGCCGCTCAGCCCGAGCCGGAGCCGACCGATCCGCCGGAGCCGGGGCCTGCGCCAGGTCCAGAACCTGGGCCAACTCCTGGAAGCGGTGATGATCCCCGCCCCCCTGCAGCCAGACAGACTCTTCGTGTGCACGGAGAAATACCTGCGGAGTTGTGGAATCGTCTTGGCACGAAACTGCTGCCGAAACTGAAGTCGGGTAGCAGCCTGAAGGTGGGGATCGATCTGGTTGTCACCGCCGACGGCGAATCGGCCGAAGCACTGAAAACCGACCTGCGGCAGATCCTCACGGATCTTGGAATCAACGACAAGGTGACCGTCACGGGCGAGTGATGCTCGTCATTGCCATGGCCGCGGCATGCACAGCCTCTGACAACAGCATGCAGCGGACGGCGATTCGCGCCGCCGCTGACGCTGAGCGCTATACCGAGAACGATGCGGATGCATGAAACTGCCGATCATGTACTGGCCCTGCTCCGGTCCCTCGATTTTGATCTCGACGTGCGCCTCGACTTGCAAGATTCGTTCTGCGCGATTCATCTTCCACAGGCGCGCGACGCCGATTACCGATTCATTATCCATGTCTACGAGGACGGAGAGCCTCAGATCGGAGCAGTGCTGGTCGACGGCTATCCCGAAGCGTATTTCTGGTACTGGCCCTTCGAGGAGCCTGACTTCGACTCACCCGATCGGCGCCGGAGTGAGTTTCTGAGCGCGGTCCGTCGGCTTCTCACCAGCCGCTCACGGATACGGCAGAAGCGCGGGTGGCTCACCACAGAGTTCAGATGCGAAGTCAAAAGTGGTGAAGGCTGGTCGAGAGCTGGCCCTTCCCTGTCCGGTTTGAAGTGGGGCTGTAAGCCTCCTCCGACCGAGCAGAAGGTCACATTCTATGAATCACCTTCGCTCGTTAGTCTCTGAGCCGGGCAGGCGTATCCCCAGTTCGTACTCGACTGCCCACCGCCCGTTGACCCACGCCGCACGCGAGAAGTCGAGTCGGCCCGGCAATCGTGATACAGGCAGCCCCCATGAGCGATGCAATACGGCCAGCGGCAGACTGGCTCTGGACGTGAGCCCCTGGCGAAGGATCCGTTGATCGTGCTCCGAATCGGCAACATCGAGCTCGGAGCGGTACCGCGCGTCGCCGTACCGCTCACCGACGCCGAGGTCGACGAGACCGCTGCGGCGCTGGCCGCGGCACTGCGCTGGGCCGACGTCGTCGAGCTGCGCGTCGACATGTTCGCCTCGCGCGAACCACAACACGTCGCCTCCGTCTGCGAGAAGGTCAAGAAATGTGGCGCCGCGCTCCTGGTCACCGTGCGCAGCGGCGACCAGGGTGGCGCCCGCGACATCGACGACTCATCGCGCCTGGATCTCTACCGCGCGGCACTGCCTTTCGCCGACGCTTTCGACGTCGAGCTGCACTCCCCTATCTGCGATGACGTGCTCGCACTGGCCGCAGGGCGATCGCTCACCACCATCGCCTCGCACCACGACTTCGCGACCACACCCGCGCAAAGCGCCCTGCACTCCCTGCTCACCGAGGCCACCGCGCATGGCGCCGACATCGTCAAGATCGCGGCCACGGCGCACGACTCTTTGGATCGCAACCGCTTGCTCGATCTCCTGCGCGACGGCCCGACGGACGCAATGATCGTCATCGCGATGGGAGAGCAAGGCGCGGCCTCGCGCGTGTTCTTCCCCCTCTGCGGCTCGCTGCTGACCTACGGGTTTCTCAATGAGGCGGTCGCCCCGGGACAGATGTCGATCCGCGCACTGCACAGCGAGCTGGCCAGGTACAGTCCCGATTTCGCCGCAGCTCACTCCTGAGCGCGGCCGGGACACCAGCTATGCGGAACGCACCCCGTATCACATTCCGCGGCGCCTGCGCTCGCGTGCCGCCATCGCGTGAACGAACTTGCCCAGCAGTCCGGGGAAGAATCGCTTGGCGTAGTACATCCCCCACGCCTCGGGCGACACCGGCAGGACCGCGCGGTTTCTCTCGACCGCTTTGAGAATGTTTGCGGCAACCCTTTCCGGACCGTAGTTGCGCCGCTGGTAGGCGGCGACGATCTCGGCTCGATTCTCTTCCGTGGCGAGCGGGCCGACCATCCGCGAGCTCTGCGTAATCGGTGTGTTGATGATCCCCGGACACACCGTCGTCACGCCGATCGCGTGCGTAGCGAGCTCGTCGCGCAGCGCCTCGGACAGGCCGACCACGGCGAACTTGGTCGTCGAATACGCCGCCAGGGCCTCGGTAGCGACGAGCCCAGCCGCCGAGGCTACATTGATGACATGGCCACTGCGACGCTCGATCATCGGCGGCAGAAAAAAGTGGCACCCGTGGATGACTCCCTTTACATTGATGCCGAGCACCCAATCCCAATCGTCCAGGCCGGTGTCGACAAAGCCGCCGCCGAGTCCGACACCGGCGTTGTTCATCAAGATGTCGACCGCCCCCACCGCCACGTGCACCTCGCCGGCGAAGCCCTCCATCGCCGAACGCTCGGCGACGTCGACCACGCGGCGCAACACCTTGCGCCCGAGCGCCTCGGCCTCCCCGGCAACTGCCTCGAGCCCATCTTCGTCGAGGTCGCAGATGGCCAGATCGGCGCCGCGGCGGGCAAACGCCAATGCCGTCTCCTTGCCAATGCCGCTGGCGGCGCCCGTGACGAGGACGGTCTTGCCACTGAGATCGGAGATATTCATCGTTCGCTCATTACCACCCGGCCGGCCGCGATTGAAGCGCCGGCGGGCTTTGGGTAGAGCACCAGCATGCCAGCGCTTCGACGAGGCGACGCCGCCGGGGAGACGATCCCACCGGTCGATCCGGCGGGAGAGTACCGCGCCCTCGCGAAAGAGATCGACGCCGCCGTGCGCGCGGTGCTGAAAAGCGGACAGTTCATCGGCGGCAGCGAGGTCGCCGCATTCGAAGCGGAGTTCGGCGCCTTCCTCGGCGTCGAACACGTCGTCGGCGTCGGCAACGGCACCGACGCACTCGAAATCGCACTCACCGCCTGCGGTATCGGCGTCGGCGATCGAGTCGCCGTGCCGACGTTCACCTTCGCCGCCACCGTCGAGGCCATCGTCCGTGCCGGCGCCGCTCCCCTCCTCATCGACGTCGTCGACAGCAACCTGACCATCGACGTTCAGGCCCTCGCCGCACAGCTGCGCGCCGGCGAGCCGATCAAGGCGGTGATTCCGGTTCACCTGTACGGGCACCCCGCCGACCTCGAAGCGCTGCTGGCCCTGTGCGCCGAACACGAGATCCTGGTAATCGAAGACGCGGCCCAGGCGCACGGCGCGAGATGCCAGATCGGCGGCAGCAGAAGACGGGTCGGTGGACTGGGTATCGCCGGCTGCTTCTCGTTCTATCCGACCAAGAACCTCGGCGCCGCCGGCGACGGCGGGGCGATCGTCACCAACGACGCGACGATCGCCCAAACGGTCCGCCGGATTGCCAATCACGGCGACGCCGGCAAGTACGAACACACCCTCGCCAATGGCCGCAATTCCCGCCTCGACGCGATCCAAGCAGCAATTCTGAGGATCAAGCTCGGCCATCTCGACGACTGGAACACCTCCCGGCGCCGCATCGCCGCCACCTACACCAGCCGCCTCGGCGACATGCCGGACTCGAATGCCCGCCTGCCGAGCGAGCGTGCCGGCGCCGAGAGCGTGTTTCACCAATACGCGATCCGCGTCGCCGAGCGTGACCGGATCCACCAGAAGCTGCGCCAACACAATATCGTCGCAGGTGTCCACTATCCACGGGCGATCCACCAACAACCCGGATTCCAGAAATTCGTGCGCGACGGCGCAGAGTACCCGATCGCGGAACAAGCGGCGCGGGAGGTGCTCTGCTTGCCGATCTACCCGTTGATGAAGGACGCCGCGGTCGACAGAGTCGTCGAAGCTCTGATCGCGACGGAGAGCTGACCGTCGATCGACGTCACGCCTCAGGCCGGCACGGCCGCCGGAGTCACCGAGGTTCCAGCGGCATCACCGGCCTCGGCCAACAGGCCCTCGGCGCGGGCCCGGTAGCGACCGAGCCCGTGCGTTCGGCTGATCTCGAGCCCGCGGGCCAAATACTCCGCCGCCCGTATGGGCTCGCCGCGCACCAGGGCGACCTCGCCGAGACCGTTCAAGCTCGCGGCGCGGCCGACGAACACGTCGATTTCCTCGGCGAGGCGAAGACTCTCACGGAAGCACGCCTCGCTCTCCTCCCAGTGAGCTTCGCCGAGGCGAAGCGTGGCCTCGCCGAGGGCGGCCCGAGAATACATCAAACGCAATCGGCCCGCCGAATTGGCGAGTGCCTGGCGCGCCAGGTTCTCCGCCCGGCGAAACTTCGAGAGCGCGACCAGCGCCTCGACCATGGGCAGAGCCGAAAGCACCATGTTGCCACCGCGCGCCACCCCCTCCTCAGCCAGCTTCATGATGCGCCCACTCGGCGCCGTGCCCTCGAGCTCGACGTGCGTGGCAACCAGGAGAACGGCCGCCCGCCGCATCCCCCACTCGACACCGATCTCTTCCGATTTCGCCAGCCCTTCCCGCGCCCAGCCATCTGCGCTGGCGTAATCGCCACCGAGATACTCGATGTAGCCGGCCAGCCCGAGCGACGATGCCTCGACGATGCGGTTGCCAGCTTTGCGAGCGAGCGCGATCGTTTCGACAGTCTCGAGCTTCGCCGCAGCGAGGTCATCCGAGAAGAAACGCACCTGTTGCCGCATCACCCGCGCCGACAGGTACACATCCGAGAGCTTCTCGACATCGCCGAACTCGCGCAGACGCTCGAGCGCCCAATCCAGCGATTGCGTCGCCTGGGCGAAGCGTCCGTCGAGCACGTAGTTCCACGCCAGCGCGCGCGACACACTGACCGCCAAGGCCTCGTCACCCTCGGCACGGGCGCCCCGCACGCCTTCTTCGACCGAGCGCAGCCCGCGGTCGAACTCTTTCGGCAGCGTCGACAGGATCATCCCGAGGAACGTTTTCGCCGATGCCAGACTCGACCGGTCTCCGAGCTCCTCGGCGAGGTCGATGGCCTGCTCGGCGGCCTGTCGGGCCAGAGGATCTTCCGACGACCCGTACAACACCACCATCCGCGCGAACCCGAGTACCGACAGCAACAAGAGACGGCGCTCCTCCGCGCCAGCGCCGTCGGCGCGAGTGTCGGCAATCTCCCAGGCTCGGCGGTAGAGATCGATCGCCGAGCGAAAGGCCGCCAGGCGCTCTGCATCGTTGGCGGCCGCGATCAACGTCTCGACCGCCTTCACCTGGTTGCTGCTGCGCGCGTAGTGATGCGCCACCAGAGTCGAACGCGCGCCGTTCTCCTCGAGGATCGAAGCGACGCGCTCGTGCAGCATGCGACGTTCGCGCAGCAGCAGGCTTTCGTAGGCGACTTCCTGGGTCAGACTCTCGCCGAACCGAAGCTCCTCGCCGGCGGTGCCGCCGACCGGGTGGACCACGCCGCGGTCGACCAGTTGCGTGATGGCACGGGTGATCGCTGCGCCACTGCTGTCGAGCAGCTCCTCGACCTCGTCGCGGCGAAATTGGCGGCCGAGAACCGCTCCCAGCTGGGCAACTCGCTTCGCCTCCGGATCGAGACTGTCGAGCCGCGCCGCCAGCACCTCGCGCACCGAGCCGGGGATGAGCACCTCGTCCAGATCACCCACCAGTACGCACCCCTGCGGGCCACACTGCAGCAGGTCGCGTTCGATCAGAGACCGCGTGATCTCCTCGACAAAGAACGGACTGCCCTCGGCGCGTTCGCGAATACGCTCCGCGACCGCATCCGGTAAGGAGCCACCGACGATACTGTGCATGATTTCGTCCATCGCCCGGTCGCCGAGCGGGCGCAGCGCGATGCGAGTCATCGCCGCCTTGGTGCGCCACCGGAAGGCCTCGTCGGGGCGCGAGCTGATCACGATCATCACCCGCGAGCTCACCAATGCCGTCAAAGCCAGCTCGAGGAGCGCACGAGACTGGTCGTCGGCCCAGTGCAAGTCCTCGAATACCACCAGGACCGGCGCCTTCTCCGCCTCGCGCAGTATCAGGTTGCCGACGGCCCGCGTCGTCTCCTGTTCGAGCTCGTCGAGCGGAACCTCGCTGGCGTCGACAGCGGACTGGGACAACAATCGCGACAGGTGCGGAAACTCCTCCCGGATCTTCTCGAGGCCCACGCCGATCTTGCGCGACACGCACTTCTCCGCGACCTCCGGCGATACGTTCGCTTCAATCTCGAAAAACGTCCGCAGCATGGAGATGAACGGGAAATACGGCTCGAGTTGGTGGAGCGCCGAGCAACGCGCCTCGAAGACCGTGACCGCGCGATTCGCAAGCTGTTCCTTGAGCTCGTGGATCAAGCGCGACTTGCCACTGCCGGCATCTCCGACTACCTGCACGACCTGTGGCAAGCCGCCCTCGAGCCGTTCGAAACACGCCATCATCTGCGCCAGCTCTTCGCCCCTGCCGACCAGCGGTGTCAGCCCGCGACGTGCCGCAACCGCCATCGGATTGGTGGCGTCGACGGCGTCGATCACTTCGAAGGCGGCGACGGGAGCGGCCTTCCCCTTGACTGCGAACGGACCGGCCGCCCGCGTGCGAAAGAAGCCTCGCGACAGACGCTCCGTCTCTTCGCTGATCAGAACCGAACCGGGCGCCGCCAACGATTCCAGACGCGACGCGAGATTGGTGGTGTCGCCGATCGCCGTGTAGTCCATTTTCAGGTCGTTGCCGACCGCGCCGGCGACGACCGGCCCGGTGTTGATCCCGATCCGCGCCGGCAGCTGGATGTGTCGTTCGACCGCGAGCCGCCGGTTGAACTCGTGCATCGCATCGCGAACGGCGATCGCCGCCCACAGCGCACGCTGCGGGTCGTCCTCGTGCCCGATCGGCGCGCCAAACAGTGCCATCAAGCCGTCACCGGCAAGTTGGTTGACGATCCCCTCGAAGCGATAGATCTCGCGGAAGGCGATCTCGAGATACTGATCGAGGATCTCGCGATACTCCTCCGGGTCGAGGCGTTCGGCGACCGCCGTCGAGCCCGCGAGGTCACAAAACAGAACCGTGACGACCTTGCGCTCGCCGCTGATCGAACGGCCGGTCGCCGAGAGCTTCTCGGCCATCCGCGCCGGCATGGCCCGCGAAAACCGCTGCAGGCCATCCTCGCTGGCAATGCCGGTGCTGGCTCCAGCCGCGACGCCCCCAGCCGCATCCGCCAACGGCGCAGCGGAATCGACCGCGCCAACCTCCGAATCCACGGGCCCGGCGTTCGAAGACCTGTCGCCAGCAGCCGCAGACGACTCGACCGGAGCGCCGCAATCCGGGCAATAGCGAAACTCCCCGGCGAGGACCGCGCCGCATGACGAACACCTCGGCCCGACGGGCTCGCCGCAAGAATGGCAGAACTGCTTGCCGGGCAAGAGCTCGGCGCCGCAGGAATCACACGGCATAATAGGGCGAGCTTCCCCTGCAGCACGGCCACAGTCAAGCCACAGCAGGCAGCGTTCCCGCGCACCGCGAGCGAAGAACGCTTCATCGCGCATTCGATTCCCGCCGGCGATCCGCCATTCTCATCAATGAGACGGCTCGCCACCGCGACTCCACACTGCCGGGCTCAACCGGCATGGCGCACAGTTTGCGGGTTTGCCTACCGACGCAGCCGAAGGAAGACTGGCGAGCGGCGCCGGCGACGTGTTCGGCCCTGCCAACTGTGGTCGGAAAGGAGGCAACAGGTGAGTCGTCGTAAGAAGGTCCCGGGGATCAAGCTGGATCCCGACGACTGGATGGTTCGCCCCTTCCTGAAGTTCGCCGGGGCGATGCGCAGCTACCACGATCACGAGGTTCTCCACCTCGAGCGCCTGCGCAAGCTCATCCGCGAGCGCCGCCGCGTCGTACTGGTTGGCAACCATGCCCTCGACATGCTCGACCCGCTTCTCTTCGTCTCCGTCCTCCTCGAAAAGTGCGGCTGTGTGCCGTGTTTCGTCGGCCACGAAAACCTCGTCTTCGGCCTTCCCGGTTTGCGCGAGGTGGCGTTGCGTCACGGGATGATCCCCTCGCGCCACATGGCGGAGACGGCGGCGGCCTTACAGCGCGACGGGATGTTGATGCTGTACCCCGGGTCGGGTTCGGAGGCGGCACGCCGGATCTATAGCGACGAGCCCTACCGCTTGAAGTGGAAAGGCCGGAGCGGATTCCTTCGCCTGGCACTCGAGCACGACGCCGAGCTGTTGTTCGTCGCCGCGGTCGGCATCGACGAGATGTACTTCCAATCGCGCCTCGAGATTCCGAGCACCGTCCTGCGCTGGTTGAGCTCGGAACGGTACCGGGGTTCGCGCCTCCAGTTCGGACCATTCGGGCCGCATTTGCTGCCGGCGATGTTTCCGTTCCCGGTCAAGATCACGCACGTCATCTCTCCGCCCATCGACCTCGGCGATCGCCAGGCCGCCTTGCACGACCGCCGCGCCATGGCTCGCCTGCACCGCCGTGTCGAAAAGGACTGCCAGGATTTCCTCGACCGGGCAGTCGCGGCGCGCGACGAGAGCGCGCCACTGGTCGACCGCGCGGTGCGCGCGGGCCAACAGCTTCTGCGGGGGATCGGCGCTTGACCCAGCTACCACCTGCACTGGTCGAGATCCCGGATATCCCGAGCGGCGTGCTGCCGCGGGAAGCATGGCAGGATCGGCTGCTGACCCAGATCGGCAGCGCCCTCGACAGCACCGCACTGCAGGCGGCGCGCCTGGCCATCGACGCATTCCTGATGCCGCGCCCAGAGGAGTTGCCGGCGATGCTGGAGACAGCGGCGCAGTTTCTCTCGGGCGGCCTGCGCGACGACCCGCGCAGCTACCTGGCGCTCGCCGCCGAAGCCGGCGCCAGCGGGCCGCGCACCCACACCCAGCGACGGCGCCGCTCGCTACCCGGCGGCACGGTGTACTCGCGCCGCTTCGGCATCGACTTGCAACCCGCCGCCAACCCGGTGGCCGGCGGAAAAGCAGCGAAGCACGATCAGATTCACATCGAGCACTGGATCCACCACGGTCACCAGCCGCGCCCAACCGCCCTCGCATTGCACGGATTCGGCATGGGCAACCCGCGCATCGACGCCGTGGCAATATTCGCCAACGAGATCTTTCGCCACGGTTGCGACGTTGCGCTGATGACGCTGCCCTACCACGCCGCCCGCAAACCGCCCGGCGCGCGCTTCTCCGGACAGCACTTCACGTCGGTCGATATCGGCCAGCTCAACCAGGCCGTGCGGCGCTCCGTATACGAGATCTGCGCCGTCGAAAACTGGCTGCGCGTGGAGCACAGCGGGCCGGTCGGCATGATCGGCCTCAGCCTGGGCGGCTACATCTCGGCGCTCATGGCGGGGATTCTGCCGCAGCTCGACTTCGTGATTCCGATCGTTCCACCGGTCTGCATCGGCGATCTCGCCTGGCGGTTTTTACAGCGCAGCCACTACCACCCGACCGGCTCGCAAGCCGAAACTCTGCTCGACAGCCTGCGCACAGCGTATCGGGTTCACTCGCCGCTGACATACCCGGCCGTGGTGGCGAAAGAGCGGCTGCTCATTCTGGCGGGACGCGGCGACCAGATCGTTCCGCCCGAGCACCCGTACGCGCTGTGGCTCCACTGGAACCAGCCCGACATCGAATGGTTCAGCGGCAGCCACCTGGCGCCATTCCACCGCCGCCACCTGGCGGCGCGAATCGTCGGACACATCGAGCGCTGTGTCGGTTGACCGGCCCCTATTCGTGACGCGGACGCGTACCTTCCGCTACCCGGCGGCGGACGATCGGCGACAGAACATCGGCGATGTGCGCCGCGCCGCCCGGCGTGTAGTGCCCGCTGAGATCGTGAAATTCGTACTTGGTGAGCAGATCATGTAGATCCACCAACTCGCCTCCGGCGCGTTCGACGACCGAACGCAGCATGGCAAACCGTTCGCCGAACCGATCGCCGAACCTCTGCTCGAGATTTTCCCCCAAAACCGGCGCCACCACGACTGTCACCGGCACACCGTGGCTGGCCGCCATACGAACACTCGCCGCCAGCATCTGCACCATCGGACTGCTACTGGAGATCGGCTCCCCCAAGGCCTGGATGGCATTCATGATGTTCTCGTAAGGCCACCTCGCGCGCCGGCGCGGCCGTGTCGTCCATACCGCATCGTGGAAGACCTCGCGCGCACCCTGGATGACATACGCGCCACTATCGACGAGCTTCCAGTCCAGCGCCCGGGCGAGCAGTACCCGCGGGAACGTAGTACCGCGCCCGTACCACGGCAGCAGCGCCGTGCGCGGTAGCTCCTCGCGCGGTATCAGCGACGCGAACTGAAGCACACCGATACCCAGGGCGACCGGCTTCATGATGCGCAGGTTCGCAACGATGAAGACCGCCGCCGGATCCAGTTCCAGCACTCTGCCCATTGTGCTGTAATGGACATACGCGTCGGCCCCGGGGAACGAGCGATTGAACGACTCGATCGCATGTACGCCCTCGAGACCTCGCTCCACGAGCGTCGGATACTGACGCTTCTTTCCGGATTTCGCGATCGTTGAATCGCCCATCCAGACGACGAGTGGTCGCTTGGGGAATCTGCGGCGGACCGGACTCATCAAGAAATTGCGATAAGCATAGAGCCGCGCCCCCTCTTTGAAGAATCGCGGCGACGCCACCGACCAGACCGCAAGCGCCAGGCAGCCGAGGGTAGTGAGCACGATCACGGCAACCCGGGCCGAAGTCGTTTCCCTGGATGTCATAACGGCGGCCCGATGGTCGTGAAGCAACCACAGCTCTCGGCCTCGCCCGAGCCGACAAGCGGAACGAGTTTCGAGCTACGGTACAATGGCGTGAACGTATCCAACGGACTGTCAGAACTGAAAGTAGATGAACCGCGCCGATCCCGCGGAAAAGAGAAAGACCGTGATCAGGATCGCGGCGTACCCCGCGCCCTGGACGACTGCCGGCAGGCGCCGGTACCGCTCGCGCAGCGGCAGCGGCGACTCGGCGATGTGGAGCGCGACACTGAGCATGAGCACCAGGACGGCGAGCGTTGCGGTCGAGTGGATATTGATCTGCCAGACCAGGAGCCGGTCGAAAATCTTGCCAGCGGTCGCGAAGTCGGGCGCACGGAAAAAGACCCAGGCGAAGCACACCATATGAAATGTCGCCACCTGCTTGGCGATCCGAACGACCGGGCGATCCTCGGGCGCCGGCCGGCCACGGCTGAAGAAACGATGCGCGGCGGACCACGTCCCGTGGATCGCGCCCCACACTACGAAGTTCCACGACGCCCCGTGCCACAAGCCGCCGAGCAGCATCGTCACAGCGAGATTCACATAGGTGCGCACTGTGCCGCGCCGATTCCCTCCCAGGGGCACGTAGAGGTAGTCCCGCAACCAGGACGACAGCGAAATGTGCCAGCGCTGCCAGAACTCGCGCGGGTTGGTCGACAGGTACGGACGGTCGAAATTTTCCGGAATGTGAAACCCGAACAGAGCCGCCAATCCTATCGCAATGTCGCTGTACCCAGAGAAGTCGAAGTAGATCTGGTAGGCATAGCCGTAGATCGCTAGAAGGACGTTCGGCGTTCCAAACGAGCCGGGATCGCCGAACACGGTATCGACGTATTCACCCAGGGTGTCGGCCAACACCACCTTCTTGAACAGGCCCAGCCCGATCCGCACCATCGCCATCTCGACGGCGCTCGGGCGAACCGTACGCCGGCTCTCCAGCTGCGGCAGAAACTCTTTGGATCGCACGATCGGCCCGGCAACCAGCTGCGGAAAGAACGAGACGAACAACGCGAAATCGAGGAAGCTGCGGCAAACTTTCTGTTGTCCGCGATACACGTCGATCGAGTAACTGAGAGTCTGGAAGGTGTAGAACGAGATCCCCACCGGAAGCAGAAAGTCCCACTGCGGCGCGGGCTGCGGCGCCGCCAGCAGAAGGCCCTCCAACGCGTGAATCTGATCGAGTACGAACCCGCCGTACTTGAAGAATCCCAGGACACCCAGATTCCCGGCGAGGCTGAGAATCAGCAGCGCACGACGGCCAGACGCCGAGGAAGCCGCCGCCATCCACCGGCCGACGTTGTAATCCAGGACCGTCGAACCAAGCAGAAGAAGCAAAAAGTACGGGTTCCAGGAACCGTAGAATACGTAGCTGGCGACCAGCAGAAGCCCCTTGCGGACGCGGTCCAGCGGCGCCGGGATGGCGAAATACAGCGCCAACACCAGGGTGAGGAATACGCCGAACTCGAGGCTATTGAAGAGCATGAATGCGGGTTCGTTCCGTGCACGCCCCATCGAGCGTTGGCAATCTCCGTCACACGACCCGGCTCACGATCTCACCGGGCGAAACTATGGCCTGCGAAGCTGTGGCCTATACCTAGTGACATCATCGCGCCGGACAGCCAACCCCAGGCCAGCGCTCCTCTTTCGCACGCCCCATCGGCGACAATCAACCGGCGCAACCGCGCCGGCCTCGCACGCATTCGACAGGCGAGACGCGCGCGGCGAGTTTCAGGTTAGCCGGGACACCGGCTGCGCCGGACCATTCGCGAGGACGAAACTGAGGGTGAGAAGATCCAAGTTTCAGGTCAGCTGTCCACCGCAGAGTACATCTGAGCGAACTCCGCGAGACCAGGTGGATTCGCATTGATCTCGCGGTCCACCAACACCTGGACCACGGCCGGGCCCGGGTATTCGGCGGCGCGTTTCAGCGCCGGGCCGATCTGTTGCGGATCGTCGACCAACTCGCCTTGACCGCCCATCCCCATCGCCACCTGATCGTAGCGCGTCGGGCTGGTATCGACGCCGACCGCCTTTCCCATTTCGAGCTGCTGGCCGAGACGTTCCATCCCCCATGCGTAGTCACAGTTGATGACAATGACGATGTCGACACCTTCGCGCACCGCCGTCTCGAGCTCTTGCAGGTTGAAACCGAAAGCACTGTCACCGGTAAAGAGGTAGACGGGCCGGTCCGGACAGGCCAACTTCGCCGCGATCGCATAGGGCAAGCCGGTGCCGAGGTGGCCGAAATGGCCGCTCCAGCAAAACGAGCGCGGCGCGCGAATCTGGTGCGCCAGATGAGCCCAGATGCCGGTGTTCCCACCGTCGAAGCAAACGATCGCGTCTTGCGGGAAAAACTCAGCGACCCGGACCGCCAGATAGCCGGGATGGATCGGCTTCGCTTCGCCGGAAAAACTGGCCAGTAGCTGCGTGCGCAACTCGCGGCCGCTCTCGACGCAGTGTCGGCCAGCTTCGCTGAGCGGTCGCCGTACGCCTCGAGCCTGCAGGCTCGCATCGAGCGCGGCCGCACCGAGCCGCGCGTCACCGAGCAGCGCCAGGTCCACGTCGCGGTTCACGCCGATCGAAGCCGGATCGGAATCGAGCTGGATCCAGCGTTGCTCCCCGGGTTGCCCCCAGCGCGGCGGCTTGCCGTAGCCGATCATCTCGCCGATCTGGGTTCCGATGGCAAGGACGAGATCGGCTTTCTGGGTCACTTCGGAACCGGCCAGATTGAGGTTCAACACCTGCGGATGATCTTCTGGCACGGCGCCGCGTGCCGCCGACGTACTCATCAGCAGCGCGCCGGCGCGCTCGGCGAGCTCGATCACTTCCGCCGTAGCGCCCGCACTCTGCACACCTTGGCCGACGAGAATGAGCGGGAACGCCGCCGCGGCGAGCAGGTCGCTGGCGGCCTCGATGGCGTCCGCATCCGGTGTCGCCGCCGGCGATCGGTAGCGGGCCAGCGAACCGACTTCCACTTTCTCTTCTTCGACGGTCTGGCGCAGAATCTCGTCGGCCACCTCCAGATAAACCGGGCCCGGCCGTCCGGTCACGGCACAGCGAAACGCCTCGCGTACGTACTCGGGAATGCGCCGCGCGTCGGGGATCTGTCCGGCAAACTTCGTCACCGGTCGGAAGACCTCGATCTGCGGGGTGTACTGAAATCTGCCGCGCCGAATCGAAAGATGCGAGCGCTGCGTTCGCTGCGTCGCGACGACGACGACCGGAGTTCCCTCGATCCACGCATTGATGACTCCGGGGACGAGATTCGCGGCGCCAGGGCCCATTCCCGCCATCGCCACCGCGATACCACCGGTCACCCGCGCCCAGCCATCGGCCATGTGCACCTCGGCGCTCTCGTGCCGGCCCCCGACGATCCGCATGCCCGCCCGCTCGGCGCTGCGGAACACGGGCGTATAGGAAATGTCGGCGATGGCGAAAATGATCTCCACACCGCCCGCCGCGAACCCCCGCACGAGAAGCTCACCGCCATCGATTTCCGCCATGACTTCACCTCCCCAGATCTACTCGGCCGACTACACCGCCCACTGCCAAAAAGCACAAGGTACCTCGCGATGAAAACCCATGACATTGGATAGGCCGAAGTCGTGAATTTTGGATCCTAGAAGCCAATTCCGAGTTTCCGGAATCGCTGTGCCCACAAGTCGTCCCAATCGAACCGCAGCCGGAGAAGTCCTCGTCACCTCTTCGACGAACGTAATCCGGCGGTCAAGAAGATGATCGCCCAGGTCATCGAGACGGCGCATCGGTGCCAGCGCAAGATCGGGATTTGCGGTCAGGCACCCAGCGACCATCCGGACTTCGCGAAGTTCCTGGTCGACCACGGCATCGACAGCATCTCCCTGACCCCAGACGCGGTGATGAAGACGACGCTGCGAATTCTCGAGGCCGAGCGAGCGAACGCCGAAGTATCCGGCGCGGACCGCGGCTGAGGAACCTCGACGGTCGAGGCGGAGGCGCCGCTCCATCGCTCCGCCGGCCGAGGCCGACCGCACCGCCGCGCGGCTGGAAGGCCGCAGGAACACGTCCTCCGCGATGGGCCTTGGTCGCAATCGCGTGGTAGCGTGCTCGGCATGGCAGCGCGTTCCCAAGCAACCTGCGACTACCTGATCGTCGGCAGCGGCCTCGCCGGCCTATCGTTCGGCGCGCTCATGGCCAAGGCCGGGCGCAGTGTTCGCGTCCTCGAATCGCACTACCACCCGGGCGGATACGGTCACACCTTCTCGTTTGGCAAGGGCGAGCGGATCTTCCGATTCAACGCGCAGCTTCACTACGTCTGGAACTGCGGCCGCGGGCGTACCGTCGACAACTTCCTGCGCAAGCTCGGCCTCGGCGACGAAGTCACCTTCGAAGAGTACGACCGTATGGGATTCGACCGCATGCGGATGCCCGGGTACGCGCTCGACATTCCCAACGACTTCTCGCTGCTGGTACGACGGCTCGCCGACCTCTTCCCCGGCGCTGCCTCCCGCCTGGCCGATTTCGTCGACGAGGTCCGCAGCACCGCGGCAGAGCTGGACGCGCTCCCACAGCCCGCCTCAGCGCTCGCCATCGTCGCTCGCTACCCAAAACTGCGGCGCGTCGTCCGCTACCGCGCGGCGACCCTGCAGGAGGTCTTCGATCGCTTCGAATTGCCCCCCGAGGCGCAGACCCTGCTGGCCCTGCAATGGCCCGACTTCTTGCTTCCACCCGAGCGACTGTCCTTCTTCGCCTGGGTCATGCTGTTCACGGGGTACGTGCGCGGCGCCTATTATCCGACCCGTCACTTCGAGCATGTGATCGACTCACTGGTACGGGTGATCGAGAGCTCGGGAGGCGAGGTTCGCCTGCGCCGGCGCGTCACCGAATTCATCACCAGCAGCCAGCGCATCTGCGGCGCGCGCACCGAGGAGATGCTCGACAACGGTGAGATGACCGGAGTGGTCGAAGAGCATCGTGGCCGCGAGGTGGTGTGCAACATGGACCCCAGACGCGCCGCCGAGATGATCGGTATCGACCGCTTCTCCAGGGCCGTCCAGCGCAAACTGGCGTACGAATACTCCCCGTCCAATTTCATGGCGTACTGCGCGGTCGAGGGCATCGACCTGCGCCAGCACGGTTTCGGTCGCTCCAACCTCTTCCACACCGAACACCCGGATTTGAACCAGGCTTTTCGCGCCATGCACGACCGGGGTGACTACTCGAAGCCCAGCTTCGCGGTGACGGTGCCAACCCTGCTGACGAACGACCCGAGTGATGCCCCGCCGGGGACACAGATCCTCGAGTTGCTCACCGTCGCTGACTACCGCCGCTTCCACGCCCTCAAGATCGCCGATTCGCGATCGTACCAGAAATTGAAGACGGAGGTCTTCGACGCCATGCTCGACGTTCTCGAACGGCGCCACGTTGCCGGACTGCGCGAGCACATCTGTTTCAAGATGCTGGGAACGCCGACCACCAACGAGCGCTACTGCCTCAGCCCGGCCGGCAACTCGTACGGCTCGAGCATGACGCCCGCCAACATCGGAGGGGCACGCCTCGACCACCGGACGTCGCTGCCGGGCTTCCACTTTTGCAACGCATCGTCGGGCTTCGCCGGCTTCGCGGGCACCATCTGGACCGGATGCCGGCTCTACGAACACCTCAGCGGCGATCCCGTCCACCGAGGCCCACACTTGAAAAGCAGCTTTTAGCTCTTAGCTTTCTACGCGAAGCTTTAGGCGCGAAGCTTTCAATCGGCGAGGTCGATCGCGCGGCCGCCCAGTGCCACCGCGACGCGTTCGGCGGAGATGACCGCCCCTTCCTGCAACCCATCGCCGAGCCAGGCGCCGGCGTACCAGACCCGATTCTCTCCGTTCGCGGCGAGCACCTCTTCTCGCCACGCCAGCGCTTCGACGTTGTAGAGAGGAGTGACGTGATCCTGTTCGTGGATGATGCGGTCGGGGTCGATCTCGTCATCCAGGTTGTACGCCAGACTGTAGTGAGTCGTCGAATCGCTGGGGATGCCGCACAGACGGTTCAGGTAGGCGTTGTACCCGTGCGCACCGCTCGCCGTTTCGAAGAGATCGAACTCGCAGTAATAGCGGATGCCTCGCCGCCGGTAGATACCAGTGTCGCAGTGCACCACGGTGCGCGCCCGGTTGGCTCTCCAGGCGCCGAACCAGCGGCGCTCGTCGGCGGTCGCGTCGGCCAGCAGCGGCAGCACCTGGTCGGGCGTGACGGCGAGGACCACCGCGTCGAAGCGCATTTGCCCACCGTCGGCTAGCGCCACCGTTACGCCGTCGTCGAGCCGGGCGACGGCTTCGATCTCGGCAGCAGCGATGACGGAAGCCCGCAAGTTGGCGAGGATGCGCTCGACGTAGGTCCACACACCGCCGACCACCCGAGTCCAATCGCTCGCGACCAGAAAGCGGTCGAGCATTGGAATTGCCAGCACTGCGCCGATCTCGCCGGCACGATCGTAGGGAATGGAGTACGCGTACATCAGGAGCATCCTGATCCACTTGCCGAAAACGTCGTCGTCGAGAAAATCGTCGATCTTCGATTCTCGCATGCGCCGCGCCGAGGCCGCCTCGATCCGGCCGAGGAACTTCCGCCGCGCCAGGAGCAGCGGCGCGTGCCGCAACTTCTGCACGAGGCGTTCGAGCCTTCCCGGGAATTCGTGCTCGAGGCGGTCTGGCGCGTGCCAGCCGGAACCGTCGGCCAGGAACAGCCCGGTGGTGATGGGCACGTGCTCCACCTCGACGCCGAGAACTCGCATCAGAGCATGAAACCGACGGAAGTTGCGCCGGTCGAACTCAACCACCCCGGCGTCGAGCCTGACCCCGCTCGGCAGCAAAGGACAAGCGACGTTGCCGCCGAGGGTACGGATATTGCCGCCGATCACGCTGTCGCGTTCGAAGAGCGTCACGTCGTGACGTTTGTCGAGCAGCCACGTCGCGACGAGCCCACCGGTCCCGGCCCCGATGACGGCGATCTTCATACCCGCAGACTCCGCAGGCGGTTCAACGCGGCGGCGATCTCGAAACGACGCACGGCCGCGCGGTCGCCGAAACTCGCGGCGGCAAACGATTCGATTCCCCTTTCGACAATCCGCGCTTCGACGATCGCCAGGACCTCCGCGATGCTGCGCTTACCGTCGCATACGCCACGGCTGAGCTCCAACAGTACGTCACCGATCATCCTACACTGCGCCGCATCCACCAACTGACCGAGGAGCGACACATCGATCTCCTCGCGGCCGAACTCGATCGCCCTGGTTTTGACGCCGCGTACACGTTCGCCCCGCCGGCCGCGACTGGGGTCCAGGCTCGCCGAGTCCGTAATTCTAGCGCACGCCGCCGGCCACTCGCCCGGTGACCGCGGCCTAGCCGCTGCGTCGAGCGGCATCGCCGTCACCACCGCGCGCGCCCTTTCGCTGACGTCGAGCGGCCGATAGTCCTCCATCTGGATCACCGAGTCGGCGACGTCGAGGTAGTCGCCGGCACCACCGACCACCAACACCGACGAGACCCGCTTCTCGTCGGCGAGTTGGCGAACCCGATCGATAAACGGCGTGATCGGCTCCTTGATAGACGGAATCAACGCCCGCATCCGGGCGTCGCGAATCATGAAATTGGTCGCCGCGGTATCCTCGTCGATCAGCAGCGCCGTGGCGCCCACCTCGAGTGCCTCGACGATGGCCGCGGCCTGCGAGGTGCTCCCCGAGGCGTCGTCGCTGTCGAAAAACTCCGTCGATCGGCCGAGCGGTAGGTTGGCGATGAACGGCCGCAAGTCGACACCCCGCACCGCGCGCCCGTCCTCGGCTCGCACGCTGACGGCATCGGCGACGCTGACACACAGCTCGCGACCGTCGCCGGGTACGTGATCGTACACCCCGCGCGAAAGCACCTGCAGCAACGTTGACTTACCATGATAGCCGCCGCCGACGATCAAGGTTACGCCACGGCGAATTCCGAGCCCGCTGACACGTCCGGCGTGCGGTAGATCCATCTCGATGCGCAGCGATTCCGGCGCAGCGAACGGCACGGCACCTGCCAGCGGGCGGTCGTCGGCGCCGCTGGAGCGCGGCAACACAGCACCGTCGGCGACGAAGGCGATCCGATCCGCCCCGGATAGAAGAACGCGAGCGGCCACCTGGTCCTCGACAACCCTCACATGTCTTCGCAAAGCCGCGTGATCCAGCGATTCGAATACGGAGGATACGATCGCCGGCAGCTTTTCGCCCAGCAGCGCAGCGGCCGCGCGGCCGAGAACACGCCGCCCGGCCGCCGGCAAGCCCACCGCGAGCCGGATCAGGACGGAGCCGTCGCTATCGACACGAACCGCGGTTCGGTCGAGCACCTCCTGACCGAGGTCGGCGATCTCGATCAGTCCGCTCTTGCCGCTGCCCCTGCGGTCGCCACTTGCCTCGCGATCGGCACCGCCGCCGCGACGCCTCGGCCGATTCCCGGCGGAACCGCCACGCCGCGCCAACGCGGAGCGAATCGCCCGATGTACGAAATCCGCGGTCGCGCGTCGCGCATCGCCACCGCTGAGGCCGACCGGCGGTATCGCCGCCGCCGGGGACGGCAGCTCGACACGTAACCGGCTCGGGCTGGCGAACGGGTCGCCCTGTACGTGGGCGAGACACAGCTGCACGGATCCCACGCGGTACACGCGGCCGCGCAGATCGCGGTATGCCGGATAGGACTTTCCCTCCAGGCGTAGGAGCTCGGAAACGAGATCGGACACCACGCCAGAATCCAGTATTTGGCCGGCGCGGTCCAGGTAACTCGACAGCCCGATCAGCGCGCGTAGGTGGCCTCGAGATAGGCGACGATGTCCGCCGACTCGAACATCGCGGTGGCGGTATTGGGATCTACCAAATACGGGACCTGCATCGCGCCCGATCGCTCTACGAAGGCCTCCCGGCTCGGGCTGCCGTTCGCCACGTTGTGCAACACGTAGGGAATTTCCAGCGCACAGAGCCGCTCGCGGACAATGCGGCAAAACGGGGACGGCTCAAAGCTGTACAGCTCGAGCCGCTGCTCGGGTACCTCCGCGCGGCGATAGAGACCGCCAACCCCCGGCCGAGCGGCGCTCGCGACGAACGACGAGAGATCGGTCAACACGCCGAGGCCGAGCGACAATGGCACGCGACCGTCGCCGTAACGCTCGAAGAGATAGCGCACGATGTCGTCCGATTCATACATCTCGCGGCCCGAATTGGGATCGACCAGGTACGGGAACATCGCCCGACCGCCGCGTTTTTCGACCTCGGCGCGGAAGCGCGGCCCGCCCCTCGGACACGGCGAGATGACCGCCTCGAGATCGAGGATCGACAGCGCCTCGCGGACCTTGCGGCAATACGGGCACGCTTCGTACTCGTAGAGCTGCAAGCGCTGCGCCGGGCGATCGCCGAGCGAGCCGACCGAACGACCGGTACCGGCACGACTAATCGACGCCACAAGTGACGTACCCACGTTGAGCATTCGCGCTATCATTCCAACCAGCCCCTTCCTCGATTCGAACATCCGCGATTCGACTTGCGCGCGCTCAGCATTCGAGCACGGCCACACACTCGACATGCTCGGTCTGCGGCAGAAAATCAAAGGGGTGCACCGCTTTGGTCGCGTAGCCGGCGCCGACCAGAGTTTCGAGATCGCACGCCAGGCTCTCGGGGTCGCACGACATGTAGACGATGCGCCGCGGCCTCGCCGCGACGATCGAGTCGAGCACGTCGAGCGTCGCCCCCTTGCGCGGCGGGTTGAGGGTGACGACATCCACCCGCGCCAGCTCGGACGCCAGTCCCGGCAAGATCTCCGCAGTCGTGCCACAGCGGAAACGCACATTGTGCAAGCCGTTCAGACGGGTGTTCTCGACCGCGTCGCGAACCGCGCTCGGCGATACTTCGATACCGAAGACCGAGGCACCCGACAGCCCGAGCATGAGGGAAATCGCGCCGACGCCGCAGTAGAGATCGACGGCGGTGTCGTCCTCCGACAGGGCGGCTAGCTCGACGACCTTTTCGTAGGCGCGCCGCGCCGACGCGAGATTGGCCTGGACGAACGAGCCGGCGCGGAACTTGATCTTGATCCCGCCGACGCGCTCGACCAGAGCGTCGTAGCGAGTCCGCGCGACGAACTGATCGCTGAAAACGGTATTGCCGGTGGTGTCGTTCACGTTGAGAACGACGCTGCCGATCCCGTGGGCGCGGCGCAGGACCTCCACCAAGCGGCGCTCTCCACGCCAACCGCGGTCGCGCACCACCAGTATCACCTGCGTTGTGCGGCGCGACCAGGACGACCGCACCGCCACGTAACGCAACCAGCCTTCGCGGCTGGTCTCGTCGTAGAGAGGCACGTCCGCGCCCTCGACGGCGCGGCGCACGGTCGCCAAGGCGCGCGCGATCAACGCGTCGTGCACGGGGCACTGCGAGACGTCTACCACCGCGTGACTCGCCGGCTTGTATACCCCGAGAAGAAGGCCGCGAGCGGAGGCCGCGGATTTCCTGGCCACCAGTTTGACCTGATTGCGATAGCCGAACACACGCACCGACCCGATCGCCTTGGCCACCTCCACATCGAGCGACGGCGCGTGCGCAGCGATCGCCTGCACCACTCGCTGCCGCTTGTGGCGGAGCTGCTCGCTGTATCGGACACCGATGAGCGGGCAGCCTACGCAGTCCGGCGCGTGCGGGCACAGTGCCGCTGGCGCTGCCACCGACTTCGCGCCGTTCTCGCGCGTTCGCGCCCGCGTCCGCCCGCCCATGCACCGTTCTCTATGCGCACTGGCCGAAACGGACAAGCCCGGCCACCGGCGTGGCGCCGGATCATTCATAAGGAGAAACAGCTCTTGGCTATTGGCTCTTGGCTCAATGACAAATCGTCGACTATCGTCGCGCAGCGACCACCACCCTCAGCCTGAGCCTACGCCCGTGCCTCAGCCTGCGAGCGAAGCGAGTTTCGGACAAGGCGCGCGCATGGCTTCACCGCGCAATCGGTACCGGCGGACATCCGACGAGAGCGTTATTGACCCCCTCGACGAGCTCGGCGACCGAGACCTTTCCGTCGCCGTTGCGGTCGGCGCGGCTGCAAATCCCGAGCGGGCGCCGTTCCAGCGCGATGAGCACGCCGCGGGTGAGCTCATCGACCCGAACCTCGCCGTCGTCGTTGCAGTCGCAGGTACACGGTCCCGCCGGCCTGGTCGGCAGTGGCTTCGTCGGCAAACGCGTCGGTGTCGCCGTCGGTCGAACCGTCGCCGTCGCAGTCCGTGTCGGTAGCACCGACCGCTCGACGCGGACGACGATCTCGCGTTTCGCACCGAGATTCCCACTGCGATCGCGCAGGCGGGCGGCGACGATGGTGTCACCCGGTGGAAAAATCTCAGCGCTGGCGAGATCGGCGCAAAACTGAATATCGGTGGTTGGATCTTCGAAGGCGAAGGAGAACCGAACACACGAATTCAGCGGATCCGGTCGCCCTACCGTGTCTCCGGCACCGTCGTTGATGCGACATCCCAGGTCGTTGATGCGATCGACCGAGGCGGCATCGTCGCGGAAGGCGAACGGCACCGTGGCGGGGATTCCCCCCGGCGGGATCTCTCCCTGGTCGCATACCAACGGATTGCCATCGCCGAGCGGTCGCGAGACGATCGCCTGAAAGTCGGGCAACCGATCCCGCTCGAAAGCCGACGCGCCAACTTCGCGCAGCGAAGCCCCGACCCGCCCCTCGACGATCAGGGTGCCGGTGCCGCCAGACTCGTAGACCGGCCGGCCGGCCGCGTCGAAATCCGCCGGCAAGACCGCCGCGCGGTCCACTGGCAAGAATGCGAACGCCGTGATCGAAGGCCCCTCCGGACAGCGTCGGTCGAAGCGCTCGAGGCGGTACCGGCCGACACCCAGATCGCCGCAGGCGGAAACCAGGACGGTGTACATCCCGGCACTAGCCGTCGACACCGTCAGGAACTCACCGCACACCTCGGACACGAGCACGCCGTCGGGGTCGGATACGCGAACCAGATACGGAGCGGCGCTATCGTCGATTCCGTTGACGCGGATATCGACGAATTCCCCGGGCAGACCGGGAAACCGATACGAATCCACCTCGCCGAACCGGGTCAGCGCAACCCCGTCGTCGGTGGTACCGCAACGCAGCAGCGGTCCGCAATTGTCACCGCTGTCGGAGACGATATGGGTGCTCAGCAGGTAGACGCCCTCGCCGCCAAAGCAGGACGAGACCTCCACCCGGTAGCGGCCCCCCAGGGAGTCGAATTTGGCGACGTTCCGACAGGTGTCGATGTTCACGCCCGGACCGGTGATGCGCAACCGCAGCGAATCGATCTCGCCACCGGTGACCGATGCCTGAAGAAATCCCACGGCGCCAGCCGTAACCGTCAGCTGGTAGACATCCGACCCGCCCGACAGCGAACCGGCCACCGAGTCGCCGCAGGCGATCGCCTGCTGCCCCGCAGCCGGCACCACGCCGAGCAGGGCGAGCGACAGCATCCATGCCGCCGCGCTGGCGACGACCACGCTGGCAACGGCCGAACTCCACCCACCGCGCCCGTCACCACATGCGGCGTCCGCTACTGACACGCCCCCCGTCATTGCCTTTTACGCACCCCTCGTTCGACAAACCGCCGGAACTCGACCTCCCACGCCGAGCGCACCGCGCGACGACTATCGCCGCGGTCCCCATTCCTGGACGCCCACCCGCGAATTCACTCGAAAGCTTCGCGCTCCACCCAGCCACTTCGGTTCCCGGACAGTTGTACCCGGTACCAATCGCGGTCCTCACCTGCAACCTCGACCCTATCCCCGGCGCGCAGCTCGGAAACCACCGCGCCGTTTGCGCGCGGAACCTCTCGCACCAAAGCGCGATTCGCGGTCACCTGCAGTGAGGAGATCTGCTCGACGGCGCGAATCCCCGAACTACCCGGTTCGACCTGGCGGTTCTGTACGCCAACGACGAGCAGCGCCCCGGCCGCCACGGCCACCGGCACCAGCACGGGCAGCCGCAGCACCTGATCCAGAGTTTCGCGGACCCGGTGCAACCAGCTGGAGTCGGGCGCCGGCGCGCTCGCCTTCGCCAGGTCTTGCGCCCCGGCTTCGATCAATCCGCGCACATGTTGTTGCAACGCCGACGGCACTGGACGATCGACGCTCGACTCGACGCGCAGCCGGCGCTGCAGCAACGAAAGGCCGTACACGCATGCATCACAGCGCGACAGATGCGCTTCGACGGCCAGCCGTTCGCGATCGGAGAGGTCCCGCAAGAGGTAGAGAATCAACCCCTCTTCGTCCGAACAGCCCGCACCCGCGGACCCGCTATCGGGGTTGGCACGGGCGCCGTCGAACTCTTGCCGCAGCCGCGCCGTCAACCCGGCACAACGATCGCACGACTCGACGTGCTCACGCACACTGTCATGGCGGGACGGTTCGAGCTCTTCGTCGATGAAACACGACAAGTCCTCGAAATCGGGACACGGGCCAGCAGCTACCGAACTCCGCTCTTTGTTAACGTCCATCGACAAATCCTCCAAAACTCCACACTAAGATCGAGCCGCGAGAGAATCTTGCGAGCCGTGCGAATCGTTCGAACCGTTCGAACCGTTCGAACCGTGGATCCGCGCGCCGGCCGCGCTCACCTTGTTCATGAGCTCGCGCCGCAACCTGGCAATCTGCGAACCGATGTTGCCAATGCTGGTGTTGAGAAGCGCGGCGATGTCCTTGTACGGCGCCGTTACCTTGCGCCGTTCCGCCTGTGCCAGCAGTTTGGTCCGCTGGCTACGCCTGCGCTCGATCTTGCGCTCCATCTGCGCCCGCTCCTCGCGCAACCGCTCGGCTGCGAGGTTGGTCGGCGGCAGAGCGGTCAGGTCCTCGTTGATGCGCTGGATCCTTCGCTCGTACAGCTGAATCCAAGCCTGCACGGCGTCCAGCGCATCTTCCATTTTCTTGAGCCCAGCCTCGCGCTCGCGAACCGTCGCCCGCAGCCCCTCGATCCGGTCGAGCACGTCGGGGATCGCAGTGCCCGAAACCTGGGACAGATAGCGCACCTCCGCCGGCTCGAATTCATGATCCTCCACGTACAGAAGCTTCATCACCACTGCCTTGGGGGTCGAAAGATCCGTCAAAAGCTCCAGCATCGCCGATCGATCCAAATCCATATCGCCTACCGTACCTTCCCGTTCACTGCGCTCGGCGCATGCCGGGTCCGGCAGCTCGCCAATACTCTCCAGTGAAACCGTCTCGATCTCGCGCTGTCCTCGCTTCCACTCCAACACCAGATCGTCCAGCACGAAACCGAGGAGATAAGCCCGAAACGGAGCCCGACCCTCGAATGTCCGCACGCGGCGGAAGATCCTGCCCCGGTCGAAAGCGAAGACATAGAAGTCGCCCGCCTCGTCGGCAGGAACCCGGTACACACGGATGGGGTAACCGTAGATGAGCTCGCCGTAGCGCTCCTGAAAAGCCCGCGCGGCATCCAACTCGCCGGCCAAACAGCGCCGGATGAGACTTCGCGCCTCCTGTGCCTCGCTTAGCGACTCCACGGTCTCTTCCCGCCCGAATACCTGCCCGCATGCAAAATCGCGCAGTCATTTCCCTCACGTATGGGAGATGCAGTGGCAGCTCTCTTTATTGCACCAGCCGGGCGATTTTATCCACTGCGAAAAGAGAATCTTCGGCGTCCGTTCCCCTGGCGACAAACGACATTATGTCATGACATGGCACTTTCCCATTGAACCAATGCAGCGACACACGTAGGGATGGCCGAAGGTGGCTCTCGGTATCGACGGGCGGCCAGTCCCCATCATGACCCTCGGTGCAAGACTTTCGCTCGCCGCCGCATGTCTTGTCGGTAGCGCCCTCATCACCTGGGCAATCTACGATCCGGCCACCCTCCGGCATCCGGTGGCCGTGCAGTCCGAGCACATCGAGGGCGCCGCTCCGGGCGCCGGTTCCACGCTCTGGCTGCTCGCCGTCGGCGTCAGCGATTACCGCGAAGCCAAGCTGGGGCTCGAGTTCGCCGACGACGACGCACGAGATATCGCCCGAGTTCTGCGCGCCGCTGCGCACGGCGGACGCTATCGCGAGGTGCGAAATCTCGTCCTCACCAACGAAAACGTCACCCGTGCGTCTCTCCTCGACGGCCTCGCCAACTTTCTCGGCGAGGCGGGTCCAGACGACGTCGCGGTGTTGTTCTTTGCCGGTCACGGTGTCCGCGACCTGTCCACCGGTAGCTATTATTTCCTCCCCCACCCGGCCAGCGCCGACAATCTCCTGACCGAGGGGCTGCGCATGACCGACTTCGACGAGATGCTGCGAATCGTCCGCCGTCACGTCCGCGCCGTGGTCGTCATGCTCGACACCTGCCACGCCGGCGCTCTCGGAGTCTCCCCCGATCGGCTCGTCTCCGCTGACGAAATGGCCGCGCAGATGTCGGCCGGCGAGGGGTTCTTCCTGCTCGCGGCGTCGCGGCCGGGCGAGGTGTCTAAGGAAGAGCGTAAGCTGGGCCACGGCGCGTTCACTTACTCACTGCTCGAGGCCATCGAGGGCGAGGCCGACAGCGACGGCGACGGCGCGCTATCGGTCTCCGAGATCTTCGGCTACGTCGCCAAGCGCGTGCCGAGCTTGACCGGCGGCCAACAACACCCCTACTCGAAGACCGAAGGAACCGATCTGATCTTGGTGTCGACCGACCGCGCAGCGACACCGGGCGGGGGGCGAGGGCGGGCGCAGCCGGCAGCCGCGATCCGCGTCACCGGCGGCGACAGCGCCGGCGACGACAGCG
>Ga0114931_10001838_pt1 | contig 26976 bp, 16 predicted proteins | sample 2SBtaG_FD_89579 | JGI IMG/M metagenome (GOLD analysis project Ga0114931, IMG submission 89579) | Deep subsurface microbial communities from Kolumbo volcano to uncover new lineages of life (NeLLi) - 2SBTROV14_V59a metaG | ecosystem: Environmental > Aquatic > Marine > Volcanic | place: Kolumbo... | reverse complement strand
TCCTCCCACCGCAACCTCGGCAACTACCACCTCGTCCCCCTCGACGACCCCTTGCGCCCCGGCCTTGTCCGCTTCACCTCCATCCGCAAGTTCAAGGGGCTGGAGGCGCCGGTCGTCCTGATCACCGATGTCGACCCGGAGCACCAGACTTGCACACCGCAAGACCTGCATGTGGGCAGTTCGCGGGCACGGCATGCGCTGGTCTCTATACACATCAGCCCCTGACCAATGAACTCGATCGCAGCCCTCCTGGACGTCATCAGTCGAACACATCCGGCCACCACTCTGCAGCTAATCCTGGAGCACTAGCCTCAATGACTTCACTCCTCGCAATTGGAATTTCCGGATACAAATGCATAAGTCCGACCCAACCGGTGACCATTCCCACAACCGGACTCGTTGTCCTGTGGGGCGCATGCTGTTCCGGCAAATCCGCCATACTTGAGTCCATTGAGATGTTGGCAGAGGCATTCTGCCTGGATGACCGAGCTCGCTCTTTGCCCCTCTTAGGCAGACAGGCAGAAGGCGCCCGTGAAGCGGCGAACCCTTTCCACTCGAACGCACCAATGCAGTTCCGGGTACTGACTCAGGCAACCAAATGGGACGCAGCCCGTCAGTCATACGTCGACACACTCAACTGCGTGGAAATTGAATATGCACATCCATCACAATTACCGCGCACCCATCCTTTGAGCCGTGCTCGCGACTTTGTTAGTGCATTCAACGAGGAGGAATGCGAGATCGATGTCTGCACACGCGACGCAAGGTGGCTTCGCACAAGCTTCCCAACGGGGTATGCAAGAGATTCCGAAGCGCCGGCCAAGCATCAGAAAGCATATCGGGTCCACTCGAAGAAGAGTGAAGCCATTCAAGATCTATGGAACATCGATCTCTCAGAGTGTGAAGACAGCACCGTGGAAGATCAGGTATGGATCCTGACCCGCGAATCCATGCAAACAACCTGGGCCATGCGTTCACCTACCTGTTTCACGGACAGATTGAGCCTTGGCAGCAAGGAGATTCCTACAAAGTACTTCGAGGTGCAGAATGACATTGATCCAAACTCTCGCGTGCGCAGTCCAGAGTGGCTCGAATCTGATGGCCGGAATCTTGCTGAGTGCATCGAACGATGGTGGAGCGTTCCCATCATCGAGATCGGCAACAATCATCCTGAATGGCTGCCATCAGAGCTACTGCCGGCAAGTTCGAATCGAGAGTCGCCAAATACACCAAGTCACGACCTCTCAAGACAACTCACCTTGAAACAAGCCCTCAATGCACTCCTTGGACAAATGGGGCTACCCACGATCGAGTCCATAAGCGCATTTGACCGCATCAATCTCGTCTCTAACCGTGGTCACCTCTGGACCGAGCTTGGCCGGGGCGCCAAGACAATGCTCGCACATCTCTTCACTCTATTGATGGCAGAAAGGCATGATCTTTGCCTGTTAGATGACATAGGCGATTGCAGCTCTCCTGCCATTGCACATCGACTTGCCTTGATGCTATTGCGTTTCGTTCGATTTGATCAACACGCGATCATTGCCACAAGCAACCCGATTTTGCTTGGATGCCTGACAGCGGCCGACGCCCAAAATGAAGACCTGTCCTTCGATTACTACAAGGTCCTCTTGGCGCGGCTCGTGTCGATCGCTCGTGACCATCCCGAAGCGGTGAACAATGTCCTCGAACACTATGCATCGAACCACTACGGATCTCCTCTGCCGCAGACCTTGGAAGAGATCTTGGATGGCATTATTGAGTCCAAGGGAGAGGAAGGGCTTCGCAAGCATTACTTGCGGGCCATGCGGAAGACACGAGACCACTCATGGTCTCGCTTGACCGCCTATCGGCATGTCCAGATCATTGATGGAACAATGACCATCGAGGCAATGAGGCCGCCCAGCACAATCATCACGTGTGCCCCCGAGAGCGACCCTTCCTATCTGACCACCCACGTGTTGGACCTCCTACAGTACCACATATTGATGATGGAGTTGCCTGACTTCAAGGACCGCGCGCGAGCAGCACTAGAGATGGCGTTGGCACGTCCCGAGAACATGGACTTTGAACTCAAGGCGGGGCTGATGCACCACCTAAAAGACGAGAACGGCGCGCCTCTCAAATATGAACTTGTCAAAGAGATCGTCGCATTTGCCAATGCTCGGGGAGGATGGCTTTTTATCGGCATCCTTGATGATGAGGATTCCGATGATCGTATTGTCGGTCTGGATTTGGCAAAAGAAGGCATGTCGGAGCCGAAGCATGGTTCGCCAGCAGAAAAACTCGCCATATACGTCGACACCATCGTCGGATCCAGCACTGAATCCACGCATGCCATTGACATTCAACTGGAGACGATGCATTGCGAAGGTCACCTTGTGCTCGCGATCTACGTGCACGCCAACCTTGCGCCAGTCTATTTTCTAGACCTCAAGAACAATGAGCAACGTCTCTTCTATGCCCGGGGCGCAGCCCACAAAAAACTGCTGCAGGGCGACAAACTTAAGGCTCACATCAAACAGTGGTTTCGTTTCGAATAGTGAGCAACAGAACTTCTGAAGTTTAGACATCAGCTGGCATGAATCTGATTCCATCGTTTCTTCGAGAAAGCCAACCATACGGGACGCTCTGCGTGCCCTGCCGGTGCAGATTATCAATTGAGAATCCTCCATGTTTACCTTCATCCATGCCGCCGACCTTCATCTTGACAGCCCCTTAGTCGGCCTGTCGCAACACGAAGGGGCTCCCGTCGAGGTCATCCGTGGGGCGACCCGGACGGCCCTGACCCGGCTCGTGGATCTCGCCATCGAGAGGAAAGTGCATCTGGTCCTCATCGCGGGCGATCTCTACGACGGGGATTGGAAGGACTACGGAACGGGACTGTTCTTCGTCAAGGAGATGCGCAGGCTCGACGAGGTGGATATCCCCGTCTGCCTGGTTTTCGGCAACCACGACGCTGAGTCCACGACCACCAAGAGTCTGGGGCTGCCGAAAGTCGTCCACGTCTTCGGAACGCAGAAAGCCGGGTCCTTCTACCACCCCGAGCAACCAGTCACCATCCACGGTCAGGGATTTGCCACTCAATCAGTCTCCGACAACCTAGCGGAGAACTACCCCGATCCCGTTGACGACCACTTCAACATTGGCCTCTTGCACACCAATCTTGGGGATGTCGCCGGGCACGGCAACTATGCCCCTAGCACCGCTTCGCAGCTGGTGGCCCATGGATACCAGTACTGGGCGCTCGGGCACATTCACAAGCGGCACATCCACAACAAAGACCCGCACGTAATCTACTCCGGCAACACCCAGGGGCGCCATATCAACGAGTCCGGGGCCAAGGGATGCTACTTGGTCACGGTGAACGATCATCTCGAGGTGACCAGCACCGAGTTCTGTGCCTTGGACAGCGTGCGATGGGAGAGCCTCACCATCGATTGCTCGGAGATCGAGGAAGAGAACGATCTCCTCAAGGCGATCCGCGAGGAACTGAACCGAGCGCTAATGGCTGCCGACGATCGTCTGCTGGCGGCCCGCATCGTCCTGACCGGGGCCAGTTCGCTGCATGAAACGCTCCACGCGAACCACGCTCGGTTCCTGGCTGAGTGTGTCAGCCAAGCAACTGACATCGACGAGGAACTCATCTGGGTCGAGAGCCTGCGCCTCAAGACATCCACCCTCCTCGATCCAGAGGAATTGGCTAGGCGCGATGACCTCACGACCCTGGTGCTGGAAGCGCTCGATTCTTTCGATCCGGGTGTCCTGCCGGACCCGGTGAGCACCCTGAAGACCAAGCTCCCCGAAGCCGCAGTGAGAGCCCTTTCGGCCAGTCTGGAACCGGAGACCGAATCAGATCGGGATGTCATCAAGAAAGACGTCGCGGCCATCGTCTTTCAAGCCATCGCAACTTCTGCTTCCTCAGATTGAGCCCATGCGTTTCGATTCCATCCAGATCGGGGCCTTCGGTCCCTTCACCCAGTTCAGGCTCGACTTCGGCAAACCGGGGGCCGACCTACACCTGATCCACGGTGCAAACGAGGCGGGAAAGAGCTCGCTGCTCCGAGCGATCCACGACCTGCTCTACGGCATCCCCGCCCGGTCCGACGACAACTTCATCCACCCCTACGGCAAACTCCGCATCGGCGCGACGGTCAGGGATGGCGAGGACGAACTCACCTTCTTCCGCAAGAAGGGAAACAAGGGCACGCTGCTCGATACCGACCAGAACACCCTCGACGAGAGCCGGCTCAAGGCCTTCTGCGGCTCTGTGAACGACGAGTTCTTCACCCACATGTTCGGTCTCAGCATCGACGGTCTGCGGAAAGGGGCCACAAGGCTCCTCTCCGGGCAAGGGGAGTTGGGCACCTTGCTCTTCTCTGCCAGCCTTGGTGGCTCTCCCATCGATGCGGCTCTGGAGAAGTTGCAGGAGGAGGCCGACATGCTCTTTGCCGGTAACGGGCGCAAAGAGAACACCATCGTAATCGCCCAACAAGCCTTCAAGGAGTTCGAGAAGGAATCCCGAGAGCTCTCGACGACGGCAAATGCCTGGAAGACCCTCCAGGGGGCCATCGCTGCAGCCGAAGGTGCTTACCAAGCCAAGGACGATCACCTTAAGGAGATGCGGCAGCGAGAAAGCCACCTGAAGAAACTGATTCAGGCCATCCCGCTGGTAGTCGAGTTCAACGAGGCCGCCGAGCAGCTGGCCGACATGACCCTGCCGGAGCTGCCATCGGACTTTCCCAAGCGAGTTCGAGAGGCCCAGGGCGATCTGTCAGATGCCAGGATCCGTCGCGAGGAGCACGCAGCATCAATTGAGCGCAAGCGTGGGCAGCTCGATGGCATTGCCGCCTACCAGTCGATTCTGGACGAGGCCCCGGACCTCGACTCGCTCCACCAGGGGATCGCTGGGCACCAGGAGAATCTCGACACCCAAATCGACAAGGAAGAGGAACTCCGCCAGCAAAGGCAACAGCTCAAGAACGAGTTGAACGGCCTGGACCTGGAGTCCGCGGAAGCACTCACCGCCCTCCCCGATCTCAAAGCCGGAGAGCTGACTACGATTGAGGAGCAGGCGGGCTCGATCACGACGGAGGAACTTGCCCTGGAGCAAGCGGAAGCAAACCTGGACCAAGCGGTCAAGGAACTAGAAGAAGCCCAGGGCAAGCTCGATAATCTCGGCGACGTCGAGGTCACTCCGACGATTCTCGACCTTGCCTACCGGATCACCGATCACGACAAGGATTCCCGCATGGCGAAGAGCCAGGCAAAGAAAGAGAATAGGAAGGCTGCCGATCTCAGGCTATTGGCTCAACAACTTGGATTGAGTGATATTGAAACCGAAAAGATTCTCGACCTGGCAGTGCCAGCCCACGCGCTGCTCGAAGAGTTGCAGACGGAACGCGATACCCTGGTGGATGAGCAGAAGGCGTCTCAAGAGGAGCTCGATGGCTTGCAGAAGAAGATCGTCGACAAGAGCGCGGACATTGAACAAACCTCCGCAAACATCGCGGTCTACACCGAGGAAAATCTCCGCCAGGCGCGGGAGAAAAGGGATGCCGGGTGGACGATTCTGGCATCGCACCTGACGGACGGCACCGCTGCGGAAGCAGACGAGGTGAAGGCGCTCAGCGAAGACATTCATCAAAGCGATGAGATCGCGGATGCGCTCCTGCACCATGCCCCGATCCTGGGCAAGCTGGCGACCTTGAATGCGGATCTCGCCCTCCTCACGACCCAACGCGATCTAGAAGCGAGCACCATCGAGCTGCTGGACGGCGAACTGGAGGCATGGAACGAGCGATGGCTCGAGACATCCCGCGTCATCGAGGGTCGGAAGTTCCTCCCCTCGGAACTGATCGAGTGGCGCGGGGACTGGCAGAGCTGGTGCGAGACCGAGAAGGAGCTGAGTACATTGAAAAAGGAGATCGGGGACTACCGGCAGACGGAGACTGAACTCCTGAAAGAACTACGGCAACACTTTGAGAACTCGGAGGCCACCTACGGCGTTCTCTCCCGTCAGCTCACTGAGGCCATCGACGCCGCCAAGACAGCCAAGGGAGAGCGCAAGGTTCTTGCAGAGAGCATCGTCACCCTCACCAGGAAAAGGTCGCGACAGGAGACCAAGGTCACCGAAACGACCAAGGCTCTAGAGTCGTCCCGAAAGCGCTGGACGGACATTCTGTCCGAGCAGCGACTCAATGACCCGGGTTCGACCAAGGCCGCCACGGCCGCGCTCAAGGCACGCTGCGACGCCCGCGACACTCATCAGAAGATCGAGGGCGGTAACGAGATCCTGACGACCTTGGTTGAGCGCATCGCCGACTTTCAGAAGCGCCTTGGAGACCAGCGGGACAAGCACCTGCCGGACTCCCCCGAGCTGGATCCCAAGAACCCCGATCTCACCGAGGGCCGCCTCTGGAAGCTCCTCGAAAACGCTAGAAAACGGCAGACCAAACACGACAGCTTGGCTGAGGAAATTGAAGATCTGGAGACTGCTCTGAAGACGAAGCTGATCGCCATAGAGGCCGCGGAGGAGGAAATCGAGATCCTGGTCGACGAAGCCAAGCTTGAATCTGCGGATGGGTTATCCGGAGCCATCACGCAGTTCGAAAAACGGCAGGAGCTCGCCACCAAGCTGGACACGACGCACCGGACACTGGTCAATCTGGCCGGGTCCTCACCTGTCGAGGATTTGACTGCAGAGGCCTCAGCCGCGACAGGCCACGTTCTCGAGGTCGAACTCGATCAACTGACCCCTGAGATCGAGACCCTCCAGCACAAGCGAGACGAAGCGCGAGATGTCCTCAAGGAGGAGGTCGAAAAGCGCACAGAGTTGGAGAAGGCCAAGGATGGTGCTATCCACGCCAAGCAACTGGCGGCCCATGAACTCGCCAGGGTGGTCACCGATTCCCAACGCTTCATCAGGCTGCAACATGCGATCGCCTTCCTCAAGGCCCAGGTGGAAGCCTACCGGGACAAGAGCCAGGGCCCGATGATCAAGAAAACCTCCGAGTTCTTCACCACACTCACCAACTGTTCCTTCACCGGGGTTGCCGCCCAAGTCGACGACAAGGATTCCAACCGAGTCAATCTCGTGGCCACCCGTCTGACCGCGGAAGGCACCCCTGATACCCTCGCCACGACCGCGCTCTCCGAGGGCACCCGGGATCAGCTCTACCTCGCCCTGCGCCTAGCGGCGATCGACATCCACCTCGAGAACCACTCTCCCATGCCGCTGATTCTCGACGACATCCTCGTGACATTCGACGACGAGCGCTCCGAGTCCGTCCTCAAGGTCCTGAAATCGCTGTCAAAGAAGACCCAGGTCCTCATCTTCACCCACCACCAACACATCGCCCAGCTTGCAGACACATTTGTCCCCGAGGATCACGTTCAGACTCTGCCCGTGCATTGAAGCGATGATCGCAGGGAGCAGATCTCCTGAACTCTGACTGGTGTCCTTCCGGCAAGCCTGTGACAGCCGAAGTTTTCAGGATTCTGAGGTCCAAGCCGCTTGACGGCCGTCAGGTCTCCGATGCGGCGCAGGCCTGCTGGAGGTTCCAGCGCATCTGCGCCGGCGGGTCGCTCCTGGCCTCTGCCGCATGCGTCTGGAACTCGGTCAGATATGTGCTGATACATCACCGAGATCCAGCAGCTCTCTCCACCGCGCCCTTCGGATCGTTGTAGAACACCGCGAGTTCAAGGAGGGTCTCCTCGAGTTCTAGGGCCTGGCGCTTGTTGGCTGTCGGCACCAGGACACGGCGCGCACCATTGTCTAGACTCAGCTGCATGAGTTCAGTGAGGGTCGGGAGGCCCTTGATGTTGCCTTGGATGGACAGATCGCCGAGAACGATCGTGCCGCCCTGCAGATGCAGGTCCCGCAGAGAGGAGATGATCGCTACGAAGAATGCAACTCCACCATCGCAGGGAACACGTGAGCCGAGGAGGTCGACACCCTCTACGAAGAAGTCATGCGTATCGGCCTCTCTGCCAATGCCCAGCTCACCTTTGTGCGTCTTGATGTAGGAGAATGTCCGCTTACAGGCTTCCGCAAGGGTCTTGTCCATGCCCCCGGACAGGTTGAGCTTGCCAGTGCCACCAGCTGTGGAGATCTCAATGCGGTAAATGCCTGCCTTGCGATCTGAGGCGCCTACGGCTGCAGTGTAGACCGTGCCCGGTGGCAATGGGTCTTGAGGGATCAGTTCACGTCCGCCCTCTTCGGGGCAGGCAACGAATCGCTCCTCCTGAGACTCTCGGTGGATGTAGCTAAAGCTTGTCTTGCCATACTCGAAGGGGAGCATCTTCTTGAGCTGCTCCTTCACCCGACGTCGTAGCTCGAGCGCCATCTCGAGGTACTCCGCCAGCTCCTCATCGGTCTGCTGGCCATCGGGGTGGAGGATCTTGAGGAAGCCAGACACACAACGGCGCACGGCTGTGTCGTCCCGCTTATTGAGATGCGACCCCAGAGCGTAGACCCGATCGATCTGCTCCGTGAGGTTCTGCCGGCGAGCGTGCCTGAACGCGGCAGCCAAATAGTCGACAATAAAACCGTAGTGCGAGGTCAGCAGTGCTGGATCCATTTTGGGGATTTCCCACCCAGGAAGGTAGGCATGCAGGCGGTCGATCAAGGCCGCATCTTGCATCGCCTCCGGCAGAGGTTCGAAGAGGTGATGCGTCTTCACGAGCATGTCGATCGGTTTGTCGATGTTGCCGACGAAAACCATCGCAGCATTGGCCGTGATCACTTCCTTGCCGCGCACGAACGATCCAGACTCCATGAAGTCCTTCAGAATCTGGATCCCATCCTTCTCCTTGAATCCAACTCCAGCGACCTCGTCGAAGGCCACCACATCCCAGAGGCCGACCAGCCCCACGCGCTGGGTGTTCATGTTGTAGAAGAGGTTGGCCGTGGTTGTCCCGCCACCGGAGATGAGCACCGAGTACGGAGAGATCTCACGGTAAACGAAGCTCTTGCCAGTGCCCCGCGGGCCCAGCTCGATGAGATTGAACCGCGCTTCCACGAAGGGGATCAGACGCAGAAGAAAGAGCAGCTTAAGCCGACGTGCCTTGACGGCATTTCCATCCGCCAGACCTTCGAGGTAGCCGGGTTCGACTCCTGTCGAACGCAGCACCAAGTCCATCCACTCGTCCCGCGTGAAAGCAGCCCGCCCGGCCTCGTACGGCGCAGGGTCGAATGAGGCCAACTGAATCGGCTTGAGTTCTCGAATGATGAATGGACTCTTCTTGCCCTGCGCAGAATCGTCGTAGAAATACTCGAGTTCAAGCTGCGCCCACACGCCCCCCTAGAGCAGGCGATCGTAGTCCTTCACAAATCGATCTGAGATGTGGACGTACTTGTCCCCAAAGTTCGCGAGAGTCGCCCAATACTTGTCTTCGCTCGCTACGAGACGGACCGAGACTTTGTCGATGAAAGTGTGTCGGCCCTCTCTCTTGAGCTTGGCCTGCGCCGCGGTTGCTTCGTCTGGAGAGACGTAGCTGTCCGACAGGGTCTTGTTGACGATGTCAATCCCCATCTGGATGGCCACGGGGTCAGAGGATGCGCAGTACTTCCCGAGCAAGTACTCCAGCACGAACACGGGCACGTTCGCACCCACCTTCACCTTCCGCACCAGGTCTTTCCGCACTACCTTGCCGGAGAAGGTCTCGTTGACCTTGTTGTCAAGCTGGTCCATCGGGGGGAGATCGCTCATGAGGTCTAGCGCACGGTTATGGAAACAGGGATGGGAGAGGTGTCCTTGAGGGTCGCCTGAGTCTCCACTTCGGTGACAAGGACGCGAAGCTCCTGCACCGTTTCATCATCAATCTGCAGGCCCACGGACACTGGGTCTCCTGCGGACAGGGTCAGCACACGGTCCTCAGCATCCCATCCTGCGGTCGCGAACGCCGCCTGTCCCACGACCTTCCCGTCCGCTGTGCTTACTGCGAGCACTCGAACTCGTGCAGGATACATCTCTTGGTAGTGTAGCTGGACAGAGAAGATCAAGTTGTTGATGCCCTTGGGGGCATCGATGACCACGCGATCCGGCATTGTCTTGCCGGTGGACTCGGCTGACTTGCCTGCTAGCTCGAATCGAAGCACCGGGATGATGAGTTCCTGCAGAGAGAGCCCACCATGGTGGAACGCCAGACTCCCACCCGCCTTGAACACCCCAGTGCCCTTAGGCACCACCAACTCAAGATCGGTGCCTTCATAGCCCAGATCGCTAGAAGTGAGGCGCACGCAACTCGAGGGTGTGCTGCCACCTCTACCCACCCAGCAGCGCCGATGTAGATCGACCTTCTTGCCTGCTTTGGGCGGGTCAATCTTCATATCATCTCCACGCTGGGCTCCAAATAGGTGTCCGTGATCCGCCACCACGACGAACTGCTTGATTCCACAGTCTGCAAGGTGCTGCACCGCTCCCCGCAGGTCCTCCAGAATTGTGCCCATGATCTTCTGAGCGATTCCAGAGGGGAGGTTCTCGCCGATCCCATCAATCTCCTGAGAGCGAATGATCACCACCTTGGCGCCTTGCAGCAATTCGACTCGATTCTTCCGAGACAGATCATGAACGAGCCGATCGAGTGTCATCTCCACGAGGCCGGGCACTTGTCCCTTGGCGTGCTCCATGCGGGCCGCGCTCCCCACCAGTGGCTTGCCCCCGATCGTTCCCGTGATTCCTTTCGGTGTCTCCGTCATGGAGAAGGCCTTCTCAGCTCCAGGCATGAGCGCAGCCATTCCCAGATCTGTGATCGAAGGCGCGACAGCGACTGCGGGATCGAGCTGTACAGAGGCCGCACCCATCGTTTCCACAAGGTGTGCGAATTCCGCCCCCATCTCGAAACGCATCGCGTCCGCCAGGATGTAGGCCACGGGCTCCGATCGTCGGGCCACGTGACGCTCAAAAATCTCTTCCTGTCGCAAGACGCCCGGGATTTGCCAACCTGCACCTTGCAGCTTCTCGACGAAGCCCGTAGCCATCCGATCGAGCAGTGCGTCGTAATCCTCGAAGACTCTTTGAGCACCTCGTTCGAGGATCGCTCGGGCTTCCAATCGCGAAAGCCGGTAGCGAGCAGTCCGAAACTTCTGGTCAATAGAGTGCCAGCCCTCGGATTTCGTGTAGGCCTCGACCCATGCGGAGACAGCTATGGGCGATCGCTTGAGCTCATCCCCCACCTGCGTCACCGACAGAGCTAGCCGTGCCAGCTCGCCCGCTGCTTCCCAGGCAGCGTGTCGCTCCGGATAGCTGCCTACCGAGGCCCAGAAGCTCACTTGCTGGCCTTCCTCAGGGCTCAAACGCCCTTGGACAATGCCAAGCGTCCGCTTGGCGTCACCCTCGACAAGCCAACCATTGCAGGCTTCAAGGAGCCTACGCTCTTCGAAGCGGAAGGTATCAATGCTGCCAAGCGTCTCCACATCGATCTCAGCTTGCGCCAATCCGAGATCTCGCTCCACCTTATCCGCCAACTCTGCATAGACCCCGGCGTGTTCACAACGAAGCTTCTGACACACAGCGCGCACCCTCTCCACCTGATCCGCAGTCGTAGGAGCCACAACCTGCGAAATCACCATCGGCGATGGGCCGTCGAGGTCGCTTCGCATCTCCGCCACCAGCAGAGCTCGGGTCAAATTTCCCGCAAGTGCTTCCGCGAGTTCGCGGGGGTCTCCCTCTGCAACCCGCTCCACGGGAATGGAAAGACCGAGCCAATCAGAAGCCAACTTTGCCACCTCAGGCACCAGCCCCTTGTCCGCGGCCTCCTCTCTGCGCGCAGGCTCAGCCAGGAAGCTCGGAAGCACATCCAGCTCGCGTGACGAACCAAAGACCGGCGCAAGTGGCGAGGCGCCCCCGTTGCCAACGGAGATCGAATCGAGGTAGGCGAAGTCGAGCCCGTCCCGATTCAGCAGCTCGTCGATCTTGCTCTCGGAGAGCCCTGCGGACTGGAGCGCTTGCCGCGCGACCTGGCTTAGCTCTCGCTGATAGGGCTCCTTCTCCCCGCCCAGGCACTCCAGCTCGCGAAGCGGTGAGAGCATCTCCAGGTATGGCTCGCCGGGGACGTAGACAAGAAGCCGCGGCTGCTCGGAGTCGCTCACAAGTGGCTCGCAGGTCTGGAGGACCTCGTACTGGGAACCGGTGCTGACGACCAGGTGAGCGTCGAGGCCACCGATGGTCACCAGGGCCGCGGTCACCTCCTCACCCGGAGCGCTCTCGCCATGAGTGCTCTGAATCCACGGCTGCCAGGCGCGAACGGGGTCGTACCATACGAGTATGCCGCGCTCGTTCAGCTCGGCGCCCACGCGACGATCGATGAAGGACGCGACTATGCCCATCGTCCGCTCCGTCGTTGTGCGAAGAGCCTATTCACTGTTCTTCTTCCTTCGCTTCTTCTTGGGCTTTACCTCGCAGACATCTTCCAGCCCATGAGCGATCGCTAGCGAGCGATCCGTCTTGCACTTCTCCCGCACCCGCTCCGGCCAGAGCGCATAGGCGAGATGTGCCCAGTCGTATGCGCCTTTCTCGAGCTTCTTCCAGGTAGCCTCGAGATCCTTGCGCCATTTGGGGTGCCGGAAGAGTCTCCACAGCGGGGCCGCGGTGATCTGCACGCCGTCGTTCAGATCGGGATTGAAAGGAAGCTCCGCCACCCGCAGGAGCTCGGCCTTCATCTCCTCCAGCTCCTGCTCAATCGCAACAAGCTCACCTGCCTGCTTGGCTAGCTTGGCAGATTCGCGACCTTCGGCCTTCGCCTGCTCGGCCTCAAGTTGCAGTCGCTCTTCCTTTGTCTTGCGCAGCTTCGGCTCGAGGTGCTCAGCAACCAGCTGAAAGAGAGTGTCCGCGGTGATGCTATGGTAGTAGACCCAGATCGTGTACGAGCCCGATGCCGTCGACAGTGGCCAGTAGATAGGAGCCTTCCGGCGGCTCTTCGAGTAGCGCTTCAGATGACCGGCGAAAAATCCGGCGGGCCGGCGGAACCACTCGCGCAGGGTCGGCACCGCGAGTAGCTCGCAGGCTTCATGTTCCAGCGCGTCGGAGCGGTCGGGCCAAAGCACGACGAGGGCGGCGCGGATGCGGCGTTCAAGGTCGAGCGGATGCTCCGGGTCGTCCACGAGGATGCCGTCCCAAACGATGTCGAGCGAGTAACAGCCTTCGGCACGCAGCCGGCGGCCGGCTGCCTGCGAAAGCGGAAGGCCGTCAGTGTCTTGTAGCATCCCGGGCGGAAAGACCGGCAGCGGTGCCCACGGGTCAGAGAGATCCGGCGCCGTCCGCTCGCCCGTGGCATACCGAATATCCCAACGACCGAAGACTACTCCAAAGAACCAATCGATCAGCTCAGACGTCCTGGACCGAGCATACTGCTCATCAACAATCAATGACCCCCATTCGGGGAGGCGCCTTGATTTATCAAGCACATAGCTAAGATCCCGCGAACAGAGATTGAGATGCTCGCCAATACGCGACTCGATCTCATTCTGTAACAACGAAAGCTCCTGACCTGCAGCTCTGTCAGAAGCCTCCTCCTGCGCGATTTGCATGCCAATCGAACCGGACAGCTGAATCGCAACAAATGGCAGAGACTCCATATGTTCCATCCGACGCCTCTGGGAGCTTCGCTTGAGTTGGCAAGCCCTGATAGCTATCTCGCGCAATTGCGGCACTGCAGTTGTGGCTGGAATCAACGCGACGTAGCCATTGCTTTTATGTTGTCCGCAATACTCATTAAGCAACACGCTGATAACGCGGCTTGAGAGGTATGCACACAGACTCCAGCCATCGTCCGTAAAAATCGTTTGCCCCTCGTCAGTGAACGCGCATCCCTCTGGCAAAATTTGCACCGCAAAGAATTCACCCCGCTTTGAGTAGCCAAGTCCGCCGCGAAAGAAGTAACCCAGGTTTCGAACAGTCGAACTCCTGTGCGCCCTGATCATCTCGCCAGAAGATCCCCACGCAACTACCTCGACACCGGGCCGATAGAAAGGAGAGTATTCTCCCCCATTGTGTAACACGCGCCAATGCGTCCCGATTCTGCTTCTTGGGACTTCCCACGAGAGCTTATAGAAACGCTCATTATCGCCGCTGCTCATCCCAGTTTTTACTTCCGCAAACGCAGGCTGCAGTGCAGGCAGTCTCCCAAACAGACCCCTGAGACTTGCCGGCAGGGTGAAGTTTGGTACTCCATTTGGAAAAGCGGAAAGCTCTTTGCTATAAACCAAAAACGCATTGGTTTTGAGTTCCCCCACCGCAGCTCGACATACGGCCTCAAGCATCATTTGGTCTTTTTCATCCGCATGGTGCAGATCACAACAGAAGCACTTGGCAAGCTGCGATGGCGGTCCCTTTTTTAGAACATAAATGGCGATTTCAACGTTGGCGTCCAGAACATCCCATCCGAGCGTCGCGTACGATTGAAGGGCTGCCTTAGAATAGAGGCAGGATCGCCGAAACGTTTCGTATGAACTCCGGACGGACGTGGCGTTATCGATAATAACTCCGAGAAGCCCCTGGTCACTGATTCGCGCCAATCCACAATCAACGAAGGTCGCACCGAGATTCGAGCATGCACTAGGGAAAAGGCGCTTGATGTACTTTGCAGTTAGGGGAGTAGACTCACCGAACGGTGGATTCATGACGACCACGTCGTATCGCTTTCTGCAGAGGTCAATGAAGGCGAAGCCCTGCGCAGCGTCGTCGGCGAAGAGGCGGCGCTGGAATCCGCCACCCATCTCGGCATGCTCGGCGTAGGCTTCGAGCGCGTCGTAAATCCGCTGCTCGGCCCGTTCCCAGAACTGTTCATCGGTGATGCCGGAGAGGTCCAAGCGCATTGCGCCCTGGCGCGCCATTTCGCCGGACTCGGCAAAGAGCGAGGCTTGTTCGGCCTTGGGGCCTTGTTTCCAGATCCGCTTGGCGTCGGTGATGGCGGTGCGGATTTCCTCCTCGATGCGGAGCAGGGAGCCGGCTTCGCTGGCGAAAATCATGCGGTCGAAGATCGTTTCTAGCAGGAAGGCAAAGGCGGGCCGCTCACCGGCCAGGAACTGCTGCTCGACGAATTCGCGGAGCAGCTCCTTCTCCCCCGGCATAGGCTCGGCGCAGACGAGGTTCGAGCGGGTGATGCGGGGCCGATCGGCAGGCTTCACGCCGGCTTGGTGCCAGGCTCGCTGGGCGCGCAGCCAAAGGCTCAGTCCGGCGATTTGCACGGCGCGCGAGTCGATGTCGATGCCGTGGATGTTGTGCTCGACGATAAGGCGGGGCATTTCGCGGAGGAACGCGGCCTTGTCAGGAAAAGTGGCCGTGAAGGCGACAAAGGGCGCGAAGGTCTCGACGGCCTTCGCGGCGTGGTCCTGACATTGGGCGACGTCCCAGGCCTCGTCGTACATGACGGTGAAGAGGTCAAAGGCGTAGAGTCCGAAGTGCATGGATCCGCATGCAGGATCGAGCAACCGGATCTCTCGAGGGTCTTTGAGCGGACGATGCGGGATGTGGACGGGTTGCCGGAGGAGGTCTTCCTGAGTGAGGCTCTCCCCGGTCTTCGCCTCACTCCCCGCAACGCTCTTCGACGCAGACTCGCCAGGATTCAGAAAGACCTCCGTGGGCCGGCGAACGAGGTAACGGCAGCGGTCACGCAGGGCCGTCTCGCCGCGCGTCATTTCATACCAGAGGCGACCGAGAGTGTTGCCGGTGAGGAATTCGACGACGTAGCGTGGAGTGAAGAACTGATTGCGGACGGCCAGCTCGCGGCTGTTGCGGGGAGCACCGCCCTTGGCGGCGTCGCGCATCTCCTTGACATCGGTGTCGTTGAAGTATTGATAGACCCATCCAATAGTCTCGTCCTCAGCCCAGATATCGGCGAGGTGAGGGTCGTTGAGCATTTCCAGTAGATCATCGAGCACCTTGGGGCCTGGCCAGAGCGGTGTCTTCGAGTCACGGCGATCAAAGAGGACTCTCAGATCCAGCGAGATTTCATCCATCACTGCGCCAAGAAGGAGACGATAGCCACCATCCTCTAGGGCGCCGCGTAGGCCCGGAGCACACTCAGCAAGCTCCCGAATCCCCTCCGACTGCATGCCATGGGAAACACACTCCCGTACTAGCTCCCGCCGCTCAGCCATCTTCAAAGCCGCGAAGTGGTTCAACACCGTGAATGCTGCCTCGCGTACGACGCGGTCGACAGCTTCTGGCGCCGTGGCTCCGCCGGAGCGGTGATGCTGGAGAACCTCGAGCAGCCGTTCCCGCACGATGGGATCGCCCGGTGCATCCTCCAGGATCCGACCGTCGGGGAGGATGTTATAGGCGCCCTCGAGCTGCTCCTGAAAATCCTTCTCCAGGAGCCGCCGCCCCTTGACGACGGCGGTTCGGAGGGTGCTTCGCTGCTCTTTCTGCAATTCAGTCCCTTTGTCTTCAGCTCTGTGCCGGCAGACTCGCTACCCGAGGCGTGAGCCAGGCTGTGAGGTCACTCATTAGCTCCGATTTCATCCAATCTGATTCACTGTCAGCCTGCAGGCCAATGAGACGCGTCCTGTCCAGCACCAACCCATCCACGCTTCCACTTGTTCTCCGAAATTCGTCGTCCAATAGGGCATGAGGGAGGCAAAAGCCCCGCTGCGGATCGTTCGAAAAATCGATAATCTTTTTCCATACACGAAGGCTTGGCGTGTGTAGCTTGTCTTTCCAATTTGCGCCTGAAGCACACTGCACGAGAATCCGCGGACGCCCGCCCCGTGAATCGAGAAATGGGTACTGGCAAGCCAGATCTAGGCCGGCGTCTTTCGCCTGGGGCTTCGTCCACCTTGAGACTGCACCTGCGATAGCGGGCTCCTCGAAGTGTGCGCATAACGCATCCACAATATCGTTGAGCCTTTGCGTGGCTGTCTTGGACCATCCGGTCCTCATTGGTTGCCATCCGCGGCTTGCCAACGACTGCTCAGAAAGTCTCTCAAACAGCTCGCCCTGTTCCTGATATGAGCCATTGAGCCTCTTCGCCCATTTTGGGTACCACTCGCGCAACGAGGCCAGCAGGCAAAAGGAGTATCCCGGATTGCTCTGCCAGGGGGTAAGGCACTCAATACCCGTTTTGCCCACATCGAACAACTTGATGCCTGCGCGCTGCCTCCGCCGAAGTTCCCACCAGAGTTGATCGGCAAACTCAGCAGCGAAGTCCTGCTCACGATAAACGTGGTTCTCGCAAAGTACGTCAATGACGTCAGACCGAGAAACCCGAACGGATGCGAAGAGGGCGCGAGCCTCTGTCCAGTCGCAGAGCACGTCGACTCTGCAGTTGTGAGATTTGGCGGAATCTCGAACCCCTACTTCGGGAAGGCCCAGCATCACTCGGCCTCCGAGAAGATCTCTGCTTTCAGTTTGGGGAAGGTGTCAAGCAGCCGAGAGACGTCTTGCCCTAGACGCTCCGATGACTCACGTACCCTCGGCGACTTCTTGTGCCGATGAACTGTCCGAAGTGCTTCCTCGACCTCGTCTGCGGCCCTATCGAGGTGCCTGATGACCTCTGGCTCGTCACCTCCCGCAAGGCGATATGCCGCATGGAATGACGGCCTCTCCGTCCGTTCCATGTACTCGACCGCTTTGTCACTCTCAAGGATCCGCCCAAATGCATCGATGTCTCGAGACTCCGGCAGGACCGGCTTGTTGTCGTCGTCCCCGAAGAGCCAGCGTGCGAAACTCGCCAGCTTTGGCAGCTTCGACTTGGGCACCGGCCGATGTGCATCCCTGGGATTGGCTTGGACGTCAATCTTCAGATACTTTTGTGTCCCCGGAGTTCGAAGCGACAAATAAAGAACGCTGAACCGACCCTCTACGTGTTCGATGGAAATCCCTGAGACTTCGGTCTCCATTTGGATCAGAAGCCGGTAGGCGATGTAGTTCTGCCGTACAGTCGGAGTCTTGCTCCCAATCCTGCGCATCACTTGCTCGTAGGTGAGTTTCTCGTCGTCGACAAGGTGGGCAATAAACTCCGCTTTTTCGGCGGGATCCCATTCCTTTATTCCACTTACATGCCTAAACCCCAGGTAGGCCTGCACCTCCTTGCGACTATCCGCTCGGACACATGGCACCGACGTCAGCTTCTTGAGCTTGGGCTTGCCGACGCCCTTGACGAGCGTCTTCCACTTCTGCGGCACAGCCTCGCCCTGTGCGGCTTGATCCAGGAGCTTGAGTGCAGCTAGTCGTCGGTTTCCCTCGACGACCACGTCTTTCTTGGAGCGTCCAGATTTCTCGGACGTGATAACCAACGCTTCTTGTGTCCAGAATCCACTTTCGAGGAACGACACTGCGAGTTCATCTAACGTCCAATCTTTCATCCGATGCAGAACTTCAGCCTGGGAGGGATTCTTCGCTATGAAGTGCCTTCCCAACCTCGGGTTTCTCGGATCTAGCTGGAGGTTGTCTATGTTGACCCACTCAATTTTTTCTTTTATGACCATTGACACCTTCGATCATGAGAGCCTGCGCAGGGGATGCGGAGCACATCGCTAAACTAGCACGACGGGCTTGCCGTCAGCGAGGGCCTTCTCGATTTCCTCACGGATCACAGTCAGGGCGGCATCGAGCTCTTCCTGACTTGAAATCGGGCCTGAGAGCAAGGCCCGCACATTGATCTCAACCGCCTGGGGCGTGACGAGCTTCCGCAGCGCCTCGAGCGCCGCGTCGAGCAGCCCCTTCGCCGCATCGGATTGATCGCGCAGTGAGCTCAAGATGGTCGCCGCCTGTCTCCACGGATCGTCGAGAGGCTCTGCAGCGCTGCGCTCCAGTAGGCGTTGCGCCAATTCGGCCTGCTCGATCTCCCTAAGATCTGACCAGCCCGAGGTGCGGTGGAGCGTCTCTAGTGCAACCAAGTAGGCCTGCCGACGCGCGGCAAATGCTTCGCTGTAGAGTGCTTGGAATCGGTCGAGCACCGAGACCGCTGAGTTCTCGATGGCGGGGAGGTGCTCGTAGAAGGTCTCGCGCTCGAGGTGGTCGTGCAGCTCGGACATGGCCTGCCGAACGGGGTCGTCGGACTCCGTCTCGCTCTCGAGGATGGGGGCCACGTGCTGGTTGGCAGCGCGAGCGCGCTCGAGGACCACGGTCGCGGGTTCGGTGACGGCCTGCTCGATGCCGCGTCCGCGTGCAATCGCCTTCTTCAGGGTTTCGGCACTCTCGAGGAAGAATTGGATGGAGTCCTCGTCGTCGCTCCGATCGATGGCTCGAAGCGTACTGAGCCCCTGCTCGATGGATCCCTCGCCTGGCAGCTGAAGCTGTCGTAGATGGAGGTGCACTTTCTCCAGGAGTGGTATCTCGGTGCACAGGTGCTCGCGCAAAGTGCCGGCAATGGACTCGGCAGTAAGCGACGGGCAGGGTTTGCCGAAGCGTTGCTCAAGGATCTGCCCAGCCTCGCGAATCTTCTTTGGCTCAAGGGTAGATTCGCGGACGCGCACGGTGAGGGCGCGGAAGGCTGTGTTGTTGGTCAACGCCTTCTTTGCCTCTGGGGTGAGGGCCTGCTTGATCTGCTGCCCCCCCGAGGTGAGGGTGACCTGTCCACCGCGCAGCAGCGTGGCCACCACGAGTTGCACAAGCTCAAGCCCCCAACCATAAGGAGCGGCCCGGAAATGCTGAGCAGCCTCGCGGCCGCTCGGCGCTTGTCCGCCGTCACACTTGAGGCGAATCCAATCGTGGATTTCCTTGACCGCGCCTTGATCCGTGACCAGGCGGGTCTGGCCGTCGATGGTTTGCACGACCTTGAGCTCGGTGTAGCAGTCCGGTAGCCCCGCCAGATTTTCGCTTTTCAGGATCGCCTCGACGTCCTTCGTCCCCACCTTGACATCGCCATCGCCGAATCGATGGAAGATCTGCTCGAGGGCGGGGCCGAGCACGCGGCGGGCCTCGGCTTTGGGGTCACTGGCCTCTTCGTCGGGCGAACGGTCGTTGCCTCGAAAGCAAATGCGACCGCGGCAGAGGGCGCGCTCGATCTCCTCTCGGAGCTTGGCGTCGGCCGTGCGTTTTCGACGCCCTTCGTCCCGAAGGAGGCCTTCCTCCTCCTTGGTCCGGGCTACACGCATGATCATTCGATCGCTGCGGAACCGCTCGCGGATCGCATCCTCGGCATCGCCTGAAAGCTCGGCGCACCAGGTCACGAGAGCATCATGATCGGGCTGTTGAGTCAGCTTGCGGGCTTCTTGAATCTGATCTTTTGGGGGCTTCGACGGATCAATGAGGCGCACCTCGAAGGGCACATCTCCGTCCACGAGCATCTCATTCCCGATACGCAGACCAGCAATGAAACGCTTCCATCCACCCAGCTGGTAGGCGGGCTGTTGTGTCGGCCCCTTGCCCCAGACTTGCTCGATCATCTCCTTGACGATTCGGTTGCGATCACCTGGAGTCGGCTGCCGACCATCGCGCTCCTCGTCCCAGGTGCGCTCGGCGGCGGACTGGATCTTGAGGCCGTGCTCGGTTCGGCGGATCTTGCGTGCGGCGATGAGTTTCTCTACTGCCTCGCGCACCTGCGGTAGCAAGCTCTGTGCATCCACGGCTGGGTGGAGGACGCCAGCAATGTTCTCTTCTGTCGTATGCACTGCTTCGGCGAACTGAAGAAGTGAAAGTGCCTTGGCGACCTTGCCCGCCAAGGGATGGTCGACCTGATGCTCGATCTCGCCGATCTCTAGCTGCAACTCGCTCGCGATGTTCGTGGAGATCAACTCATACACGCTGTCGAAGGTGACGAGTGCACCCACTGCATGGTCCGTCAATCCCACCTTGTCGTGAACCACAAGCTGCTGTGCGAGCTTAATGATCGTGCGGTTGGCACCTCCCAGGGTCTGTGGCCCGCCACTCTGCCGACGCAATCCGGAAACGACATCGATCAGCAAGTCCACCTGATAAGGCAGGAGCGGGTAGAGCCGGACGAAGTCGTCTTCGTCCAAGTCCGGAAGCTTTCGAGTAGCCGTCAGCCTTGTAGCAGTCTTGAGCTTACCATTGTTGCCCTGAAAGAGCTTACGCAGCTCCTTCTCGGCCTGGGCATTCTTGGCGAGCACTCTATGACTCGCGACTTCGCGGATGTCGGTGGACTTGATGTCGACTTGAAAGGCGAAACGATCTCTCAGCCGGACAAGGTCGGAACGATCCTTTTCATATACATCTAGGATAGCTTCGAGCTTTTCCTGGGATGTGACGATGAGCCATATCTTGCCTTGGCCCACTTGAGAGAAGCTCTCTACGACACCTTGGAGGTCGCCAATGCGCTTGTCATCACGTGCCGTGTACTGACCGATCTCATCCACCACGAAGACGATGTTTCGACCGTCGGCCCGGGCTTGAGACAGCTGGAGCACGCGATCGGCGAGCCTGCGTGGCGTCATCTCTGCCCTTGCCCGCGATCGAGCCCAGGAGTCGGGCTCGTTGTAGGTGCTCTCGTCCAGCTCATGCCTGACGCGACTCGCCTCGTTGATCGCGGTCATCGTCAGGCGTTTGGCATCATCCCACTTGCGCCCTTGATAGATTTCTGCGTACTTGTCCCGGAAAGCGCCTAGTTCACCGCGCTCCTCGAGCTAAATCTCCAGCTCCGCTAGATCCAGATCCGTGGCGTATCCGAGACTGCGGAGGAGAGCCTTATACATGACTGTCGTGACGGGGTGTTCCTTCGCGCCAGCGATGTTGTCCTTGAGAATGTCGAAGATGACGACGTGGGTGGGCAGGTGCTCACGGATCTGGCGTAGGAGGACCTTAATGCGGTCGTCGGTGATTCTTGTGGAGAAGAGATCCACGGCGTCCTGATCGCCAATCTTGCGGCTCTCCAGTAAGACACCGAGCAGCTTTGCGAAGCTGGACTTGCCTGCCCCGAAGAAACCGCTGACCCACACTCCAATATCCCCAGTGGTGGGATTGCCGTGGAGATCCGAATAGGCCTCGAGCACCTTGGCCATCTGCTCCTGAATGCTCGGTGTAGGGTGATACTCCTTGATCTCATCGACTAGGACGGTGTCGTCGAGGGCATCCACCTTGATGACCTCTTCAATGTTGCGGTGAATGTTTTCGCGGAAGATCTCACCGATGCGCGTGGGGGAGGCTGACGTGGCCATGAGCTTGTCTTTGTTTCCGTAGTGGAGTGTCTAGAAGATCTTGTGGCGATAGCCGTGCAGCGCCTCGAGACTGTCCATGAAGCGGAGGGTGTTGGTGCCGCTGCGTGTGCCAGGATAGAAGAGCATGGTCGGTACTCGCACCACTCCCATGAGATTTTCTAGGAGGGCACTAGCGCGGTAGGCGGGATACAGGGCGCCGACACGGGTCAGGAAGACCACGCTCTTCGCCGGATCAAGATCCTGAGTGCTCTCCGCGATGAGCTGAGGGAGAGGGCTGATCTCTGAGACCACGGATCGGATTGTCTCCTGGAGTTGCTCTAGGCGACGCTCGGGGTCCTCCGCCGCCATGCTGCGCTCGGCATCAAACAGGGCCTTTCCATCGGGGGGATAGGCAGTGCGAATGGCTCGCCACAGCAGGTCAGCCATCGAGATGGTGGTGACTCGGCGAGAACTCTCGTGCTCAACCCTGGTGGCAAGCATCTGGACTTCCCGTCTGAGTTCTCGCTCGGCGGTCGGCGGGTAGGCGAACAGACCGAAGGGGACGCCCTGGTACGTGCTGATCTCCTTCTCGATGTTCTTTGACTTGAGCAACGGCTCGAGCCGCTCTGTGAGTCGCTTCTTCCAGGCGCTATCCGACCAGCTGCTCGACATACTCGTTCACATTCTCGTGGGGGAGTTCGAGGGACACGATGCTACCGGCGAGTTCGAAGCTTAGGAGGCGATGTTGATGGAGGCGAAGCAGTTCTTGCTCCAGTTCTTGTCGAGAGAGTAGGAAACGTCGCCATCGCTTGTCACTCAGGATCCTATCCGTACTCGAGAGTTCCGTACCCAGATCGTAGAGGATGTAGAGAAGTGCCTCTTCCGGCAGGTGGTAGGGAACCATCTCCTTGACAGCCCGCCCTTGCAGCAACCCAAAGTCCGCCGCATAGGATGGCAGACCGCTCGCCATGCGGCTAACGCTGCTCGGCTTCCACTCCTTATCCAAGAGACCGCGAGGCCTGAGTTCGGCGAGATAGCTGCGCACATCATCGGCACGCACCCGCAGCATGCCCTCCTGTTTGCGCTCATACAGCCACACCTCTAAGAAGTCCGAGAGGAGGAGCTCTCGGAAGCAGAGATGCCAGAGGAGAATCGGGGCCCAAGTCTCCTGTGCCAGGGCGCGTGGCCCCTGGGCGAGTCGCACGAGATTGCGATGACGCTGGATGTCGCCAAAGCGCACGCGAAAGATGCGCCGCATCTCCTTCAGCCATGCGTCCGTCGAGGCGTGGATCAGATTCTCCTCTCGAAGGCGCGCAAGGTTGTCATCGAGGGAGATGGACAGATCCCACTCGGCGAAGTATGTGTATGTCTCCGTGATCTTGCCGCCCTTTGTGACAGAGAAAGTCGAGATTGTGGGTTCTACGGATGACGTGGCCACAGCCTAGAGTTCCTCCGCTGCTGCTGGTGTCATGGATTCTGTAAGATACGGGACTGCCAGGCTTGATGGCTCGGAGCGGCAGAATCCAGTCGCGAGACGGCGGATCGTGCCGGCCCAGGTATCGGCTGGCTCCATGGGCAAGGAGCGGCCATCTGGTCCAAGCTCCAAGTCCGCGATGTGCGTGAAATCGGCATCACTAGCGATCTGGGCATCCCGCAACACCTCAGTCGGATCAGCACCCTCGCCGATCGCTTCCAGCTGCCGGAGCGTCTCCGCCCACCAGTCGAAGGCATCCAGGCGCTCTACGAGATATGCATCCAGCCTGTCCTCGGTCTCTGGGTCAAGCAAGAAGAGGTGCTGCACCGCACGGTCCGGATGCCGCTCCAAGCATGAGTGCCTGGCCACAGCGAAGGCAATCCTTGCACGGCCAGTTCCGTGCGTCTTGGGTAGAACACGCGGCCCAACGAAAGCTCCGTCGGCACCCAGGATGCCGTCCGTGGCCCACCAGCTGTGCACATCGCGTTCTCCGAGCCGCGCGACGAAGAGTCGAGCACGCAGCAGGAGGTCCAGATCGACTGCCGGAGACTGCACGTCAGCGTTCATCGGCTTACACCTTCTAGTTGCGCTTTCGGCACGATTCCACCGGGGCAGGGTCCCATGCCCGTTCCTCCATGATCTGGGTGCTCACCAATGTGTTGCCTGTACTGCTGAGGCACAGGTCGCACACGCGATTTCGCAGACTTAATCCTGCGCCTTGGGATTCGAAGCTTCGGCGCATGGGGCAGCGACCCGCCGAAAACCTGTTCCGAGATCGCGCGACCAATGATCTCGGCCAGCAAGGGCGGCGTAGCGTTTCCAGCTTGACGGATACGGTCCCTCTCCGCGCCCAGTACCTTCCAGCTCTGGGGGAAGCTCTGCAGACGGAACATCTCTTCCGGAGTCAGAGGGCGATTGTCCCAATGGAAGGGCCCCGTTGAGGGCCCTGGCGAGGCAGCGATCGTCCACGAAGGCAGGTCCTTGGCCAGCTTGAGCAGGAAGGACCAGTAGCGGGTCCTGTAACCGAAGATCGGCTCTCCTCCTCCCCGATGCGTGTGCCACAGGTAGTTCTCCCCTTCTGGAATGGAGGGCAGCAAATCTGCCCAATACCCCGAACAAGCTCGCGGAGCCCCGAGGGGCCGTCGAAGAGCGTCGCCAGCGGTGACCGGACGATCTACATGAGTGGGATCCGGGAAGTCGAAGGGCCGACCATCGCGACGAGCCACGGCAATCGCTCGCCGTCGCACCTGTGGCACCCCATAGTCTGCCGCATTCACGATCTCGTACTGCAGCTCATACCGCGTACCGCATCTGCGGTTGATGAGCTGAAGCTGGTGCTCAAGATGGGGCAGCGCACTTCCACGTCCATTGAGAAATCCGGCAACGTTCTCGATGAGGACCACCCTGGGAAGGAAGGTCTCCAGAATACGAAAGAAGCCAGCAAGGCACTTGGATCGGGAGTCTTCCAAACCCTGCCGACCGGTAGCTCGGTACTGCGCCGCCTTCGAGAAGGGTTGGCATGGAGGCCCACCTGCCAGGATCCCCAAATCTCTCTTCCGTATTCCGAGATCCCTTGGCCTCAGCATTTGCGAGGCCGCCACAATCTCCGTGGGCTCAATCAATCGCCAGTCCGGCCTGTTCCGCTCCAGAGTCAACCGCGCGACCTCATCAAACTCCACACAACCAAGCGTCTCGAATCCCGCGGCTTCAAGCCCAAGGTCGAGCCCACCCGTCCCCGAAAAGGTCGAGAGCACGGTCATTGATCCTTGGCGCCGCAACATCTAAGGACATCTCCAGATCATTCTGGACAGCATACCGCGGTGGGGCCAGGACAGGAATGAGGAAGCCAGATCATCAAGCCGGGGTTGGTGGCTGCCGGTGCTGCACTTCCAAGGTCTTGCCGTGTGGCCCACCTGAGTGCCGGGCGATGATAACTCAGTCACATCAGCACTCTCAGGCACATTGAGGCTGGATCTGAACCGCAAGTCACTATGAATCGACGAACAGCGCTGCAAGCTCGGCGGACAGTGGGGTCTGCAAGTGCCAGTCTATGGTAATGGGCTGCTCACCTTCCCAGGAACAAAAGGTTAGTTGGCCGCAATAGTAGGAGGGCGCAGCTTTGCCAGATGTGGAGAGCTTGCGCTTGCGCACGAAGAGGTGTACCTCCTGTGCAGGATCGGACAGAAGCTGGCCGTGAGTGCCTGACTTGCGCGTCTTGTTCTGACTCTGCCAGATGAAGGTCTCTCGACCACTGAAGCGGTCGGCATAGCGCTGATCCGCTGAAGCCCGGTCTTTGTCCAGCGTGACGAAGAGAATGAGGGTGCTGTTCGCCATCACGGTGCCCTGATTCCAGGACCCTGGAACGCGGCGTGTTGCTGGAGGAGCTGGCTTTGGCGGTAGCTGAGGTCGCCCATGTGGGAGACGAGGGCGAACCAGTGGCCGTAGGCCTTCTTGAGGGTGCTGCGGGGGAGGGCGCCGATGGTGGAGAGCTCGCGCGCGGTGGGTCGGCGGCCGTGCTGCATGCGCCACTCGAGGTAGGACTCGCGGATGAGCTCTTGGCCGTGGACCGTGGGTAGGAGCTGGTCGAGGATGGTGACGGGGATGAGGTCGTAGGTGACGTCGCAGCCGGGCGGGAGCTCGGCCTGGCCCTTGCGCAGGGCGGCGAAGGCGCGGCGCAGCTCGGCGTTGCGGGCAGCGGGCGCCGTGCCGCTGGCGAGCACCATGGTCAGCATGGCTTGGATCTTGGTGCGGAAGACCTCGTGGTTGCCGATGTAGTCGATGACCGTGAGGACCTTGTCCTCGTTGTCGGGATCCTTGCGCAGGCCGCGGCCAAACTGCTGGAGCCAGAGGATCTTGGACTCGGTGGGGCGCAGCATGAGGACGGCGTCGAGGCCGGGCAGGTCGACACCTTCGTTGAAGATGTCCACGCAAAAGATGAGTTCGAGTCGGCCCTCGGCGAGGTCGAGCAGGGAGCTGGCGCGGGGGGCTGAGCGGAGCGGCTGGGTATGCTCGGTCGGGGTCTGCGCCGAGTGGACAGCGACGGCGGGCACGCCGCGAGTGCGGAAGAACTCGGCCATGTAGTGGGCGTGTGCGATGGAGCAGCAGAAGCCCAGGCCGCGCGGGCGCCGGTCGCTGTCCTGGGGCGGGGCGAGGCTCTGCCACTGGTCGAGGGCGTTCTGTGCGCGGGCCTTGGTGGCGAGCGCGCGGGTCAGCTCCATCTCGTCGAAGCGGCCTGAGGTGCGTTTCCATGGGATGGCTGTGTAGTCGACGTCGTCCGGGACGCCGTAGTAGCTGAAGGGGCTGAGCAGGCCGGCCTCGATGGCGCGCGGGACGTCGCGGCGGAAGACGAGGTTGTGGCCGCAGAGGGCGAGCAGGTCGCCGCCGTCGGTGCGCTCGGGGGTGGCGGTGAGGCCCAGGAGGAAGCCGGGCGTGAAGTATTCGATCAGCCTGCGGTAGGTGCGGG
>Ga0114931_10001837_pt1 | contig 26977 bp, 26 predicted proteins | sample 2SBtaG_FD_89579 | JGI IMG/M metagenome (GOLD analysis project Ga0114931, IMG submission 89579) | Deep subsurface microbial communities from Kolumbo volcano to uncover new lineages of life (NeLLi) - 2SBTROV14_V59a metaG | ecosystem: Environmental > Aquatic > Marine > Volcanic | place: Kolumbo... | reverse complement strand
TTTACATGAAAAAATTGACGAAAGTATTATTGGAGGCATGATCTTAAGAGTTGGTGATAAGCAAATTGATGAGAGTATAAAAAGAAAATTAATAAACCTTGAAATGGAGTTTGATGAAAACCCATACGTTAAGGAATATTAAAATTATATAATCAAGAAATAAATTATAAAACATGGCCGAAGTAAAACCCGCAGAAGTTTCAGCAATTTTAAAACAGCAATTAGCTGGATTTAAAACTGAAGCTCAACTAGAAGAAGTAGGAACAGTTCTTCAAATTGGTGATGGTATTGCCCGTATTTACGGATTATCAGAAGTACAAGCAGGAGAATTAATTGAATTCGAAAACGGATTAACTGCAATTGTATTAAACCTGGAAGAAGATAACGTAGGAGCTGTACTTTTAGGTTCTTCAAAAGGAATTAAAGAAGGTGATACTGTAAAAAGAACGAACAAAATTGCTTCACTAAAAGTTGGTGAAGGATTAGTTGGTAGGGTTGTTGATACTTTAGGTGACCCTATTGATGGTAAAGGACCTGTTGAGGGAGAATTGTATGATATGCCTTTAGAACGTAAAGCACCTGGTGTTGTTTTTAGAGAGCCTGTTACTGAGCCACTACAAAGTGGTATTAAAGCAATTGACTCTATGATTCCTGTAGGAAGAGGTCAAAGAGAGTTAATTATTGGAGATAGACAAACAGGAAAAACAACTGTTGCTATTGATACGATTATTAATCAAAAAGAATTTTACGATAGAGGAGAGCCTGTATTCTGTATTTATGTAGCTACAGGTCAAAAAGCATCTACCGTTGCTGGTATTGTGCAAACATTAGAAAATGCTGGAGCAATGGCTTATACAGTAGTTGTAGCTGCTAACGCTTCTGATCCTGCACCAATGCAGTTTTACTCTCCATTCGCTGGAGCAGCAATTGGAGAATTTTTTAGAGATACTGGCAGACCTGCATTAATTGTTTATGATGATTTATCTAAACAAGCAGTTGCATACCGTGAAGTATCTTTATTATTAAGAAGACCTCCAGGACGTGAAGCTTACCCTGGTGATGTGTTTTACCTACACTCAAGATTATTAGAAAGAGCTGCTAAGGTGATTAGTGTTGATAGTATTGCTCAAGATATGAATGATTTACCTGAATCTATTAAACCTTTAGTAAAAGGTGGTGGTTCTCTAACGGCTTTACCAATTATTGAAACACAAGCAGGTGATGTATCAGCATACATTCCAACTAACGTAATTTCTATTACTGATGGTCAAATTTTCTTAGATGGTGATTTATTTAATCAAGGTGTAAGACCAGCAATTAACGTAGGTATTTCAGTATCGCGTGTTGGCGGTAATGCTCAAATTAAATCGATGAAAAAAGTAGCTGGTACACTAAAATTAGATCAAGCGCAATTTAGAGAGTTAGAAGCTTTCGCTAAGTTTGGTTCTGATTTAGATGCTGCTACAATGGGTGTAATTAATAAGGGTAAACGTAATGTTGAAATCTTAAAACAAGGTCAAAATGCACCTTTACCTGTAGAACAACAAGTAGCTATTATTTATTTAGGAGCTAAGGGGTTAATCAATAATGTACCTGTTGACAAAGTAAAAGAATTTGAAACAGAGTATTTAAGTTTCTTAGTCAATACTCATCAAGAAGTATTAGATGCCTTAAGAGCTGGAAAATTAGATGAAACTACAACTTCTACATTAGAGAACGTAGCGAAAGAATTAACTGCTAAATACGAAAACTAAGTTCAAGGTATAAAGAGAAAAGTTGAAAGAGCTTCTTAATTAATCCTTTTTCGACTTTTGAACTTTCTACTTTTAAACTCAACAAAATGGCTAATTTAAAAGAAATACGTAACAGAATTGTTTCCATTTCATCAACGATGCAAATTACATCGGCAATGAAAATGGTGTCTGCAGCAAAATTACGTAAAGCTCAAAACGCAGTTACACAGATACGCCCTTATACAAGTAAGTTAAAAGAGATTTTATCCAATTTAACTGCTAACCTTGATGGGTCAGAAGGAACATTTTCAACACAGCGAGAGGTTAAAAATGTACTCATAGTAAGTGTAACATCTAATAGAGGATTGTGTGGAGGTTTTAATAACAACGTAATTAAAACCGTAAAACGTTTAATTTCGGAGGAATATAAGGGTTGTCATACTACCGTTTTATCAATAGGTAAAAAAAGTAATGATGCTTTTAAAAATACTGAATGGGGAATAAAAGGAACCTTCTTACCTCGTGATACAGAAAATATTTGGGATGAGTTAACATTTGAAACTTCTTCAGAAATTGCTCAAACCTTAATGGAACAATTTGCTGATTTACATCAAGATAAAATTGTTTTGGTATATAATCAATTTAAAAATGCTGCTGTTCAGGAAATAATCACCGAACAATTTTTACCCGTATTGCCTCCAGAAAATAATGAAGGAGATAGCAGTTCTGTTGATTACATTTTTGAGCCTAATAAAGAGTTTATTTTAGAAGAGTTAATTCCAAAATCATTAAAAACACAATTCTTTAAAGCATTATTAGATTCTCAGGCTTCAGAGCATGGAGCTCGTATGACAGCAATGCATAAGGCTACTGATAATGCAAAAGAGCTACAAGATGACCTTAAATTGGTTTACAATAAAGCACGTCAAGCAGCCATTACAAATGAAATATTAGAAATTGTTGCAGGTGCTGAAGCATTAGACGGTTGATAATCATTTGAGTTATATAATAAAAGAGCCTCGCATATTTGTGAGGCTCTTTTATTAATACAACAATTTTGTTTTTCGTAAATTCACATCATTAAGGATAACGAAAATGAGAAACCTAATTCATAATTTATGGCTACACTTAATTATTGGTTGCCTATTCATTGTTTCTCTATTTATTCTCCCCAATTATTATTTAAATAACACAGTTTCTCCCAAACAATTTAATAAAACACTTAACAAAAAAGAGGATCAAGCTTCCAAGGCATTAAACAACTTAATTCAAGTTGTTGATTATAAAAAAGAGTTTAACTCTAAATCTGAATTTAACCAACTAGCGAATGATGGTATTACCTTCTATGTATTTAAAGGTAATCAACCTATTTATTGGACGAGTCGAAATGTCCCTTTATTAAACTTGCTCCCGAGCCTAACGAAAAACCAAGACGTTATTCAGCTCAAAAACGGATGGTATCAGTATCTTTTAAAAAAACAAAATAAAAAAAAATACCTCGTATTAATTCAAATAAAGCACCAATATTCCATCAGAAATAAATACCTCAAAAATCGTTTTCATACTAGCTTTAATGTTCCATCCAATTACAGTATTCAACTAAAATCTTCTTCCAGCTCTTTCCCCATCAAATCGAAAGAAGGTAACACGTTATTTTACCTATCTCCATCAACAACAAAAAATATCTCACCCGAAACAAATTGGATAATCATTCTGGTCTTTTTTACAGGGATTATTTTTGTTATATCATTTGTCAATCAATTCTTTCAGCAAAAAATCCACCAAAAATACGCTCCATTATTCCTGTTGCCTTTTATTGGCTTATTTTGGCTATCCCTCACCTATTTCAAGTTTCCTGCAATTGTTTTTCAGCAAGAATTATTTAGTCCAACTATTTATGCGCACTCTATTATCCTACCTTCTTTAGGTCATTTTCTATTACTTACCTTCTTTATTACTGCTTTAGTATACTTCCTTAAAAATAACATCAAAATAATTAATCCTTACCATAAAGGAGTTGCCAGTTTATCTATTCTAATTACTGCTTATTTTCCCATTTTACTTGCTGATGGGCTAGAAGGTTTAGTGAAAAACTCCACGATAATTTTTGATACTAATTTTCTTTTTGAACTATCACCATATAGTTTTATCGCTCTCTTTACTATTATCTTATTATTCATCTCTTTTATTGTATTCATTCAGCTTATACTAGATACATTTTCTGATAAAGCATTTAAAGAATATCAACTTAACACACTTTTTATCATCACTTCTATCTTATTTGTAATTATTGGCGTTTTCTTTTATGATATTCACATCCTACTTAGCTTGTGGGGTATTGCTTATTTATTGATAAGCCACGGACTAAAAAAGAGTAAAAACCCATTCTATAAAAGCATTGCTACTGTCTTAATTATTGCACTCACTTTTTCATATGGATTTATTCATTTTGGGGAAGAAAAAGAACTCTTGAAAAAAGAATTTCTAGCAAAAAAATTGGCCAAAGAGGAAGATCCTGTAGCAGAATATTTATTCAAAGAGTTAAAACAAAAAATTGAAGCTGATACTCTTCTTAAAAACAACATCGCATCCTATTGGGAGAAAAAAAATGTGCTCGATAAACACCTGACAGATAAATATTTTGGAGGATATTGGAACAAATACAATGTAAATATTATTACTGCGTGCCAAAATCAAGATAGTTTGTTAATAGAAGATAAAGGCATCAACGCAAACTGCCTTTCTTTTTTTAAAGAAAAGGTTGAAAATGAAGCATCAAACCCCTTTAATATTGACTCTAACATCAATTTTTTATATTCGGAAGAAGGTATTAGTAGTTACCTAGCCCAATTACAAATTAAGCTCCCCAACCAGAAACCATGGTTTTTATTCATTGAATTTTTTCCCAAAGTTTTTTCTAAAACTGAAGGGTACCCTGAGTTATTATTAAATCAAAAAGAAATTGAAACTATTATTAACCTCAACCAATATTCATTTGCTAAGTACAAAAAAAATAAGCTCGTAAACAATTCTGGTGACTTTGTTTATACGTTGTCTCTTTTTGAGCAACCCATTTTTAATGAGACTGGATTTTCAATACAGAATTACGACTGGAACAATCATTTGCTTTATCAAAGTGATAAAAATAGTGTGGTAATCATTAGTTCTCCTCAGAAAACCATTTTTAACTACATCACTACCTTTTCTTATTTGTTTCTCTTATGTTTTATAGTTATCCTATTTTTCGGAATAGTATTAAAAATCAATCCTTTCCATTGGCATATTGCTTATACTGACTTTAGTACCAAAATTCAGCTTTTTATTATTTCTTCCATCTTCTTATCTTTTATTCTTTTTGGATGGGGAACATCTTATTACATTAAGAAACAACACCTAGAAAAAAACAAAAAAAATATAAGCGAAAAAGTACAATCTGTGCTCATTGAGTTAGAACATAAATTAGGTGGCGCAAAGAGTTTAACTCAAGCCCAATATGAGGAGATGGAGTATTATCTAATTAAATTTTCAAATGTGTTTTATACTGATATCAACCTTTATGATAAAAGAGGAATGTTGTTAGCCTCCTCTAGATCTGAAATATTTAATACTGGATTAATTAGTGAGAAAATGGAGCCTAATGCTTTTCGTGAATTACACTTTAATGGAAAGTCATCATTTATCCATCAAGAAAAAATTGGAGGATTGAACTATTTATCAGCTTACGTTCCTTTTAGGAATGAAAATAATGAAATATTGGCCTATATGAATTTACCCTATTTTGCCAAACAAAATGAACTAGAAAACGACTTGTCATCTTTTTATACAGCGCTTTTAAATATATATGGGTTGCTGTTCTTAATATCGGCCATTATTGCTGTTTTCTTTGCCAACTACATCTCTGAGCCTTTAAGAATGATTAAGGATAAAATTAGTGCTTTACAATTGGGCAAATCTTATGAGCAAATCGATTGGCAATCAAACGATGAAATTGGCTCACTAGTATTAGAATACAATCAAAAAGTACTAGAATTAGAACGCAGTGCCCAATTGCTTATTAAATCTGAACGAGAAAGTGCATGGAGGGAAATGGCCAAACAAGTGGCTCATGAAATAAAGAATCCGCTTACTCCTATGAAATTAAGTATTCAACAACTTCAGCGTTTGGCTAACGACAATCCTGATGATTTAAATGACCGAATAGATAGAACAGCGAAAACGTTAATAGAGCAAATCGAAACATTAACTAAAATTGCTGATGAGTTTTCTAGCTTTGCAAAAATGCCTAAAGCCGATGAGTCAACAATAGCAATATTACCTATTATAGAAACCACTATTGATCTTTTTAATAAAACAACAAATATTAAATTAACGAATAATTGTACCTCTAATCCAACTATAGTTGCTGATAAAGACCAAATCTCTAGAGTGTTTAACAACCTAATAAAAAATGCTCTTCAGGCTATTCCTGACGACAGGACAGGAGAAATCAAAATTACACTCCAAGATAAAAATGAGGTGGTGTTAATTAGCATTAAAGACAATGGTACTGGAATACCTGAAGATAAAAAAGACAAGATATTTGTACCCAATTTCACCACCAAAACTACTGGAATGGGGTTAGGGCTAGCTATTGTAAAAAACATTATTGAAGCTATCAATGGCAGTATACGATTTGAAACTCAAGAGAATATTGGAACTACTTTTTTTATTGAGTTGCCTATTAGTTCTTCTAATTAGAATACATATCTCTAATAATTACCTTCTGTAATTCTCTTTTTAAAATTAAATCTGTTATTACCTCATCGGTATCAGCATGAGCAGTAGCTTTTAATTGACGATTCAGAAATTCTTCATCTATGTCAATTCGATATAACATTGCCATTAATTTCGGGTAATCATCATTCAATAACTCTTCAATAAGTGGTAGTATCTGCGAATATAATTCTTGATATGGGGATTCCGCATTTCCAACAAATGTAATTTCATAACTGAACCAATTAAAGTCTTTTTTAATCTGCTCAACTACTTTCTCTAGCAAATCTACTCGATTGTAATAAGGTGCTAATTCACTTAATTTAGGGAGATTCATCTTAGTTGAATTTTAAGCGTAAACGTTCAACTGGTCGATTATTCAAAATGTGTTCTTCAAAAATTTCAGCAACATCTTCTAATTGTACATTACCATAAAAAATACCTTCTGGGTAAACAACCATTGTTGGCCCTTGCTCACAAATATCTATACAGCTCGATCGTTGAGCTCTAACCTTAGTTCTTAATCTATTCTCTTGTATAAGTTCTTTAAATTGAACAGCTAAGGCTTCTCCATAATCTTTACCACAGCTTTTTCTAGGAGCCCCTTCTTCCCTTTCATTGGTGCATATAAATATGTGTTTAGCGTACTTCAATCCTTAACTTTCTCTATTCATCAGTTTTTTTGCAAAACCCTCAAAATTCATTTTCTTCTCTATAGGAGCATCAATACTATCCAAGTTAGATAATGCTGTATTGTAAAACAGGTTCATCTCATCCATCGCTAATTGTTTAATGTTCAACTCATCAAAAATAGCTTTCACTTTTTCTACTTTTTTCTCATCCGTTAATACTGATGAAGAAAGTGCAAATTCCAGTTCCTTTTTTAACTTACCTGTTGCCAATTCTTGTGCTTTCAGCAATAAATAAGTTTTTTTATTACTTACCACATCACCACCAACCCTTTTCCCAACTTTTTCAGGGTCTCCATAAAGATCTAGTATATCATCCATTAACTGAAATGCTATTCCTAAATTTTTCCCAAAATCATAAATATGATGGGCATCAGTAGACTTAGCATCAGCAAATAAGGCTCCCATTTTCAAGCTACAAGCTAACAATACTGCTGTTTTCAACTCAATCATCTTCAAATAATCATCTATCGAAACATTAGATAATGTTTCAAAATTCATATCATATTGTTGCCCTTCACAAACTTGAACAGCAGTTGCATTAAACAACTCTAATATTTCTTGTAATTGCTTTGGATTATCCTTACTCAATAATTGAATCGCCTGAATCAACATTACATCTCCAGAAAGAATAGCTATATTTTCATCCCACTTTTTATATACAGTAGGCTTACCTCTTCTCAAAGGGGCCTTATCCATGATATCATCATGTACTAAAGTGAAATTATGAAAAACCTCTATAGCCAATGCCGCATTCATTGCCTGTTGATCATTTCCTCCAAATAAATCATTAGCTAATAAGAGTAAGGCTGGCCTTATTCTTTTTCCTCCTAAATCTAAGGTGTATTTAATTGGAGCATATAATTCTTGTGGCTCTTTTTTAAATGAAATTTTTTCTAGAGCATCATTGACCAAATTAATGTAATGTACAATCTGATCCATCTAGTCTAAAATAAAAGAGGTGTCTTTTAAAATTTCATTGATTCCATCCTCCAAAGAAATCAAGTCCTCCTTTAACAGTGTTTTCATTTTAGTAATATCCGGGTGCCTTCTAGTCATATCTCCTTCTTCTAAAGCTGGTAAATGCTCTATGTTAGATTTAGAAGAAGTCAATGATATAATTGTTTTGGCCAAATCTAAAATTGAAGTTTCTTTATTGTTCCCAATGTTTAGCGTTTGATTAGCATAATTTTCATCAAATGCAGCACTAATACATGCTTCCACATTGTTTTTTACAAAGCAAAATGTACGTGTTTGATCTCCTTTGCCATAAACAGTTATCGGCTCATTTTTGAGTGCAGCATTTAAAAACTTAGAGATTACAAAATCTTTACTTTGTTTCGGCCCATAAGTATTAAAAAACCGGAATATGGTATAATCTAGTCCAAATTCTTGTTTGTACGATTTTAAAAATGCCTCACCAACATTTTTTACAATAGCATATGGCAAACGAGAATTTAATGGAGTTGTTTCTTCATTTTGAGGGTATTCTACTGGTTCTCCATATACTTCAGATGACGAAGCATAGATAATCCTCTTTACCCCTGTATTTTTAGACAGGTTTAAAATATTTTTAATTCCTGTAATGTCATCTAATACCTGAACAGGATTATCTAAAGTTCTTTTAACCCCAACTAATGCTGCATAATGAAAAACGTAATCAAAAGAAAAAGTATGAAATACACTCGTAATTTCATCTTCTTTATTCACATCACATTGAATAAATTTAAGGTTGCTATGTTTTGTAGGTGGCAACTTATCTATAGAGCCTGTTTGTAGATTATCAACAACAACAACAAAGTTATTCGGGTCATTAATCAATCTTTCTACTAACGAACTTCCTACAAATCCAGCTCCACCTGTAACTAATATATTATTCTTCATTTACAATTTCCATTAAATAACTACCATAACCACTTTTTAATAAAGGCTGTGCTAATTTCTCTAAATTTTCTTTAGTAATAAAGCCCTTTCTATACGCTATCTCCTCTAAACAACCTATTTTTAACCCTTGTCGTTCCTCTATAACTTGAACATACTGTGATGCTTGCATTAAAGATGCATGAGTCCCAGTGTCTAGCCAAGCCGTTCCTCTATCTAAAATTCCTACTTTAAGTTGTTTTCGTTGCAGATAGATACTATTGATGTCGGTTATTTCATATTCTCCTCGTTCACTAGGTTCAAGTGTTTTAGCAATTTCAACTACCGAATTATCATAAAAATACAATCCTGGAACCGCATAATGCGATTTAGGTGCAGTAGGTTTTTCTTCAATAGAAATTGCATTATGCTCTTTATCAAACTCAACTACCCCATATCTCTCTGGATCTGAAACATGATAAGCAAAAACCATCCCTCCTTTTGGAGATGTATTTTGTACTAACAAATCTTCTAACCCTGTTCCATAAAATATATTATCTCCCAATACTAACGAAACCGAATCGTCCCCAATAAATTCTTCTCCTATCACAAAAGCTTGTGCTAATCCATTAGGCACCTCTTGTATCGCATATTGAAACGAGCATCCAAACTGTGACCCATCTCCTAATAATCTTTTAAATGCTACATTATCCTCTGGGGTTGTGATGATTAAGACCTCATTTATCCCTGCTTGCATTAAAATAGAAATAGGGTAATATATCATGGGCTTGTCATAAACAGGCATAAGCTGCTTACTAACTGCCAAGGTTAAAGGGTGTAATCGCGTTCCTGATCCACCTGCTAGTACAATTCCTTTCATAATGATGTTATAATTTTTCTTTAATTAAATCCTGAATTTCCAACCCCTCTAAATCTATATCTTCTTCTTCATCAATTATTTGAATTAAAGGCTCTTTTTTAAATGCTTTTGTTGTTAATGCTTTATCTAAAGATAACAAAAGAGAAGGTAATAAAACCAAATCAGCTAACATAGCTACAACAAGTGTTAAAGATACTAAAACCCCCAATGCCACAGTTCCTCCAAAACTAGAAACAGTAAAAACACCAAATCCAAAAAATAGAATTATAGATGTATAAATTATACTAACTCCTGTTTCTCGTAATGCTAAGTATACTGCTTCTTTAATATTCCACTGATGATGTTTAAGCTCCTGCCTATATTTTGCTAGAAAATGAATAGTATCATCAACCGTTATTCCAAAAGCAATACTAAATATCAAAATTGTAGAAGGTTTTATCGGAATACCAAAATACCCCATTAACCCGGCAGTTGTTAGTAATGGCAATAAGTTAGGAATTAATGAAACCATTACCATTCTTATAGAAGAAAATAAAACAGACATTAATGAGGCTATTAAAATTACAGCTAATGTCAAACTAGTAAACAGATTGTTAATCAAATAATCGGTCCCTTTTAAAAAAGTAACACTTGTTCCTGTTAAGGTTACCTTATAATCTTGTGGAGGAAAAATACTATCAATCTTTGGGCGAATATCATTTAACAAAACCTCCATCTCTTTGGTGCCGATATCTGCCATCTGAAAACTAATTCTAGTTCGTTGATTAGTACTATCGATAAACGCACTAAATCTGTTTTTCTTATCATCCTTCTGTATATACTTTTTCAACTTATTTAACTCCGTTGCTGGAGGTAGTATATAAAACTTAGATTTTCCTTTTTTATATGCTTGATATGAAAACTTTATCGCCTCAACGATAGATAAGGGCTTTGAAAATTCTGAATAATTAGAAAATTCTTTCTGAAGCTTCTTGATTTTATATAACACTTTCCCATTATCAGCAAAAACTCCTCCCTTCTTCTTGGTGTCAACAATTACTTCAAAGGGCATCACTCCATTGAAAGATTCCTCAAAAAACTTCAAATCTTCTACTATAGGATCATTATTAGGTAAATCATCAATAATATTTCCTGTAGTTGTCATCAATGACATTCCATAGAAACTTAATGCAATAACGATAACAGTAACTACATAAATAGCTTTTCTATGGTACTTAACCATATGTCCTATCTTATCCACCACTGCAGCCATTAATTTATTCTCTAGATGCTTAGTATGTCTTTCTTTTGGAGGAGCTAAAAAACTGAAAATAATTGGTATTAATAGAATCGAAAGCAAGAAAACAACAAATATGTCAATAGCAGCTACTATTCCAAACTCAACTAAAATTGCACTCTGTGTAAAAATAAAAGTAGCGAACCCCAATGCCGTAGTTGTATTTGTTAAAAATATAGCATTCCCTATTTTCTGAATAACTCGGCTTAATGCTTTAATTTGATTACCATGATTCTTGTACTCCGAATGATATTTGTTAAGGAGAAATATACAATTCGGAATACCTATAACAATTAATAATGGAGGTATTAAACCTGTTAAAATAGTAATCTCAAAACCAAATAAAGATAATATCCCTAAGGACCATACAACGCCTATACTTACAACTAAAATAGAATACAAAGTAGCTTTAAAAGATCTAAAAAATAGGTATAAAATAAAAGAAGTAATTAAAATCGATAATACTAAAAAAATCTTAATCTCTTCAGCAACCTTAGTGGTAGAATTAGCTCTAATATAAGGTAACCCTGATTTATGCACCTGTATCTTAGTAAGTGTTTGAAATTGCTCCACCTCAGCATCAATTTTTTCAAACAACTGGTTTCTGTATTTTGAGTCCAAAACTTCTCGGTGGAGCGTAACTACCATTAAAGTAGCTAGAGAAGAATCCGCATACAAAAACCCTTTGTAAAAAGGATACTGGAACAATACTTCTTTTAAACTATCAACTTCTGCTTGAGTTTTTGGTTTTCTCTTAACAATTTGTTCAAAATCAAATTGCTTTTTGGCTTTATTTTTTCGAAGAGTGTATGCATTCGCAATAGATAATGCCTCTGTTACTCCTTTAACGGTTATAGCTTCTCCATCTTTAACAAAAGGAGTTTCTATTTTTTTTATATTTTGGGCTAAATCATACCACGCATTAAAGTTTTCTAATTGATATAATCTATCGTCATCAATCCCAACAACAACAACACTCCCATCTTTTCCAAAGGTGTTTTTAAAATCTTGATATTCTACATACGTGCTATCTGATTCAGGCAACATTTGAGCTAACTGATAACTCATTTGAGCAAATTGTGCCTGATAAGCCATAAAAATGGTAGCAATTGCCAAAATAATAACAATGGACAACCGGTTTCTAAGTACTATTCTGGAAAATTTAAACCACATTTGCTAAAATAGATTTTTTGCTGGCCGGCAAATATCGTTATTAATACGCAATAGCCGAAAAATTGGCATCACATATTTTATGAGTTGGTGGTTAAAATTACAGAATTTAAATTTTAATCGTGAACAATGAATCTAAACCCTATACCATGAACATTCATTATTTCAATGTTTTCATCCTGATTTAAATGCTTGCGAAGTTTAGCTATATATACATCCATGCTTCTAGCATTAAAATAATTATCATCATCCAAAATGGCTTTTAAAGCATAGGCTCTCTCTAACACTTTACCCTTACTCATAACAAGTAAACGTAGCAATTCATTTTCTTTTGAAGTTAATTTATGTTCATTATCTCCAATGGATAAGATTCGTTTTTGAGCATCAAAATTATACTTCCCAATATTAAATTTCGTTTCTAATTGTTGCTCGTTGTCTCCACTAGACCTTCTTAATACCGCATTAATACGAGCCAGTAATTCTTCCATACTAAATGGTTTGGAAATATAATCATCGGCACCTACTTTAAACCCTTGTAAAGTATCTTCTTTCATCGATTTTGCAGTTAAAAAAATAATAGGAATATGCTCATTAATTTTTCGAATCTCTTTAGCTAATGTAAAACCATCTTTAACCGGCATCATCACATCTAACAAACATAAACTATAAGATCCCTTTACGAAAAGATTAAACGCCTCCTCTCCATTCGCAGCCAATACCGTATGATAACCTTTAGCTTTTAGATAGTCGCACAATAAGTTACCCAAATTAGTATCGTCTTCTGCTAATAAAATTTTAATATCTTTATTCATGGTCATAGTTTAAGTTGTTTTAAAAGGAAGGTATACATTAAACTTTGTTCCTTTCCCAAGCTCACTGGTAACAGAAATTTCTCCATTATGTTTTTCTACTAACGCTTTAACGTAGTTTAAACCTAATCCAAAACCCTTTACATTATGTACATTCCCAGTAGGCACACGATAAAATTTATCAAAAATTTTATTTAAATTTTCTTTTTTTATCCCTAATCCATTATCTGAAATAGTTAACATAATTCCCTCTCTAATATTTTCTGTAGTGATTTTAATCGATGGGGTTACCGGACTATACTTATTCGCATTATCCAGTAAATTATATATCATATTAGTAATATGTACTTTATCTGCAAAACAACGATAGTTTTCCGCTTTTAACTCCTTATTAATTTGCCCGTTCTTACTAGACACTTGGATGGAAATATTACTCACCACTTCATCAATAATTTGGTGTAAATCCAATTCTTCTTTTTTTAATTTTAAATCTTCATTGTTCCACGTAGCGCTTTTTAAAACCCTTTCAACAAGTAACCCTAGTCTTTTATTTTCTTGGTTAATCACATTCACATAATTAGATTTTACCTCATTGTTGCCCGCAACATCTTTATCATTTAATGCCTCACATGCTAAGGAAATAGTAGAAATAGGTGTTTTTAACTCATGTGTCATGTTGCTGATAAAATCATTCTTTACTTCAGAGAGCTTCTTTTGTTTAAAAATAGTTTGTATAGTATAGGTAAACCCCCAAACAATACTAATTAAAAGGAGAACAGAAGTTAGCAACATAAACCACATCGTTTTTAATAGGTATCCCTTTTGATGTGGAAAATAAACACTTAAAAAGTGTGGATTTTCTAGAAGATCATTAGGGAATAATTGAGCGATGTAACCTGACTGTTTAATTTTATCTGAATTAGCTATTGAATCTATTAAAAGGCCTTTCCCATTATAATCAAACACTCCATATTGAAATTTGGTTTTAATTCCCCTATTTAATAACTCTAATTTTAAAAGTGAATCCAACACATTTGGATTTAATCGTTCCAATATTGTTTTGTACTTATTTGATTCATACAAGCTTTCTAGGACTTCATTAATCATTAAAGATTTTTCATTTTGCCTGTAATAATAAAGAGAGTCTTTTTTCTGATGTAAAGTCAATGGAATTGAATTTCCTTGAACACTTAAGTGAAATTCCATCTCGCCATTCGGAGAAATTGATTGTACAGATTTCTCATATATATCTCCTCCAGAAAATCCTTTTTGTTTACGCTCAGCAACCTTATACTGCACTCCATTCTGCTCATAAATAGTGGTTGTATCATAATCTAAATCTCTAAATTGATCATTAATCTGCCCCATTCTCATATTGAATAAAGCTTGTCCTTTTTGATGAGCCTTTATTCTGTTAATGGCTTCCATTCTTTCTAATTTATTTGAAACAGAATAAATAGCAGCAGTAACATCTCTCTTAAATTCTTCTTCTTTTAACGTAACAGCATTATCTATCCAATAGATTTGGATGGCAACTAACCCTATTAGTGAGCTGGTAATTATCCCTATTAAAATATAGATATAACTTCTTTTCATTAAAAACAAAAATACGCTTAATGGCTTCAGTCTTCAGATGATTAACACTTTTTAACATTTGTTAACTATGATTTAACATGTTCCCTCTTTGATTAAGCTTACTTTTGAATTGTTTTTGAAGAAAAACTATCACCTATTAATCCCGATATTCCGATAGTTATTGGAATGGGAACCCTCCTGTTTAGTTAATGCAAAGCTCCTCCTCATTAAAGGAGGAGTTCTTTTTATGCTTATGCATAAGCAATAGCAGCTACATAAATCGTACAGTCAAACTTTTTTAGCATGGACACACAAGCTTCAATTGTTGCTCCTGTAGTAATTACATCATCCACTAATAAGATGGATTTCCCTCTAATTGTTTCAGCACTTTTTACTTCAAAAACATTTTTTACATTTTCCCAACGAGTATATCTATTCTTGTTTGTTTGAGTTTCAGAATTAGTGCTCCGATACAAACTGCTAGTGTTCATAGGAATACCCATTGAAGAAGATAGTCCTTTCGCAAAAAATTCACTTTGATTATAACCTCTCCTTTTCAACTTATTGTCATGCAAAGGAACAGGTATAATTAAGTCAATGTTTTTATAATAAGTTGAAGTATTTAATTCATTGCCATACAGCTCTCCTATCTTAATTCCAATCTCTTTATGGTTTTTATATTTTAATTGATGTAACAATTGTTGCACCTTACTCTTTTTGCTATATTGATAATAAGCCGCTGCCATTTTAATGTCAATTCTCCCAAAGAAGGATCGAGCTAACGGATTATCCTCGTCAAAACAATGGTTACTTTTAGGCAAACTCATCTGACAAGCGGTGCAAATAATAACCTCATTTTTTAATAAAGTTTGATTACAGGCTGCACATAATTCAGGAAATATTAAATTAATAAAATCGTTAACCATAAACCATAAGTTGTTTTACACAAACAAATATGTATAACTTTTGAGACAAAAAAAATTGACGGCTTCAAATAAAATTAATTTTGATTGAATTTAAGAACTTAAGAGGATGGAAAAACAAACAAAACCAAACATTCCTGAAGAGAAGGAAAAAAAGAAAGGCAACAAACTTATGATTGTTGTTATTGTTTTACTGTTGGGTTTCTGCGGGTATTTAATTTGGCAAAACATGCAATTGCAACAACTTATTGTAGAAAATGAAATTGTTATAACAGATGTTTCTTCTGAAAGAGATCAAGTAAAGTCCGACTTAGAGGATATGCTGGCTGAATACGACAAAATGGAAACCACCAATGAAGAGCTGAATGCTGAGTTAGCTGCAGAGAAAGCTAAAATAGAAGAGCTCATCAAAAAAGCGAAAGGTAAAGATTGGTCTATTTACAAATTACGAAAAGAAACTGAAAGTTTACGAAAAATAATGAAAGGACTTTATGTTGAGTTAGATTCTTTGCAACAAGCAAACGGAGTTTTAGAAGAAGAGAATTATGCAGTTAAAACAGAACTCAATAATGAAAAGACCGTTACGAAGGATTTAACTGAAAGAAATGAAGACTTGTCTGATTTGGTTACAGTTGCTTCTTACCTTAAAACAAGCGCTTTAAAATCGTATGGGGTTAGAATTAAAAATGATAATACAGGAAAAAAAACTGATAAAGCTAAACGAACAGGAAAAATTAGAACAGAATTTACTATTCTCAAAAATAATATTACCATTCCAGGTAAAAAATGGATTTATGTTCGGGTTTTAACTCCAGATGGAAAGGTGCTATCTAAAAAAACAGACGATAGTAATAAGTTTGATTTCAATGGTGTAAGAGGGTTATATTCTTCTAAAAAACAAATTGACTACAAAAACCAACAATTAGCATTAACTATCGATTGGAAAAAAACAGAAGATTTTCCCATTGGAGAGTATAATGTGGAAGTTTATGCTGATGGGGTTGATATAGGGAAAACCAAATTCTTTTTAGAATAATACATAGCATGTATGGATACCATTAACTGGGAAAATTATTACGATAAAATTATTGAATTAGTACTACAATACGGTCCTAAGCTAGTAGGTGCTATATTCGTATGGATTATAGGTAGTCTTATTATTAAAGCGTTAGTAAAAGGCTTTAATCAAGTCCTCAACAGTAGAGATATTGACGAATCTTTAAAACCTTTTTTAAAAGGAATTGTAAGCACTTTACTAAAAGTTATGCTTGCTATTAGTGTGCTAGGAATGTTGGGAATACAAATGACCTCATTTATAGCAATACTAGGTTCTGCTGGATTAGCAGTTGGAATGGCATTGTCTGGAACCTTACAAAATTTTGCTGGAGGAGTAATGTTGTTAATTTTTAAACCTTTCAAAAATGGTGACTTTATCGAAGCAGGAGGGTATACAGGCACTGTTAGTGAAATTCAAATATTTAACACCATTTTAAAAACCCCCGACAATAAAACTATTATTATTCCTAATGGAGGTCTTTCTACCTCATCTATGATAAATTATTCTTCTGAGGAAACAAGGAGAGTAGATTGGATATATGGTATTGGCTATGGTGATAAAACCAAGGATGCTAAAAACGTATTACTTCAATTAATGAAAGAAGATGAAAGGATTTTACAATCACCTGAGCCACCTTTTATTGCCGTTTCGGAATTAGCAGATAGTTCAGTAAATTTTGCTGTAAGAGCGTGGGTAAAATCAGAAAACTACTGGGGGGTCTTTTTTGATATGAATGAAAAAGTGTATAACACCTTTGAAAAAGAAGGTTTAAACATCCCTTACCCTCAAATGGATGTTTATGTTCATAATAAATAATCAATGAAAAAATTACTTAGTCTCGTTATTTTAATTTCGATGATATGCAGTATTACTGCACAACCTCTAGAAGCTAAAAAAATACTTGAGGCTGAAGAAATCTTAAAAAAAGAAAATAAAGACACCCTTGATGGATGGAAAACAGGAGGTGTATTTGGTGTTAACTTTACTCAAGTTAGTTTAACAAATTGGTCTGCCGGTGGTGAAAACTCAATTTCTTTAAACACCATATTAAGTATTTTTGCTAACTATAAAAAAGGAAATACTTCTTTTGATAATTCTTTAGACGTTGGTTACGGATTTCTAAAGTCGGGAAATGCCGGAACAAGAAAAACTGATGATAAAATTGACTTTACATCAAAATATGGAAGGAAAGCTTCTAAAAGTTGGTATTATGCTGGATTAATCAATTTTAAATCTCAAATGACTCCTGGATACAATTACCCAGATGATTCTACCAAAATTTCTAACTTTCTGGCTCCTGCATATATTTTAGGATCAATAGGTATGGATTATAAACCCAACAAATTTTTCACGCTATTTATTTCTCCTATTACCACAAAAATTACCATCGTCAACGACCAAAATTTAGCTAACGCTGGTGCCTACGGTGTAGAGGCAGCAGTAGTAGACACCTCAGGAAACATAACCACAAAAGGAAAAATGATACGATCAGAATATGGTGGGTATTTAAGAACTATTTTCAAAAAAGATGTAATGGAAAATATTAACCTTCAAACAAAATTGGAGCTATTTTCCAATTACAGTGAAAAACCATCAAACATAGATGTGAACTGGGAAGTTTTAATTGCCATGAAAGTTAATAAATATATTTCTGCAACAATTTCAACCCAATTAATATATGATGATGATGTAGATATTGCCATAGATAAAAATTCTGATGGTATTATTGAAAAGATTGGGCCAAGGGTTCAATTCAAAGAAGTGCTTGGAATTGGCTTATCTGTAAAGTTTTAATTCATCATCATAATTTCCATTTTAATACTTTTTTATGCTTCTTCATCGGGTTTTTAGCTTTCTCATATAAAAAGTTTTTTCTACTTTCACCATGAAAAATAAGGTGTCAAGGCAACCATAATTCAAAATTTACGTCTATAGTACAAATAATGGATCAAGAAGATCAGCATATTTTAGATGACATTGTTAAAAAATGTGTCAAAGGTGATCGAAAGGCTCAACAGGAACTATACAAATATTTTTATAGTAAAATGATGGGAGTGTGTTATAGGTATTCTAATAATACTGAAGATGCAAAAGATTTATTACAGGATGGATTTGTGAAAGTATTTTCTAATTTAAAGAAATACAATTTTGATGGTTCTTTAGAAGGTTGGATTAGACGAATAATGGTAAATACAGCTATTGACTTTTACCGAAAAAATAAAGATGTTTATCTCGTTAATGATGATGACAACTATATTTTAGAAAATAGTAAAACAGTTAGTGCAAGTACCATTTATAGTCAATTTGGAGTTAATGATATTATGGACGCTGTTCAATCATTGAGCCCAGCTTATAGAGCAGTTTTTAACTTAAGTGTTATTGAGGGCTACCCTCATAAAGACATAGCTAAACAACTCAATATAAGTGAAGGTGCTTCAAAATCAAACTTAGCTAAAGCAAAACAAAATTTAAAAACGATATTAAAGCAAAAAGAAATTAGCCATAACAATGGATAACTTTGATGAAATAATAAAACAACAAGTAGAAGAGTTTAGTGCTCCTTACAACGAAGCTCATTGGGCTGAGATGGAAGGAAGGTTAGATTCTATTCGTGCCAAAAAGGTGAGAAGGAATACACTTGTTGCTGCTGGTGCAATTGCTATTATAAGTATTTCAAGTTATTTCTATTTTTCTAACAATTCAAACACCACTCATATTACTAAGGAAAAAAGTACTACAAGTACAACCGAACTTGCCAATGTTTCAAACAATTCTGAACAAAAAGAAGCAGTGTCTACCCAACAAAATAAACCGCAAACTCAATCAAATACCCAAACTACTAGTTCTCCTCAAAACGATGTGAAAGAGAATAATATCGAATCAACTTCTCCAGTAGAGAAAAATGCAAAAACTGAACCTACATCTAAAGAAAATAAAACCAACAACTCAACTAAAACCACTCCACAAAAAAACACGTTAAATGCCAATTTTATAGTGTTTAATAATAGTATCTGTATGGATGAAGAAGTAAGTTTTGAAACAAACGAAGCACTTTTCCCTGTTTCTTACCATTGGGATTTTGGAGATGGAACAGTTTCCTCAAAACAAAACCCTACGCATCGTTATCAAGAAGATGGAAAGTATGATGTTACCCTAACAATCGTAAATAGAAAAACAGGTGAAGAAGTAACTCATTCACAAAAAAATGCTGTAACAATTTTTCCTCAACCTTCTGCGAAATTCAGTTATTCTGAAACTTCTTTAAAGCATGATGATAATAAATTAAAGTATCCATACACCAAGTTTTACATCAAGGGGGCCAACCAAAATGAGAAATACACTTGGGACTTTGGTAACGGTGAAAAGTCAGGTACTCAAAATTCTCAAACTATTTATAAAAAAGAAGGTGAATATAAAGTAACACTAACTGCTGAAAATAGTTATGGTTGCCAAAGTAAAGTGACTAAAATAGTTGATATTAAAAATGATTATACTCTACGTTCTCCTAATTCATTTACACCTGATGGAGATGGAATTAATGATAATTTTATTCCAAAGGCGTTATTAGGATGGTCGGATATTCAATTTAAAATGGTGGTTACAGATAAAACAGGTAAAACAGTATATCAATCTTCAAATCAGCATGATCCTTGGAATGGAAAATTAAATAATTCTGGAAACCTATTATCTCCGGGAATATATTTATGGAAAGTCGTTACTTATGATGCTCAAGGAAAAGCTCATCAGCATGTTGGAAAAGTTAATTTACTAGATTAAAAGCAACCATTTTTCCCAATTTTATTCTTCTGAAAAAATTAACCTACTGATTAACAATTACGTGTTAAAACTTATCCTTCTTAATAAAAAAAGAGGTTGACTTAGTGACTTAACTTTGCTCAGATATATTGCGTATTCATGTCTATTACATCAACATCACTTGATTCCGCATCTAACATTAAAAGTTTTGTTAGTATTAACGATTTACGCGAATTAGAATATCAAGATGTAGATTTAACTCCCAGTCAACGATTAGCCTTAAAAAATTTTGACCGTTATCGAATTTCAGAATTAAACAAGCAAACATCTGAGCAACAATTTCACAACAAGTATATGCAGCTTCAAGTAATGGCTAATTTAAGCTCATTCGAAGAGTTTCTAAAGGAAGAATACTTTTTATAGTATTTACCCTTCTTTCTTATAAATTTTTAATACCTTTATTACCCTATTTTAAGATCTTACATATTATGAAAAAACTATCCTTAAGCCTATTCTGCATTTTATTTAGTGCTATTTTATTTGCTCAACCTATTTTAACTTCTTCTAATTTTACCCCATTAGCAGGAGAAAGTCAACTATTTTATGTTGCTGATACTAACAGCATCCTAGATAATACAACCGGTGCTAATGTTATTTTTAATTATACAGGTCTTCGCGATTTTGGAAATACTCAAACTCAATATTTTGTAGATCCAACAACTACAACTAATACTTCTGATTACCCTACAGCAACATATACTGATACCACTGGAGGTTTTCCTGGTAATTTAAAATACAATCAAAGTTTTACTCCAGACAGTTTAAACATTATTGGGCTTGTTTTAGATATCAATACATTTGGAACTGTTGTTGCTAAATTCGATGATGATCCTGAAAAAATTATGACATTCCCTTTTGGTTATGGAGATTCTTTTACCGATAAATATGGCGGAACATTTACTTCAGCTTCCGCTCCTCTTCCCACCACAGGTGCTGGTACTGTAACCGTTTCTGCTGATGCGTGGGGAACTTTAAAACTTCCTAATTCATTAGATGTTGACAGTGTATTGCGTGTTGTTAGAGATGAATACCTGAAAACAGACACCATATTTTTACAACCTCTATTGCCCAATATTCTTCCCATTGAAATTACTGCTGTTCAAACTAGCTATTACAAGCCTAGTTTAAGTAAAGCTCCCCTGTTATCTTTTATCGAAACAGACATTGCAGGAAATGTTACTACCACTGTCCTTTCTCAGTATGATGTATATGGGGTAGGAATAGAAGAATTAACAGAAGACATACAGCTTAATGTTTTCCCTAACCCATCCAACAATTCCACCAGTGTTTCATTTAATTTAGAAAAAACAACTGTAGTCTCTGCTACCTTAATGAATAACTTAGGTCAAAATATTTCAAACATATTCAATGGTGAATTGTCAAAAGGTAAAAACGACATTAAAATTAACACTACCCAATTAAGTAAAGGTTTCTACTTGATTAATCTAACCCTAGATAATAAAACCATTTCCACCAAACTATTGGTTGAGTAAGAAGTGAAAATTAACGCTATTAAAAAGGGGCTCTATCTAGCCCTTTTTTTTTAATTACTGCTATTCCTGTGGCAAATTAAAAAAATAAATCCGTTTTTAACACATATATAGATTTTTATATGTAGATTTGTATCTACACATATAGATAACTACATATTATGGTCGAACTAAAGAAATTAGAAACAGCCTCTGAAATGCTCAAAGCGATAGCACATCCTATTCGTATTGCAATTGTAGGCATGTTAGATGCCAATAAAAAATTAAGCGTTACAGAAATTCATGAGGCACTTAGCATTGAGCAAGCAGTTGCTTCACACCATTTGAGTATTTTAAAAAACAAGGGAGTGCTACTTTCTGAACGTGTGGGAAAAAACTGTTTTTACTCTTTAAAGCATCAGCGATTATCTCAAATTGTAGCATGTATTGATAAATGTCAGCAGTAAAATAATTCGATGGAAATTTTAGGATACATATTAGCTATTTTAACAGGCACCTCTTTAGGTTTAATAGGTGGTGGTGCCTCTATTTTAACCATTCCTATTTTAGTTTATATATTAGGGGTTGAGGCAGCAGAAACTGCCCCTGCATATTCTTTATTTATTGTTGGTATAGCCAGCTTGATTGGGGTGTTTGTTAAAGCAAAAAATGATGAAGTTGATTTTAAAGCTGCAGCGTATTTTGGCATCCCCACTGTTATTGCCATTTTTATTACAAGACAATATATTGTCCCTGCAATTCCAGACATCATTTTACAAACCGAAAATTTCAAGCTGAGTAAACGCTTCTTTATTATGGGTTTTTTTGCTGTAATAATGATAGCCGCAGCATTTATAATGATAAAAGGCGAACGAAAAATCAATGAAGTACATTTAAGCAAAAAAGCACCAATACTTAATTTTTTTGGTGGTTTAGGTATTGGTGGGCTTACAGGTTTAATTGGAGCCGGAGGGGGATTTATTATTATTCCTGCACTTACTAAAATTGGCAACCTAACTATGAAAACTGCTATAGGAACTTCTCTGGCAATCATCACTATGAACTCCTTTTTTGGTTTCTTAGGAAGTATTGGAAGAATAAATATTGATTGGACACTTTTAATCTTATTTACCTTGCTAGCTTCTACAGGAATATTTATAGGAACGTTTTTCTCAAAGAAAATAAATAACGCCACCCTAAAAAAAGGATTTGGCTACTTTGTATTAATTATGGGATTATTTATTCTCATTAAAGAATTATTAACTAATTAAAATAACACGCTATGTATGTACAACAATTATTTACCGGGTGTTTATCAGAAATGGCATATTACATTGAATCTAATGGCGAAGCTGCCATTATTGACCCATTGAGAGAAACTACCCCTTATACCAATATGGCTAACGAAAGAAATGCTAAAATAAAATATATCTTCTTAACTCATTTTCATGCCGATTTTGTTTCTGGACATCTAGATTTAGCTAAGAAAACGGGCGCAACAATTGTGTTTGGTCCTAATGCTAAAACAGCCTTCGATATTCAGCATGGAAAAGATGAAGAGATATTTAATTTAGGAACTATTAAAATTAAATTACTTCATACACCTGGTCATACTATGGAGTCTTCTTCCTACTTGTTAATAGACCAGGAAGGAAAAACACCTTACGTTTTTACTGGTGACACCCTTTTTATTGGAGATGTAGGAAGGCCCGATTTAGCCGTGAAATCAGATTTAACTGAAGCAGATTTAGCTTCTCATTTATTTGATTCTTTACGCAATAAAATTATGTCTTTGCCAGATGAAACTATTGTTTACCCTGCACACGGAGCAGGTTCTGCTTGTGGAAAAAACATGAGTAAAGAAACTTATGATACTATAGGTCATCAAAAAGAAACCAACTACGCATTAAGAGCAGATATGACTAGAGAAGAATTTATTGAAGAAGTAACTACTGGATTAGTTACTCCTCCTCAGTATTTTCCTAAAAACGTAGCGATGAATAAGGGTATCAATAAAAGTTATGATGATATATTAAGTAAAGGCAACATCCCGCTATCTGTTGATGAATTTAAAACCATTCATAAAAAAGAAAATGCGTTGATTATGGATGTAAGACACGAATCTAACTTTGTTAAAGGCCATATAAATGGCTCTTTATTTTTCGGGTTAGACGAGAGTTTTGCTCCTTGGGTTGGAACTTTAATTGAAGATCTCAATACCCCTATCCTACTAATTACACCTAAGGGAAGAGAAGAAGAAACTATCACTCGATTAACTCGAGTTGGGTACGATAACGTAAAAGGTTTTTTAAAAGGAGGAGTTGAAGCTTGGAAAGCTGCTGGAGAAAATACAGAGATCATTGATAGTATTTCAGCTAAAACATTTGCCGAAGAATTAGATAAAAATTCGGGTGCTGTTTTAGATGTAAGAAAAGAGTCAGAATTCTATGCTGAACATATTATTGCTGATGATGTTACTAATTCCTCTCTGGATAATTTAACAACAAATTACACTCAACTTGACAAGAATAAAACCCATTACACACATTGTGCAGGAGGATACCGTTCTGTAATCGCAATAGCTATACTAAAAGCAAAAGGGTATGATAAACTGATCAATGTTGAAGGAGGATTTAATAAAATTAAAGAATATTCAATTGTTCAAACATCACCATATATTTGTCCAACAACTATGTTATAAATTATAAAAACTAAGAATTATGAGTTACGAAAATGTAAATTTAAAAGAAGCAACAATTATTGATGTTAGGGAACCAGGTGAGGTTGCGATGGGTTGTGTTGAAGGATCAATAAATATTCCATTGGGTCAAGTTCCATTGAAAGTAGAAGAATTTAAAAACATGAAAAAACCTTTAGTGCTTTGTTGTGCTTCAGGTAATAGAAGCGGACAAGCTGTTCAGTTTTTAGCTGCCAATGGAGTTGAAGACATCTACAATGGGGGTGGATGGAATGACGTAGCGTCAAAAATGTAAAACGAAAAAATATGACTTTATTAAAAAAATTATTTGGATTAGCACCAAAAGTAGATTATCATGAACTAATCGCTAATGGAGCTGTTTTAATAGATGTAAGAACACCTGCTGAATTTTCACAAGGAAATGTCAAAGGATCAAAAAATGTTCCTCTAAATACGATTGAAAACAAAGTGAAAAAAATTAAGAAAATTGAAAAACCAATTGTCTTGTGCTGCCAGTCAGGAATGCGAAGCAGACAAGCAACATCTCTTTTAAAAAGACATGGTGTTGCAGAGGTATATAATGGTGGCTCTTGGCATAAATTTGTATAACTATGCAATTCAAAAAATGGTTATTAAATAAAAAAATTCCTCTCGCAATTGCACTGATTGGTGCAATTGTAGGCTTCTTATACTGGAAATTTATTGGTTGTGCATCTGGCAGTTGTGCCATTACAGCAAGATGGTATACAAGTACTATTTATGGAGCAATTCTAGGATGGTTGTTAGGTGATACTATTCATGAAAAAATTAATCCTCAAAAAAAAGAAAGACGATAATTAATGTTGCTGAATTTGTTCTTTTTCAGTAGAAAAATCAAGAAAAGGATGCTGTTTTGTTAATTCCTCCATCAAGTTAATTTGTTTTTTAATAAACTCCTGATGAGCATCACTCTCATAGTCGAAAGGTTTATGTTGTACCGCTTGTTGAATTTTTTTTACTTCCGCGATTAATTCCTGCACATTCTCATCACAATACGTCTTTATAAATTTTTCCCACACATAACTAATTGCCATATCTGTTGGGTGAACTAAATCATCTTTAAAAAAGCGATAATCCCTCAATTCATCTATTACAATCTCATACGCAGGAAAGTAATGGCAATTGGTATGTTGTTCTACTAAGTTTTTTACCACTAAATGCAATACTGCTTTACTTAAGTTGTTTTCGTGTAATCCGTCTTTAACATGACGAACTGGACTTACTGTAAAAACAATCTCAGTTGTTGGGCAATTAGCTTTAAGAGAAACGATCAAATCCTGATAAAGGTCTAACACCTCTTTTACGGAAAGCAATTTTTTTTTGAATTCTTTGCCTGGTAATTTGTGGCAATTGGCTACTACCCCAAACTCAGGATGTTCATAAACCCATGCTGAGCCAAACGTAATAAAAATAACATTACTTTTTTTAATATGATGATGAGCACCAGTAAGCGATTCATTAATCTTTTCTGTACAACTCGTTGCATCTTTGGCTGAATAATTACCATGATGATCAAAACTAAACCACTTCTTGTCATAACAAAAAAGTTCTTTTTCAGTATACAACTTGTTTGTAAGTAATCGATTTAAAGAATTAGCGATTGATATAGGATTATAAATTATTCCATTAGGATTAACAGTAGCGTTGAATTTAGCCTGAGCCAGCCTTTCTCCTATATACTGTGAAAAACAAGAGCCAGCCATCAATATCGAAAAATTATAATTAACCGATACTGTTGTTTTCGGTAGTGATACTCGAGTAAAAAATGATTCATCAGTCATAATAGGCTAAAGATACAAACTAGATAGTTAACAAAAAGATGTTTGCTGTAATAAGATAAGCGATCCTAGCAAGAATAAATATGTTTTTAACTAGACTATACGTTTTTGTTCATTTTGGTACGATATACAAACATCGTTTACAAAGTTATAGAAACATCGTTTACACTTTTTAGGTAAAACTAGGAGAGGGTTTTTGTTTGTGGTAATAAAAAAACGCCCCGTTTTTTCAAACTAAAGGCGCTTTTAAAAGAAGGATCTTTGAATGTTTTTTGTCACACAAAGTTAAACAAACCTATATCTATCCTTCGACAAGCTCAGGATGACATTAAAATTTCTTATCCTGAACACATTTCGCAATCATCAGGATTATCTAATGAACATGCTAACTCAGCAGCAGCTTGCTCTAAATCTTTTGCAGTTGGCTGAGGAGCTGATTTAGCTTCAGTGTCA
>Ga0114931_10001836_pt1 | contig 26995 bp, 23 predicted proteins | sample 2SBtaG_FD_89579 | JGI IMG/M metagenome (GOLD analysis project Ga0114931, IMG submission 89579) | Deep subsurface microbial communities from Kolumbo volcano to uncover new lineages of life (NeLLi) - 2SBTROV14_V59a metaG | ecosystem: Environmental > Aquatic > Marine > Volcanic | place: Kolumbo... | reverse complement strand
TGCGTGTGCATTTTTAAGTGAAAAAATGAACGTTTGCAACAAGGAGTGATAATGCATCTTATTTTATTGGGCGCTCCCGGCGCCGGGAAAGGAACACAGGCAAAACTGCTGCAAAAAAAATATAATATTCCGCAAATTTCAACCGGAGAAATTTTGCGCGCTGAGGTAAAAGCCAATTCCGAATTGGGACGCGTGGTAAAAGAGATTATGGAAAAGGGCGAACTTGTCTCTGATGATATTATCTTAAAAATTATTGAACATCGCATTCAGCAGCCGGATTGCCAAAACGGCTTTATTTTGGATGGTTTTCCCCGTACCGAAACTCAGGCGGAAGGTCTCGATATGCTGTTGCAAAAATTCCCCGATATCCGGTTGAAGGCGATTGAAATTGCCCTGCCCGAAAAAGATAACATCGCCCGGCTGACCGGACGGCGCATTTGCTCCCAATGCGGCAAAGATTATAATCTGCAGTTGAATCCGCCGCCGCCGGATAACCGTTGCACTGTCTGCGGCGGCGAAATAATTCAACGCGACGACGATGACGTGGCAACTGTCCGTCACCGGTTAGATGTTTATCATGAACAGACTCAGCCGCTGATTAATTATTACGGCTCCCGAAAAAAGCTCTATCGGGTTGATGGCAATCAACCGGTTGAGGCCGTTTTTCGCGATATCGAGAAAATTTTGAAAAACGGTGTACAACTACAAAAATGAAATTCCGAATACGAGAGGAACGGAACAACCGGGGGGCTTTGCCCGGCTTAATTTGCTTCAATATGGCTTGTTTATTGGGCTGTAAGGATATTTCGTATTGATATCTGTTCGATATTTTGCAAAGATGCCGCTTTCCGGAATAAAGACCGGAACGTTTTTTTTTATTTTCCTGGCGTTAATGCTGCATTCCTGCACCCAGCGGAAACGAGACAATCCTTTTGACCTGGCCGGTGAAAGAAAAAGTCCCATCCGCATCACGCTGTCCTACAGCGGGCCGCTGATCAGAATCTCCTGGAACGCGGAAAAGTTGGATAATTTCACCGGCTTCCGGATTTACCGTTCCCTGGATACCGACCAAAATTTCCGGTTATTTGCGGAGGTGGGGCGGGATAAGTCTTCCATTGTGGATTCCACCATTACCGACGGCCGCTGGTACTTTTACAAGGCCACCATTGTCGGCCCGGCGGGCGAAAGTCTGCCGTCAAATATTGAAAAAACATATCCGGGACCCGGCAATACCTGGGTCCTCTCTTCATCCGGCTTCTGGGTGCGTGAACTGAGCTATGATTTGCAGCACATTTTGAAGGACATTCCAACCGACTTCCCGGCGGAATCCTGGGATATTTTCTTACCGGATTCCCTGGCCTGGCTGAGCATCCGCAACTTTGGACGGGTCGATGAAGTGAATCTGCGCCTGGGGCGGCAAACCAATCTCATTGAAGATCCGCTGGTGAGGCCGGTGGATGTATCGTTCGATAAACTCACCGGGCGTCTCTTTGTCCTGGATGATTCCCTGAACACCGTTTTTATCTTCCAAAATTACAGTCTGATTGATACGTTGCAACTGGCGCCGGACGTGTATCTTAAAATGAAACTCTACCCGGATAGTCACACCCTCATTATCCTGGGAAAAGAGGCGTATTATCGTTTCCTTTCGGTGGAAAATTCGCAGAAGCAGCGGATTAAATTTTCCCAAATTCTTGAAGGTCGGGATTTTAACGTGAGCCGAGGCGATTTGTTTGCGCTCGCCTCTTCCAAAGAAGGAGACATTTCCCGGATTTTTCGGAGCCCGCTTTCCGCGTTGGAAGCGGATTCGCTGGAAATCACCGGAACTTTTTATAAAATTACGCCGGATTTGGATCGAAATGTATTGTATGTTGCCGAGGCAGTTCCCGCGGCAGATGATCCGGTGGTGAAACTTTCTCCGACCGGACAACGTCTTGAGGATTTATCCCAGTACGCCCGGGTAGCCCAAATAGTGGTGAATCCGGTGGACCACTCAGTGGTAGTGGTGGATCGCTTTAATGATCGCTTAGTCCTATTCGACGCTGAAGGCAATTTTATCGCCCAGTCGGTAATGTTATTTGACCCGGTAAGGGCCCGAACAGAGTAATGCTGAAAATACCGCTAAAAATTCTATATTTCCTGCTGCCGGTTCTCTTCGCCATCATTTTTATTGTCGATATTCTTCTTTATTACAGCCAGCTGGAAATACTTTTCATCATCACCTTCCGGGAAATTATTATTGCCGTAGCCTTGATCATCCTGTTTTTCGTGGCGGGAAAGCGATTACACCTGGAAAACCTGAGTCTCCGCCAAAAACTGATTCGGCTCTCGTTTCTGATTCTGAGCAATTATGTTCTGGTGTTTATCCTGAACCTGTTTATGTCTCCGGAATACACCGATGAATTTCCACAACACGCCATTTCTCTGAGTGCCGTCATTTTTTCCAATATTTTGGGCATTTTTGTCATTTTTACGCTCATTCCGGTGCTGTTCATTTTCAGGGATTTTATTTTTTACCGCCAAAAACGCTGGACAAATCTCTTGTTCAGGCTTTTTCTGTTTTTTTCCATTGTGACCGGCATATCCGTGGCGGTTACCCGACAGCCGTTAAACTTCCAGATGACCTCCCAAAGTTTTTATAACGACCTGTTTTTTGCCATTACCATTTTGTTGATCCTGCTCTTAGCGCTGCGAAACGACTGGCTGACCTACCTGCCTCGCAAGGAAAAAATGCTCTTCTTTTTCCTGGGAATTCTGGTTTACGGCGCCATTCTGAACCTGTTTGACCGTGTTTACTCTCCATACCTGACTCCCTACAGCCTGTTCCTGGCCGCCTTTGGCAACATCATGTGGCTTTTTATGGTCATTTACGGGGGCTTCACCATCGTTAAACTGATGTTCCATCTCCCGACCGCCAAAGCTTTTGACCGAAAAATCAAGGAAGTCAATTCATTGTACGACTTATCCCGCATTCTGAACAACGAACTGGATTTCCGGAAATTGACCAGGCTCATCACGCAGTTGATCGCAAGAGTGCTGGAAAGCCATTCAACCTGGCTGGAACTCTACGACCCGCAGGAAAAAAAATTGAGTGTGATTTCCCAAATCAATCTCACTTCCACTCAAATTCTCACCAATCCCTTCCATACGCTGGATGGCTTTAACAGAGAAATTTTGACCAACAAGCGGGCCATATTGATTAACGACGTGGCCGTTTTGAAGGAACTGCGTTTTCTTCTGAACTGGAAAAAAGACGCCCGGACCATTCTGGCAGCGCCGTTGTTTTCCAACCGGGATCAGCTGATGGGAATTCTCTACGCCACGAAGCCCCACCCTTTTGGATTTGACGTGGAAGATGTTTCCCTGCTGGAAGGTTTTGCCAATCAGGCGGCCATCGCCCTGGAGAACACCGAGCTGCTGAAGGAATCCATCGAGAGGGAGCGTTTACAGCAGGAATTGAAAATTGCCCGGGATGTGCAGTTAAAATTGCTGCCGCAAACAATCCCGGCCATTGTCAATCATCAGATTGACTGTTTTTCCCTGACCGCATCTGAAGTGGGCGGTGATTATTACGATTTCATTCAATTTGCGGACGATAAACCCGGCGTTATCATCGGCGATGTTTCCGGTAAAGGCACTTCCGCGGCTTTTTACATGGCAGAATTTAAAGGCGTTATTCAGACGCTGGCCCGCACCCACCAAGACCCGGTTAAAATGCTTTCCCAGGCCAACAAAATTTTCTACCGCAACATTGAACGCAAAACATTTATCAGCTCCATCGTTGGAAAAATAAACCCAGAATCCGGCGAAATCCAAATCGTGCGCGCGGGTCACACCCCGGCCATCTATTGTAAAAACGGAAATGCCGCTCCGCAAATACTGGAACCGGCCGGTTTGGGGATTGGGCTGGACAACGGACGGGTATTCGACAAAGTGCTCTCCCCCCAACTGATAAAAATGCAGCCGGGCGACATGCTGCTGCTTTACACGGACGGCCTCACCGAGGCCCGAAACGCTTCCGGTGAAGAGTTTGGCGAAGAGAGAGTCTGCAATTTAGCGCATCATTGCAGCAGGATGTCCGTATTAGAAGTGAGAGAAAAAATAATGAAAGAGATTCTCCGGTTTGTGGGCGACACACTGCTTCACGACGATCTAACCATCTTACTGGTAAAGTATGACGGGCCCGAAACGGAAAAAACAAAAACGAAAATTTGAACCTGTGCATAAGGAGGCGTCAATGGAAAAATTTGAAGTTATTTATAGTCAGGAGGAGGATGTGGCCATTGTGAATATTCGGGGATTTTTAGACGCGCACACCGCTCCCCTTTTTGAACAGGAACTGCAAAAACGGGTGGACGAGAAAAAATTCAAAATTGTGGTGGATCTGGAAGGGTTGCAATACATCAGTTCCGCCGGTCTGGGGGTTTTTATGGGCTTTATAGAAGAAATCCGGGGAAACGGGGGTGATATAAAAATTTGTGGGGCTACTCCCAAAGTTTACCGGGTCTTCGATCTGCTGGGTTTTCCCAATCTTTTTGAATTTGCCGAAAACCGAATGGAAGCCGTTGTGAAATTCAATAATCAATAAGGACGTAGCCGATGACGACTCAAGCATCCCGGAAACCCCGGCGAAAAAGTAAGACTTTCAAAGTTACGCTTCCCAGCGATACGGCCAATTTGGATATTATTCGAAAATTTGTAAACGGAATTACCGAAAATATGGGGTTTTCCGACGAAGAAATATACAAAATCGAACTGGCGGTGGATGAAGCCTGTGCCAATATTGTTAACCATGCCTATAAAAACGACTCACCTCCTGCCTCGCGGGTCATTGACGTTTCGGTTCGCACCCGGCCGGACCGCGTGGAAATCGTCATTGCCGACCACGGCGCCGGTTTTGATCCCCAAAAAGTGCAAAATCCAAAAATGCAGGAGTATCTGAAAAAAATGAAACGGGGTGGATTGGGCATATTTTTAATGCAAAAAATGATGGACGAAGTAAAATTCCGAATTAAACCGGGCGTTCGCAACGAAGTCAAATTGATAAAATATCTAACCCGGGACGGCAAAAGATGACACAGTTTTTTGAATATTTGTCGGCAAAATATGAACCTTCTTCCGTCGATGAAGTGAACCGGCGGCTGCTGGAACTCTCGTCTCTCTTCGAAATTAGCCAGCATTTGAACGCCTCCCTGGACCTGAAACAGATTTTAAACAACCTCCTTTTTATCCCCATGGGGCGGCTCCTCATTCCCAAGGGCGCCATTTTCCTACGGGAAGAGGACACCTTTCGCATCCGGATGGTAAAGGGGTTTACCGCAAAACTTCCCGAAAAGGGATTCCCGGCCGGGCCGTTGCCGGAAGAGCCGGTCATTTTTCAGCCGGAACAGTCGCCCGAAAAGCTTCCGGAAATTTTGAAATTCGGCCGGGAAAACCGTTTCAAAATTTTTCTGCCGATCAAATCAGCCAGTGAAATTGTCGGCGGCGTCCTGTTTGGCGCGAAACTGAACGGAACGGCCTTTTCCGAAGAAGAAATCAACTTCCTGACATCACTGGCAAATATCTCGGCCAGCGCCATCGAAAACGCCCTTCACCTGAAGCAAATCCAGGACATTAACCGGCAACTGGATCAAAAAATTCAGCAGCTCAGCACCCTTTTTGAAATTACCCAGGGCTTATCCGCTACGCTAAAGGTAGAAACCATCATTAAATATCTTACCAATGCCCTGATGGGCCAGATGCTCGTCTCGCGCTACTCGGTGGCAATGTGGCGCCAGGATAAACTGGAAGTAGCGGAAACCAGAGGCGTTCAGCAAAACCTGGAGCCGCTCATCCGGGAAATCGAAGCCGTTCTGCCGCAACAAATTATTAATTGCGAACAAGCCGATGTTTCAAAAACAATAAACAAACTACTCCGGCAGTCCGGGATGGAACTTCTAATTCCGCTGCGTCATCAGAACCGGAATTTTGGGTATTTACTCCTGGGCGCCCGTTTAAGCCGGGAACCCTTCGATGAAAGCGATATCGAGTTTTTGAGCACTCTCGCCAGTCAGGCGGTTATTTCTCTGGAAAATGCCCGCCTGTTTCTGCAGGCCATCGAAAAACAAAAGCTTGAAGACGAACTAAACGTGGCCCGGACCATACAGAATAAACTCCTCCCCCGTTCACTCCCCAAAATTCCCGGCTACGATTTTTACGGTTTGAACCATTCCAGCAAACAGGTGGGCGGCGATTACTATGATTTTATACCGCTTCGGAATAACCGGCTGGCCCTGGCCATCGGCGACGTATCTGGTAAAGGCGTGCCGGCTTCCCTATTAATGGCGAACCTGCAAGCCGGATTGCGGACAATTCTGCAGGAAGATATGCCGCTGCCTAAAATTGTCCAGAATCTGAATTTGCTAATCTACCAGAACACGGATCCGGACAAGTATATCACTTTCTTCATCGGAATCCTGGATACTGCTAAGAACACGCTGGAATTTGTGAATGCCGGTCACAATCCGCCTTACCTATTTTCACCTACGAAGGGAATAACGTCGTTGCGTGCCGGCGGGATCATCCTGGGAATGTTGCCGGAGTTTACTTACGAAACGGGTTTGATTCGATTGGAAAAGGGCGATGTTTTACTCTGTTACACGGATGGCGTGAATGAAGCGATCAATCTTAATGAGGAAGAATTTGGCGAAGAGCGCATTGAAGCCTTGCTGAAAACAGAAGCGAGCCGATCCTGCAAACAAATCGCTGAACGTATAATTAACGCTATTACGACGTTTAGCAATTCTGCCGAACAATACGACGATATTACCGTGCTACTTGCCAAGCGAACGGAATGAGTTTCCATTGATTTTTTCATTCCAGCACCCAAAACCACCGAACAACTGAAGGAAGAATATCGTGAGCAGAATTGTCAGTCTTTTGGCCAGCAGCACGGAAATTGTCTGTGCCCTGGGCCAGGCAAAAAATTTGGTGGGAATTTCCCACGAATGTGATTATCCTGCGGAAATAACCCACCTGCCCGTTTGCACCGAAACTAAATTTATTACGGACGGAACCAGCTATCAGATTGATCAGAGAATAAAGGCTATTTTGCAGGAAGGGCTTTCCGTTTACCGGGTTCTGGCCGACCGTTTGGATAAATTACGCCCGGATGTCATCATCACTCAAACCCAGTGTGAGATTTGCGCGGTGAGCCTGAAAGATGTGGAAAGCGCCGTTTGCGAATTGATTGCCAGCCAACCGCAAATAGTCGCTTTGCAGTGCGGATGTCTGAACGATTTTTGGAATGATATCCGGAAAATTGCCCGAGTGCTGAACATCAAAGAGCGCGGCGAACAGCTCATCTCGGCGTTGCAATCGGAAATGCGGTCCGTGTCCCAACGGGTCAGTGATCTTGAAAGAAGGCCATTGGTCGCTTGTATTGAATGGATTGAGCCGCTGATGGCGGCGGGCAATTGGATGCCGGAGCTGGTAAAAATGGCCGGCGGCGTCAACTGCTTTGGCGAAACCGGCCGTCACTCGCCTTTTCTTGACTGGAAAGATTTGCTGGCAGCGGATCCGGAAATCATTCTCGTCGCCCCCTGCGGTTTTGATATTTCAAAAACGCGGCAGGAAATGATCCACCTGCAAAGTCGGGATGGTTGGAACAAACTGTCGGCGGTACGGAACGGCCGGGTTTATCTGGCCGATGGCAACCAGTATTTCAACCGCCCCGGCCCCCGTCTCCTGGACTCCCTTCAAATACTGGCGGAAATCTTTCACCCACAACGTTTTTCATTCGGGCGGCGAGGAAGCGGCTGGATAAACTTTGGGAATGGCTGAGAACACTCTTCGCCTTGTATAACCATACCGCTAATGCGCGGCGGGCGGCCGTCGAAAAATATCATCCCACCATAACGTTTTCTTTGGGATAATCATAATGGTAGATATCGCGCGGGGTGGCGATGGCCAGGGAGATGGTGAGCGCTCCCAGGCGGCCGAAGAACATCGCCACCACAATAACGGTTTTTCCGATCGGGCTCAGATCGGGCGTAATTCCCCGCGAGAGGCCCACGGTACCGAAGGCTGAAAATGTTTCAAACAGGATGTCCATCGGTTTGAACGGCTCCGTGATTGTCAGGACAAAAAAGACCACAAAAACAAAAAATATGGAGAAAAGGACGATCACAATTGCCCGGTTTAACACCGTGTAGGGGACCGTTTTATGAAACATTTCAATCCGGTTTCTCCGGCGAATAACGGCCAGAACGCCTGCCGTAAGAATTCCGAAAGTTGTAGTTTTAATACCGCCCCCGGTTGAGGCCGGTGAAGCGCCCACGAACATCAGGAACAGAAAAAAAATGACCACCGGGAACGTTATTTGGGAAATATTCACCGTGTTAAATCCCGCCGTACGGGTGGTAATGGATTGAAAGAGACCGTTTATAATTTTATAATGCCACGGCTTTCCGGCCATCACATTATGGGATTCCAGTGAAACAAAAACAACCGTCCCCAAAACAATAAGAATGCCGGAAATCAGCAAAACCAGTTTCGTCTGAACCGTTAGCGCGTGCTTTTTCTTTTGCTGAGGGCGAAATTTGCCGCCCGCCAGATTCAACAACACGGGAAAGCCCAGGCCGCCCAGGACAATCAGCAACATAATAGTACTCAGAAAAACATAGTTAAATTGAAACCCCGCAAAATTATCGCGGTAGAGAGAAAATCCGGCATTGCAGAACGCGGAAATGCTGTGAAAGAGCGCTGAAAAAAATCGTCCGGACTGCTCCGGGCCCATAGCGAGGTACAGGATAAAGAATCCAATCAATTCAATGGTAAAGGTGAATAAGACGGTGGTCGAAAGCAGCTTGCTGATAATCCCGTAATTTTCGTAGTTCATGATTTCCTTCATCATGGACTTTTCCCGCAGGCTGATTTGCCGCCGCAGAATCAGGGCAAAAAACGAGGAGAAGGTCATCAGGCCCAGGCCTCCAATCTGGATAAGCATCATAATAATCACCTGCCCGAAACGGGAAAAATAGCTTCCCGTATCCACCACAATTAAGCCTGTCACGCAAGTTGCACTGGTTGAGGTAAACAACGCATCCAAAAACGACAAATGATTGCCGGGCAGTGTAGCGCGGGGAAGCATCAACAATCCTGTTCCCAATAGAATAATGATGAAAAAGCTGCCGATCAAGACCTGCGCCGGATGAATTCGGTAAGCCGCGATCTTTTGGTTAATCCGGACGGACTGCGTAACTAGGGTGAACAGAAAAGAAATCTGAAACGCAACGATGTAAAACCGGGTAATTTCGGAAACATTCTGCCCGCTGAGATACCGGCCCAGTTTTTCAAAACCGGCCAGATGCACTAAAATCAGCGTCTCCACAAGAATAACGGCTACCAGCAGGTAATCAAACCATCGCGCTTTCAGATAGCTGAGTGGGTCTCGGGAAACCGCAATTTTGAGCAACGCCTGGAAAACAAAATACCACACGATAAAAATATTGATCCGGTTAAACCAGGCGCCCGTTTGAGGGGAAAGGTAAAACCCGTATTCTCCGATCAGCGAGGCTACCGCGGCGAGAGAAATGACCCCTAAAAATATATTTAAAAATTTAACTACGGGTAGGAAGCGATCTTTATACATTTAAAGGAATTCGGTTTTAGTTAGCCCAAAAAATAATGAATGGTAACATTATATCAAAGGGCTTGCGCAATTTTCCCGACTTTCTCAGGTGAATCCCGGAAAGCGCATATTCTTTGTGCCTTAGCTACTGTTCTGGGCCCGTCGCCTTTTTCGGCACCATTCAGCTTTACCAATCAACCGCGGCTTAAATTGCCCCGCAGGTTTTGAGGAAAAGGATTATGTGGTGCCTCAGTCGGACCCGGATTTAGCCAAAAAATCGGCCACCTCTGTCGGAACTCCGCCAAGTATGCCGAATTGTGGCCATTCTGACACAGTCGGAAGTTCAAGGCAAGATAAGTTGTAAATTATTGAATATAAATAACTTGCAGCTTCTTTAAACTGGTGGCATTGTTTTTGTAGAATAAAACCATGCTTGATAAAGGAGGTGAATTGCGAATGTTAAACTTTATCACCATACTTCGTGATGAATTCGGTTTTCGCTGGGAATCACTGATGGTGCAGGCGGGATTACTGATTTTCTCAGCAATACTTATTATTTTAGTACCGGAAATTTTAGTGGCGTTAATTGCCGGATTTTTGCTCTTTCTGGGCCTTTCTCTGTTTACAATTGCCTGGAAACTGCGTAAAATGGAACGGAACTACCATCATATCAGGATCGACTATTTTTGATGAGGAAGGAGAAAGTATCAAATGAGCCAGGCTGGAAAACAAAATCATAACATTGAAATACCAACCCATATTCCGGTAGTGCCGGTGCGGAACACCGTATTTTTTCCGCACCAGTTCATTCCGCTGGCCATCGGCCGGCCGAAATCACTGGAACTGATTGAGTACGCTCTCAAAGAAAACAGCGTCATCGGCATATTATCCCAGCGGGATGGCGCGGTAGATGAGCCGGCTATTGACGATTTATACAGTGTAGGTACCGTGGCCCGGATTCTCAAAGTCATTGATCTGCCGGATGGCAGTAAGAGCGCCTTTATTCAGGGGCTGGAACGGTTCCGGGTAAAGGGTTTTCTCCATACCGAACCGTTTTTCCTGGCGGAAATAGAGGTGCTCGAGGAAAAGGAGCCGGAAGATGATTTGAAAACGGAAGCGCTTTCGACCAATCTGAAGAACCTTTTTCAGCGGGCGGCGGATATGGCGCCGGAAATTACCAACGAACATCAAAATATGATTGCCAATTTGCGGGATCCCGGTCTGGTGGCGGACCTGGTCATCGCGTTTTCCAATATTCCCGTCCAGGAAAAGCAGGAAGTGCTGGAACTGGTGGATCTCATTCCCAGGATGGAACGCTCCACTTACATTTTCAACCGCTATCTCCAAACTTTGGAGCTGGGCAAAAAAATTCAGTCCGAAGTGCAGGATGAGATCAGCAAGAGCCAACGGGAAATGTATTTGCGGCAACAGCTCAAAGCCATTCAAAAGGAGCTGGGCGAATTCGAAGAGAAATCCGATATCGGGGATTTGAAAAAACGGCTGGAAGAAGCGGAATTGCCCGAAGATGTAAACAAAGTGGCGGAAAAAGAGCTGGACCGGCTCCTGCGAATGCACCCTGCTTCGGCCGAATACACCGTTTCCCGCACTTACCTGGAATGGTTGCTGGATCTGCCCTGGAACCATCACACCAGGGACAATTTGGATATTTCGGCCGTGCAGAAAAAGCTGGACGAAGATCACTACGGCCTGGAAAAAGTTAAGAAGCGCGTTTTGGAATACCTGGCCGTGCGCAAACTGAAAAAGGATATGCACGGCCCGATTCTCTGTTTTGTGGGCCCGCCCGGAGTGGGCAAAACTTCGCTGGGCCGATCCATCGCTTCCGCGCTGGGCCGGGAATTTGTGCGGATGTCGCTGGGCGGTGTGCGGGATGAAGCCGAGATACGCGGTCATCGCCGCACGTACATCGGCGCGCTGCCCGGCAGAATTATCCAGGGAATTAAACGGGCCGGCTCCAACAACCCGGTATTTATGCTGGATGAAATCGACAAGGTTGGGGCAGATTTCCGGGGCGATCCCTCCTCCGCCCTGCTGGAGGTGCTGGATCCCGAGCAGAACAACAGTTTCAGCGACCATTACCTGGAAGTACCTTTCGATCTTTCCAAGGTAATGTTCATCGCCACGGCCAATATGCAGGATACCATCATCCCGGCTTTGCGGGATCGTATGGAAATTATTGAAATTCCTTCATACATCGAAGAAGAAAAAGTTCAGATTGCCCGGCAATTCCTGATTCCCAAACAGGTAAAAGCCCACGGCCTCACGGAAGATTTGATTGAATTCGAAGAAAGTGCCATCCGCACAATTGTTCGTTCCTACACGCGGGAAGCAGGCGTTCGAAATCTGGAACGGGAAATTGCGGCGGTCTGCCGCAGCGTGGCCAAGGAGGTCGCCTCCGGCCGGCAGGAAAAAACCAAAATTATGGCCGAAAGCTTGCCGGATATTCTCGGTCCGGAGAAATTCTTCAGCGAGTGCGCCGAACGCATAGACGAGGCGGGTATTGCCACGGGCCTGGCCTGGACGCCCATGGGCGGCGATATTCTCTTCATCGAAGCGACCAAAATGCCGGGGAGCGGCAAGCTTATTCTGACCGGAAAATTAGGTGATGTTATGAAAGAATCGGCCCAGGCGGCGCTCAGCTATTTGCGCTCCCATGCCGAAGAATATAACCTGGATCCCGATTTTCACGAAAAGCTGGATATTCACATTCATGTTCCTGCCGGCGCTATACCCAAAGACGGACCATCGGCCGGAATTACCATTTTCATCGAGCTATTGTCGCTGCTCACCGGCCGGAAGGTTCACAACAACGTTGCCATGACCGGGGAGATAACAATGCGCGGCAAAGTACTGCCGGTTGGCGGTGTGAAGGAAAAAGTCCTGGCGGCTCATCGCGCCGGTATTAAAAAAGTGATTATCCCGGAAAGGAATAAAGTCGATCTGGCCGAAATTCCGGAAACCGTTAAAAAGGAAATGAAATTTATTGCCGTCAAAAAAATGGATGAGGCGGTAACTTTTGCGCTGAAAAGCGAACCGCAAAAAGAGCCCGTGTTGGAAGTTTGATACACGGCTTAAACGGTTATAAATGGAAAACAATATGCAAGGAATGAAAGATTTCTATAAAATTTTAGGAATTTCCGAAACGGCGAGCGCCGAGGAAATTAAAAATGCTTATCGGAAGCTTGCCAAAAAATACCACCCCGACCGGCATGGCGGAGACAAAAGAGCGGAAAGCCGCTTCAAGGAGATCAGCGAAGCTTATGCAGTTCTGAGCGATCCCAAGAAACGGCAGGAATATGACACGTTACGGAAAAATCCGTTTGCCGCCAACGCGGGGTTCCGGCCCAACAACGGCGGTTTTCAGGGCCATTATCAGGGTTCCATCTTCGATAACCTGGGCTCTATTTTTGAAGATCTCTTCACCCAGGGTGGAGGGCGAACTCAGAAAAAAAGCTACCGCGGCTCCGGAATTAATTTTGAGGACATATTTCAGCAAAAAACCCAAGCGCCGCCGCGGGGAACCGATTATCAGGCGGAAATCAGCATTCCTTTTGAGCTGGCTATGAACGGGGGAGAAACGCTGGTAGCCACGCCGGTGGGCAAAAGGATAAAAATTAAAATTCCCGCGGGGGTTGAGGAAGGGAAAAAAATCCGGGTGAGGGGCCACGGCAGTCCCTCTCCCGCCGGAGGCGTGCCCGGCGACCTGTTCATTACCATTCACATCCTTCCCCATCCGTCATTTGAACGGAAGGGGAAGGACATCTATTCCACCGTCAAACTGAATCTGGCCCAGGCGGTGCTGGGAACAGAAATTCAGGTTAACACCATTCACGGCAAAAAAGTGAAACTTAAAATTCCACCCGGAACTTCCAGCGACAAAATATTTCGCATTCCGAAGATGGGCATCAAAACGAAAAAAGAAACAGGCGCTCATCTGGTGAAGATCCAGATTGAGACTCCTACGAATATCGGAAGAAAGGAACGCCAGGAATTTGCCCGCTGGGCGGAAAAAGTGGGACTGAAAGTCTGAACTTACTCCTGGGACGGGCGGCTTTTCCAGCGGCGGTGCATCCAGAAATACTGCTCGGGGTATTTCCTCACAAACGATTCGAGAATTTTGGTAAACTCCGCGGTTATGCGGGTCACGTTTTCCCGTGTGGGCCGGCATTCACCGTTGTAGGCAATGGGAACAATTCCCAGCCGATACTTAAAGTTTCCTTCCTGGATGGTGTAGGCAAAAACGATCGGCACCCCGGAACGCAAATGGAGCGCCGCCGCTCCCCCCGGCGTGGACGCCAGCCGATTCAAAAACGGCACAAAAATTCCGCGTCTTCCGGCGTCCTGATCCGCCAGCATGCCGACAATTCGATTTTGACGCAATGCCTGCCGGGCCCTGTTGACCGCCCCCCGGGAATATATAATCTCCATATTCCATTGTTTCCGAACGCGGGCCATCCGGTCGTCAATTTTGCGGTTCCGTTGGCGCTTCTGAACCACAGAGGCCGGTTTCCAGCCGGTGGCCAGGCGGGCAATTCCCAGTTCCCAGTTGCCAAAATGGGCGGCAACCAGAATAATGCCCCGCTCATCGCTTAAATATTTTTCCACTGCCTCCGGGGTTTCAATCGTGATCATCTTCTCCAGTTGCTCCGGCCGACGTCGGCTCTGCTTCATAAATTCAAAAATCAGACCGGCAAAATGGCAGTAGGAATTGAAGGCGATCTTTTCTCGTTCCTCTTCGGTTTTTTCCGGAAAGGCCTGGGCCAGATTGGTAAGCGCGACATCGCGGCGAACTCGCAGCACCCCGAACAGAAGACGCCCCATTCCCCGGGCCAGATAAGGCAGCCAGGAATCCGGCATAAGCTATATCAATCCTTCAAAAAAGCGGTACGCGCCATATTCAATGGCGTTTTGCAACCTGGCCAATGCGTTCATTTCCTTTTTTATTTTTAGAAAAAACAATTCTCTGCAATATTAGACATACCGGATAATTCCAAACAACCGAAAATAAAAGCGGCTTCTTCCAAATTCAATCAATTTCGGTTTTGCCCTCCGCACATTCGATTTTATTTCAATTGATTTTCGGGAAGCCTTCCCTTAATTTTTTAGCTTAAAAATTATTATAATAAAGATTCTCATTCGAAGGAGAAGTAAGCTTATGATGACTCGTTTACGAAATATGAGTATGGCTTTCCTTATTATTCTGGTCCTGGCCTTTGTGGGATTAATGGTTTTCCAGTGGGGCATGGATTTCAGCGGAATTAGAGGGCGAAGCAATACCGTGGGTAAAATTGACGGTAAGAAAATCAGCATTACTCAATTCCAGAAAGCCGTGCAGCAGGCCTACATTGCCGAAAAGCAAAAAACCGGCAAGGAACCGGATGAGCAACGGATGCAGGCGCTTCGGGATCAGGTTTGGGAGAGCTTGATTCAGCAAATCCTTTTTGACCGGGAAATCAAAAAACACAAATTGCAGTATACCGACAAAGAGCTGGCCATGTACATTATGAACAACCCGCCTCAGGAATTGCGAAAAAATCCCAATTTTCTCACCGACGGTAAATTCGATATGGCCAAATACCAGGCAGCGCTGCGCAATCCGCAGATTAACTGGAAGCCCATCGAAGATTATTACCGCTCTTACCTTCCCTACCAGAAACTTCAGGGAATTGTGGCCCTGGCCGCCACGGTAACCGAGCAGGAAGTGCGGGATGAGTTCATTCGGCAAAATATGAAAGCCCGGTTGGAATACCTGGAAGCGCCGGTAGCGGGATTTTCCAAAAAGAAGTTTGACTTCTCCGACGCCGATCTGCAAAAGTATTACCAGGACCACAAAGATGATTTTAAGGTGGAAGAACGCCGTAAGTTGAACTATGTCATATTTTCGACCATGCCAACCGCCCGAGACAGCGCCCGGACTTACCGAATCGCCGAAGACGTGTTAAAGGAAGCGCGCCAGGGGGCGGATTTTGCCAAACTGGCCGATGAAAATTCAGAAGATCCCTCGGTCCAATCAAACCACGGAGACCTGGGCTATTTTACCAAAGAGGCCATGGTTGCGCCGTTTGCCAACGCCGCTTTTTCCGGCAAACCCGGAGACATTGTAGGCCCGATCAAGACCCGCTTTGGATTGCACATCATTAAAATTATTGACCGCAAAAGAGAGCACGGAGTTTTAAAAGTCCGGGCATCCCATATTCTCATCAAATTTGAAGCCGGCGCGGACACCAAAGAAAACGCTCGATACAAGGCAAAAAACTTTAAGGAAACGGCCCAGGAAAAAGACTTCAATTTCGCGGCGGATGAATCCAAAATTCATATCAACCAAACTTCAGAAATAACCAAGGGGAGTTACATTCCCGGTCTCGGCAATTTACCCCACGTGGTCAGATGGACGTTCAAAGCCGATAAAGGTGAAATATCCGAAGTATATCGTACGCCCCGGGGATATGCGGTTTTCCAGGTGGCTGAAATTAAACCCAAAGGTTTTCGCCCTTTCACCGAGGTAAAATCGATCATCAAAAATCGCTTAAGTTTGGAGAAACGAAAAGAGTTAGCGAGGAACTATCTGGAAAAATTTGCTCCTGAAGTTCGGCAGGGGAAATCCTTCGAGGCCATCGCCAAGGAAGATACAGCGAAAATTTTGCGGTATAACACTACCGCGGAATTCGCACTGGGCGCGGTGATCCCGGGAATTGGCATCTCCAACGAAATTATGGCCGCGGCATTTAAGCTGCCCTTAAAAAACGTTTCCCGCATTATGATGACCGATCGCGGCGCCTATTTCGTGCGCCCCATTAAACGGACTTCCTTCGATTCCAGCGCTTACGCCAGTCAGTACCAGGCTATTCGGAACCGCCTGCTGCAGCAAAAACAACAGCAGGTGTTTATTAAGTGGTACAATCACCTCAAGGAAAACGCTCACATCGAAGACAATCGGGATTTGTTCTATCGCGGATAACAGCTATTCTGAAACGGGAGCTGAAGATGATTACAGTAAAACCATTTCGGGGCGTCCGGCCGCAACCGGAGCTGGTGGAACAGGTGGCCGCTCCGCCCTATGATGTGCTCAATTCGGATGAAGCCCGGGAGTTGGCCCGGGATAACCCATATTCTTTTCTTCACGTTAACAAACCCGAAATCGATCTCGATCCGGGAATTGGTCCCTACGATGAAAAAGTTTATCTGAAAGGCGCGGAAAACTTCCGACGTTTCCTCTCCCGCGGGATTATTTTTCAGGATAAAACGCCCTGCTTTTACGTTTACCGTCAGATTATGGGCGACCACCGGCAAACCGGATTGGTGGCAGCTGCCTCCGTGGAAGACTACCAGGCCGACCGCATTAAAAAACACGAACTCACGCGCCCGGATAAGGAAGATGACCGTCTGAAACATATCAGCTATCAAAATGCCCAGGTGGGACCGGTATTTTTGACTTACAAAGCGGTCGCGGAAATTGATGAGATTGTGGATGAGATTGTCCGGAACACACCCGTTTATGATTTTCACGGCGAAGAAGACGTACAACACACACTGTGGGTGGTGGATAACCCCGAAACCATTGCCAGAATTGAATCTGCGTTCAAAAACCTGGACGCCCTCTACGTGGCGGACGGGCATCATCGCTCGGCTGCTGCCACCCGACTAAAAATACAGCGACAGGCGGAAAATCCTCACCATACCGGCAACGAACCGTACAACTTTTTTCTGAGCGTCATTTTTCCGCATAACCAGATGCAAATTCTGGATTACAACCGGGTTATCAAAGATTTAAACGGGCAGAGCAGAGCCGGGTTTTTGCAGCAACTGGGCTCCCTGTTTATGGTGGAAAACCACGGAACTGAGCCGTTCAAACCGGAAAAAGCTCACGAATTCGGAATGTACCTGGATAAAAACTGGTATAAATTGACCGCCAAACCGCAACTAATTGAAAACGGTGATCCCGTTAAGCGGTTGGACGTGAGTATTTTACAGGAGAATGTTCTTTCTCCGATTTTAGGTATCACCAACCCGCGAAAAGACGCGCGAATCGATTTCATCGGAGGAACCCGAGGCTTGAAAGCTTTGCAGGAACGAGTGGACAGCGGCAAATGGCAAGTCGCTTTTGCCCTCTATCCTACTTCCATCCAGGATTTGATGGGTATTGCCGACGCCGGTAAGACGATGCCGCCCAAATCCACTTGGTTTGAGCCGAAATTGAAATCCGGTTTAGTGGTTCATCTTTTGGATGAATAGCCGGAACGTTCAGAACCAGGAAAATCCGTTGAACAGCCGGGGAGGCGGAATTTAATCCATGCAAAAAGGGGTGGCCGTTCGGCCCCAAATCTGTCTCCGGGAGAGGCTTGCCACGGCTTAAAAGAGGAAAATTGCAAAAACTGTTTTAACCTGATAGGCTCTCATCTTACATTCCGGCCGGTATATGGAATTGTGGATACTCTTTTTAATCGGATTTTTCAGCAGTTTCGGGCATTGTATCGGAATGTGCGGGCCGTTCGTTCTCACCTACTCCGTCCAAATTTCACCTGGGGCAGCTTCCCGAAGCAGTTTACTGCCCAGTCATCTCCTTTATAATACCGGGCGGATCCTCAGTTACATGGTCTTGGGAGTGGCGTTTTCTTTGGTGGGAAATTCGCTCACTCTTTTTTCCAAATTCCACGGTTACCAGGGAATCCTGGAAATATTCGCCGGAATTTTGATGATTTTTATTGCGCTCGAAATGGGCGGTATCCAACCGGCCTGGCTTAAAAAATGGATTCCGGGCCTGGAAGGCCTTCATAAAACGCTCGCATACTACCTCAGCAGGGTGAATACCCGCAACATCTTCTTTTTAGGTTTTCTAAACGGATTTATTCCCTGTGGGCTGGTATACGCCGCCGGGGCAAAAGCCGCAGCGGAAAATCCCGTTCACGCATTATGGTTAATGCTATTTTTCGGGTTGGGGACGGTGCCGGCCATGTTCCTGGTAGGGATCAGTTCCAATTTTCTGAAAATGAAACTCCGGAAAACGCTTTTCCAATTTGCCACTTACATGGTGCTGGCGTTGGCGCTGGCAACCATTTCCCGGGGAGTGGCCGCCGTTCAGCGGAAAACGCCTCATAAAAACCATTCACAATTCATCAATTATTTTCATTCCAACAACGCCGGTTTGAACGGCTTTAATATGAAATTAACTCGTGGTAGTGCTAATTAATTCCAAAAACCGTTAATATTTATTGAAAACAAAAGCTTATCCCCTGCGATAATCGCAGGGTTAACCGGAAGAAATTAGTTAGCACCTGCTTTTAAGCCGGTGAATAAAGGCCCTAACTTAATGTTTATCAACTATTTCAATGGTTTTTCCTAAAACACTAAAAGCCCAGTTAGCACAACGGGTAAAATTATTTAACACAATGGGTTAAAATTATAACCTGGGTCAAGTTTTTAGCTAAGAAATATCATGTCGATAATCAATAATTATTCTTAATTTTAAATTTATTTTTTTATCTGCATTTTATTAAGTTATGCAATGGAAAAAGTTGATCTGATGTTGACCTGTGCCCATTGTGGGCTCCCGGTGAAGGGCGACGCCTATTTCGAGGAAGATTTGCATTTTTGTTGCCGGGGTTGTCTCACTGCCTATCGCATTCTGTCGAAAAACGCACTGTGCGACTACTATTCCATCAATCCCAATGCCGGGAACCGGGTTGATTTCCCGGATGAAGCAGAAAAATACAAATTTCTTGATAACCAGAGAATACAGGAGCGACTGTTAGAATACCAAAGCCCGGAAGAAAATCGCGTCCGGTTCGATTTACCTGGTATTCATTGTAGCTCCTGCATTTGGCTTCTGGAAAACCTCCATCAGATTGACCCGGGAATTATTTCCTCCCGGGTAGATTTTCTGAAAAAAAAGATTACCATTCACTATAACCCTGCTCAGACCGCTCTCTTTAAACTGGCGACGCTGCTGGCCAAGCTGGTTACCCGCCCACCATTACATTTGATGATTCTCCCGCGGCTAAGGCCCAGGGCGCAAACCGCGAACTCTATATGAAGATCGGCGTAGCCGGCTTCTGTTTTGCCAACATAATGCTGTTCAGCCTTCCGGCCTATTTTGATACCGCCAAGGCCCTCAGCCCGCAGCTCCGGGACTTTTTCAGTTACCTGAACATTCTCCTGGCCTTGCCCGTGCTCTTTTTCTCCGCCCGCGGGTACCTGGGATCGGCCTATCGCATTCTGCGGTTTAAAACGCTCAATATGGATGTGCCCATTTCCCTGGGAATTTTGGCGCTCTTTAGCCGCAGCGTCTTTGAAATCCTGTTTCACACCGGTCCGGGTTACTTTGATTCCTTCGCCGGGCTGGTTTTTCTGCTGTTACTCGGAAAACTCTTTCAGAACAAAACTTACGACCGGCTTCGATTTGACCGTGACTACAAATCCTTTTTCCCCATTGCGGTTACCGTAAAAGACCGTGGTGGAGAGAAATCGCTGCCATTATCCGAAGTGCGGGTAGGCGACCATCTTCTGATCCGGAATGGCGAACTAATTCCGGCCGACTCCGTGTTATTTCGCGGGGAGGCTTTTATTGATTACAGTTTTGTCACGGGAGAGTCCGAACCTGTCGCCAGGAGCGTTGGCGATTTAATTTTTGCCGGCGGCCGGCAAATTGGCGGCGCCGTTGAAATTGAAGTCGTTAAAAAAATTTCCCAAAGCCATCTCACTCAGCTTTGGAACGATCTGGATACCGCCATGAGCAATCGCGGCGGCAGAATCACTTCCCTGGCGGATGCCGTTAGCAAACACTTCACGTTGGCGGTGTTGCTCATTGCTTCGCTTTCGGCTGTCATCTGGTTTCCAAAAAGCCCGGATACTGCCTGGCGGGCATTCACCGCAGTCCTCATTGTTGCCTGCCCCTGTGCCCTGGCACTTTCCACTCCTTTCGCTCTGGGTAACGCCATGCGCCTGCTTACCAGAGTAAAACTTTACCTGAAAAATACGGTTGTTATCGAATCGCTGGCCAAAATTTCGGCAGTTGTATTCGACAAAACCGGCACCCTGACAATCAATGGCGGGAAACAATTAAGCTTTTCGGGCGCCGGAGGAAATGGGACATTAAGCGAATATCAGCAAGTGCTTGTCAAATCCCTGGCACGCCAGTCAAGACACCCGTTAAGTTGTAAAATTTACGATTTTTTACCTGGAGAACCGCTGACGGCCGTGGAAGAATTCCGGGAAATACCCGGCGAAGGCATTCAGGCCTGGATTGACGGGCATTTGGTTAAAATTGGCTCCGCACAATTTGCGGGCATCCGTCAGAACAGTGAGGCACGGCTAAAAGGAAGCCGCATGTATGTTTCCATTGATGACACATGCCGGGGCTTATTCTGCTACCGTCCGGAATACCGGCCCGGAATTTTCAGCCTTCTGGAGAAAATGAAAAACCGATTTTCGCTCTATCTGCTCTCGGGAGACACGGATGCGGAACGCGAACGCCTTCAACCCCTCTTCAGCGCGCCAAATTCACTCCGGTTCCGGCAAACTCCCCAGGATAAACTGGAATTTATCCGGAACCTTCATTACGAAAAAGAACATATCCTGATGCTGGGAGACGGGCTTAACGATGCGGGAGCTCTGGCGGCCAGCGACGTTGGCATTGTTGTGTCCGATGATCTTAACAACTTTGTTCCGGCCTGCGACGCTATTTTAAGCGGTGAGCGGTTGACCAACCTTCCGCGCATTTTACGGTTCGCCAGGAGCAGTCTGGCGGTTATCCGCTGGAGCTTTTTCCTGTCATTTCTATATAACAGTGTTGGTCTTTATTTTGCCGCCCGTGGGGCGCTATCGCCCCTCTTAAGTGCCGTTTTGATGCCCATAAGCTCCATCTCGGTGGTAATTTTTGCCACCGGTGCCACTCATCTGATTGCGAAGCGATACGGAATTACGGACCGAAACGTTCCCGGGAATGAAGTTCGGGGAGAAATGGTTGTCTCGGTACAGCCGGAAAAAAAATCCTGCGCAGATGAAACGTATCCCGTTTTGCCGGAGAGCGAGGTCTCATCATGAGCGTCCTGTTTGTTTTAATTGTTGCCAGCCTTCTTGTGGCGGGAGGATTTCTGATCGCCTTTTTATGGGCTGCCCGGACCGGACAGTTCGACGATTCTCATACACCAGCAACACGCATTCTATTTGACAACAACCCGGCCACAGACGACGAAAAATCCCGATACGGAAATTCGGAAGAACCATTCAAAGAGAACAAAACCAAACCTGATGTATAAATTGGCTTGATGGGGAACTAAACCGGAGGAAGTTTATATGGCACTTGAGACGTTTCAGTATGATAACCGAATTGTTCGGAATTTTGCTTTCGCCACAATTTTTTGGGGCATCATCGGGATGACGGTTGGCGTGTTAATTGCCAGCCAGCTTTTCGATTTTGCGCTCAATTTCGGCCTCAAATACACCACATTCGGCCGAATCCGACCGTTACACACAAATGCCGTTATATTTGCTTTCGTGGGAAATGGAATTTTCATGGGCGTGTACTATTCTCTGCAGCGCCTGTGTAAGGCCCGCATGTATAACGACCTGCTGAGCAAGCTTCATTTTTGGGGCTGGCAGCTGATCATCGTTTTGGCGGCCATCTCTTTCCCGCTGGGATTAACCACCAGCAAAGAGTATGCTGAACTGGAATGGCCCATCGATATTTTAATTGCTGTGGTTTGGGTTATTTTCGGTATCAACATGATTGGAACCATTATGAAGCGGCGGGAACGCCACATGTACGTCGCCATCTGGTTCTACATTGCCACTTTTTTTACCGTGGCCATGCTGCACATCGTTAATTCTTTTGAAATTCCGGTAACGCTCACCAAAAGTTATCCGTTGTTTGCCGGCGTTCAGGATGCCCTGGTGCAATGGTGGTACGGCCACAATGCCGTCGCGTTTTTTCTGACGACGCCTTACCTGGGGTTAATGTATTACTTTTTACCGAAAGCGGCGGAAAGGCCGGTGTATTCCTATCGCCTGTCCATCGTGCATTTCTGGGCTTTAATCTTCATTTACATCTGGGCCGGGCCGCACCATCTGTTATATACCGCATTGCCGGACTGGGCGCAATCCCTGGGAACAACCCTCTCACTCATGCTCATCGCTCCCTCCTGGGGCGGCATGTTAAACGGTCTGCTAACCTTGCGCGGCGCCTGGGACCGAGTTCGAAAGGATCCCATCTTAAAGTTTATGGTGGTAGCGGTTACCGCCTACGGGATGAATACTTTTGAAGGACCGATGCTTTCCATCAAAAGTATTAACGCTCTCTCCCATTATACCGACTGGACCATTGCCCACGTTCATGTTGGCGCTTTGGGCTGGAACGGTTTCCTCACCTTTGGAATTTTATACTGGCTGATACCCCGACTTTATAAAACCAGGCTCCACTCGGTAAAGCTGGCCAATTTCCATTTTTGGATTGGAACGTTGGGAATCCTCTTCTACGTCATTCCCATGTACTGGGCAGGTATCACTCAAGGGTTGATGTGGAAGCAATTTACGCCGCAGGGACATTTGCAATATCCCATTTTCCTGGAAACGGTTCTCCAGATTATTCCCATGTACATGCTAAGGGCCTTTGGCGGATTTCTCTACCTCTCGGGCGCAGTAGTGGGTGTTTATAACGTTATCAAAACGGTAAAGAGCGGCTCACTGGTAGCGGAGGAGACGGCTCAGGCGCCGGCATTGGAGAAAACGTACGTATCTCATCATAAAAATGTTTACGGTCATCGCTGGATCGAAAGCCGGCCGGTGCAGTTTTTCATCTTCTCGGTAATCGCCGTGGCAATTGGAACAGTAGTGGAGTTGGTCCCAACCTTCCTGGTGAAATCCAACGTACCGACCATTGCCGCAGTTAAACCCTATACGCCGCTGGAATTACAGGGACGGGATATCTATATCCGCGAAGGCTGTAACACCTGCCATTCCCAAATGATTCGTCCCTTCCGCAGCGAAACTGAACGCTACGGCGATTATTCCAAACCCGGCGAATTTGTTTATGACCATCCTTTTCTGTGGGGTTCCAAGCGGATTGGTCCCGATCTGCAGCGGGAAGGCGGCAAATATCCCGACGCATGGCACTACAAACACATGGAAGATCCACGTTCCATGTCTCCCGGCTCCATTATGCCTTCCTTTGCCTGGCTCATCCGGGACAATCTGGATGTATCCACTACCGCAGCCAAAATACGCGCGATGAAAAAGCTGGGTGTCCCATACCCTGAGAGTTTTGTGGATAAAGCGAACGAATCATTGCGTAAACAGGCCGAAGGCATTGCCGCCAACCTGCAGGAGGCCGGAATTACCGCGGATCCGGGCAAGGAAATTATAGCGCTCATCGCCTACCTGCAGCGCCTGGGAAAGGACATCAAATCCTCCCAAATGGGCGAGCTTACAACCTATGATACCTATGTTAAAAACTTCAGTGGAGAATCCTACACCCACTCAGGGGAGAAATAACTATGTTTAAGCATATTTTAGAATCCATTCCCGGCGTCAGCATCTGGCCCATCATCGCGCTTTTCCTGTTCTTTGCCGTCTTTATAGCGATGATAATCTATGTAATGCGAATGGATAAATCATTTATAAATTATATGGGTGATTTACCCCTCGATTCATCGGAATCATCTAAAAACGGAGACTTAAAAAATGGCCAAAAAACGAATTAAAGATGAATTATTAGATCATGATTACGACGGTATTCAGGAGTTAGACAACAGTCTGCCGCTGTGGTGGCTGTACCTGTTTATTTTTACTATCATCTTTGGAATTGGCTACCTGCTGTACTACCACGTCTTTGGCTGGGGTGATCTGCAAATCGCCGAATACCAGAAAGAGATGAAGAAAGCGGAAAAACTATATCAAAAAGCCGGCGTAGCGGAATCCGGCGCCGCCGCTTCGCTGCCGGCACTCAAACCGTTCACGGACGATTCAAATATTGCCGCCGGAAAAGCGATTTTCGAAACAAGATGTTTTCCGTGCCATGGAAAATTAGGTGAAGGCGGCGTAGGCCCCAATTTAACCGATGATTACTGGCTGCACGGCGGGAAGTTTTCAAACATCGTTAACACTATCACCAACGGTGTTCCGGCAAAAGGGATGGTTTCCTGGAAAGGCGTTTTGAGTCCGGAACAGATCAAGCAAGTGGGCAGTTTCATTCTGACTCTGAAAGGCACCAATCCGCCCAACGCCAAAGCGCCGCAAGGCACCAAAGAGGAATGAGAGGGTTAATTTGGTGGACGGAAAAAAATCAGCAGTGCGGGATATCCCGGTTTCCCGCGCCGCCGATCTGTTGGGCAAGGAAATATGAACAGAAAGGCATACATCTTCAATGAGAGAAACGGTAAACCGCAAGACGACTATTCCGGTTGCGAAGGACGAATCTTTCCGCGACCATCTGGGAACCATCGACGAATCTGGGGGCCGTAAGTGGATTTATCCCAAAAAGCCCAAGGGAAAACTCTATAACGCCCGTACCGTGGTTAGTATTTTTCTGCTGGCGATTCTGTTTGGCGGCCCCTTCATAAAAATTAACGGGCATCCCATTCTAATGCTGAATATTCTGGAGCGGAAATTCTATATTTTTGGACTTACTTTCTGGCCTCAGGATTTCCACCTGTTTGCCCTGGCGGGACTGACTTTCCTGGTTTTTATTATCCTTTTTACGGTTATTTTTGGCCGGGTCTTCTGCGGCTGGGCCTGCCCCCAAACAATTTTTATGGAAATGGTTTTCCGCAAAATCGAATACTGGATTGAGGGCGACGCCCACAAACAACGGGCTTTGAACAAGGCCCCCTGGAACTCCGAAAAAATTGCCAAGAAAGTTTCTAAGCACGCCATTTTTTACGCCATTGCGTTTTTAATCGGCAATACCTTTCTGGCGTACATTATCGGCATTGACAAGCTCTTCAGAATAGTGACGGATCCGCCCTCAGAGCATCTGGGCGGGTTAGCTGCCACGCTCATTTTTTCCACCATGTTTTACGGCGTGTTTGCATGGCTAAGGGAACAAGTCTGCTGCATGATTTGCCCTTACGGCCGCCTGCAGGGGGTGCTGCTGGATGACAATTCCATTGTCGTGGCTTATGATTATGTCCGGGGGGAACCCCGTGGCCCCGTCAAGAAAAATAAGTCCCGGGAAAAACTTGGCGATTGCGTCAACTGCCGCCTCTGCGTTCAGGTCTGTCCCACCGGTATTGACATCCGCAACGGGACCCAGTTGGAATGCGTTAACTGTACCGCCTGCATAGACGCCTGCAATGGAGTGATGGAAAAGGTAGGATTTCCCAAAAATTTAATCCGCTACGCCTCGCAGAAAGGGATTGCGGAAAACAAAAAATTAACCCTCTACCCTCGAATTATCGGCTATACCCTCGTCCTGCTTATTCTCATCGGTTCGTTAGGTTATCTGATGAGCCGCCGGACGCCGGTGGAAACAACTATTCTGCGCACCCCCGGCATGCTTTATCGAATAACAGACGCTGGCAACGTTCAGAATCTTTACAACATCCAGGTGGTAAACAAGTCGTTTGAACAGCGGGAAATTACCTTGCGTGCCAACAGAGTTCCCGCAAAAGTCAGCATGGTTACGAGACAAGCGCTAACCGTAAAACCGGATACTTTGGTCGAATCCGCTTTCTTTGTGGAAATTCCCGCCGATTTTCTTCATCATTCCAAAACAACGCTCACCATTGAGATACTGGATCGGGGCAAAATTATGGATCGCGTGAAAACCTCTTTCATCGGCCCGGAAGCTTCCAGCAAACAAAAAACAGCGGAATAGATCGAGGAATTTTTATAATGAAAAAAGAAAACATCTGGCCCATAGGAATCACGATTTTTTTCATCCTTTTTGTGGCAATTTTCGTAACGCTGCTGATCTATTCCAGAACGGTTCCGGTGAACCTGGTCAGCAAAAACTACTACCAGAAAGCGGTCCATTTTCAGGAACATATTGAAAGCGTGGAAAGGGCTTCCACCTTGAAAGAGAGCGTCCAGCTACAATATGATAAAACACAACAATCGCTGGCGCTGTGGTTTCCCAAGCAAAAAACGGACAGCCCAACGGAAGGCCAGATAAATTTTTTCCGGCCTTCGGACTCCCGTATGGATTTTAAAATTCCCTTAAAACCCGATACAGAAGGCCGGCAGATGATTGACCTTTCGGGACTGAAAACAGGCTATTGGAAGGTTCAAATTGAGTGGAAAACCGGCCGCGAAGACTACTACCTGGAAAAACCGTTAACGATACAGTAGCAAACTAAAATGAGTTTACCCGTTGTGCTAATTAATTCTTAAAACCGTTAAAACGGTTTTATTTGTTTCTTAAAAACAAAAGCTTAT
>Ga0114931_10001835_pt1 | contig 26997 bp, 22 predicted proteins | sample 2SBtaG_FD_89579 | JGI IMG/M metagenome (GOLD analysis project Ga0114931, IMG submission 89579) | Deep subsurface microbial communities from Kolumbo volcano to uncover new lineages of life (NeLLi) - 2SBTROV14_V59a metaG | ecosystem: Environmental > Aquatic > Marine > Volcanic | place: Kolumbo... | reverse complement strand
GAAATCGCTCCCGGCGATTTCCTCGAACCTCTTTTCGGTTCAAATCCTCCCCTGTGGGAGTCCTATCCACCAGCCTGCCAAACTCGAATCCAGGCAATCCTGCTTGGTGGAGGGGGGAGGATTCGAACCTCCGAAGGCGGAGCCGTCAGATTTACAGTCTGATCCCTTTGGCCACTCGGGAACCCCTCCAAGCGCGAGCCGGGCATTTTGCAGCCTCAGATGGGCAAAGTCAACAGACTTTTACCCGCCGAAGCAATATTCAGTCCACGACCGCCTTCTGGATCAGCGGCAGCAGCGCCTCCGGCAGCTTGACGGCCCCTGAAAGGGCGAATTTCTGGGCCCTTCCGGACATCTTCCGCCAGGTCTTTCGGATGATATCGAGCCACTTCTCTTCGCTGTATTCCGGATGCTTGGCGACGAAATCGCTCAAATAGTGTTCCAGAAACACCAAATCGGTGACATCCTCCAACAGTTGGGTGTCCGGATTGACCTTCACTGCCTTTTTGCCTACCGCCCGTTTGACCCGTTCGATGAATTCCTGGTCGTAGCCCGCCTCTTCCAGCAGCCTGCCAACGGTCTCCGCGTGAAACTTGTAGAGGCCGGTGCGCCACTGCAGGTAGCCCTGACGGCCCTCCGGATAGGCATCCCGGGGAGTTTTCCAACGCTGGATATGCTGGGCACGCAACGCCAGCCGGGCCACCTCGTCGGCATCTGGCGCATAGCGCTGGAGCATGTCGGTCATACGCTGGGAGTAGAGCAGCTCCTTCGGCCACTCCTTGCCATCGGCCATCTCCAGGTTAGGGTCTTCCCGATTGGCCGCATCGATCAACTCCATGGCCTTGTCGAAAGGTTGTTGTGGCATTGTATTCCCCCAAAATGTGCTAGATTGTGGACCCCATAAGATGGAGGAGTCAAAGGTCGCCCCTTGAAGCACCGCCCCAGAAAGCGATTCGGCCAGAACTTCCTGCACGATCAGGGGACCATCCGGCACATCATCGCCGCCATCGACCCCCAGCCCGGGGACAATCTGCTGGAGATCGGTCCGGGCCGGGGGGCCATCACCCGGCATCTGCTGCAGGCCGCCGGCAGGCTCCAGGTGGTGGAGCTGGACCGGGACCTGCTCGAACCCCTGACGCAGCTCGCTGCCGGGCTGGGCGAGCTGACCATCCACAACGCCGACGCCCTGAAATTCGATTTCGCTGCCTTGGCCAGCCTGGGGCATCCCCTGCGGGTGGTGGGCAATCTCCCCTACAACATCTCGACCCCCCTGCTGTTCCATCTGCTGGACCAATCGAGCCGGATTCAGGATATGCACTTCATGCTGCAGAGAGAGGTGGTGGAACGCATGGCGGCCGGCCCGGGCTCCAGGACCTATGGGCGGCTCTCAGTGATGCTGCAGGCCAGGTGCCGGGTCGAACCCCTGTTCACCATCGGTCCCGGGGCCTTCACCCCGGCACCCAAGGTCGACTCCACCTTCGTGCGACTGCTCCCCCACACCAAACCGCCCTGCCAGATCGACGACTGGGCACAATTCGGCCAACTGGTCACCCAGGCCTTCTCCCAAAGGCGCAAGACCTTGCGCAACAGCCTGCGAAAACAGCTCGACGCAGCGGCCATCATGGCCGCCGGTGTTGATCCCTCCCTGCGCCCCGAGCAGTTGCGTCTGGGGGATTTTGCCGCTCTTGCCAGACAGCTTGCGAAGGCCAGCCCCTGACCTCCCAAAGGGTCGGGCATTGCCCCAGGGTTTTATTGTATGATCGAGTCACAATCACCCGCCCACACCTTCAGAAGAACAGCATGGAAATGACCGAAGAAAACAACGCCGACCAGACCCCGGAGGGGGCCGTCATCGAACATACCCCCGCCCGCCTCAGCGATGTCATGCCGGGGGTGATCCACCTGCTACCGGTGGCCGCCCGGCCCTTCTTCCCGGGCCAGGCGGTCCCCCTGCTGATGGAGACCGAGCATTGGGCGGAGACCGTCGAGGCCGCCGTCAACAGCGAATATCAGCTGCTCGGGATCGTCCTTTCGACCTCTGAGCGGGCGGAGGACGCCTCCCCGGACACCTTCAAGTCGATCGGGACGGTGGCGCATATCCACCGGGTGCAACGCACGGATGGACGCCTGCAGGTACTGGTGGAGTGCATCCAGCGCTTCCACATCGAAAAATTCATCCAGCGGACCCCTCCCTTCACCGCTCAGGTGCAATATCTCCCGGAGCCGGCTCATGAAGAGAGCAACGAGATCAAGCCCTACGCCATCGCCATCATTAACACCATCAAGGAGCTGCTGCCTCTCAACCCCCTGTATGCCGAGGAGCTGCGCATGTTCCTCGACCGTTTTGGTCCGGACGATCCTTCACATCTCACCGATTTCGCCGCTAGCCTGACCGCCTCCGACAAGTTCCAGCTTCAGTCGGTGCTGGAGACCATCGAACTGCTGCCACGCATGGAGAAGGTATTGGAACTGCTGCACAAGGAGCTGGAGCTGGCCAAGGCCCAGGCGAGCATCCGCAAATCGGTGGAAGAGCGCATGGAGAAGCAGCAGCGTGAGTTCTTCCTGCGCGAGCAGTTGAAGGTGATCCAGCAGGAGCTGGGGATCGCCAAGGACGACCGTACCGCCGAGATCGACCTCTTCCAGCAGCGCCTGGAGCGGCTCACCCTCAGCGAGCAGGCCGAGGTCCGGGTCAAGGAAGAGATGGACAAGCTGGCGATCCTGGAGACCGGCTCGCCGGAGTATTCGGTGACCCGCAACTACCTGGACTGGATCACCCTGCTGCCCTGGGGCGTAGATTCGGAGGACAGGCTCGACCTCAAGCATGCCCGCAAGGTACTGGACAAGGACCACTACGGCCTGCAGGACGTCAAGGAGCGCATCCTCGAATTCCTCGCCCTGGGAATCATGAAGGGCCGGATCGCCGGTTCCATCATCCTCCTGGTGGGGCCGCCCGGGGTGGGCAAGACCTCTATCGGCCACTCCATCGCCGAGGCCCTGGGGCGTAAGTTCTTCCGCTTCTCGGTGGGCGGCATCCGCGACGAGGCGGAGATCAAGGGCCATCGCCGTACCTACATCGGCGCCATGCCCGGCAAATTCATCCAGGCCCTCAAAGACGCCGGCACCGAGAACCCGGTGATCATGCTCGACGAGATCGACAAGATCAGCTCCAGCTACCATGGCGATCCCGCCTCCTCCCTGCTGGAGGTGCTCGACCCGGAACAGAACAGCGACTTCCTCGACCACTACCTGGACCTGCGCTTCGACCTCTCCAAGGTCCTGTTCCTCTGTACCGCCAACCAGCTCGACACCATCCCCAGGCCCCTGCTCGACCGCATGGAGACGATCTCCCTGTCCGGCTATATCGCCAGCGAAAAGCTGCAGATCGCACGCAAGTTCCTGCTGCCGCGCCAGCTCGACAGGGCGGGGCTGAAACGCGCCGACCTCAAGCTCAACAGCGCGGCCCTGCGCGCCATCATTGATGGCTATGCCCGGGATGCCGGGGTGCGGCGGCTGGAGAAACAGATCGGCAAGATCGTGCGCAAGGCGGTGGTGAAAATCCTTGAGGGCCACAAGCATCCCATCGTGGTTACCACCAATGAGCTGAAGGAGTACCTCGGCGGTCCGATCTTCCGCGACGAACGCAATCTCAGCGGCGCCGGGGTGGTCACCGGCCTGGCCTGGACCGCCATGGGGGGCGCCACCCTCAGCATCGAGGCGGTCAAGACCCACGAATTCAATCGCGGCTTCAAGCTCACCGGCCAGCTCGGTGACGTGATGCGTGAATCCGCCGAGATCGCCTACGGCTTCATCGTCAGCCATGCCAAGCGCCTGAGCGCCGACCCGGAGTTCTTCAAGAACGCCTTCATCCATCTGCACGTCCCCGCAGGGGCGACTCCCAAGGATGGTCCCTCCGCCGGCATCACCATGGCCTCTGCCCTGCTCTCACTGGCACGCAATAAACCGGTGCGCAATCTCGCCATGACCGGTGAACTCACCCTCACCGACCAGGTCTTTCCGGTGGGGGGTATCCGCGAAAAGGTCATCGCCGCACGCCGCGCCGGGATTCGCGAGTTGATTCTGCCTGCCGATAACCGCAGCGACTTCGAGGAGGTGCCAGACCACATCCGCAAAGGGCTAAAAGTCCATTTTGCCTGCACCTATCAAGACCTACTGCCTCGGCTCTTTCGCAAGCGCCGAACCGCATCCCACTGATGCCATAGAGGACTGATCAATTTCATGCCGGCACTGGTTATTCCCTCGGCGGCACTTCTCGAAGCCGTTCCCGCTGCCGCGGCGGAACGCAGTGGCATTTCACGAACGCATCACTGACGAGAAACACCTGGTTCCGCAGCCCCCACCATAGGCTGCTGGACTGCCCGACCCCTTGGGCAACAAAGGCTGCGTAGCCGACCTGAACACCGGAACGGTGCTCGCCAAACTGGGCGAGCAACCAGGCTGTTTCCAGCCAGGCAACAGCGCTCACCTGTCCGATCATGGCGCAATAGCTACTCCAAAGCCAGTCGCCCCCTTGTCCAATATGAAATGAGTCTGAAACCGGGAGGGGAACCATTCATGATGTAAAAATACCCAACCTGGCACAGCCAGAACCCAAAAGGATAATACATCCTATCATATGGGGTGAGCGTCCAGTAATTGCGGGAGATTACCATGAATCGTTCCGTTGAACGCCATCAAGACCTCATCACCAATACCCCAAAGCTTGCTATGTGCAAGCCCCACCCCTTTCGCGAGCAAACTCTGTCATTGTCAACCCCATAGTATTGCAGTATATTAACGTATATTTGCAGCAGGCTTTGGAGAAAAACAGGGTCACAACAAAGACTGCGACGCTTACCTTCCGATTCGATCCTGACATAAAGGATGTGTTACGCACGACAGCGCAAAAACATCGCTCCATTGCCAATATGGTAGAAGTGCTGACCCGGGGCTATTGCGAGAAGCATGATATAGGCATTTCTTACCCCCTGTAAGAGTACCGAGCCCTCGGTTTATACCGTGCATAATCTTCATAATATATAAAGGCTGTAACGTTTCGTATGATGATGTTTATTTCGATAAAATACATGAGTCAATTGCTCTGTTAGAAGCTTTGGATAGAGATCGAAAAGGTACCGTTATTTTACAAGGGGGATTTAGGTTCAGTGCTATTATTGAGGCCACATTGATAGGCGCAATAAAGTTTAATTTTGCTACTGAATCCGCAGGTGAATTTCCAGGTAAGCGCCGATTAGAAGGTTATTTTTCTATTAGTGGTGAAGATTCATCCAAATTTCTTAATTCCTTGATTGGTTTATTCAAAAGTGGAAAGGATTTTGTCATATAACAAAGCAAATTCACTCGGAAGGCAATGAAAACAGCATCGTACCAGGGTAAGGACGGCAAGGTAACGGAGAATTATGACATGCCAGTAATCTCAATGTTCTATGGGATTATAATCCGGATGTACTTTCTGGATAACCAGCATCACAGGGGGGCCAGCAACAATAATGATGAATAGAACGCATAGAGGTTGAAATGGCAAAATTAGGATCAGAGAAAAGACCAATCATTGCCCATGTACATTCCGAAGAGAAAGCCAGATATGTTGCCGAAACATGTGCTATGCACGGATGGCATTATATTATTGGGTTTGAACCAGACAAACCAGAAGACATATCAGATTTGGAGAAAATGTTAAATCCCCCTAAACCGATAGCATCAACAAAGATCGGAAGAAACGAACCATGCCCTTGTGGTAGTGGGAAAAAGTATAAGAAATGCTGTGGTTCTTCTGGTTCAATAAAAGCATGAGCCTTGTGCCAAGGCAAAACGCATAAAGGCAATTTCAAAGGCATTAACGGCAATAACAGCAACAGCAAACGTCAAAGGCGGGGGAAATAAAGTATACAAAATTAGTGATAATACTCTCTCGGCCAAAGGGGTCAGCGGTTAAAGGGCTCTGAGCCCTTTTGCCACCCGTCGTTGCAATCCGCTAGAGCCCTCGGCTCTGACCAGGCTAACCCCGCCCCTATCGAACAGGTGCAGCCGCCCGGGATCCGGGCGCAGGTGCAGGATCTCGCCGCGAGAGATGGGATGGTGACCGGGGAGCACGGCGATCATTCGTGGTTGCGCTCCCGTTGCCTTGGCGGGTTCGGGCGCTTCGGGAGCGAGGGTTTCCACCTCACCGTCCAGATGGACGAGGGTTTCATGGCCGAGTGATTCGGCGGTGTGCAGAGTGAGGGTGAGGGCGCCGGGTCCGGCGCTGTCCGTCAGGGCGAGGTCTTCGGGACGGATACCGACCAGCAGCTCACGGCCGGTGTGACCGGCAAGGCCGTGATGGCGTTGGATGACCGCCCCGGTCAGCGGCAGACGTTGACCGTCGAGCCTCAGGAAGCGTTCGCCGCCCTCCTCTTCCAACGTGGCGCGCAGGATGTTCATGGCGGGGCTGCCGATGAAACCGGCGACGAAGATGTTGGCGGGTGAAGTATAGAGTGCATGGGGCGGCGCAACCTGCTGCAACCTGCCCTTGCGCATGACCGCCACCCGCTGGCCCAGGGTCATCGCCTCGGTCTGGTCGTGGGTGACATAGAGGGTGGTGATGCCAAGGCGTGCCTGCAGGGCGGCGATGTCGCTGCGGATCTGTCCCCGCAGCCCGGCATCGAGGTTGGACAGGGGTTCATCCATGAGGAAGACGTCGGCCTCACGGATGATGGCGCGACCCATGGCGACGCGCTGGCGCTGACCGCCGGAGAGCGCCCTGGGGCGGCGCGCCAGCAGGGACGTGAGATCGAGCATCGCCGCCGTCTCCGCCACCCGCCGTTCGACCTCGACAGCGGCGAGTTTCTTCATCTTCAGCGGAAAGGCAAGGTTTTGCCGCACCGTCATGTGCGGATAGAGGGCATAGTTCTGGAACACCATCGCCACGTTGCGCTGTTGCGGCGGCAGGTCGTTGACGATGCGCCCGCCGATGTGGATGCTGCCTTCGGTGACCAACTCCAGCCCCGCCACCATGCGCAGGACAGTCGATTTGCCACAACCGGAAGGCCCGACCAGCACCAGCAGTTCGCCGTCCGCCACCGCCAGTTTCAGGCTGTCGATGATCCGCGCCCCGTCGAAGGATTTGCTCACGCTGTCGAAGACGATCCCGGCCATCGATTCAGCCCTTGATCGCCGTTGCCACCACGCCGCGCACAAACCAGCGCTGGAACAGCAGGAAGATGAGCAGTACCGGCGAGACCATCATCACGCCAAAGGCGAGGATGTCGCCCCATTGCAGCGGCGGCAGGGTGTAGAAGCTGGCAATGGCCACCGGCAGCGGGCGCACAGCGGGGCCGATGGTGACCATCAGCGGCCACAGGTAGGAACCCCACCACATCAGGAAGGTGAGGATCGCCACGCTGGCGAACACCGGTTTCGAGTTGGGCACGATGATGCTGAAGAAGGTGCGTAGGGTCGAGGCGCCGTCCAGCCGCGCCGCCTCCTCCAACTCGCGCGGCAGGCCGATGAAGAAGGAGTAGAACAGGTAGATGGCGAAGGCGTTGGCGATAAACGGCAGGATCTGGGCGGTGTAGGTGTCGCGCAGGCCGAGCAAGGCGACCTGGTAGAAGAGTGGTACGGCAATCCCCTCCAGCGGCAGGATCATCAACGCCAGCACCAGGTTGAACAAAAGGTCCCGCCCGCGCCACTGGAGGCGGGCGAAGGCATAGGCGGCCAGCGAGTTGACCAGCAGGCCGGTGGTGACGATGGCGCCGGTGATCAGCAGGGAGTTGAGCAGGAAGCGCAGGAAGTCGCTGCGGGCGAAGACGTCGGCATAGTTCTGCAACGAGGCCTGGTGAGGGATGAAGGCGACCAGCGAGCCGGCCTCCACCAGCACCCGCTGATCCGGCTTGAGGCTGCCCACCAGCATCATCAGGATCGGCGCGAGGAAGAGCAGCGCCAGGGTGGCGAGCAGGAAGTAGTCGAGGCTTCGCCACAACAGATGCTTCATGACAGCTCCCGTTCCTGTTTTAGCAGCCGTCGCTGCAACAGCGTCACCGCCAGCACGAGCAGGAAGAACACCACGGTCATGGCGCTGGCGCGGGCCACCTCCTGGCGCTTGAAGAGCGCCTGTACGGTCTCGTACATCACCGTGGTGGTGGCGTTGTCGGGTCCGCCGCGGGTCATGATCTGCACCTGATCGAACAGGCGGAAGGCGAGGATGGTGGTGATCAGCATGACGAAGATGAGGGGATTGCGCAGCTGTGGCAGGGTGATGTGACGGAAGCGCTGCCAGGGACCGGCGCCATCGAGGGCCGCTGCCTCGTAGAGTTCTGACGGGATCGCCTGCAGCCCCGCCAGCAGGATCACCATCTGAAACCCGGCGCCCTGCCAGATGGACACCAGCATGATGGCCGGCAGTGCCCATTCCCGGTCACGCAGGAAGTCGCGCGGCTGCCAGTGGCCGAAACTGAGCTGGTCGAGAAAGGCGTTGAGCATACCGTCCGGTCCCGGGGCATAGATGAGCACCCACACCACCGCCACCAGCGACATCGGGAAGACCACCGGCATGAAGAACAGGGTACGGAACAGGACGGTCCCCTGCAGCCCGCGGTTGAGCAGCAGGGCCAGGCCCAGGGCCAAGGTCGTCTGTAGCGGTACCACCACCACAGCGAACAGCAGGTTATTGGCCAGCGCATGGAGGAAGGCCGGATCGGTGAAGAGGCGGCGGAACTGCTCCAGGCCGACGAACTCCAGCGGCAGGGGAGAGCCCAGGCGCAGGTTGGTGAAGGCCAGCGTCAGCGCCAGCAGAAACGGCACCAGGACGAACAACGCCAGGCCCAGCAGGGCCGGCGCAGCCATCAGCAGGGCGATGGGGGTCTGATCCCTGAAACCGCTCATTGCTCCACCGCCTCCCTGGCGCGGCCGACCAGCGGATAGCCCTGGTTGTCGGCGATTTCGCGGTCGATCGCCTTCGCCGCCGCGGTGAGCGCTGCCTGTACCGAACCGCCGGCGCGGATCCGGTCCACCGCCTTCTGGAATTCGGCGGTAATGACAGGATAGGCGGGGGTGCGCGGGCGCGGTACGCTGTAGCCGCCTTGCAACTGTTCGACGAAGAGGCGCAGGGCGCCGCCCGCGCGGTAGCGGGGGGCGCGGGCGATGGCGCGCCGGCTGGCGGGGACGGCGCCGTTGGCCTCGCTCATGGCGAGCACCTCGTCGGGCTGCAGCAGGAAGCGAAGGAACTCGGCCGCCTGCTGCGGGTGTTCTCTGTGCGCGGTCACCGCCCAGCACCAGGAGCCCTGGCCGCTGCGAGGGCCGTTGCCGAAGTCGGGCAAAGGGAGCAGCAGAAGGCGGTCGCCCAATGCCTCGTGGTAACGGGGGTAGTTCCAGTGGCCGCCCAGGGCCAGTGCCACGCGGCCACCGGTGAAGGCGTTATCGTCGATGTTGGGGTCGACCAGGCCTGCATTGATCCACCGCTGCAAGGTCTGCATGGCAGAGACCGAAGCGGGGCCGTCGAGGGTGCCGCTGGCCCGTTGTGTCCGCCGATCGATGAGATCACCGCCGGCCGACTGCAGCAGCGGGGAGAAGGCATAGGTGTACCACTCGCCGGCATAGTTGAGCTTGAGGTCGAGCACCTGGCCATCGGGATCCTGCTCCGCCAGGCGTTTCAACAAGGCATCGAACGCCTCCCGGGTCCAGGGTTGCCGCAGGCTGGGGATGCGGGCGCCGGCCTGTTCCAGCCGCCGCCGGTCGGCGTACAGGCCAAGGCCGGAGTCGTAGACGCCCACTGCCCAGAGGCGGCCATGGAAGCGCCCCTGCTCGAGGATGGAGGGGAGTAGATCGTCGATGAGCGGCTGCGGCAGCAGATCGTCGAGGGTCCGCAGCCGTCCCTGCCAGACATAGGCGTAGAGGAACGGCCCGTCGAACTCCAGCAGGTCCGGCAGCTCCCCGGCCAGGGCCGCGGCCTGGACCTGATCGTTGTAGCTCCCTTCTGGGATGAGGGTGAGCGCGACGTGCAGCTTCCCTCTTTGCCGCGCGTTGAAGCGGGCCACCTGGGCCTTCAGGGTGCGGCGCTCGCGCTCCTGCCCGGCGTGCGCCCATACCTCGAGGGTGCCGACGGCGCCGGCAGCCCCTTCTTCGTGACTGCAGCCAGCGAGCAGCGGGACGAGCAGCAACAGGGTCAGGGCGATGCACTCCCGCCGGCTCATGCTCAAGTGAAACCTCCCCCCTGGATAAAGCACATACCTTTTCACGATACCCGGCACACTTCAATCCCGGATGGAGACTTCGTTCAGCACGGGAGGTCGGCGCCGCCTGTTTCGAATCGGCATGCCGGATGATGCCGCTCAATAGTGACCCTCCTCACGGCGGCCCCAGTGCTAAATCCCGCCCTCTGCATGAGATACAGACAGCGTCTGCGTGGACGCAAGAAGAAACACCCTTTTCACCCAGACCCAGAAGCCGCCGACTGCTGGTGAATCGCCCATCCCCGCGGTTATCATCTGTTTCATCAGCATGACCCCGAACACTGGGGTGATCTGGGTCTTTCCATGCTGACCCTGTTCCCTGTGGTGACCCTGGAGGACTGGACCCATGTCATGTACACGGCCCTGGGGTTGTATGGCTGGGCCTGGGTCTACTTCGTCAGCTTCATATTCGTTGGCGCCTTTGTCATCATCAACCTCTTCATCGCCGTGGTGCTCAACAATCTGGAAGAAGCCAAGGCAGGGTCACTCAAGGACCCCAAACAGCCGACCACCCGGGGCGATATACTCGAAGAGCTTGCCGCGACCCAGTCCGCCCTGGCCAGGCTGCGAGAGCGTATGGAGCGATTGTAGTGTATCCAAGTCAGCCCCACGACCTCCCGGACTCACTATTGACCCATATCAATGATCAGCGGCCTTGTTGCACCTTAGGCTACCCGCCTCGCGGGAAGACACTCAGAAAATATCAGGCATGAGCCTGCCAGGGCCCGCCTTATCTGGCTGGAATCGTCGGGTTTTTTCCGATAGATGGGGCGGCCGACAACTCGAGGTATCCATGGCCGTGATCCAACTGGGTGAAAAGCCACCCAAACGACAGCGCAGCGGTTTGGCCCCCTTCGCCCTCGGCTTCCGCCCCTTCTTCCTGGTGGCAGGGCTCGCCGGCGTGCTGCTGCTGGGGCTCTGGCTGGCGATCTGGTCGGGGTGGATCCCCGCCCCCACCTACTACGGACCCATCGGCTGGCACAGCCACGAGATGCTGTTCGGCTACAGCAGCGCGGTGATCGCCGGCTTTCTACTCACGGCGGTCAGGAACTGGACCGGCATCGACACCCTCAAGGGGAAGCCACTGGCCGCCCTGGCCCTGCTCTGGCTGCTCGGCCGGCTGGCGCCCTTCGTCGCCCCGCTGCCCGCGTCCCTGCTGGCCCTGTTGGATCTCGCCTTCCTGCCCCTGCTCATTGCCGCCCTCTACATGCCGTTGATGCGGACGAGCAACCGCATCAACCGTATCTTTCTGCCCCTGCTCGGGGTGATGGCGACCGCCAATCTGCTGGTCCACCTGCAGGGGCTGGGGATCCTGCAGAGTGCCGGACGGGGAGTCAACCTGATGCTCGACATGATCCTGCTGCTGCTGGCCCTGGTGAGTGGCAGGGTGCTGCCGTTCTTCACCGAAAAGGCAGTGGCCGGCGCCCAACCGGTGGCGCACAAACAGCGTGAGCAGTGGGTCTTCGTCAGCCTCATCGGCTGGACCCTGCTGCACCTGCTGCTGCCCCAGTCCCAGCTCCTGGCCCCCCTCGCATTCGCCGTCGCCCTTGGCCAGGGCTGGCGCCTCTGGCACTGGTACACCCCGGGGATCTGGAGAATCCCCATCCTCTGGGTCCTGTTCAGCGGGCTGGGCTGGATGACCCTGGGCTTCACCCTCAAGGGCCTGGCGCTCATGGGCTGGTTCAACGACAGCCTGGCCACCCATGCCCTCACCGTCGGCACCATCGGCCTTCTTACCCTGGGGATGATGGCGCGGGTAGCCCTGGGGCACACCGGCCGCGATCTGCGGCCAGCCAGACCGATCGAACTGAGTTTCGTCCTCCTCAATCTGGCTGCGGCACTGCGGGTCTTCGGCCCTGCCCTGGCCATGCAGCACTACCGCTGGTGGATCCTGCTCTCGGGCGGGCTTTGGATCCTCTGCTTCCTGCTCTTCTCCTACTACTACCTGCCGATCCTGATCAAGGCGCGGGTGGATGGCCGTCCGGGCTAAGGAAAAAAATCAACGCCTTTGTGAAAAAATGTTGACTATTTTAGCAGTTTCTTATATTCTATCTCTCGAAAGTGAATGCAGTACCCACTTTTCACACACAGCCACCTCACAATGAGATGGCTACCCCCATACCTATATAGGAATAGACAATGAACAAAATTGTTAAAATCGCCGCTGCCGCTGCTCTGATCGCTGCTTCCGCTTCTGCCTCCGCCTGGTGGGGCGGCCCTTGGGGAGGAGGTCCTTGGGGCGACAATGGCTGGGGTAACAACGGCTGGGGTGATGGCTGGGGTGATGGCAGTTTCGACTTCAACATGAGCGGCAACGCCCGTGGTTCCGGCTATGGCCGTGGTTACGGTCGTGGCTATGACTACTACGGTCCTTATGGCTATGGTCCTTACGGCTACGGCGCTCCTTATGGCGCCCCCTACGGCGCTCCCGTTGCCCCTTATGGCGCACCGGCCGCCCCCAAGGCCCCTGCTGCACCGGCCAAGTAATCGGTTAGACGCGATTGCAAGTCCAGGCGCCTGACAGCGCCAATTGAAAAGGCGGGCCAAGGCCCGCCTTTTTTTGTCTTGCCCTCAGATAACTCCTAGAACGGGATATCGTCGTCGAAGTCGTTCTCCGGCATGGGGGTTGCAGCCGGGCTGGACTGGGGTTGTGCCGCGGGCCGTTGCGCCGGCGCCTGGGCCGGCGCGTCGTAGGCAGCGCTGCCACCGCGGCTGTCGAGCATCTGCATCTCGTTGGCGACGATCTCGGTGATATAGCGGTCCTGACCATCCTGACCCTGCCACTTGCGGGTGCGCAGGCTGCCCTCGATGTAGACCTTGGAACCCTTCTTCAGGTATTCGCCAGCGATCTCCGCCAGGCGGTTGAAGAAGACGACCCGGTGCCACTCGGTACGCTCCTGGGGTTCGCCCGTGTTCTTGTCCTTCCATGAATCCGAGGTCGCCAGGGTAACATTGGTCACCGCGCCACCACTCGGCATATAGCGGGTTTCCGGATCCCTGCCCAGATTGCCGATCAAAATAACCTTGTTGATTCCACGTGCCATCTTCTCTCCTCCAACCGGGCGCTCTGCCGGTGGTATAAAAAACTAAGCCTGCTCCACACAATACTCACTCAGCGAGGCTTCATCAAATCGCGCCAGGTCGACCTTCAGATAGGCCACCCCATCCTCGGGGATGACCACCGCCTCCGCCACCCCTTCCACCTGACCCAGGCGCCCCGCCAGCAGGGCCGCCTCGTCCGCGGGCATCTGCCCCACCGGCAGCAGGTAGTTGCTCAGGTATTTGGGCTCCGCCATGCCCCAGGCCAGCAGCAGCCAGAGCAGGGCCACCGCGGCACAGAACAGGAACACCCCGGCCAGGTCGAAATGGTGCTGGATCCAGCCACCGAACAGCCCGCCGGTAAAGGCGCCGATGAACTGGGAGCTGGAGTAGACCCCCATGGCGGTCCCCTTGCGCTCCCCCGGAGCCATCTTCGCCACCAGCGAGGGCAGGGTGGCCTCGAGCAGGTTGAAGGCGGTGAAGAAGAGCCCCAGCAGGCCAACCATCATCACCAGGCTGGAGTGGAACAGGTAGAACCCCAGCCCCGAGAACATCAGCGCCGCCACCGCCCCCAGATAGACCGGCCGCATCTTGCGCTTGCTCTCCGCCAGGATGATGAAGGGCACCATCGCCACCATGGCCACCAACATCACCGGCAGATAGACCTGCCAGTGGTGGTCACTGGCCACCCCCAGGTTCCGCAGCACCAGGGGGTAGGCGAGAAACAGCGCGGTCAGACTCAGATGCAGGGAGAAGATCCCGAAATCGATGCGCAGCAGTTCCGGATCGGCCAACACCTTGCCGAACTGGCCGGGCACCGCCTCCGCATCACGATGGAACTGGCTCTTGACGGGTGTGGGCACCAGAAACAGCACCACCAGCACCCCCGCCAGGGCGAGGACCGCGGTGAGCCAGAAGATCCCGGGCACCCCGATCCAGCTGTTGATCAGCGGACCCAACACCAGCGACAGGGCAAAGGCCACGCCGATGCTCATGCCGATGATGGCCATGATGCGCAGACGCCGCTGCTCCCGGCTGAGGTCCGCCGCCAGGGCCATGATGACCGCGGCGATGGCGCCACTGCCCTGCAGGGCGCGTCCGAAGATGATGCCGTAGATGTCCTGGGCGCTGGCGGCCACCGCGCTGCCCAGGGCGAAGATCAGCAGTCCGCCGACGATCACCGGCTTGCGACCGATGCGGTCGGACAGCATGCCGAAGGGGATCTGCAGCACGGCCTGGGTCAGGCCATAGATGCCGATGGCCAGGCCCACCAGGGTCGGGGTGACCCCGTCGAGATCTTCCGCGTAGAGGGCGAACACCGGCAGGATCAGGAACAACCCGAGCATACGCAGGGAGAAGATACCCGCCAGCGAGAACGCCGCTCGGCGCTCTGTCGGGTTCAGCCCTGTGGATTCCGTCTGCTCGTTGTTCATGCCCGTTCGCCTTTGCCTGTCGTAAAAAAGTGCGCGTATAGTAGCAGGTTCGCCCGGACGGATGTACTCCACCGGGCCGGCTTTCAGCAACCGGCCACCGGCCCAGATCGAGCAGATGGACAGTATCAAAATCCGCGGCGCCCGCACCCACAACCTGCAGGATATCGACCTGGAACTGCCGCGTGACAAGCTGATCGTGATCACCGGCCTGTCAGGCTCCGGCAAGTCCTCACTGGCCTTCGACACCCTCTACGCAGAGGGCCAGCGACGCTACGTGGAGTCCCTCTCCGCCTATGCCCGGCAGTTCCTGTCGCTCATGGAGAAGCCCGACGTGGACCAGATCGAGGGACTCTCCCCCGCCATCTCCATCGAACAGAAGACCACCTCCCACAACCCCCGCTCCACGGTCGGTACCATCACCGAGATTCACGACTATCTGCGCCTGCTCTACGCCCGCGCCGGCACCCCACGCTGCCCGGAGCACGAGGTCCCGCTGGAGGCCCAGACCGTCAGCCAGATGGTCGACCAGGTGCTGGAGCTGCCGCAGGGGAGCCGCCTGATGCTGCTGGCGCCGGTGGTCTCAGAGCGCAAGGGGGAGTACCAGAGACTGTTCGGGGAGCTGCACGCCCAGGGCTTCATCCGCGCGCGCATCGACGGGGAGCTCTACGAACTGGACGAGGCCCCCACCCTGGAGCTGCACAAGAAGCACAATATCGAGGTGGTGGTGGACCGCTTCAAGATCCGCCCCGACCTGGGCAACCGCCTCGCCGAATCCTTCGAGACCGCCCTCAACCTGGCCGAGGGGCTGGTGAAGGTCGCCTGGCTGGACGGCAGTGGGGAGGAACTGGTCTTCTCCTCCCGCTTCGCCTGCCCCTATTGCGGCTACAGCCTCTCGGAGCTGGAGCCCCGGCTCTTCTCCTTCAACAACCCGGTGGGGGCCTGTCCCACCTGTGACGGCCTGGGGGTGGAGCAGTTCTTCGACCCCCAAAAGGTCGTGGCCCACCCCGAACTCTCCCTGGCCGGTGGTGCGGTGCGTGGCTGGGACCGGCGCAACGCCTACTACTTCCAGATGATCGGTTCCCTCGGCCGCCACTATGGCTTCGACCCGGAGACCCCCTGGCGGGAGCTGCCGAAGAGGATCCAGAAGGCGATCCTCTTCGGCAGCGGGCGCACTCCCATCGAATTCAGCTACTACAACGAGCGCGGCCGTTCCACCCGCAAGACCCACCCCTTCGAGGGGGTGATCCACAATATGCAGCGCCGCTACCGCGAGACCGAGTCCAACGCGGTGCGCGAGGAGCTGGCCCGCTACATCTCCAGCCAGCCCTGTCCGGACTGCCACGGCACCCGCCTCAACCAGGCGGCGCGTCACGTCTTCATCGCCGAACACAACCTGCCGAGCATCAGCGCCATGCCCATCGGCCAGGCCCTGGCCTTCATCAGCGACCTGGAGCTGCCCGGCAAACGGGGCAAGATCGCCGCCAAGATCGTCAAGGAGATCGAGCAGCGCCTGCGCTTCCTGGTCAACGTGGGGCTCGACTACCTGACCCTGGAGCGCAGCGCCGAGACCCTCTCCGGCGGCGAGGCCCAGCGCATCCGCCTGGCCAGCCAGATCGGCGCCGGCCTGGTGGGGGTGATGTATGTCCTCGACGAGCCCTCCATCGGCCTGCACCAGCGCGACAACGAACGCCTGCTGCAGACCCTCAACTACCTGCGCGACCTGGGCAACACGGTGATCGTGGTGGAGCACGACGAAGAGGCGATCCGCAGTGCCGACCATGTGGTGGACATAGGCCCCGGGGCCGGGGTGCATGGCGGGCGCGTGATCGCCCAGGGCAGCGCGGAGGAGATCGCCCAGGTGGCCGAATCCCTCACAGGTCAGTACCTCTCCGGCCGGCTGCGCATCGAGATCCCGGCCAGCCCGACCCCGCTCGATCCACAGCGTCGCCTCGAGGTCATCGGCGCCAGCGGCCACAACCTCAAGGCGGTCGACCTCTCCATCCCGGTCGGCGCCTTCTGCTGCATCACCGGGGTCTCCGGTTCCGGCAAGTCGACCCTGATCAACGACACCCTCTATCCGCTCTGCGCCACGGCCCTCAACAAGGCCAACGGCTCCCCTGCCCCGTATCGGGAGATCCGTGGCCTGGAGCACTTCGACAAGGTGGTAGACATCGACCAGAGCCCGATCGGGCGCACCCCCCGCTCCAACCCGGCCACCTACACCGGGCTGTTCACGCCGATCCGCGAGCTGTTCGCCGGCACCCCAGAGGCCCGCGCCCGGGGCTACACGCCGGGACGTTTCAGCTTCAACGTCCGCGGCGGGCGCTGTGAGGCCTGCCGCGGCGATGGGGTGATCAAGGTGGAAATGCACTTCCTGCCCGACATCTATGTGCAGTGCGACGTCTGCAAGGGCAAGCGTTACAACCGCGAGACTCTGGAAGTCAAATACAAGGGCCGCGCCATCGACGAGGTGCTGAACATGACAGTGGAACAGGCCCTGGAGTTCTTCGACGCGGTACCCGTCATCCGGCGCAAGCTCCAGACCCTGATGGACGTGGGCCTCTCCTATATCACTCTGGGGCAGAACGCCACCACCCTCTCCGGCGGCGAGGCCCAGCGGGTCAAGCTCTCCCGGGAGCTGTCGAAACGGGACACCGGCAAGACCCTCTACATCCTGGACGAACCCACCACCGGGTTGCACTTCCACGATGTCAAACACCTGCTGCTGGTGCTGCACCGGCTGCGCGACCACGGCAACACCGTGGTAGTCATCGAACACAACCTGGACGTCATCAAGACCGCCGACTGGGTCGTCGACCTGGGGCCGGAGGGGGGCGACCAGGGGGGGGAGGTCATCGCCACCGGCACCCCTGCCGAACTGGCTCGCATCGACCACTCCCACACAGGACGCTTCCTAAGGCGCCTGTTCGCGGCCGATTCGTAAACTTTTGACAACCTCTGATCAATTCACCGGGTGATCCGATAGACTCAGCCGCTCACTACACCTATCAAGGAGCCCGACATGAATGTCATCTTGAAAAAGAGCGATGCCGCAGAACCCTACACCTTCGCCTTCGTCGCTGGGGACGGCAAGAACCTGCTGCGCAGTGAAAACTACAAGGCCAAGAAGAGTGCGCTCAACGGGATCGAATCGGTCAAGAAGAACTGCACCAACGACGCCCGCTACGAGATGAAAGAGGCCAAGAACGGCAAGCCGTTCTTCAACCTCAAATCCAGTAACGGCCAAATCGTCGCCACCAGCGCCCTGTTCGACTCCGCCGATGCCCGCGACGCCGCCATCGCCGAATTGAAGGCCGATGCCCCGGGCACAACGGTGGACGACCAGACCTGAGGGAACCCGAACCCTTCGCCGGCCCGGTTGGAGCGGACTTGTGTGGGAGCGGGCGTGCCCGCGAACGGCCACGCCCGGCTGCCTGTGCACCCAGCAACTATCAGCTTGAATTGAAAATTCCGCGCAATAGCTCTATCTTGTTGCTACAGCGTTATTCCAGATAAATTGCGGAGGTTGCTATGTTGGATGGAAGATATGCCCTGCTAGGGGGGGTGGTGCTGATACTCCTGAGCATCGTCCTGGCCGTGGTGCTGAGTTGATCCAGCCCATCGCGGGGAACAAGAAACCCGGCGCGGCCGGGTTTTTTCTTGCCTGCGGCCCCGCGGCCAACTCAATCTGCCCGCTTCCCCTGTGACTGAAACAGGCCATTCAACAGCAGGATCACCACCCCGACGGTGATGGCGGAATCGGCCAGGTTAAAGGCCGGCCAGTGGCAGTTTCCCCCCAGCCGGTAAAACCCTGGCAGGCAGCTCCCCGCCCGGTAGTAGAGATCGAGAAAATCGATCACCTTGCCGAACCAGATACGGTCACTGACGTTACCCAGGGCGCCGCCGATGATCAGCGAGAGGGCCAGGGCGGTCCAGCGCTCCTGCGCCTGCAGGCGTCTCAGCCAGCCGATCAGTACTCCCGTCACCCCCAGCGCCAGGAGGATGAAGAACCAGCGCTGCCAGCCCCCCTGCTCCCCGAGAAAGCTGAATGCTGCCCCCTCGTTGTACATCAGCGTGAGATCGAAGAACGGCAGCAGGTGGAGCGGCCGATGGAGGCTCAACAGGGCCTCGGCGAACTGCTTACTGGCCTGATCCAGCAGCAGCACCATCAGGGAGACGAACAGCCAGCGGAACATCAGGCGAAGCGCCGGGTCTCGCCGTCGCCCACCAGGTTCTCCAGGCAGCGACCACACAGCTCGGGGTGCTCGGGATCGGCCCCCACGTCCGCCCGGTGGTGCCAGCAGCGTACGCACTTCGGGTTTTCGGAGGGGCTCACCCGCACCGCCAGTCCCGCCAGTTCGCTCGACTCCAGCCCCTCCGGCTGCTCCGCCAAGTCGTGCAGGCGCGCCGCCGAGGTGATCAGCACGAAGCGCAGCTCGTCCCCCAGCTGTTCCAGCCTGCCCCGCAGATCCGCATCACAATAGAGGTCGACCTCCGCATCCAGGGAGGAGTTGCCGGCAGCGCGGAAGGCCTCCATGGCCTTGCCCACAGCGTTGCGCACCTCGATCACCTGCCGCCAGTAGGCGCGGTCGAAGGGGTCCCCCGCGTCCAGGGGGAACAGCCCGTCGTACCAGCGCTCAAGAAAGATGCTCATCCCCCGTTCACCAGGGATCTCCCGCCAGATCTCCTCGGCGGTGAAGCTGAGGACCGGCGCCAGCCAGCGGCTCATGGCCTCGACGATGTGATACATGGCGCTCTGACAAGAGCGGCGCGCCAGGCTGTCGGCCTGGGTGGTGTATTGACGGTCCTTGATCACGTCGAGATAGAAACCGCCCAGCTCGGTGGTGCAGAAGTTCTGGATCTTCTGGTAGATGAGGTGGAATTGGTAGTCACGGTAGGCGGCCAGGATCTCCTCCTGCAGTTGCAGGGCCCGATCCACCGCCCAGCGGTCCAGGGCCAGCATATAGGGGGGCTCGACCTGGTTGTGGGCCGGATCGAAGCCATGCAGATTGCTCAACAGGAAGCGCGCGGTGTTGCGGATGCGTCGGTAGGCGTCGGCGGTGCGCTTGAGGATCTGGTCAGAGACGCTCATCTCGTTGCGATAGTCGGTGGCCGCCACCCACAGGCGGATGATGTCGGCCCCCAGGGTCTTGAGCACCTTCTGGGGGGCCACCACGTTGCCCTTGGACTTGGACATCTTCTCGCCCTTCTCGTCCACGGTGAAGCCGTGGGTGAGGACCTGCCGGTAGGGGGCCCGGTCGTTCATCGCCACCGAGGTCAGCAGGGAGGACTGGAACCAGCCCCGGTGTTGATCCGAACCCTCCAGGTAGAGGTCGGCGGGGAAGCGCAATCCCTCCCGGGCCTCCAGCACACAGTGGTGGCTGACCCCGGAGTCGAACCAGACATCCAGGGTGTCGCGGACCTGCTCGTACTCGCCCGCCTGTTCACCCAACAGTTCGGCCTTCTCCAGCTCGAACCAGGCCTCGAAGCCCCGCTCCTCGACCCGCCGGGCCACCTGCTCCACCAGCTCGGGGGTGCGTGGATGCAGCTCGCCACTCTGTTTGTGCACGAACAGGGTGATCGGCACGCCCCAGGTCCGCTGGCGGGAGATACACCAGTCCGGGCGGTTCTCCACCATGCCGCGGATACGCGCCTGACCCCAGTCAGGCATCCACTTCACCTGCTCGATCTCGCGCAGGGCGGCGGCGCGCAGCCCCTGCGCCTCCATACTGATGAACCACTGGGGGGTGGCGCGGAAGATGATCGGGGTCTTGTGGCGCCAGCAGTGTGGGTAGCTGTGGCTCAGCCGCTCCTCGTGCACCAGGGCGCCGCGGGCCTTGAGGACCTCGATCACCTTCTCGTTGGCGGAAAAGACGTGCTGACCAGCAAACAACTCGGTATCCTCGAGAAAGCGCCCGTCATCACCCACCGGGTTGTCCACCGGAAGCTGGTAGCGCGCCCCCACCACGTAGTCCTCCAGGCCGTGGCCCGGGGCGGTATGCACCGCGCCGGTGCCCGCCTCCAGGGTGACGTGCTCACCCAGGATCACCGGCACCTCACGGTCGTAGAACGGGTGTTTCAGCTTCAGTCCCTCGAAGGCCGCCCCCTTGGCGTAGCCCACCACATGGCACTGTTCGATCCCGTAGCGGTCCATCACGTCCTTGAGCAGGGCATCTGCGATCACCATGCGCTCCTTGCCCAGGGGACCCTCCACCTGCACTACCGCGTACTCCAGGGTGGGGTTGAGGGCCACCGCCTGGTTGGCCGGCAGGGTCCAGGGGGTGGTGGTCCAGATGACGAAGTGGATCGGCCCTTCGCCTTCGCCGTCCGGCACATGGTGGCAGCGGGCCATCAGGGCCGGCTCGTCGAGTACCGCGAAACGCACATCGATGGCGAAGGAGTCCTTGTCCTGATACTCCACCTCCGCCTCCGCCAGGGTCGAGCCGCAATCGGTACACCAGTGCACCGGCTTATAGCCCTTCTGCACATGGCCGTTGGCAACGATGCGCCCCAGGGAGCGCACGATATCCGCCTCGAACCGGTGATCCATGGTCAGGTAGGGGTGCTCCCAGTCCCCCAGTACCCCCAGGCGCTTGAAATCCTGCCGCTGACCCTCCACCTGGCTGGCGGCATACTCCCGGCAGGCCTTGCGGAATTCACTCTTGCTGACCTTCTTGCCCGGCTTGCCGATCTTCTTCTCCACCTGCAGTTCGATGGGCAGGCCGTGACAGTCCCAGCCCGGCACATAGGGAGCGTCGAAGCCATCCAGAGTGCGGCTCTTGACGATGATGTCCTTGAGGATCTTGTTGACCGCATGGCCGATATGGATCTCCCCGTTCGCGTAAGGGGGACCGTCGTGCAGGATGAACTTGGACCGTCCCGCGCTCGCCTCGCGCACCCGCCGGTAGAGCCCCTGCTGCTCCCACTGCCTGAGCATCTGGGGCTCGCGCTGGGCCAGATTGCCGCGCATCGGGAAGTGGGTCTTGGGGAGATTGAGGGTGTCTTTGTAGTCAGTCACGGCCGCCGCCTGTCAAGAGATCGAACAAAAAGGATCTATTGAACCGCAAACCGCCTCCGGGCGCAAAGGGAACGCGGGACCGATACGGCTTTGGCATGCAGCCGGATCTGCGCGGGTAACCCTTGGCTATCGGTGGCAGGGCCGCTCCCTGGCATCTGCCCCAGGGACGATCCCAGCCAGGTTCGGCAGGTGGGTTCACTGCGCCCGGAAAGACCCACTCCCCATGAGCAGGGGCGGTCTGACAGGACAGGTCCAAGCGCCCGTCCCTTCCCACCCTTTACCGAATCAGGGGGTGGCCGGCACCCCCAAGATGGCGCGGGCCGCCGCCGCATCGTCGGCTATCTGCTGGCGCAGGGACTCGAAGGAGGCGAATTTGCGCTCGTCGCGCAGCTTGTGGATGAACTCCACCTGTAGATGCTCGCCGTATACTGAGCGGTCGAAGTCGAACAGGTGGACCTCTAGCAGGTAGCGTGCATCGCCCGCCACCGTGGGGCGGTTGCCGATATTCGCCACTCCGGCCAGGGGCTGCTCTCCCAGCCCCAGCACCCGCACCGCATAGACCCCCCGCAGGGGGCTGACGATACGGTGCAGATCCAGGTTCATGGTGGGAAAGCCGATGCTGCGGCCCCGTTCGTCGCCATGGGCCACCCGCCCGCAGATCCGGTAGGGCCTGCCCAGGCACTGCTGGGCCGCCTGCAGGTCGCCGTCGCTGAGCAACTGGCGGATGCGGGTGCTGCTGACCCGGTCGGCCTCCAGCCGGTAGGTGTTCATGTCCTCCACCTCGAAGCCCTGGTGGGCACCGATCCCCCGCAGCAGTTGGAAGTCGCCCTCCCGGTTACGGCCAAAGCGGAAGTCGTCACCCACCGAGAGAAAGCGCGCCCCCAGTCCCTGCACCAGCAACTCCTCGACGAACTGCTCGGGGGGCATGGCGGCCAGGCGCCGGTTGAACTCCAACACCACCACCCGCTCGATGCCCACCTCCTGCATTGCCTGCAGTTTCTCGCGCAGGCGGGTCAGGCGGGCGGGGGCGCTGGCGGGCTGGAAAAACTCCCTGGGCTGAGGTTCGAAGGTCACTACGGTGGCCGGCAGGGAGAACTCCCGGCCCTTCTCCAGCAGGTGGCGCAACACCGCCTGGTGGCCCAGATGGACCCCGTCGAAGTTGCCGATGGTGGCGACACAACCCCGCTGCTCCGGCCTGAAATTGTGTAATCCGCGAATCAGTTGCATAAAACCGCTCCAATGGGAGCGGTCATTATAGGCAGGATGATGGGATTCGGCACCCCACCCGGATCGGTGGGGCGCCGCCCCCAGGGCGACCCTGGGGGACTGCTCAGCGGCTGTAACGGTCGTGATTGTAGACCATGTCGCCACCCGGCGCGGCCTTGTGACAGGCGATGCAGCCCTTGTTCATGCCCTTGGCCACGCGCCCGGCCAGGCTCATCCCTTTGGGGTTCTTGAGGACCGAACCGTTGGGTGCGAACTTGACCCAGAACCAGTCCTTGTCCTCCGGATCATAGCCCTTGCGCTTGAACATGACGGTGATCGCCTTCAGGTAGCGGAGCGGATCGTTGGCCACCGCGGCCTTGCTCACGCCCTTGCCGCCATAGTTGCGCTTGATGATCACCACCCCGGTATAGCCGTCCACCGTGGCCGTGGCGTCGATGGTGTCGAGGATGGCGCCATGCGGGTGGGTCCCGGTGTAGGGGGCGGACATGATGGTCGCATCCACCCCGACAAAGCCGGCGTTGCTCAGGCTCTTCCAGAGCTTCGCGGCATAGGCGAGGTCATCGGGCCCACCGAAGGGCGCCGCGAAAGCGGTGCCGGTCATCAAGACAGCGACCAGCACCATGGTTGCCAATTTTTTGATTTTCATTTTCAAATCTCCTTGGATGGTAAGTTGCCAGGTTGGCGGTTGAGGATAATCGCCCTCGGTATGCCGAAGGTCTTGAGGAACATCAGGGTGCCCTGCCGCAACGGATAGGGTGAGGCCACGGGGGTGGCGTCCAACCGGTAGAGTGTCCGGCTCTGACCGTCGGCAAGGCCAATCTCCAGCACGCGGCCGTCATCCAGACCGGCCAGCAGACTCCCCTGATGGACCACCAGTGGCGCCGCCAGCCGGTCGCCCAGGGAGAGGCTCCAGCCGGTCTCGCCGGAGGTGCCGTCGAGTGCATAGAGGCGATTGTCCAGACCGCTGAAGATCAGCCGCCCGTCGACCTCCACGGGAGAGAGCAACACCGATGGCAGACGCTTGCGCCATAGCAGCTCGCCACCCTTAGAGAAGGCTTGGACCTCGCCATTGAAATTGGTGGTAATCAGACTGCCTTGCCGGGTCAGCACCGGGCGGTAGACCAACTGCTGGCCCAGTGAACGCTCCCACAGGTGGCTGCCATCGGTCCGCTTCAGCGCCCATAGACGCCCGTCGCTGCCCCCGGTGTAGAGCCGGTCGCCCTGCACCGCCGGGGGATAGACCCAGCCGGGAAACCGCCGCTGCCACAACGGGTGACCGCTCTGCAGTTCCAGGGCGCGCAGGCGGCCGTCCTCCCCCGCCAGGTAGACAGTCCCGGCATCCACCGTGGGGGTAAACAACCGGGTATCGCTGGGCAGCTTCCAGACCACCCGTCCGGCTGTGGTATCGATGGCGTAGAGCCCGCTGCTGCTGGTGGCCAGCAGCAGGCCGCCCGCCATCACCAGCTCATCGGTCTGCTCACCCTGGAGCAATTGCCAGCGGCTCTGCAACGACTCCCGGTCGTAGGCGGTGATCCCCTGGCTCGATATGATCAGTTGGTTGCCCGCGGCCTGCGGGTTGGCCGCCTGTTCGGCCGCGGGCACTGAGCCGGCAGCACCAGCCACTGCCATGCCCAGTAAAAGGTTTCGGAGTGTTCGCATACGCCTCCCAGGGTCGGTTCCTGCGGACTCGGTCCGCCGATAACCCCTATACGTAACCCACCTGGGGCTGGATTCAGGCCGACCGGAAGTGACGCGGGCGCATGCCGCTGAGGTAGAGAACGAGGAAATAGACCAGGGCTGCGGCGAGTATCCAGCCCAGCAGGCTGAGGACACGCCCCCAGCCCGACAGGGCAAGCCAGAGCGGGAGATCCGCCACGCCGAACCAGAGCAGTCCGGCCATCGCCCCCCCCGCCAGGGCGATACGCAGCCAGATGACACCCCAGCCGGTCGGTGGCCGGTAGACCCCGGCCCGGCGCAGGCCACGGTAGAGTAGGTAGGCGTTGAGCATGGAGGAGAGGCTGGTGGCCAGGGCCAGGCCAGCATGGGCCAGAGGGAACACCAGAAGCAGGTTCAGCACCATATTCGTGACCATGGCAACGATGCCGATCCGCACCGGGGTACGGGTGTCCTGCTGGGCGTAGAAGCCCGGCGCCAGCACCTTGATCAGCACGAACGCCAGCAGACCCGGGGCGTAGGCCATGAGGCTGCGGGTCGACATGGCCACGTCGTGGGCGTTGAAGGAGTCGGAGAAGAACAGGGTGGCGAGCATCGGCCCGGCCAGCAACAGCAGACCGATGGCCGCCGGCAGCCCCAGCAGCAGGGTGAAGCGCAGGGCCCAGTCCAGGGTGGCGGAAAACTCCTCGCGGGACTTCTCCGCGTGCTTGCGCGACAGGCTGGGCAGGATCACGGTCCCCAGGGCGACCCCCAGGACCCCTACCGGGAACTCCATCAGACGATCCGAGTAGTAGAGCCAGGAGATACTGCCACTGACCAGGAAAGAGGCGATCAGGGTATCCAGCAGCAGGTTCAACTGGCCCACCGAGACCCCGAACAGGGCCGGTACCATGAGCCGCATCACCCGGCCTACCCCTGGGTCTCGGAAGGCCACCCTGGGCCTCGGCAGCAGCCGTAATTGACGCAGGAACGGCAATTGAAAGAGAAATTGTGCCGCCCCGGCCAGCAGCACCCCCCAGGCCAGGGCCAGCACCGGCTCGTCCAGGCGCGGGGCCAGCCACAGTGCGCAACCGATCAGCGAGAGGTTGAGCAGCACCGGGGTAAAGGCCGGCACCCCAAAGCGTTGATGGGCATTGAGCACGCTGCCGGCGAAGGCGGTCAGTGAGATAAAGAAGAGGTAGGGAAAGGTGAGATGGAGCATCTCCACCGTCAGCTGAAACTTGCCCTCCTCATCACCGATGAAGCCGGGGGCGAACAGCATGATCAACAGCGGGGCGGCCAACAGCCCCACCAGGGTCACCAGCAGCAATACCAGACCGAAGGTCCCGGCCATCTTCTCCACGAAGCCCCGCAGTTCGTCGAACGACCCCTTGCCCCGGTACTCCATGAGCACCGGCACGAAGGCCACCGAAAAGGCCCCCTCGGCGAACAGACGGCGCAGGAAATTGGGGATCTTGAAGGCGACGAAGAAGGCGTCGGTGGCGGCGTTGGCGCCAAACATATGGGCCAGCACAAGGTCCCGCACAAACCCCAGGATCCGCGAAAGCAGGGTGTTGCCGCCCACGGTGGCGAAAGACTTGACGAAGGAAGACAGGGGGGCCGCTCCAAGTACGATGACGGTGAGATGGGGCCGCATTATAGGGGCAAGCCGGGAGTGGAGACAGTCGGCGAGGGAGGCGCCGTGGAGGCGATTCCGGTAGGATTGCGGGCAAGGCCCAGGGACTTGACAAGCCCCATCTTATCCAGGAGAATTCCCGCTCTTCCATCAAGCCCGAGCAATTTCAGGAGAGCACCTTGGCCAACTCAGCCCAAGCCCGTAAACGCGCCCGCCAGGCCGACAAAAATCGTCTGCACAATCAGGGGCAGCGCAGCCACATGCGCACCTTTATCAAAAAGGTCGTGAAGGCGATAACGGATGGGGACCGCGAGGAGGCAGTGGCCGCCTATCGGGCCGCCACGCCGGTCATCGACCGCACCGCCAACCTGGGCCTGATCCACAAGAACAAGGCGGCCCGCCACAAGAGCCGCCTCAACGCCCAGATCAAGGCGATGCAGTAAGACCGCCCAGAGACTCGAAAAAAACCGGCAGCCGCCGGTTTTTTTGGCGCCGCCAAAATCTCACCTGACTCATCGTATATTGACACCCATGAGGCCGGGTCGTCCGCGCCCCAGATCATGGAAAACCTGAATCCGTGCGTTGGTGCGCAATATCCTCATTGGTCAAGGGTTTGCCGGGGCCTTTCTAAAGCCACGGCCAGCGAAACCCCCTAATGTATTTCCACACTAACGGTCATAGCGAGAGGCCACCCAAAATGATGAAACATTTTTGCCATGACCGTTCCCTCACCCCGGCCCTCTCCCAGAGGGAGAGGGGGTCCAGGGAGGT
>Ga0114931_10001834_pt1 | contig 27000 bp, 17 predicted proteins | sample 2SBtaG_FD_89579 | JGI IMG/M metagenome (GOLD analysis project Ga0114931, IMG submission 89579) | Deep subsurface microbial communities from Kolumbo volcano to uncover new lineages of life (NeLLi) - 2SBTROV14_V59a metaG | ecosystem: Environmental > Aquatic > Marine > Volcanic | place: Kolumbo... | reverse complement strand
GTTGATCGTGGCCCACAGATAAAGCGGATTGCCGGATTTTTTCTGTTACTGGTTGCTGTTTACCTGTTTCTGGCCTTTACTTCCTACTTCCTGGATTGGTTTCAGACTACCGGGGAACAGGTGTATCATGACCATACACAAATCGGGCAAAACTGGACAGGAAAGCTTGGGGTTTTAGTTTCGGAATGGTTGATTTTAAAAGGTGTTGGAATTGGCGCTTACTTTTTTCCCCTGCTTTTTTTGGGTGTCAGCCTGAACATGTTGCTTAAAATAAAGATGTTTAAATTATGGACCTGGTTTCAACTCATCGTATTGAGTATATTCTGGTTGCCCATGGTACTCCATTTCGTTTTCCCTTCCCATCCCCTGAATATCCTGGCCGGTACCGCAGGGAAACACATGAATGCCTGGCTTGTTCCTTATCTGGGAAATGTGGGGCTGGTATTTCTGCTGATTTTCATCCCTGCTGTTTTCATCCTTATCAAATTTGGTTTTAACAAAAAAAGAAAAAAACAGAAAACAGGAAACGGAAAACAAAAAAATTCCGGAGGCTCCCTCAATAATCCCCCTGAGGATATTTACAATACGGTGGAATTTTCGGTGGATGATGAAAATGAAAAAAAACAAACTCCGGAAGATAAGATTGACAATAAGTTGAAAAATAATCCTGTTCCGGAAGAAAAGACAGTGAATGAGGATAAACCGTCACCGGAAAATAAAGAGCCGGATATTGAACTGACCATCGAAGAACCCGTAAAGGAAGAAAAGAAAGTGAATCCGGGAGATCATTTTGGCATTGACACAAAATTTGATCCCACCCTGGACCTTCCCGATTTTAAATTGCCACCATTAAATTTGCTGAATGATTATCATGACGATAGCATTGAAGTTGATAAGGATGAGCTGGAGGCAAATAAAAACAAGATCGTTGAAACGCTAAAACATTACAATATCAGCATTACACGTATCAAGGCGACCATTGGCCCTACGGTTACCTTATACGAAATTGTCCCGGCGCCTGGTATCCGCATTTCAAAAATTAAAAACCTGGAAGATGACATAGCACTCAGCCTGTCAGCCATGGGCATCCGCATTATAGCGCCTATTCCCGGTAAGGGAACAGTAGGCATAGAAGTGCCCAACCGCAACCCGAAGATCGTTTCCATGCGTTCGATACTGTCTTCCTCCAGATTTCAGCAAAGTAAATATGATCTGCCTTTTGGCCTGGGGAAAACCATTGCCAATGAAAGTTTTGTTGCCGATCTGACTAAAATGCCGCATATCCTGATGGCAGGGGCTACCGGACAGGGGAAGTCGGTTGGACTGAATGCTATTATCGCCTCGCTGCTGTACAGGAAACATCCGGCTGAGCTAAAGTTTATTCTTGTTGATCCTAAAAAAGTAGAGCTTTCGCTTTATTCCAGGATCGAACGTCATTATCTGGCCAAGTTGCCAGATACAGAAGAAGCCATCATCACCGATACCAGGGTAGTCGTTCGTACACTCAATTCGCTGAGCATAGAAATGGACAACCGCTATGAATTGCTGAAAGATGCCCAGGTGAGGAACATTAAGGAATACAACAAGAAATTTATTGCCAGAAAGCTCAATCCCAATCTGGGACACCGGTATCTGCCCTATCTTGTTCTGGTTATTGATGAATTTGCCGACCTGATCATGATGGCCGGTAAGGAGATTGAAGGCCCGATTACCCGTCTGGCACAACTGGCCAGGGCTGTGGGTATTCATCTGATCATTGCTACCCAAAGGCCTTCGGTGAATATCATTACCGGAACCATCAAAGCGAATTTCCCTGCCCGGATTGCTTTCCGTGTTATCTCAAAAGTTGATTCAAGGACAATTCTTGATTCGGGGGGGGCCGACCAGCTTGTGGGCCGTGGCGATATGTTGCTTTCCACCGGAAGTGACCTGATAAGGCTTCAGTGTGCTTTTATTGATACAGATGAATTAGAAGAAGTTACCAGTTATATCGGGGCACAACGAGCCTTCCCGCAAGCATGGCAGTTGCCTGAGTTTTATGAGGAAGACAATAATGTAAAAGGTGATTTTGATGCCAATGAACGGGATGAACTTTTTGAAGATGCTGCACGGATCATAGTGCAGACCCAGCAGGGGTCAACTTCTTTGTTGCAGCGCAAACTGAAACTCGGCTATAACCGTGCAGGCAGAATTATTGACCAACTGGAAGCCGCAGGCATTGTTGGTCCATTCGAAGGCAGTAAAGCCCGTGAAGTAAAAGTGGCCAACGAAATGGCTTTGGAACAGTTCTTGAAAGACCTTGACGTAAACAAAAATGATGAAAACAATTAATAAACCAATATGGGGAAACCTGATCCTGATCCTTGTTATTTCTGTAGGATCATGGCTAAACCTTCAGGCTCAAAGTAATAAGGAAGCACAGGCATTACTTAAAAAAGTGATTGATAAAGTAGCTGCCTATGATAATTTTAAGGCTGAGCTGTCGTACACAATGGTGAATGTCAGCATGGACATTAATGAAAAAAAAACAGGGACAATATACGTGAAGGGAGACAGTTACCGTATTGAGATGGAAGGCCAGATCATTATTTCGGATGGCAAAACCATCTGGACTTATATCCAGGATTCACAGGAAGTAATGGTAAGCGATGTGGACGAAGAAGACGAAAGCATTTCACCCAACAAGATACTGACAACATACAACAACGATTACAAGGTTAAGTTTGATGATGAAAAAAAATATAAAAATACGGATTTGAAACTGATCGATCTGCACCCCAACGATAAAAAACAATTTGAGAAGATGACCTTGTTGATCAACCAGAAAAAATTAACCATTGAAAACTTTTCGGTATATGATAAAAACGGAAATGTTTTTACATACCACATCATAAAACTTCTGCCCAACACCGACCTGCCGGCAGATTATTTTACCTTTAATCCGGATAAATATCCCGATGTGGAAGTGATTGATATGCGGTAACATACCGGCGGCTTTAGCCGCCAATTAATGATAAGGAAAAGGGAAGGGTTTTACTGGTTGTGAATAGCCCTTTTCTTATGCTTGTAGGTGACACCTGTAAACAGTATGACAAACCATCCGATAAACAGAATAATTGCGCCGAGTGTTGTTAATTTGCCCAATGCCCCGATAATCAGTTTGGTTACATCTTCGGTAGCGATCAGATACAATGACCCCGAGAATAAGACCGTTCCTGTCACAAACAGGTAATAACTGGCCCTGAGGTTGGACCGGGAAATATAGCGGTTCATAAAAGTCATTCCCACAAGAGTTGCGATCTGAAACATCTGGACATTAAGAGCCATATCGTAGAGGCTTTGTTTTGGAGGTGTTAACTTCCCGTTAAACACTTCTGTTCCAAGCAGGATCATAATAATAACCCACATGCCGAGAATAGCTACTGTAATTAAATATTTTTTAGTCATAATATTTGGTTAAGAAGGCTACGAAAATAGGAAAATTCTTAAACCTGACTATGCAAAGTGGAAATGATTATCAGGAATTTTATAAACGTTTAATATTTTAACTTTGCCAATCATAAATTAACAGCCAAATTATGAAAATATCAGTTGACATTAGTTATTATCCGTTACATGACGAGTTTATCCCACCCATTAAGGGTTTTATTGAACGATTGAACAAGTACCCGAATGTTGTTGTCCAAACCAATGGCATAAGCACGCAGGTTTTTGGTGAATATTTTGAAGTAATGAGAATACTGACAAGAGAGATATACAAATCATACGAACTCCCCCATTCGGTATTCATCATGAAGGTTATCAATGCAGATTTAAAAGTGGTTGATAACAAGGATTAGCAGAATATGTTCGAAACGCTTTATCAAAACCTGGCAGACACATCTGTTCTGGAGATCATTGCCGTTATCTTTGGTTTGTTGAGTGTTTGGTATGCTAAACAAGCCAATATCTGGGTTTATCCTACGGGGATTATCAGTGTGCTGATCTATGTTTCCATCTGTTTTGATGCGAAACTGTATGCCGATATGGGCATTAACGCTTTTTATTTTGTGATGAGCGTTTATGGCTGGATCATGTGGTCGCGCAAGGTAGATGAAAGCCATGAAAGGCCCATAACTTTCCTGGGCCGTAAAGATTATTATGTTTCGTTAGGGATGTTTATCTTTTCGATCATTTTCATTATCATTCTCCTGAAGTATTTTAAAGCGGACGACACAGCTTACTGGGCGACCAACGTTCCTTATATTGATACTTTCACCACGGCAATATTTATTGTGGGCATGTGGCAAATGGCCATGAAAAAAGTGGAAAACTGGATTTTCTGGATTATTGGTGATGTGATATCCGTTCCATTATATTTTTATAAAGGACTGGTGTTTACCAGCCTTCAGTTTTTTATTTTTTTAATACTGGCTGTCATGGGTTACCTGGAATGGCGCCGGTTAGCCAAAAAACAGACTCAAATTGCTTAAACGGATAGCTGTCACCGGACCTGAATCAACCGGAAAAACCCGGCTTGCTACAGAACTCTCAGCCTGTTTTCATGCGGCGTTGGTTCCCGAATATGCTGTTTCATACCTTGACAAACACGGCCCTCATTATACAGCTGATGATATTCTTCAGATTGCCAGGGGACAATTGAAACTTGAAAACGAAATGGCCAAAAAGGGAGGACAACTTTTATTTTGCGATACTGATCTGCTGGTTACGAAAATCTGGAGCCTTGTTGTTTTTGGGAAAGTGCCCCAATGGATAGACAAGGTTATCGTTGAACATCCTTACGACCTGTACCTGCTTTGTTACCCCGACCTGGAATGGCAACCTGCACCTTACCGTGAGAACCCGGAAGACCGTGAGTATCTGTTCGATCTGTATGAAAAGGAATTAAAATATCTTTCTGTCCGTTACAGAATTGTCACAGGAAAGGGGCAAAACAGGCTTGACAAGGCCATAGCTTTTGTCAATGAAGTGTTGTGAGTTTTTATGTCCGGGTTATGACTTTTGCCGATGGAATTGAATGCACCTTATTCATACCAAAATAACACCTAAATTTGACCGTTCATTAATTGTACATTTAGAGTACCTGACCCATTGAATGATTCTCAACAAATAAAAGTCCTGTACCTTACACGCTGGTATCCCAACCGATACGATCCCATGCTGGGTTTGTTCATTCAGCGCCATGCCGAAGCGGCGGGCAGGTATTGTCGTGTGGGAGTGGTTTATACACATGTGGTTGACGGGGAGGGGGGAATAAAAGGGTTTGATGTTGATTTTAAACAGGAAAACGGAATTCCAACGGCAAGGGTTTATTATTCCAACCCCGAAGCTAACATTCCCCTGCTTACAGAATTCGTCAGGGCGTGCTGCTTTTTCAGGGCAAACCGAAAAGGTATCCGGATGATCAAAAAAGAGCTGGGAGGCTTTGACCTGGTTCATGTTCACATCCTGACACGCCTGGGGATCATCGCACTTTGGACAAAATGGACAGAGGGTAAACCATTTATGATTACCGAACATTGGTCAAGATACTTGAATTTGACCGGAGGTTTTAAGGGTTGGCTAAGAAAGCGGATCACAAGGCTGGTTGTTAAAAATGCAGCGATTGTTACCACGGTAACGCAAAATCTGGCGGAAGCCATGCAAATCCATGGATTGAAGAATGCCAACTATCGCTTACTCCCCAATGTGGTTTCCGATGATTTTTTAAATTTTCAAAAAGAACAAAAAGGGGCATCAAAAACCACCTTCGTCCATGTGAGTTGTTTCGAGGATAAGTCAAAAAACATTAGTGGTTTGCTCCGGATGATCAGGTCACTAAGCGACAAAAGGAAAGATTTTATTTTCAAATTGGTGGGTGAAGGGATGGATAGTCACTCTTTAAAACAGTATGCCAAAGAACTGGGTTTAACAGAAGAAACCGTGATCTTTACCGGTTTGCTTGAAGGGAAACCGCTGGTCAGGGAAATGGCTTCAGCAGACCTCATGGTGGTGTTCAGCAATTATGAAAACTTTCCAGTGGTGATCAACGAAAGCTTTGCCCTTGGTGTACCGGTAATTGCCACAAGGGTAGGGGGAATCCCGGAATTTGTGAATGAACAAAACGGCTTTCTTATAGCCCCCGGTGATGAAAAAGCCCTTGAAGAGACATTGTCCGGTTACCTTGATGGAAAAATCATGTTTGACAGCAACCGGATAAGTAACGAGTTCAGGGAAGCTTTTTCCCCGGAAAATACAGGAAAACAATTGCTGACAATGTATGAAGAAATTATTCACTGATATTGAAACGGGGAGAGTGGAGAAATAAAAAGCGGACAAAGAAGTATTGTCAAATCAATGAGCGATCAATAATAATTATAAATTTGTACAATTCCAGTCGCCACCACAAACACATGAACTTAAAATTCCTCAAGAGTTGGCCGCTGATGGATTCAACTGCTTGAGGGATGAAAGATTGGAAAAATGTAAAACACATGCCTCTAGTCATTTACAAATCATCTGCCGGATCGGGTAAAACGACTACCCTGGTTAACGAGTACCTGAAAATAACTTTGAAAAACCCGGCGGTTTTCAGGCATGTACTGGCCATCACTTTTACCAACAAGGCGGCCAATGAAATGAAAAGCCGCATCATAGAAGCGCTGGAAAAAATGATCTCGGGGCAGGAATGGGGAGAAGGGAAATACCAAAGTTTGTTCAGTGCGCTTAAGATGGACAAGGATACTGTCTGTCAACAGTCCCAACAATTGCTCACGCGCATAATCCATAACTACGATGAATTTTCGATTAGTACAATTGATGCATTTGTCCATCGGATTATCCGGACCTTTGCCACCGACGTTAAACTGCCACAGAACTTTGAAGTGTTGATTGACAAGGATGATATCGTACCTGAAATTGTTGCCGGTTTGTTCGATAAGGTGGGCTCTGATAAAGCCCTTACCGATATCATGATCAATTTTGTATTGTCCCGGGCTGAAGAAGAAAAAGGACACGATCCCGGGAGGCCTGTCCGTGAATTTGTTGAAAAGCAGCTGAATGAAGACGGTTTTCAATGGCTTCAAAAAATAAGCGACCTTACACCTGATGATTTATTGAGGATTATCAGACAAATCCGTGAAAATATCCGAAACCTCAGACGGACAATCCGGGAAAAAGCTCAAAAAGCAGTTGACCTTATTAATGACAAGTATCTTGATGTTTCTGATTTCTATCATGGTAAAAGTGGAATAGGAGCTTACTTTGCACGGTGTGCTGTCTTTGATGATGACAATAGGTTATCTTTAAATTCTTATATCACCTCAACCATTGACGAGGACAAATGGACATCCACGAAAGCCGGTGCTGCTGCAAAAGCAGCCATTGAAGAAATCAAAGACGATCTGAAACACTATTTTGAAATTATCGAAAATGTTAAGAATAATTACTTTTTATTCAAAACCGTATATAAAAAAATTTATGCTCTGGCCCTAGCCAATGAAATCCGGTCCCTTTTTATTGATTTTACCAGCAGGACACAGAAGGTACATATTTCGGAATTTAACAAACGCATCAGCCGCGAAATAGCCGGACAACCTGTTCCTTTTATTTATGAACGCCTGGGAAGGCATTACCGTTACTTTCTGATTGACGAGTTTCAGGATACCTCTGTTTTGCAGTGGCACAACCTGTTGCCACTATTTGAAGAGTCATTGGCAAACGGATACTTTAATATGCTTGTGGGTGATGCCAAGCAAGCCATTTACCGTTTTCGGAACGGTGAAGTGGAGCTTTTTACAAGCCTTCCGAAAATTTACGGCCATGACGGATCAGCCCTCATGAAGCAAAGGGAAAAACAACTGGAAGCGAATCATAAAATTGTTGATATAAAAGAAAACTGGCGTTCTAGGGAAGAAATCATACGGTTTAACAACCGGTTTTTTGATTCAGTGAAGAATAGTTCCGGTGACATGGTAAAACAAATTTATGAAGGCCACCGCCAAACGGTACCCGTAAAAAAGGATAATCAGGGAGGGTATGTTTCCCTGGAATTCATTGAGGCTGAAAATGCTGATAATTACAAGGAGAAACGGCTTGATTACATACTGAAATATGTAAATGAATTAAAAAAGAATGATTACCAAAACAAGGATATATGTGTTTTGTCCGGCACTAATAAAAATGCAATACAGGTGGCTTCTTTCCTGCTCCGTAATGGCTTTTCCGTTATCTCACCCGAATTACTCCTGTTGATCAACTCACCCGAAGTAAGGTTAGTCATCGCCCTTTTGAAACTGATGTTGAATCCTCTTTCCGAAATTGTTATGGTTGAAATAGCCCGGAATTGGGCATCAATTCAACAAACAACCGGGGATTTGCATCTTCTTTATAAAGAATTTTTAGATGCAATGAAACAGGGGATGCAGGCTGTTTTTGACAACCTGGGTATTCAAACCAGGCCTGAGCAGATACTGATCCGTCCGGTTTACGAAATTGTTGAAATATTCATCAGGGAACTTGGAATGGATAGAAAGGTTAATATTTATCTCCAGTATTTTCTCGATTTTGTTTTTGACGCCCATGAAAAAGGATATTCATCCATCGGTACTTTTATTGATCTTTGGGAAGATAAAAAAGAAAAAGCATTTATTACCCTCAGCGCCGGCGCCGATGCCATTCAGGTGATGACCATCCACAAAGCCAAAGGATTGGATTTTGAAACGGTAATAGTGGATATTACCGGAGGTTCAAACCGCAATGGAAAACCGGAAGTATGGAGCGAAATTGACCTGCCGGAAGTGGAGGGGCTGAAAGTAGCCTTGCTGCCCACCGATAGTTCACTAGTAAAGGCCGGGTTTGAAAACCTGCACATTGAAGAGAAAAACAAAACCGAACTGGACTTTGTCAACATGATTTATGTTGCATTTACGCGGGCAGTCAGCGCCATGTTCATTATCGGGTACGAATCCCAAAAAGATAAATTCACAAAAAAACTGACAGGCTTCCTTACCGCTGAAAACCTGCTTGAACCGGATAAAAAACAATATGAGTTTGGAGTTTTGCAAAAACGTTCTGTTCCGTCCAACGAAGATAATGAAGCCCCTGTAGTTTTGAAAAAAATGATCTCGTCATCGTGGAATAAGCTGATAAAAGTTGCACCGACTGAAGAAATATATTGGGAAGCCATTGATAGCAAACCTGAAAGGACGTATGGGAACTTGGTTCATGCCATGCTTTCCGGAATTTATCACGAAGAGGACATTTTGAAGGTGGTCAATGCCTACCGTAATGCAGGGATCATCAACGACCAGGAAGCCGGGGATGTTAGTCAATTGATCAGTGATGTTGTCATGCACGAAAACTTAAACAGTCTCTTTCAACATGATGCTGTCATTAAAAATGAAGTTGACCTGGTTGATATAAATGAAGAAAATCATCAAAAGAGTTTCCGGCGACCTGACAGAGTTGTGGTCAAAGATGGGCGGTTGTTTGTTGTTGATTACAAAACAGGTGAAAAAAAGCCGGAACACATCCGCCAGCTTAACCGGTATGCAGATTTGTTTAAACAACTAGGTTATCAATATGTTGAGAAAAAACTGGTTTATATTGGAGAGGCTGTTGAAGTGATAGACCTGTAATGATGAGAGCAATTTTATTTTTTAAACATTTATTGTAATTTAGCAATGATTTTTAACTGAAAAAACAATTGCCTGTTTTCTTTGATTAAGGAAAAAATAAAAGTGAAAATCAGAATAAAATAAGTTTAACAAACTCTCTTCTTAATAATTATACTTTGACCTATGAAAAAATATTTTTTATCAATGATGGCCGGTTTCATCTTAACCGGAATGATCAGTGCCCAGGAAAATGTCCGGTTGTTGCGTTTTCCGGCAATACATGGCAACCAGGTAGTATTTACATACGCAGGTGATCTTTACACTGTACCCTTAAAAGGAGGAACAGCCCGTCGTTTGACGAGTGACGAAAAAGGCTATGAAATGTTTGCCCGGTTTTCTCCGGATGGAAAATTCATTGCATTTACAGCGCAGTACGATGGCAACACCGAGGTGTATCTTATGCCTTCTTCGGGTGGAACACCACAACGGCTTACCTACACGGCAACCTTAAAAAGGGATGATATTTCTGACAGGATGGGCCCGAACAATATAGTAATGACCTGGGAGAATAACGATAACATTATTTTCAGGTCGCGGAAACAATCGTTCAATTCGTTTAAAGGCCAGTTGTTCAAAATATCACGAAAAGGTGGAATGACTGACGAACTGCCGCTTCCTTCAGGAGGATGGTGTTCATTTTCACCGGATAGAAAGAAAATGGCTTTCAACCAGGTATTTCGTGAGTTCAGGACCTGGAAATATTACAAAGGCGGCATGGCTGACGAAGTATGGATTTATGATTTCGACACAAAAACTACCACCCAAATTACAAACAACATTAACCAGGATATTTTCCCGATGTGGCATGGCGATAAAATTTACTTCCTTTCCGACCGCGACAGGACCATGAATTTGTTCGTTTACGACCTGAAAACAAAACAAACCACAAAGCTCACCCAATATACTGAATATGATATCAAATTCCCTTCCCTGGGCGATCATTCCATTGTATATGAAAATGGGGGGTATCTATATAATTATGAGTTGTCAACAGGTAAAATAACCCAGATTCCCGTTTCGATTGAAAATGACCTGTTAACTGCCAGAAGTTCTTTCGTGGATGCTTCTAAGTTTATTACATCGTGGGCAATTTCCCCCGATGGGAAAAGGGTTGCTTTTGGTGCGCGCGGCGATGTGTTTACAGTGCCTGCAAATTCGGGCATTACACGGAACCTTACAAAATCATCAGGAGTTCATGACCGAAATGTGGAATGGTCACCTGACGGTAAATACATTTCATTCATCAGCGATCGTACCGGTGAGGATGAAATTTACATTCGGGTTCAGGACGGCAGCCAGCCGGCAATTCAGTTGACATCAAATTCTGATACCTATAAATATAACCCTGTCTGGTCACCCGATAGTAAAAAGTTGCTTTGGTCAGATAAAATGGGACGACTGAATTACCTGAATGTTGCTACAAAAAAGGTCACACTTGTTACCAACTCCAAAGATTGGGAAATCCGTGAATATGAATGGTCCCCCGACAGTCGCTGGATAGCCTATACGCTTCCGCATAACAACACGGTAAGTGTAATTATATTTACGATGTAAGCACGGGGGAGTCTCATCAGGTAACGGGCAATTGGTACAATGCAGGCAGTCCTGTCTTCGATACAAATGGGAAATACCTTTTCTTTGTATCGGCCCGCGATTTTAACCCCATTTACAGCTGGGTTGAGTGGAATTACGCCTACCAGGATATGAATGCCGTATATTTTGTAACCCTTCAAAAAAACACACCTTCACCATTTGAGCCTAAAAATGACGAAGTTAAAGTGAGGAAAGAAGAAAAAACCGCTTCTTCCAAAAAGGAAAAAAAATCAAGTGCCGAAGAGTCCAAAAGTGAAAACAACAATGTGTTTATTGATTTTGACGGAATAAATAACCGGGTTGTGAAATTACCTGTTAAGGCGGGCAATTACTGGAATTTAAGCCCGGTTGGAAATGATGTTTATTATATTTTTAATTCATCCGGAAACGAGGGGCCGAAGTTTAAAATGTTTGACCTGAAAAACAAGCTGGAAAAAGACCTGGGTGATGTATCCTCATTCATAGTTTCTGCCGACCACAAAAAGATGCTGGCAAAAGTTAAAGATAAATACCTGGTTATTGATTTACCGAAAAGCCCGGTTAAGCCGAAAAAATTTGTTGATCTTTCCAACATGAAAATCATGGTTAATTTCGAACAGGAATGGACACAGATATATACCGAATCGTGGCGGCAAATGCGCGATTTCTTTTATGCGCCCAATATGCATGGACTTGACTGGCCAAAAATTCGCGATAAATATGCGGTTTTGTTGCCTTACGTGAAAAACAGGAACGACCTCAACTATATTATAGGAGAAATGGTGGGTGAGATCAGTATCGGCCATTCTTATGTGAATGGTGGCGATAAACCCAAACCAAAAAGAATACCAACAGGTTTGTTGGGCGCAAAAATAACAAAAGATAAATCGGGTTATTTTGTAATTGATGAGATATTACCGGGAGAGAATTGGACAAAAAAAGTAAGGTCGCCTTTAACAGAAGTGGGCGTGGATGTAAAAGAGGGTGATTTTATCATTGCCATAGACGGAATCTCAACAAAAAACAGTGATGATATTTATAAAATGCTGGTTGGCAAAGCCGGAAAACAGGTTATTTTAACAGTAAACTCAAGCCCTTCAGCTGATGGTGCACACGATGCGATAGTTATCCCCATTGATGATGAATCGGGTTTGTACTATTACAAGTGGGTTGAAGGAAATATTGAAAAAGTGAGCAAGGCTACAAATGGGCAGGTGGGATACATCCATATTCCCGACATGGGGCCCGAGGGCTTGAATGAGTTCGTAAAACATTTTTATCCCCAACTGAACAAGAAGGCCCTGATCATTGATGATAGAGGTAACGGAGGAGGGAATGTTTCGCCGATGATTATTGAACGGCTGATGCGTCAACTTACTCTCTATGGAATGTCGCGCAACAACAGCGTTACTACCAAACCGGCCCAGATCATGTTAGGCCCCAAGGTGCTGTTGATTGATCAGTATTCCGCTTCCGACGGCGATCTGTTTGCCTATCAGTTTAAAAAACTGAAGATAGGCACTGTTATTGGGCGCCGGACATGGGGTGGTGTTGTGGGTATCCGCGGTTCATTGCCGTTTATTGATGGCGGCGATTTGCGCAAACCCGAATTTGCCCCCATCAGTACAGAAGGGAAATGGGTCATCGAAGGCCATGGTGTTGACCCTGATATAAAAGTAGAAAATGACCCGGCCAAAGAATATGCCGGAGATGACCAACAACTGAACAAAGCTATAGAGGTAATCCTTGAACAACTGAAAAACTACAAGGAGCCGCCACCAATACCACCTTATCCGGATAAAACGAAATAATGATTATAAAAGATACAATAGGGAATACCCCGCTGGTCATATTGAAGAATATCAAGCTTTATAGGCACATTGAACTTTATGCCAGACTTGAATTTTTTAACAAAAGCTATTCATACAGGTCAGAAACCGGACAAGGAAACAGGAGCCATCATTCTGCAGATTTATATGACTTCAACATACATACAAGAAGCCTCAACTTAACACAAGGGTTACGATTACACGCGTTCCGGAAATCCCAATTTCACCAAATTTGAAACTACATTGGCAGCCCTCGAAGACGGAAAATTTGCAATCGCTTTTTCATCGGGTTTAGGCGGACTGAGCGGGATTTTGTCCATGCTGAAGACCGGCGACAGCATTCTAGGTACTGCCCATGTGTACGAAGGATCATACCGTGTGATAAACCTTGTCTTCATAAATTACGGCATTCTTTTCAAATCCATACTTTCCTGATTATTAGCAAAATAATAAAATAAAACGGGCCGGGTCATTTAATCGGAATAAAAGACAATTATGTCTTTTATCTAATAAAATCGCTTATTTTTGCACAGTAAAACATGAATTATTATCATCAACTTAAAATAAACAGAAATGGAAACATTAGATGTAACACAAATTAGCACCTTGTTTTTATGATCATTAATCTGGATGATCAGGCCCCACAGTTATCATGTTTTTGCAAAAAAGCAAATTTTTGTCCACTATATTTTTCGTAATTTTATTCCTGGTGTGGTAATTTATTTTTACTGTTGGAAATGAAAATGTGGGTATTTTAACAAATATTATTCTACCTTTGTTGTTGGCAACCCCATCATTGAAATGCAGGCTGGTGAATCACAATTATTTGATAATAAATAAAACATTTTTCCTGGCTTTACGTATTGTAAACATAAATGGTAGTTATTAACCTAAATTATTAATGAATGAAACTTTTACTTATGAGCGTGGGGAGTCTTGTTGGACAGAATATTCTTGACTCAATTGGGAACAGACGTGATAAAATTTATGTTATCGGAATGAATTCCATTGCTAAAAATCCAAGAAATTTTCGATGTGACAGAACATATCTGACAACTATCATCTCCAATTCAGATCAGTTTGAGCGTGAATTTATTGAAATATTAAAGAAAGAAAATCCTGACTTAATTCTGGCCGGTCGTGACGATGATGCTCTTTTTCTGGCAAAATTCAGGGAAAAGTTTCCTGAATATTCCGATAAAATACCTTCCGGAAATTCTGAAGTAGTGGAAATAATGCTAAATAAATATAAAAGTTTTCGCTTTGCCAAAGATCATGGTTTGCAGTTTGCCGAATCCTTTTATTATAATAATGGCTATAATTTGAACGAACTCAAATCATTTCTGCGTAAAATTGGTTTTCCTGTTGTCATCAAACCTATTATAGGCCATTCCTCCCAGGGCGTATATTTTATTGTTAATGAGGAGCATTTAAATTCGGTTCTTCCCGAACATGAAAAAAAAGACATATTATTTCAGGAATATCTTGGCCCTGAACGTGATTTTGAATCTTATCTCAATTATCTCAAAAAAGGCATCCCTTTGTATTTTGGTATCATAAACGAAACGCAATGTGCAGGTCAAACTATTATTTCACCAAACGGGGATATCTCCAAAGTTTATCTAAGTATTGTGAAAATGGTTCGTGGCTATCCTGTACATAGTCATCGCATAATTGAACCAGTTATAGAAAAACTGGTTTACAAATGCGCAAAAGCTTTATTTGATATTGGTTGGTATGGTTTGGTCAATGTCCAAATGAAACCTGACAAAAACGGAAAATGGAAAGTTTTTGAGTTTAATCCGCGCATGACCGGTTCAACATCAGCACGAAGATTGCTGGATTATGACGAGTTCGGAACTTTAACATCTATTTTCAAACCTGAATTTAATATACCAAATGACTCCCGTGAAGGAAAGTTGGAAGGGGTTGTATTTCGTGATTTTGTTGACTTTTTAATGATGGATAAGGATATTGAAGAACTGGAGAAAAACAAAGTTTGGAATAAACCTTCATGAGTGTTCTTATTTCATCGTATTATTGTATTTGAAAAAGAACGACAAGCAGCCCAAAATAATCCGGATTCAGGAGAACTCTTTTTTAAATTATTATGAGTGTCAAAATAGAAAATAGCTATCTTGCAGAACCTGAATATGATCAATGGGATGATTTTGTATCCAGGTCATCCTATGGGAGCATTTACAGCACATCAAAATATTTGGAAATACTGTGTAGTGTAACCGGTGGAGTTTTTAAAATATTGGTTGCAAAACAGGGAGATAAAATTGTTGGGGGTATCGGACTATACATCAAACAGTCACAACAAGGGGAATTTGTGGCCCCAAGGCTGCTTCTTTACTATAACGGTATTGTTTTGCAGGATTTTGATACGGCTTATCATTCAAAATTGATATCACGTCAAATTGCAACGTTGGCTGCACTTGAGGGCACTTTATCCAGGGAGCGCTTCAAGTCGGTTCATTTCAGAAACCGGCACAGTTTTTATGATGCAAGGGTTTTTTTATCACACAAATGGATTGCCAGGCTCAATTATACCTATACCGTTTATATTGATGACATAGATAAATTGTGGAGCAGAGTTGATCCAAACTTGCGCCGCCTGATCAATCGCTGTGAAAAACAAGGCTATACCCTGGTTAAAGATGAGGATTTCGATACATTTTATGATCTGCATCTTAAAACCCATGAAAGAAAAGGGGCTCCGCTTTATCTTTCATACAAGGATTATAAAATTTTTTATGAGCGGTTAAAATCACAGGATTTATGTTCGCTTTACCATGCACGCAATGCTGAAGGACGATCTGTTTCCTCACAACTTGTCCTGCTTGGTTCTCACCCGGTAACGCATACGGTTTGTGCCGCAACGGATGAAGCCTTTTTAAATTCGGGCGTGAGCGCTTTTCTCCGATGGAAAGTTTTTGCAGATCTTTCAAAACAAGGCTATCAGGCCAATGATTTAACCGATGCGGCATTAAATCCTGTAACACGCTTTAAGAGTCAACTGGGTGGGGAACTTCAGCTCTGTATTGATTTGGTTAAACCAACAACTATACACCTGCGAATTGACCAGTTGCTCATTAAAAAACTGAAAAGAAGAATAAAAAAGATTATTTACTAATGTTTTTTATATTTTATGAAAAAAAAGACAAAACTCCCAGGCAGTGATCTCATTTGTAAAACGTTGGAAAATCTTGGAATTGAGGTTATTTTTGGACTACCGGGAACCCAGAACATTCATCTTTATCGTTCTCTTCACCATTCTTCTATACGGGCTATTACCCCCACGAGTGAACTTGCTGCCTCATTTATGGCGAATGGTTATTACCGCAGTTCCGGAAAGATAGCAGCAATTACTACCATCCCGGGACCAGGGTTCACCTATGCGCTTGCGGGTATTGCCGAAGCTTTTTTAGATTCGGTCCCGATGCTTTGTATTGTGGGAAACGAAAGTGTAGATCAGGATAAAAAATATCAACACCAGGCAATTGAACAGGAGAAAATAATTAAACCGGTTGTTAAAGAAACTTTTAAGATTAAAAAGGCTGATGAAATACAGGACACAATTAACAAGGCTTACTTGTCTTCATTGAGTGAAGAACCAGGACCTGTTTATATTGAGGTTGATAAATCTGTATATTCTGAATCTGCATTATTTGACCCGGGTTTGATAAAGCAATATTCTCCGCTTCAGCCGGATTCTTTTCGGGATATCAGCCCAAAAGCTATTGCTGAAATTTTAAAATCGAAGCGAATTTTATTTTATTTGGGACAGGGTGCCAGTCATGCCAGTAATGAGATTCGTGAAATTGTCGAATTCTTAAATGCTCCTGTATTGACAACATCTTCGGGCAGAGGCATATTACCTGAAGATCACCCCCTGTTGTTTCCCTTTAATGTCGTGATACGCGGTGGCGGCAAGGCAATGAAGGAAATGATTAAATCAAGTGATTTAATTGTTGCCCTCGGATGTAAATTTTCGTTTAATGGAAGTGGAGCATATCAATTTGAGTTTCCGGAAAAGAAATTAATTCATGTGGATTCGTCCCCAAAGGTTTTAAATGCCAATTATCCTGCAAGACTTGCTATTCAGGGTGATGTGCGTGATTTTGTTGTTGCCTTGCGAAAAGAAAGTAAAAAGACTAAGGATAAGCATAAAGGATGGCCTGACAACGAATTGATAGCGTGGCGAAAGAAAGCACTTGACGATATCAAAAACAAGAAAGAACTTGAATCTGCTTTTAAGGGAGGTTTTGGCTCCACACCGGATTCATTCTTTGAAAAATTACAGAAAAACCTGCCGGGCAATTCAATCGTCGTAACTGATTCCGGTCAACATCAGATGCTAACAAGAAAATATTACAAAGTACCAAATGTCAGGGGACTCATCATTCCCAGTAATTTTCAGTCCATGGGTTTTGCCATTCCTGCTGCCATTGGTGCTAAATTAGCCGTTCCCAATTCAACCGTTGTTGTAATAATTGGTGATGCTGGATTTAATATTTCTGCCATGGAATTGTTAACGGCTCTTCGCGAAAAAACAGCAATTAAAGTTATTGTTTTTAATGATAAAAGACTGGGTTTGATCAGAACCAACCAAATCAATAAATTTGGTTTTGATTATTCAACCAAAGTACCGAATCCCAATTATGCCAAACTTGCAGAATCTTTTAATATTGAGTTTGTTGGACTATTATCTGAAAACGGGGATTACATAAAAACTAACTTGAAAAGCAATGAAATAACCCTGTTTGAGGTTGGATTAAAGGATTCTGTGATGTTTCATATAAAACGAAGCAGGCATATCATACGACGTATTGCACGTAAGATGATAGACAAGTTACCTAATCCCAGATAGAAACGTTAAATAACGAAGAATGAAATAATCAATACTAGTCAGTTGAATAGTACCCCCTCTGTGCTTCAATCAGATAATCGGAGTACTAACCAATTTTCAGAAAAATGCAAGTGAGTATATTACTGGTATTTTATAATCATGAGAAATACATCAAAGAGTGTGTTGATAGTATTATCATGCAAGAAATGCCATTTGATTATGAAATTATTGTTTGCGATGACTATTCAACAGATTTAACACTCTCAATCATAGAGAGCTCCTTCAAACAAGCCGGGATTGAAAACAGGATTTTAAACCGCGATTCAAATGTTGGTCTTGTTAAGAATTACCAAAAGGGATTTGCGGCATGCCAGGGAGATTATATTGTAATTGTTGAAGGTGATGATTATTGGACAGATAAAAAAAGGATTGTCAAGTTAGTTTCGTTTATGCAATCGCATAAGGAATGTGCCATGGTATTCAACAGTACAATTATATATAACGAGGAAGATGGACAATTTTCATACCCTGATAATACGAAGACAAATGATTTTGAATATATCCCGACTAATGATTTAGCAGCGGGCAAAAAATATGTTGGAAATTTATCTGCATGTGTCTTTCGTAATTCTGTAATCAAAAAACTTAAACCCGATTTATTTGACCTACCTATTGCAGATTGGATGATAAGTATGGTTGTGGGTCAATTTGGATTAATTGCTCATTTCCATGAACCAACATCTGTGTACAGGAGGCACCCAAATGGCTTATGGACCCAGATGACGAAGAAGAAGAAATTGCGAAAATTAATTTACCTTGTTGATGTTTACAACAAGTATCTGGAATATAAATATAATGAAGAATTTTCTGCATACAGACGCCGTTTAACTATTCAATTGTATTTAAGCAATAAACTCATAAGTTATATCTATAATATACCTAAAACAGGAATTCCTATTGTTAAAAAGATTTTCTCATAGCGGAAGAAATAAGCGCTTCGGGAATATATCAATTATTGACTTTTTTACTCTTTCTTCATTTTGGCCATGTAAAAGAAAGCGCATCATCGTATTCTTTAAGATAATTTGAAAATGAAAAATATAATTGCACAAGGTTTTCAAACCGAAAAACTCAACCTGAAAAACGATTATGAAGGCAGGGTGGAGGCCACCCTTTTCAAACGCAATGCGAAAAAAGATGAACAAAAGGCCATTCTGTACCTGCACGGCTTTGTAGATTATTTTTTCCAGATTCCCCTTGCCGACTGGGCCAACGAACTGGGATTTAATTTTTATGCTTTGGAACTGCGCAAATATGGCCGTTCCATGTTAGCTCACCAGACGCCAAACATGTTCAGAAACTATACCGAATATTTTGAAGAAATTGACATGGCCGTTGAGGCAATAAAAAAAAGTGACAAAAACCGGAGGCTTGTATTGATGGGGCATTCAACCGGTGGACTGCTGTCTGCCTTGTATGCCCATCATCGTCTTGAAAATAAGGAAATTGACGCATTGATCCTGAACAGTCCTTTTTTTGATTTCAATAAACCGGTTCTGGTAAAAAAAATCATTTTACCTGTTTTGTCATTTTTGGGGAAATTAAAACCAAACATTGTTTCTCCTGAGGGCCTGGCAACCGGCTATCCGGAAAGCATCCACAAAGATTATCACGGTGAATGGGATTTCGATCAGCGATACAAGCCGGTTGAAGGGTTTCCCATAAATTTTGGCTGGATAAGGGGAATATACAAGGCGCAGAAAGTTTTACACAACGGGCTGGATATCCCCTGCCCGGTTTTGGTGATGTTCTCCGATAAAAGTATAAAACCTGGAAAATACCGGGAAGAAATGAAAACAGCCGATGCTGTGTTGAATGTAAAGGATATTGAAAAATATGCAGGCCGGATCGGAAAGAATGTAAAAAAGATTGCCTTTACAGATGGTGTCCACGACCTGGTTCTCTCACGTAAGGATGTCAGGCAAAAAGTGTACCGGGAAATGGAAAAATTCCTCCGTGAAAACAATTTATAAAAAACAGGAAAGTTGCCTATGCCTGGGCTGTAGGGCCACCCATTGTAAACGGGGGTATCATATCCGATTTGGTTTCTTTTATCGGCCCGTGCAGCGATTCAAATTTTCGAATATTGTCACTCAAAGCATGATTCAACCGTTTGGCATGTTCGGGGGTAAGAATAATGCGTGATTTGACCTTGGCTTTGGGGGAGCCGGGCATCAGTTTAACAAAGTCAATGATAAACTCTGCATGGGAATGAGTGATGATGGCAAGGTTGGAATATATACCTTCGGAAACTTCCTCACTCAGTTCAATATTGATTTGTTTTTTGTTTTTATTTTCTTCCATGATATTTTGATATAAAAAAGCGCTCCTGTAATTTTAGGAGCGCTTTTTATTATTAATTGTCTGTTTTGATCAAATCAACTTCGGCTTCGGGTTCGTCAGTGGTTGTTGCCGATTCCATAACGGCATCATACTCTTCTTTAGAACCAACAATGATATCTTCATATTCACGAAGTCCTGTGCCAGCCGGTATTTTGTGCCCGACAATTACATTTTCTTTCAGGCCGAGCAACCGGTCTTTTTTGGCATTGATAGAAGCCAGCGTAAGCACTTTTGTCGTTTCCTGGAATGAAGCTGCTGAAATCCAGCTTTCGGTTTGCAGTGAAGCTTTGGTAATTCCCTGCAATACCTGTTTTGCCGTTGCCGTTTGGGCATCACGGGCCTCAACCAGTTTCTTGTCGCGACGTTTTAGCAATGAATTTTCTTCACGCAATTTTCTTGCGCTAACAATTTGTCCTTTCTTGAGGTTTTCCGAATCACCGGGCTCAACAACTACTTTCTTTCCAAAGATATCATCATTTACTTCCTGGAATTCTATCTTGTTAACCAATTCATTTTCAAGAAAACGGGTATCGCCTGAGTCTTCAACCTGCACTTTACGCATCATTTGGCGGACAATAACCTCAAAATGTTTATCATTGATTTTCACGCCTTGCAACCGATAAACTTCCTGGATTTCATTTACAATGTATTCCTGAACTTTCATCGGCCCTTTAATGGCTAGGATATCGGCAGGTGTCATAGCGCCGTCCGATAATGAAGTTCCTGCCTTTACAAAATCGTTTTCCTGTGCCAGTATCTGTTTTGAAGTTGAAATAAGGTATTTCTTCTCTTCCCCGGTTTTGGAAGTAATGATAACTTCACGGTTACCTCGTTTAAGCCTTGGCCCAAAACTAACTACACCGTCAATTTCAGAAACAACAGCCGGATCAGAAGGGTTCCTGGCTTCAAACAACTCAGTAACACGCGGAAGTCCATCGGTAATATCACCTGCTTTTCCAAATGCACGTGGAATTTTAACCAGCACTTTACCCCCTTTGATGTTTTCACCTTCTTCAACAAGGATATGTGCACCTACGGGTAAATCATAGGTACGTTTTACGTTGCCCTCATCACCCAGTATTTTGATCTGGGGATTTTTTGCTTTTATTGTTGAACTGATTATGACTTTCTCAAAATATCCGGTCTGCTCATCCGACTCTACCCTGAAGGTCTGTCCTTCTATTATGTTTTCATAAGAGATGCTGCCCGGTACTTCTGAAAGAATTACAGCATTGTAGGGATCCCAATCGGCAATTATATCACCTTTTTTAACTTTGGCACCTGACTTGAAATAGAGGTTTGAAGCATAAGGAATATTACCCGACTGGAGAATGATACCGGTTTCTTCATCAACTATTCTCATCTCTGCAGAACGTCCCGTTACAATCTGATATTTTTTCCCTTCTTCATTCTTAAAGTCAACCGTACGCAATTCTTCAATTTCGAGGCTACCATTATAATTTACTTCTATTTTTGCAGATACGGCAATATTTGAAGCTGTTCCCCCCTGGTGGAATGTACGCAATGTCAACTGTGTACCTGGCTCACCGATTGATTGTGCGGCAATAACCCCAACCGATTCCCCTTTTTGGACCATACGGCTTGTTGCCAGGTTACGGCCATAACATTTGGCACATACACCCCGTTTCGATTCACAGGTAAGTACCGATCTGATCTCAACCGTTTCCAGTGGTGAATCTTCGATAAGCTGAGCAATTGGTTCTGTAATTTGTTCCCCTGCAGCAATAATCAATTCGTTATCTATCGGATTGTAAACATCATGAAGGGTTACACGTCCAAGAATCCTGTCATACAATGATTCTACAACATCCTCTCCTTTTTTCAGGGAACTGATTGTTAATCCACGCAGTGTTCCACAATCTTCTTCATTAATGACAACGTCCTGTGAAACATCAACCAGCCTTCTCGTAAGATAACCGGCATCTGCAGTTTTAAGTGCAGTGTCAGCCAAACCTTTACGTGCTCCGTGAGTGGAGATAAAATACTCAAGTACCGATAAACCTTCTTTAAAGTTTGACAGGATTGGATTTTCAATGATCTCACCACCGGCAGCACCCGATTTTTGGGGCTTGGCCATCAACCCCCTCATTCCCGAAAGCTGTCGGATCTGCTCTTTTGAACCACGGGCTCCCGAATCAAGCATCATAAAAATAGGATTGAAACCCTGGTCGTCTTTCGCCAATTGCTGCATCACCTTATTCGTCAGGCTTGAATTGGTATGAGTCCAAATGTCAATAATCTGGTTATATCGCTCATTGTTGGTGATAAATCCCATATCGTAATTTGACAATACTTCATCAACTTCTGCATTGGCATCTTCAATAAGTTTTGCTTTGATTTCCGGGATAATTACATTTCGGAGGTTAAATGAAAGACCCCCATAAAATGCAGTGATAAATCCCATACTCTTGATATCATCAAGGAATTTGGTTGTTACCGCTGTTCCGGTTTTAGCCAGGATATCACCGATAATGTCCCTCAAAGCTTTTTTCGTAAGGAGTCTGTTTATGTATCCGTATTCTTCAGGAACAACCTGGTTGAACAAAACCCTGCCGACAGAAGTTTCAATGAGTTTATTGACCAGTTTCCCATCTTCCATAACATTGACCTTAACTTTAATGATGGCATGCATGTCAACTTTGCCTTCATTGAAAGCAACGATTACTTCTTCAGGGCCATAAAACGTCATGCCCTCACCTTTTACCGGGTTGTCTTTTGTGCTTCTTCTTTCTTTGGTTATATAATACAATCCCAAAACCATATCTTGCGAGGGAACCGTAATTGGTGCTCCGTTTGCCGGGTTAAGGATATTGTGTGAGGCAAGCAGCAGTATTTGTGCTTCAAGCACTGCTGCATTACCCAAGGGTACATGAACAGCCATCTGGTCACCGTCGAAGTCGGCGTTGAAAGCAGTACAAACCAAAGGATGCAGCTGGATAGCTTTCCCTTCAATCAGTTTTGGCTGGAATGCCTGAATTCCCAAACGGTGCAGTGTAGGAGCACGGTTTAGCATAACCGGATGTCCTTTAAGAATATTTTCAAGAATGTCCCAGACGACGGCATCCTTACGTTCAACAATTTTTTTGGCTGATTTCACGGTTTTAACAATACCACGTTCAAGCAGCTTCCTGATGATAAACGGTTTAAACAATTCGGCAGCCATATCTTTTGGCAACCCACATTCGTTCATGTGCAGCTCAGGTCCAACAACGATAACCGAACGTCCTGAATAATCAACACGTTTTCCCAAAAGGTTCTGGCGGAAGCGTCCTTGTTTCCCTTTAAGGCTGTCGCTCAGTGATTTTAACGGTCTGTTTGATTCTGTTTTTACCGCACTGGATTTACGCGAATTGTCAAGCAGCGAATCAACAGCTTCCTGAAGCATGCGTTTTTCATTTCTCATGATAACGTCCGGTGCTTTTATCTCGATCAACCTTTTCAAGCGGTTATTTCTGATGATAACCCTGCGATAGAGGTCATTCAGGTCGGATGTGGCAAAACGCCCGCCATCCAGCGGGACAAGAGGCCTTAGTTCAGGGGGTATAACCGGAACAATTTTGACAATCATCCATTCAGGACGGTTTTCATTTCGGTTGCGTGCATCGCGGAATGCTTCAAATACCTGAAGTCTCTTAAGTGCATCCGCTTTCCTTTGTTGGGAAGTTTCGGTATTGGCCTTGTGTCTTAGTTCATAGGACATCTTATCAAGGTCAAGACGGGCAAGCAGGTCATGAATGGCTTCAGCTCCCATTTTGGCAATGAATTTATCAGGATCGTTGTCATCGAGATATTGATTCTCCGGTGGCAATGTTTCCATAATATCCAGGTATTCTTCTTCGGTAAGGAACTGCATGTATTCTATATCATCATTCGCTTTAATTCCAGGATTGATGACTACATACCTCTCGTAATAAATGATCATTTCCAGTTTTTTGGTTTGCAAACCAAGCAAAGCACCAACTTTGTTTGGCAATGACCGGAAAAACCAAATGTGGACAACAGGTACTACCAACTGGATGTGGCCGCCTCTTTCGCGACGGACTTTCTTTTCGGTAACCTCAACACCACAACGGTCGCATACAATTCCTTTATACCTGATCCGTTTGTATTTACCACAATGACATTCGTAGTCTTTTACCGGACCGAAAATGCGTTCGCAAAAAAGTCCGTCACGTTCGGGTTTGTAAGTCCGGTAATTTATAGTCTCGGGTTTTAGCACTTCTCCGTATGAACGATCAAGGATTGTTTCAGGTGAAGCAAGACTAATTGTGATGTTGTCAAATGTTGCCGGTATTTTACTTTCTTTTCTAAAAGCCATATATTGAATAAAATTTATTACAAAAACAAGGATTATTTAGTCAAAACTTACATCAAGGCACAATCCACGCAGTTCGTGGACGAGTACATTGAATGATTCAGGGATATTGGGAGTGGGCATAACTTCGCCTTTAACGATTGATTCATAAGCCTTTGCGCGGCCTGTTACATCATCGGATTTAACCGTTAATATTTCCTGAAGAATATTTGAAGCACCATAGGCTTCGAGGGCCCAAACTTCCATTTCGCCAAATCGCTGCCCGCCGAACTGACCTTTACCACCGAGCGGCTGTTGCGTGATCAGTGAATAGGGGCCGATACTACGGGCGTGCATCTTGTCATCAACCATGTGATGCAGTTTAAGCATATAGATGTATCCAACGGTAGCAGGCTGGTCAAAACGCTCTCCCGTTTCACCATTATAAAGATAGGTGCTTCCGTTTTCCGGGAGCCCTGCACGTTTTAATTTTTCGTTGATTTCTTCAACGGTTGCTCCATCAAAAATCGGAGATGCATACTTTTCTCCCAATTTTATTCCTGCCCAGCCCAATACTGTTTCATAAATCTGTCCGAGGTTCATACGCGAGGGTACACCCAACGGGTTAAGGACAATATCAACAGGTGTTCCATCCTCAAGGAAAGGCATATCTTCTTCACGTACTATCTTGGCAACGATTCCTTTATTTCCATGCCGGCCGGCCATTTTGTTCCCGACCTTTAACTTGCGTTTCTTGGCAATGTAAACCTTCGCCATCTGAACAATGCCGTTAGGAAGCTCATCTCCAACAGAAGCAACAAAAGTCTTGCGGTTGAAAACACCAAGCAGTTCTTTGTATTTAATGTTATAGTTGTTGATGAGTGTTTTGACCAATTCGTTCCTCTTTTTGTCAGAAGTCCATCTGTCCGGCTTGATGTTGTTGTAATCCAGATTATTAAGAATTTTTTGGGTGAACTTTGTTTTGGGTGGAACCAGCAGTTCGCCAAAATTATTGCTTACCCCCTGTGAGGTGCGGTTACTGACAAGCTGAGAAAGTTTGTCAATCAATTTGCTTCGCAGATTTTCTGACTGGCTTTTAAATTCTGCTTCAAGTTCTTCAACCACACTTTTTTCACGTACGCGCGAACGGCGGTCTTTTAATGATTTTGAAAACAGGTTATTTGTAATAACAACCCCTTTCATGGAAGGGGGTGCTTTTAAAGATGCATTTTTAACATCACCGGCTTTGTCACCGAAAATTGCACGAAGCAGTTTTTCTTCGGGAGTTGGATCACTTTCACCCTTCGGGGTAATTTTTCCAATTAAAATATCGCCTTCGCTCACTTCGGCACCCACACGAATAATACCATTCTCATCAAGGTCTTTCGTGGCCTCGGCACTCACATTCGGGATGTCGTTTGTCAGTTCTTCCACCCCTCGTTTTGTATCACGGACCTCAAGGGTAAATTCCTCAATATGCACCGAAGTAAAAATATCATCCTTTATGATTTTTTCGGAAACGACAACGGCATCTTCATAATTGTAACCCTTCCATGGCATAAAAGCCACCATCAGGTTACGTCCCAGGGCAAGTTCGCCGTTTTGGGTTCCATATCCTTCACACAATACCTGTCCTTTGGATACCTTGTCACCTTTTCTAACAATTGGCCTAAGGTTAATGGATGTATTTTGATTTGTACGTTTGAATTTGGGTAAGGAATAAGTCCTGACATCATCTTCAAAGCTGGTAAGTTTTTCAATTTCATCACGTTCATAGCGAATGATGATCTTATCGGCATCAACGTATTCCACTTCACCGTTCCCTTCCGAATTGATCAATACCCTTGAATCAATGGCAACACCGGCTTCGATACCTGTTCCAACAACCGGAGCTTCGGGATTGAGCAGGGGTACAGCCTGGCGCATCATGTTTGATCCCATCAGTGCCCGGTTGGCATCGTCATGTTCCAAAAAAGGAATAAGTGAAGCTGCAATGGAGGCAATCTGGTTGGGTGCTATATCAATCAGGTCAACTTCTTCGCGGGGAGTGATGGGGTAATCAGCCAGATACCTGACTTTAACTTTTTCGTTGACAAATTTACCTACATCGTCCAGTTTTGTATTGGCCTGTGCAATGATCTTGTCTTCTTCTTCTTCGGCACTCAGGAATATTGGAAGGTGATCATAATCAATTTTGCCTTCGGTAACTTTCCGGTAAGGTGTTTCGATAAATCCAAGGTTGTTGATTTTGGCATAAACACACAGTGAAGAAATCAGGCCGATGTTCGGCCCTTCAGGGGTTTCGATGGTACACAACCGGCCATAGTGCGTATAATGAACGTCACGTACTTCAAATCCGGCCCTTTCGCG
>Ga0114931_10001833_pt1 | contig 27009 bp, 23 predicted proteins | sample 2SBtaG_FD_89579 | JGI IMG/M metagenome (GOLD analysis project Ga0114931, IMG submission 89579) | Deep subsurface microbial communities from Kolumbo volcano to uncover new lineages of life (NeLLi) - 2SBTROV14_V59a metaG | ecosystem: Environmental > Aquatic > Marine > Volcanic | place: Kolumbo... | reverse complement strand
CCCTACAGTCCCCACACGACTTTATCGCCTCATTTTCAGAACCAGCCCCCCATGCCCCATGCCTTCCATGACACCAGACCACGACCACGATCATGACCTTGACGCCCACGCGGAGCCCGACACCCAGAGACCGCAACCGGCGCGGGCGTCGGAGGCCGATCGGCTGCGCGCCCGGGAGCTTGCCCTGGCGATCGCCGATGCGCTTGATGAGACCAAGTGTGAGAACATTATAGTTCTGGGCGTTCACGAGTTCAGCCAGCTGACGGATTACATTGTGATCGCCAGCGGCGCCAGCGAGCGTCAGCTCCGGACGGCGGCGCACAAGGCGATGGACGCGGGCGAGGCCATCGGCCACACGCCTTACAGCCGGGAGGGCGAGCACACGGTGGGGTGGGTGGTGATCGACTTCATCGATGTGATGGTTCATGTGTTCGAGCCGCACACGCGGGCGCTCTACGATCTGGAGATGCTCTGGGGGGACGCCGAGCGGGTTCCGTTCACGCCCAGCGCCGCGAACGCACCCGGCGGCGAGGCCGGCCCGCGCGACGACGGGTGACGTAGACTCACGGGTATGGCGCGGGAACTCTCACTCGCAAACAAGTGTCAGATACTTTTCGGCGCCGCGACGGTGCTGATTGTGGCCGCTGCGCTGGCGGGTCCTTGGATCCGGCTGGACCGGATTGTTGATGAGGCGCAGCGTGAGATCGTTCGCGAGCTCTCTCGTTACGCGGCGGCGCCTTATGAGAACCACGCGAACCTGGCGCTCTTCATGGCGCCTCCTGAGCCGATCGAGACGCCCGAGGGCGAGGAGCGTCCGCAGGCGGTGATCCGTGTCGCGGCGGCGTTGCGGAGCGATTTCCCGGCGATCGAGGAGGGGGACAGCTTCGCCGCCAAGGCGATCCAGCGGTTCCGGGAGGACCCGGAGCGGCTGGCGTTCGGCGAGTCGCTGCGGCGCAACGATGAGTTTATCCGGCGTCAGGCTCGGCCCTACCGCAACAGCGACGGGGAGCTGACCCGGATTATTTTCGTCGAGCATCGGTCTCGGCAGGCGGCGAGCCTGCTGTTTGTCGATCGGCTGTACCTGCTGGCGGCGGGGGTGTTTGCCGGGACGCTGGCGCTGGTGGTGTTCTGGCTGATCACGACGCGGCTGATCCTCTCGCCGGTCAAGGAGCTGCGGCACACGGTCACGCGGGTCGCCGAGGGGGACCTGACGGTTCGATCGCGGATCAACACGGGCGACGAGCTCGAGCAGTTCTCGGACAGCTTCAACTCGATGCTGGCGTCGATTAGCCTGACGCAGGGGCGGCTGCGGGAGATCAACGCCTCGCTCGATCTGAAGGTCGCGCAGCTCACGGAGGCGAATGTCGACCTGAACGAGGCGGCGCTACTGAAGAACGATTTCATTGCATCGGTCAGCCACGAGCTGCGGACCCCGCTGAACTCGATCATCGGGTTCGCCGAGCTCCTCCAGGAGATCGCGGCGTCGTCGCAGCCCCCGGCGGGGAACGACTACGAGCGGACGATGTACGAGAAGCGCGGGCGTTATCTCGACAACATCGTCCGGGCCGGGCGCTCGCTGCTCGAGATGATCAACGACCTCCTGGAGATGGCCAAGATCGAGGTGGGGAAGGTCGACCTGCACGTCGAACGGGCCAACGCCGCGGCGCTGTGCGAGGGGCTCATGGCGCTGATCCGCCCGCAGGCCGAGCGGCGGAATATCGAGCTGCTCCTCGAGGCGCCGTCGCGTGCGCAGGACCCGCTGACGATCGAGACGGATCCGCGCAAGCTCGAGCAGATCGTGTTCAACTTCCTCTCGAACGCCGTCAAGTTCACCCCGCGGGACGGGCGGGTCGTGCTCCGGGCCGAGCGGGTGATGACGGCCGGCGCCCCGACCATCCGGATCAGCGTGCTCGACACGGGCCCGGGCATCGCGCCCGAGGATCAGGAGCGGATCTTTGAGAGTTTCTCCCGCGTCGAGCTCGGGCACGCGCGCGAGCACAAGGGCACGGGGCTCGGGCTGACGATCGCCAAGCGGCTTGCGGACATGATCCAGGGGGAGATCCGGGTCGAGAGCGACCTGGGGCAGGGCGCCATGTTCAGCCTCATCCTCCCGATCAACCTCGACCCCGACGCCGCGGTTGATATGACGCTCCGGCTGGCGGGCCGAGGCGTCGCGAGCGCGGGCAAGAGCGACGCCGGGTCTGTTGAGATCACCGATCATCTCACCGGCGCCGAATGAGCCAACTGGGCCAACTGGGCCAACTGGGCCAACTGATCAACGCGGCGTCGGTGTGCGCCGGGGGGGCGCCGCCCCACTGCCCGGGAGGAATCCGGATGCTGACGGCTCATCCCCGCACGGCTCGTTGTGTGTGCCGGACGATCGGTCGGCCTCGCTCGGGCCACTCCACGGCGACGACGTCGATGCGCAGGGGTCGGTCGGTCCAGTCCCGGCGTCTGGCGACCTCGCGGGCGAGGCGTCGGAGTTTTTCCTGTTTTCGGGCGCCGACGCTTGTTTCGGGGCGGTGCGCGGCTTTGGCGCCGGTGGAGACGCGCCTTGTTTTGACTTCGACGAACACGATCGTGCGTTTGTCGGGGGCCAGGCAGATCAGGTCGACCTCGCCCGAAGCGGTGCGCACGTTCCTGGCGATCAGGCGGTAGCCCGCCCGCCGGAGTTCTTTGGCCGCGACGCGCTCGCCGGCGGGGCCGATCGGGTCCCGCCGGCCATCGGTCGGTCGCTCGGGTCGGCGCGCCAACCTCAGCAGGCGACCAAACAGGACCGGGCGTCGTGTCGTTGGCCGCGTCATTGCGCCGGGTCGATGAGGTACCTCGTGGAGGCGATGTCGAGCAGGCGGCTTTCCATGTCCTGGATGGGGCTCAGGCTGCTGCGGTTGATGAGACCCTGGAAATACTTGCCCTCTTCCTCAACGAGCCGCTTGTTGCGGAGCGCTTCGTGGATCGCGAGCTGGGCGTCGTAGAGACTGGTCCCGGTGATCTCCACGGACTCGAGCTTGATCCAAACCGCCTTGCCGTTGTCCATCTCGATGGGGCCCGCGATTTCGCCTTCGGTGAGCTCCACCGCGGCGTCGTTGAGCTCATCCGGGCCGAAGATCCGGGAAGTCCGGTAGTTTTCACCCGTGAGATCGACGTTGTAGGCGCCGCCGCGCGAGCGTGCGAAGAGGCTCTCTCGCTCTGCGACGGCTTCGAACGGCTCTCCATCGGCGAGGGCGGCGGCCACCCGGTCGATCGCCTCCTGGTCATCGCTTGCGATCTGGATCATGCGCAGGTGGGCCGTCGGGTTCGGGTTGTAGATTTGTTCGTCCTGTCGGTATTGCAGCTCGACGTCCCGCCAGGGGACGTACGCCTTGTCGCCGAGCTTGTTGCGGAGCTGCTCTCGGATGAAGGCCTTGCGGCGTTCGGCCTCGACTTTTTCGTCGATGGTCAGGCCCTCTTCCTCCTGGAGTTTGCTGGCGAGCAGCTCTTCGCTGCCGCGGTTCTGGCTGACCAGGTTGTCGCGGATCTGGGAAACGAAGTAGAGCAGGCCGCTGCGCTGTTCGATCGACAGGCTGGATTCGAACTCGGCCAGGAGGAGCTCATCGCGGACGAGGTCGTGGAGCCGGCCCCGGATTTCTTTCTGGGCCATCTCGATCCACTGGCGCGGGGCGAGCGTCTTGGCCTGCGCCGAGAGGCGGGCGTCCATGGGCTCGAAGAACTCGGAGGCGTAGACCGGGCGGCCGTTGATCTGCCCGACGACGGAATCGATCATCACCTGATCGACGACGGCGTTGGCGGGCGCCGAGTCCTGGGCATCGGTGACGACGAACAGGGCGTCTTCGGGCTCACCTGGCGTGACGCGGATCGACCCGACGCCGCCGCGCGCTGACCGGGCGTCGACGATCGGGGCTGTGGGCGATGTGGGCGATGTGGGCGGCGTCCCGCCGACGCCACCGACGTCGAGCCTCGGGTTCAGCTCGATGGTCTTGTCGCGTGTTGGTGTGGTGACCAGGTCGCCGGTGGCGATTTGGTGCCGGCTCGGGGATCCGCAGCCGGCGATGGACAGGAGCCCGATCGCGACGACGGCAGTGGCGAGCGTGTCCCCGTTGGTGGTTGGGCGTTTCATCGTGACATCATCGCCGGGATCTTCCCCAGCGTCCATCCCTGATTTTCACTGGTGAGGCAAACCGTCTTCTCGGCGAATGCCTAGAATCCTCTCAATCTTCAGACTCCCATTCTCCGAAGCTTCGGGAAGGACGCGCACCATGTCGGAACTCATCACCCCTGGCGGCTCAGACAACACCCCGGACCCCGGATCAGGGGAGGAGCCCAAGCTCATCATCGACAGCGACTGGAAGGCCGAGGCCCAGGCCGAGAAGGAGAAGCTGGCCCAGCATGAGGCCGAGGCCAATCCCGGGGGTGGCCCCGACGCGCTGCCCGAGCCTGATTTTCGCACGATCGTTTCGATGCTCGCCACGCAGGCGTTGATGTACCTGGGGGCTTTTCCCGATGAGACCGGGCGGGCCGTGGTGGTTCCCGAGTACGCGAAGATGCACATCGACCTGCTCGATGTGCTGGCGGTCAAGACCAAGGGCAACCTTGAGCCGGAGGAGCAGGAGGAACTCGAACAGGTGCTCGTCGAGCTTCGGCAGCGGTTTGTTCAGATTCTCGGCGCCGCCCAGACGCAGCAGCAACAGCAGCAGGCCGGGCAGATCCCCGACTCGCCCGCGGCGGAGTAATCCACCGCGCCACCGGCCGCCCCCCCCGCTTCGGGCACGCTTGCTCGAAACAACTTAGAATCCCGGAGTCAATCCTCTGATTGCAGTTTGACGGGCGCTCTTCCCGTCCACCGCATCCTCTTTCCGCAGAAAGGACGCACCCCGTGTCCGAATCAGCGATCACCGCCAGGCCGGCGGTCCCGGCGCCGTTCCTTCTCAGGCGTCTTCACTCCCTCGCCGGGCTGGTCCCCATCGGGGCCTTTGTCGTGATGCACCTGACCACCAACGCCTCGATTGTCTGGGGGCGTATGGGCGAGGGCGGGGTCGCGACGTTTCAGCACGAGGTGGATTTCATTCACTCGGCGCTGTTCCTGCTGCTGATTGAGATCTTCGGGTTGTGGATCCCGATCGGGTTCCACGCGGTGCTCGGGGTTTATTACGCGACGACCGGATCGAGTAATGTGAAGCAGTACGGCTACGGGGCCAACTGGCGGTACGCGCTCCAGCGGCTGACCGGGTATTTCGGTTTCATCTTCATCCTGTACCACGTGGCGACGCTTCGGTGGGGGTGGACGTGGCTGCCGTTTTCTTCGGGGTTTGATGCGCACATGGCGGCGTCGACGACGGCGCAGGCAATCCGTGGCGGGCTGGACCCCTCGGCGCTTGGCGGGTTCCTCATCGGGGGGCTGTACCTCGTGGGCGTGCTGGCGCTGGTCTACCACCTGGCCAACGGGCTCTGGACGGCGGCCATCACGTGGGGGATCACGATCTCTGCCGGGGCCCAGCGCCGGTGGGGGTTTGTGTGCACCGCCTTTGGGCTCGGGCTCGCGTCGCTGGGGATCATGGCGTTCGTCGGGTTTGTCACGCTCGACATCGAGGCCGCCCGGCAGACCGAGTCGCAACTGCACGCGGAGATCGTCAGCACCGAGACGCCGGAGATCGGCGCCGTCGCGGAAACCACCAAGCCAACCCCCAGCGCACTCAACGACCAGCGATAACCACCATGCCAGACGAAAACAAAAACGCCCGCGTCATTGTCGTCGGCGGCGTCCTCGCCGGGCTCGCCGCGTGTGTCCGCCTTGCCGAGCAGGGCGTGGACGTCGATTGCTTCTCGATCGTCCCGGTCAAGCGCTCGCACTCGGTGTGCGCGCAGGGCGGGATCAACGCCGCCAACGAGGTCGCCCGGCAGCAGGGGTTCTCCGAGTGGATGCACATGGACGAGACGCTGATCGGCGGCGATTTTCTTGCTGATCAGCCCCCGGTGTACGAGATGACGCACTGGGCGCCGAAGATCATTGATCTGCTCGATCGGATGGGCGTGCCGTTCAACCGGACCCCGGAGGGTCAGCGCGACCTGCGTCTGTTTGGTGGCTCGCTCTTTCGGCGGACGCACTTTTCGGGCGCGACGACTGGGCAGCAGCTTTTGTACGCGCTGGATGAGCAGGTTCGCCGCGCCGAGGCCGAGGGCAAGGTGACCAAGTACGAGTCGTGGGAGTTCCTGTGGCCGATCACGAGCGGCGAGGGCGCCGCGAGGCGGTGCGTCGGGATTGTGGCGCAGGATCTTCGGACGATGCAGATCCGCGCGTTCCCGGCCGAGGCGGTGATCATGGCGACGGGGGGCTGCGGCCTGATCTTTGGCAAGAGCACGAACTCGGTGATGTGCACGGGTGGCGCCGCCGCCCGCTGCTACCGGGCGGGGGCCGACTACGCCAACGACGAGATGATCCAGGTGCACCCGACGGCGATCCCGGGCGCGGACAAGTGCCGGTTGATGTCGGAGTCGGCTCGCGGCGAGGGCGGGCGTGTGTGGGTTCCGGCCAAGGCCGGCGACACGCGCGACCCGCGGCAGATTCCGGAATCCGAGCGGTACTACCTGCTCGAGGAGCGTTACCCCAAGTACGGGAACCTGGTGCCGCGCGATATCGCGACGCGCGAGATCTTCTCGGTGTGCGTGGATGATCACATGGGCGTCGGCGGGAAGAACCAGGTGTACCTTGATCTGTCCTTCAAGGACCGCAAGGAGCTGGATCTGAAGCTTGGCGGGATCCTGGAGATTTACGAGAAGTTCGCCGGGGAGGATCCGCACGAGGTCCCCATGAAGATCTTCCCGGCGGTCCACTACAGCACGGGCGGGCTGTGGACCACGTTCACCCCTGAGCAGCGGCCCGCGGACCCGGTGCGGGATCTCAACTGCGGGCTGGATACGGTCACGGGCATGCGGTTCGGCGCCAGCAACACGATGATGACCAACATCACCGGTCTCTATGCGTTCGGCGAGTGCAACTTTGCGTATCACGGGGCCACTCGGCTGGGCGCCAACGCGCTGCTCTCGTGCATCTTCGACGGGCTGTTCTCGGGTCAGGGCGTGGTCAACTACGTCAGGTCCGAGGCGGCGCCGGTCGAGGGCGTGCACCAGAGCGTGTACGACGAGGCGGTGCAGCAGGAGCACTTCAAGACGCAGCGGCTGATCGACACGGCGCAGGCCGGTCACGCCGACCCCGAGACGAACCCGTACCAGATCGCTCTGGAGATGGGCGAGGAGCTGACGGCGGCGTGCACGGTGGTCAAGACGGGGCCGCGGATGGCCCAGGCGATGACCAGGCTCCACGATTTGCAGGACCGGTACACGAATGTCCGGCTGGCCGACGGCGGGATGTGGACCAACCAGAACCTCTCGTTCACGCGGGCGCTCGGGGACATGCTTGTGCTGGGTGAGGCGATCCTCCAGGGCTCGATCAACCGGGAGGAATCCCGCGGGTCGCACTACCGGCCCGATTTCCTCGAACGCGACGACAAGAAGTTCCACAAAACCACGGTCGCCAGCTTCAACCCGGCGACGGGCCGGCCCGAGCTGCGCTACCTCGACGTGATCACCGGCATGGTCAAGCTGCGCCCGCGTGATTACGGCAGGACCAGCGGCGAGCCCAAGCAGGAGCCCGTGAAGGTCTGACCGGCCGCCACCTCGATTCATCGCATTGTTCCTCTGAACATCCCACCCAACAGGCAACTCCCGATGACCACCGCCACCAGCACCGACACCCGCACCGTTCGCTTCAAGATCAAGCGGTCCGACGGGCCCGGCAAGCCCTCCTACTGGCAGCGCTTCGATGTCCCGGTCACGCGCGGGGAGAACGCCAACGTGATCTCGTGCCTCCAGCACATCGCGGCCAACCCGATCACCGCCGACGGCGTCGACACGACGCCCGTGGTGTGGAAGGCGGGGTGCCTGGAGGAGGTCTGCGGCGCTTGCACGATGGTGATCAACGGGCGGGTTCGGCAGTCGTGCTCGTGCATCATGGACACGGTCGCGCCCAACGACGGGGACACGATCACGCTCGAGCCGATGCGGAAGTTCCCGGTTGTCCGGGATCTCTATGTTGATCGGGCCCGGCTGTTCTCGTCGCTCAAGCGGATCAAGGGCTGGGTCCCGATCGACGATCTGTGGAGCCACGGCGCCGGCCCAACCGAGACGCCCGAGGAGCACGGGGTCCGGTACAAGCTCTCCGAGTGCATGTCGTGCGGGTGCTGCATGGACGCCTGCCCGCAGTTCCACCTGATCAACGAGGACGCGAAGTGGCAGACGGCGTTCATCGGGGCGGCCCTGATCAGCCAGGTCCGGTACTTCGATCTGCACAAGACCGGGGCCACGCTCAAGGGCGACCGCCTCGACGAGATGCTCATGCAGGGCGGGATTTCCGACTGCGGCAACGCGCAGAACTGCGTGAAGCACTGCCCCAAGAGCATCCCGCTGACCGAGTCGATCGCGGCGGTCGGGCGGGACGCGACCGTCCGCGCTGTGAAGAACTTCTTTACGGGCAAGTGATTGGTGGGGCTGAGCTGGTCGGGCCGAACTGTTCCTGCCATATCTGATCGCCGCCACCTCGCCACCAGACGCCGCTGCGGTACTATTGACCCCCATGCGCATCCTCCTTCGATTCGTTGTTGTGCTCGCCTCGGTCGCGGCCTCCCCGATCGCTCCCGCCCAGATCGCCGGCGAGCTGTCGCCGGAGCTGAAGCAGGTTGAACAGGCGCCGGCTGCGGCGCCATCGCCCCCACAACAGCGGGCGCCGGACCGTGTCCCCAAGCGTTTCGAGAGCCCTCGGGCGACGATGTTCACGTTCCTCGACGCGATGAACTCGGGGGACACGAAGCGTGCGGTCGACTGCTTCGACATCCCGGCGACGGCGCGCGACGCCGCCGATGAGATCGTGGCGCGGCTGTACAACGTCCTCAACCGAATCGGACGGATCAGCCCGCACCAGCTCCCGGGCGACGCGGCGAGCACCGATCGCCTGGACACGTACACGTTTTATCCGTCGGATGATCCGCGTCTGGACCCGTTGCTGGAGCTGGCGCCGCGCGCCGTGATCGAGTTCGACCGGACGAGCGACGGCTCATGGAAGTTTTCCCGCCGGACGTTCGACGGGGCGAGTGATTTTTTCCGGCGCGTCGAGAGCCTGCCGGTCCGTTTCGGCCATGAATCGATGACGGTCCCGATGCGGATCCGTTCGTCGTTCCCGGCCGCCTTGCGTCGCGGGGAGTTTCTGGGCGTCGAGTACTGGCAGTGGCTGGGGCTGCTGGCGCTGCTGTTTGTCAGCGTTGTGGCTGACTTTGCGCTCCGGCTCGCGCTCGCCGGCGGGGCGCGCGCGTTCATTGCGCACCGGAAGGGGCGTGTCGAGCCGGGGTCGATCAGGGCGTTCGTCCGCCCGTTCGGGCTGCTTGGCGGGGCGGCCTTGGCGCTGCTGCTGATCTGGACGCTCGGGCTTCCTCCGGTTGCGATGCTGGTGCTGATGCCGACGCTTCGGTTTATTCTCGCGGTGGCGGGGGTCTGGTCGGCGATGCGGTTGACGGATCTGGTGTCCGAGCATCTCCAGTCGAAGGCGGCGCACACGCACACGCGCGTGGATGATCTTTTGATCCCGCTGCTTCGCAAGTCGGCCAAGACGTTCATCTTTGCGATCGGGCTGATCTACATCGCCCACAGCCTGAGCATCCAGATCCTCCCGCTGCTGACGGGGCTGGGGATCGGTGGTTTGGCGGTGGCGTTCGCGGCCAAGGACACGATCGAGAACTTTTTCGGATCCCTGGCGGTGATCGTGGACCATCCGTTCGGCGTCGGTGACTGGATCGTTGTTGACGGGGCCGAGGGGACCGTCGAGGACATCGGGTTCCGCTCGACTCGGATCCGGACGTTCTACAACTCGGTGATCACGGTCCCGAACGCCACGCTGGTGCGCGCGAAGGTCGACAACTATGGCCGGCGAAGGTACCGGCGCCTCAAGACGCACATCTCGCTGGCCTACGACACGAACCCGGACACGATCGAGGCGTTCTGCGAGGGCGTGCGCGAGCTGATCCGTGCGCACCCGTACACGCGCAAGGACTACTACCACGTGTGGCTGCACGAGATGGGCGATTCGAGCCTGAACGTGCTGCTGTATATGTTCCTCGAGACACCGGACTGGCAGACGGAGCTGCGCGAGCGGCAGCGGATTCTGCTGGACATCATCCGGCTGGCCAACAAGCTTCAGGTCGAGTTCGCGTTCCCGACGCGGACGATTCATCTGCGGCAGGACGATGGCAGGCTCCCCGACCCCGCGCCGGCGCCGAAGACGACCGCCGAGCGGAGCGCGATCCACACGGGCCGGCAGGCGGCCGACGAGGTGACGGCCAACGCGGCGTGGCGCAAGCAGACGCCGCCGCCGTTTACGTTCAGCGTTGACACCGAGCTCACGCAGCCCGGGGAGTCGGAGTAGCGCGAGGGCCATCGCCTCCGGACGCGCCTTCGTGGGGACAGGAAATCGTCGTCGCGCTACGCGTGCGCCTGGGCCGTCAGCCATGCCGGGAGGGCGCGTGGGCGGCCGGCGGTGTTGAGGCACGCGATTGTTGAGGCGCCGGTCGCGAGCAGGTCGCCGCCGGCGCCTGTCGGGGTCGCCCGTCGCAGGTCGTATTGATGGTCGATCCTGGCTCGGCCCGAGCCGGTGACGGTTGTCAGGAGCACGAGCTGGTCGTCGTAGCGGGCGGGGGCCCGGAAGCGGGTTTCGAGCCTGGTGACGGCGAGGAAGACACCGGCTTTTTCGAGGTCGGCGTAGGTCACGCCGCAACCGCGGAGGAGCTCGGTCCTGCCGAGCTCGAACCAGAGCGCGTAGACCGAGTGGTGGGCGACGCCCATCGGGTCGCACTCGCTGTAGCGCACGCGGACGGTCAGTGTGCCCGAGGCGGGGACCGCTCGATCGGGCGTCGGTGGCGGTGGGTTCTGTGCATTCGTTCCGGTCATGACGACACGCTACCTGCGCGGGGGCGTATCCTCAACGGGAGGCCCCTCGATGCCAGCGACGAGCGACGAATACGATCCGAGCAACGACGAGCACCGCGTGGAGGTGGCGCCGGGGGTTCGCGTCGCGCCGGGGTCGCTGCGGTACCGCTTTGCGCGGTCCTCGGGGCCGAGCGGTCAGAACGTGAATCGTCGCTCGACCAAGGCGGAGCTTCGGGTCTCGCTTGCCGACCTTGGCCTCGATGAGCGGGTCCGCCGGAGGCTCAAGCGGATCGCGGGCCGGCGTCTGATCGAGGACAACCCGGACGACGACGCTCCGGATCGCGGCGAGATCCTGATCGTTGCGAGTGAACACCGCACGCAGGGGCGGAACAAGTCCGCCTGTCTGGATCGTCTGCGGCAGCTGCTGATCGAGGCGCAGGCGATCCCGAAGAAGCGCATCGCCACCAGGCCCAGCCGGCGCGCTCGGCAGCGTCGGCTCGATGAGAAATCGCGCCAGAGCGAGAAGAAACAGCGCCGGGATCGGTCCAGACGCTCGAAAAACGATCTTGATTGATTCTGTCTTTACGGGCAGGTCTTGACGGACAGGTCATTGCGGGCAGGTCTGCCCGAAGACGCCGACGAGCAAACCGAGGTCCGCGGTGTCGACGATGCCGTCGCCGTTGAGGTCGGCGCCCGGGTTGGCCTGCCCGAAGACGGCGATCATCTCGCCGAGGTCTGCGGTGTTGATGGCGCCGTCACCGTTGATGTCGCCCAGGCAGCCCTGGACGAAGGCGTAGACGGTGGCCGATCCGGCGTTTTGCTTGGTGGAGGTGTCGTCCCATCGGGCGCCGACGAGGGCGTGCTGCCCGTCGAATGACACGGTGTTTCCGAATAACTCCCCGGCCGTGCCGCCGACCGGGTCGAGCGTCAGCGCCCGTCGCCAACCCGCGCCGACCGCTTCCTCGAAGGCGTAGGCGCGTCCGGGGCTGACCAGCGGCGAGGCCTCGGTTGGGGCGCCGACGAAGACGGTGCGCCCCTTGAGCGTCACCGAGGAGCCGAAGACATCGTACTCGGTGGTGTCGTTTTCCGCCGTGAGTTTGGAGGTCTGCGACCAGACGCCGGAGGTGGCCCGCTGGAAGAGTTCGACGGCGCCGGTGTTGGCGAGCGCGCCGGCATCGGCGCGGAAGGCGGCCACCGCGATGAGGTCGCCTTCGACGGCGACGGCGTTGCCGAACTGGTCGCCCCCGGCGGCGTCTGTCGAGGTCAGCTTGGCGACCTGGGACCACTGGGTCGAGCCTGTTTGGCGCTCGAAGATGTAGGCGCTGCCCGAGCTTGCGCCGGCGTCGTCGTTGCGGTCGGCGCCAACGACCAGCCGATCGCCGTCGATCGCGACCGAGGCGCCGAACCGGTCGTTCATCGCGGCGTCCGAGGCGAGCAGCGTCGCTTCGAGCGTCCAGACCCCTTGCGCGCTGCGGCGGTAGACGTAGGCCTTGCCCAGCACGAAGTCGAAGATCCCGTCTCCGGGCGCCCCGATGACCACGACGTCGCCGCTGATCGCGACGGAGGACCCGAGCCGGTCCTTGGGCGCGAGGTCGCCCGGGATCAGCTCCGCGGTCTGCGTCCACGCGGCGCCGTCGAAGCTGAAGACGTACGCCGAGCCGGCGCGGAACATGCCGTTGGTTGGTTGGAGCGGCGCGCCGACAACGAGGAAACCGTTGCCCATGGCGACGGCCTTTCCGAAGACGGCCAGCGAGTCGGCGTTTGAGGCGGTGATTTTCGCGCTCTCGGTCCAGAGCCCGTTGGCGTCGAGATCGAAGACATACGCGGCGCCCGAGTTGGCGCCGAAGGAGTTGTCGAGGGGAGCGCCGATCACGGCCTGTTGACCGAGGACGGAGACGGCGGCGCCGAACTCGTCCCCGTTGACCGGGTCGCTCGCGACCAGTGTCAGGTCATCAACGATTGGCGCCAGCGCCAGCGCCGAGCCGGTCATGGCGACGCCGAGGGCGAAGCCCAGTGTCCGCCCGCGAAGAACTCGATTGAATGCCAACATGCCCGGTGTCGCCCCCTGGGACCCGGTCCGGGACCCTGCTGAGTTGCTCGTAATCAGACTACTTTCGCCCAAATCGCGTCGCCAGTTCCGAACTCTTTTTTCGACCAAACAACCCATGGGCCCGGCGCCGTGACTGGAAAGCGGATTGGCTGGGCGGGTCTGGAATCCTCCCAAGCCTCCCAAACCGAGCCATCGGCGTCTCGCGGGCTTGCGGGGGACGGCGTTCATGGGGTGTTCGGGCGATCTCGGGGAGGGCTACTTGTTGTAGTCGTAGACGCCGAGCCTGGTTTTGTCGCCGAGCCTGCCGGCGGCGACGTACTGCTTGAGGAGCGGGCAGGCTCGGTAGCGGTCGTTGTTGAGCCCGTCGGCGATGACGTTCATTATGTTGACGCAGGTGTCCAATCCGATGAAGTCGGCGAGGCGGAGCGGTCCCATGGGGTGGGCGCAGCCCAGCATCATGATGCCGTCGATGGCTTCGGGCTCGGCGACACCTTCCATGAGGGCGTAGAAGGCCTCGTTGATCATGGGCATCAGGACGCGGTTGCTGACGAAGCCGGCGCGGTCGTTGGCCTTGAGCGGGGTTTTGCCGAGGCGTTCGGCCAGCGCGAAGGTGCGCTCGACGACTTCGTCGGAGGTTTGCAGACCCTTGATGACTTCGACGAGCTTCATCACCGGGACGGGGTTGAAGAAGTGCATCCCGACGACTCGGTGGGCGGCGTCGCCTGCGGTTGTGGCGATCTCGGTGATGCTGATGCTGCTCGTGTTGGTGGCGAGGACGACGTCGTCATCCGGGAACATCTTCGCCATTTTGGAGAAGAGGTCGGCCTTGACCTGCATGTCTTCGACGACTGCCTCGACGACCCATTGGCTGCCTGCGATGGCGTCGAGGTCCTGGGTGTAGGTGATCTTCGCGGCGAAGCCGGCGGCATCGTCCTGGGTGATCTTGCCTTTCTCGACGGCGCGGGCCCAGAGCTTCATGCGGAGGGCCTTGCATCGGTCGATGCCTTCGGGCCAGGTGTCGAAGACGGTGACGTCGATACCGGCCTGGGCGGCGATCTGGGCGATGCCGCCGCCCATCTGGCCGGCGCCGAGGACTGCGAGGGATTTGATTTCTTTGGGCATTGGAACTTGTTCTCTCTTTGATAGATTCAAGGTGATAAAGATCTCTTCGCGATCATTACCGCGGCGCCCGAATATATTGACTAGAACTCGGCGCTTCTGGGCGTTCTTGGGAACGGGATCACATCTCTGATATTCGCCATCCCTGTGCAGAACTGGACGATGCGTTCGAAGCCTAAGCCGAAGCCGGCGTGGGGGACTGAGCCGTAGCGGCGGAGGTCGCGGTACCACCAGTAGTTTTCTTTGGGCAGGCCCATTTCGTCGATTCTGGCGTCGAGGATGTCGAGGCGTTCTTCACGCTGGGAGCCGCCGATGATCTCGCCGACGCCGGGGGCGAGGACGTCCATGGCGGCGACGGTTTTGCCGTCTTCGTTCATGCGCATGTAGAAGGCCTTGATGTCCTTGGGGTAGTCGGTGACGACGGTGGGCTTGCCGATCTTCTTTTCGGTGAGCCAGCGCTCGTGCTCGGACTGGAGGTCGCTGCCCCACTCGACGGGGAACTCGAACTGTTCGTTCGAGTTTTTCAGGAGGTCTACGGCTTCGGTGTAGGTGATGCGCTCGAAGTCGGAGTCGGCAACGCTTTTGAGGCGCTCGAGGACGGTGTCGTCGACGCGCTTGTTGAAGAACTCGACATCGTCGGCGCGCTCGTCGAGGGCGGCTTGCGCCAGGGCGCGGAGGTAGGCCTCGGCGAGGTCGGCGTCGTCGCCCAGGTCGGCGAAGGCGATCTCGGGTTCGATCATCCAGAACTCGGCGAGGTGGCGGCTGGTGTTGCTGTTCTCGGCGCGGAAGGTCGGGCCGAAGGTGTAGACGCGGCTCAGGGCCATGCAGTAGCACTCGACGTTGAGCTGGCCCGAGACGGTCAGGTGCGCCTCGCGGGCGAAGAAGTCCTGGTCGAAATCCACGGCGCCATCCGGCGTCGTCGGGATGTTGCACAGGTCGAGGGTGGAGACGCGGAACATCTCGCCGGCGCCCTCGCAGTCGTTGGCGGTGATGATGGGGGTGTGGACGTAGAAGAAGCCGCGCTGGTCGAAGAATCGGTGCGTGGCGGCGGCGAGGGTGTGCCGCATGCGGGCGACGGCGCCGATGGCGTTGGTGCGGGGGCGGAGGTGGGCGACCTCGCGGAGGTACTCGAAGGTGTGGCGTTTCTGGCTGATGGGGTAGGTGTCGGGGTCGTCGACCATGCCGACGACGCGGATGGCGCTCGCCTTGAGCTCGATGGCCTGGCCCTTGCCCGACTCTCGACGATCTGGCCGTCGACCTCGATGGCGCAGCCGGCGGTGCAGTGGAGGATCTCGGATTCGTAGTTGGGCAGGTCGGCTGGGGCGACGACCTGGATGGGGTCGTGACATGTCCCGTCGTGGAGGTTGATGAAGCTCAGGCCCGCTTTGGAGTCGCGGCGGGTGCGGACCCAGCCCTTGCAGGTGGTTTCGGTTGCGGGTTGAGAAGCGAGTGATTCTTTGACGGACAGCCAGGGCATCGGGATTCGTCTCCGGGGTGGGGCGTGAAGAGGACCAACGGGGCCTGAATCGTACCGAGTTGGTGACAGGTCCGATAGCGCGGGGCCATCGCCCGGTGAAAGTCCTAGAAGCCGTTTTTTGCTCAAAATATAGAGATTTTCGATTCGGCTGTGCTGATCCTAGCGTAATCTCTGTTTGTATCGATTCTGTGGGGAATGCCGGTCATGATGATTGGCGAGCGCAACCGGATGGGGACGATCGTTGTTCTGGTTGCTCATTCTTTTTGGCAAGAGGAGAGGAAACACCAATGGGTTCATTGAAAGCAACGATTCCCGCTGCGCTTGCGGCCGGGATGTTGTTCGGCGCCGGGGCGCAGGCGGGAATGACCACGACGGTCTTTGCGCTGTCCGATCATCCGGACGGCAACGTGAGCCCCCCGCCCTACGGGCTGCGGTTCGACAACCTGTTCACGACCGTCGGTGGGACCGGCGGAACGACGTCATTCTCGATGGATATGTTCGGCGACACCACGCTGACGGTCAACGATGACGGGCTGGGGACGATCTCGATCGACATCGTGGGGACGGTGTACGGCGGCGTCGACACGGGCGCCGGGTATGGGTATGGCGAGGGCGCCTTCGCGCTTGATTTTTCGTACACGCTGAACGTGACGCCCGACGGGACCGGCTGGGACGTCAACCCGGCGGATCCGCTGAACAACGGGACGCTGACGGCGCTGGCGGGCAACGCCGACCTCACCACGGGCGAGGTGTTCACGTTCGAGGGCGTGGCGACCGACGGCGGGGCCTCGTTCCTGTTCCTGCAAGACGGGCACCGGCTGGGCGGGCACCCCGAGATCGACCCGAACGTCTGGGTTGGTCGCGGCTGGGTCAACACGGCTGCGGGGCTGGGCGGGACGCACGACTTCCTGTTTATCGGGGAGCTGATCCCGGCGCCCGGCTCTGTTCTGCTGCTCGTTGGCGGCGGCGCCTTCGGCGCCATCAGACGCCGGCGCTGAGTTCCGCGGCCGTCATTTAGTTATTCAACGCGAGCGCGATCCCGACGGGGTCGCGTTTGTTTTGTTGTCTCCGATAACCGATTACGGCGGCTCAACTATCGGGCCGGTGGAACTCCCGGATCGGTGAAACTCTCGTAAAAACAGCACTTGTCGGTTGTATTGCGCCGGTTAGAGCGCATGATCGTATTGCAAGGTAGAAGCGGGTGGCGTCGGTCAAACCGGCGCCGGGAAACCGTGAGAGTTCTCCTCTGGCGGGGCCGGCTGGCCCCGCGGACACGGTGGGGTGGACGTGATGATCGGCGGCGGCACACCGGCCGTATTCGGCAACAGCGCTTCTGGCGCACAAGAGAGACGGAGTGTCTGACTCCGCCTTGATCATCACGACGACGGCGAAGCCGTCACGAAGCGCCGGTCTGGGGGGATCGGCGCTTTCTTTTTTTGGTGTCAGAGGCACACACGGGCGGGAGGCCCGGGCCATCGATAATTTTAGATCCCGGGATTCGCTTTGCTCATCCCGGGCGTGGGGGCGCGTTGGCGTGGGGGCGCGTTGATCAGATGACGCCTGTCACCATCGCGGCGCCTGCCAGCAGGAGCGCCACGCCTACGACGACGCGGAGGCCCTTGATTGTTGTTTTGCGGACCAGCCTTGTCCCGATGAACGAGCCGGTGAAGGCGCAGGCGCCGGCGGTGATCACCAGAGGCCAGGCCGATCGTGTGGCGGTGTCAGCGATGGTGACGACGCCGGGGCCGTAGACGAGCAGGCGGGTGACATCGACGAGCAGGGACGCGGCGGCGGCGGTGGCGATGTAGGCGTCGCGGTCGAGCCCTGCGCGGATCAGGAAGACGGAGCGGAGGGCGCCCTGATGTCCTGATAAGCCTCCGAAGAAGCCGGAGAGGGCGCCTCCGAGGGCGAGGGATTTGGCGCCGAACTCGAGGCGTTTTTTCCTGGATGGCGCGAGGTCGAGGATCGCGAAGGTGATGATGAGGACGCCGACGACGAGGCCCGGGGGTGTGATGACGCACGCGCGGTTTGCGAACTGGTAGGTGGCGATGTCGGGCATCGCGGCAACGGCGCGGAGGGTCTGGGCGCCGAGGAATGCGAAGAGGACCGCGGCGACGCCGAAGCGGAGGAGGACCCGGCGGTCGGTGTTGCGTCCGATGAGGGCGAACTTGAAGACGTTGTTGGCGAGGTGGACGACGGCGGTGGCGGCGACGGCGGTCTGGATGGGGAAGAAGATGGCGAAGGCGGGGAGGAGGAGCGTGCCTAAACCGAAGCCGGAGAAGAGGGTGAGGGTTGCGACGAGGAGCGCGACGCTTCCGACGAGGAGGTAGTCCATGGGGATAATGGAATGGTGGGTTTGGGGCGCTGGGGGAGAGGAGAGGGGAATCGATGGAGAGGGGATCCCGGGATTCGCGGAGCCTCATCCCAGGCGTAGTGGGAGCGATAGGGGAAGTAGATGGGGGAGACACGGGCGGGTCGCCCGTGCCACTGGATTTGTAGGGGGCATCCCGAGGGAATCAGCGGCGCGCGGGCGCGAGGAGTTGCTCGGGGGACTGGAGCAGGGTGATGATGTGGGCGAGGCATCTTGCTGCTTCGGCGCCGTCGACGACGCGGTGGTCGCAGGCGAGGCTCAGGGGCATGAGCTTGCCGATGTGGATGCCCCCATCGCGGACGACGACGCCCTCTCGGACCCGGCCCACGGCGAGGATGGCGACCTCGGGGATGTTGATCACGGGGGTGGCGAACCGGCCGGCGTAGGAGCCGACGTTGCTGATGGTGATGGTCGAGCCCATGAGTCGGTCGCGGGTGATCGAGCGGTTGCGGGTCATCTGCGCGAGGTCGGTGACGTGGCGGGCGATCTCGATGACGCCCAGCGCGTCGGCGTCGGGGATCACCGGGACACTGAGCCCGTGCTCGGTGTCGGTGGCGATGCCCATGTGGACGGAGGGGTGGCGGCAGATTTCCTGGGCGTCTTCGTCGACGGTCGCGTTGAGCGCCGGGAATGATTTCACGGCGTGGCACATCGCGCTGATGACGAAGGGGAGGAAGCTGATCTTCTCGCCGGATGCGGCGGCGGTCTGCTTGCGGAGGGTGTCGAGGGCGCTGACGTCGGCCTCGTCCATGACGGTGAAGTGGACGGCGGTGTCCATCGACTGGCGGAGGCGGGCGGCGATGGTCCGGCGGGCGCCTCGGAACGGGATGCGCTGGGTCTGGCCCGCTGAAGGGGCGGGGACTGTTGGGGGCGGGGTGTGGGTTGGTTTTGGTGCGGGGGCCGGGGCGGGAGCTGGGAAATCCCGGGATTCGCTGCGCTCATCCCGGGCGTGGACTGTCGATGGTGTGGCGGCGCGGACGTCTTTTTCGGTGACTCGGCCTGCTAATCCGGTGCCCCGGACGGTGTCGATGTTGACGCCCATGTCTCGGGCGAGTCGGCGGACGGCGGGCGTGGCGAGGGCTTTGCCGCCCTGGCCCGGCATGATGGGTTCGCTGGAGACCGAACCAACGACTGTGCCTGCGTCTTCGTGGTCTTCTTGGTCTGAATCCCGGGATTCGCCCGGGATTGAATCCTGGGATTCGCTTCGCTCATCCAAGGCGTTTGAGCCTTCGTAGGTGACGAGGACGGCGCCGACGTTGAGGATGTCGCCTTCTTTGCCGTTGAGGCTGGCGATGACGCCGGCGCGGGGGCTGGGGACCTCGACGAGGGCCTTGTCGGTTTCCATCTCGGCGAGGGTCTGGTGCTCTTCGACGGTGTCGCCCACGGCGACCTTCCATGCGATGAGTTCGGCTTCGTGCACCCCTTCCCCGAGGTCGGGGAGGATGAAGCTGTTGGGATCGGAAGATGTGGCGTGGCCCATCGGGGTGTGGTCCTTGCTCACGCCGGGGTTGGCGTGGGTGTTGTCTGTCATCGGGATCGGATCAGTACGCGGCGCAGGCGGTGATGGCCTCGGCGACTCTCGGGGATTCGGGGAGGTAGTCGAGCTCCATCTTGTAGTAGGGCATGAAGGTGTCGAAGCCGGTGACGCGCTGGACGGGGGCCTCGAGGTGGAGGAAGCAGCGCTCCTGCACCAGCGCCGAGATCTCGGCGCCGAGGCCCGCGGTCAATGGGGCTTCGTGGGCGACGACGCAGCGGCCGGTCTTTTTGACGGACTCGACGATCGTGTCGACGTCGAGGGGATAGATCGTGCGCAGGTCGATGAGTTCGACGGAGAGGTTTTCCGGGAGGCTGTCCATCGCGTTGATGCACTGGATGGTCATGGCGCCCCAGGTGACGACGGTGATGTCGGCGCCTTCCTCGACGATCTTCGCCTTGCCGATGGGGACGGTGTATTCGTCTTCGGGGACTTCTTCGCGGTAGGCGCGGTAGATGCGTTTGGGCTCGAAGAAGAGGACCGGATCGGGGTCGCGGATGGCGCTGATGAGCAGGCCCTTGGCGTCGTAGGGGGAGCTTGGCATGACGACCTTGAGGCCCGGCGTGTGCGCGTAGACGGCCTCGGGGGAATCGCTGTGGAGCTCGGGGGCGTGGATGCCTCCACCGATGGGGACGCGGACGGTCATCGGGATGGTGACGGCGCCGCGGGTGCGCGAGCGGTAGCGTGCGGCGTGGTTGACGAGCTGGTCGTAGGCGGGGCCGAGGAATCCTTCGAACTGGATCTCGGGGATGGACTTGATGCCGTTCATGGCGAGGCCGATGGCGGTTCCCATGATGCCGGACTCGGCGAGGGGTGTATCGACGACGCGGTTGTCGCCGAAGCGTTGCTGGAGGCCCTCGGTGACGCGGAAGACGCCGCCGTTGAGCCCGACGTCTTCACCCAGGATGACGACGTTGTCGTCGGCTTCCATTTCCTGTGTGAGGGCGAGGTTGATCGCCTGGACGAGAGTGAGGTTGGCCATTGCGCTGGTCTCCTTCGGTTCGTTAGGCGTGGGCGCCCTGTGGCGCCTGGAGGGTTTCCTGCTGCGGGAACATCCCGAGCGAGTGGGTCTGCATGGTGTCGCGCTGGCGGGCGAGCTCGGGGGGCGTCGTCGCGAACATGGCGTCGAAGATGTCGGTGGTTTTTGGCGGCTCGATGTTGGTGGCGCGGGCGACGATGTCGTCGACTTTTTTCTTGTTGGTTTCGATCATCGCGTCTTCGAGTTCGGCGGACCAGAGGTCTTTGGATTCGAGGTATTTGCGGGTGCGGATGAGCGGGTCGCGTTTCTTCGCGGCTTCGAGCTCGGCGTCGTCGCGGTATCGGCGGGCGTCGTCGGCGGTGGTGTGATCACCGAGGCGGTAGGTCAGGGTTTCGATGAGGGTGGGTTTGCCATGGAGGGCGTCGGCGACGGCTTCTTTGGCGGCCTTGTAGATGGCGAAGATGTCGTTGCCGTCGACCTGGCGGACCTTGAGCCCGTAGGCGAGGCCTTTCTGTGCGAAGGTTTCGGCGTGGGTCTGCTTGTGGCGGGGTGTTGAGATCGCCCAGTTGTTGTTCTGGCAGAAGAAGACGACCGGGGCCTCCATGACGCCCGCGAAGTTGCACGCCTCGTGGAAGTCGCCCTCGGAGGTGGAGCCGTCGCCGAAGAAGGTGAAGGCGACCTGGTCGATCCCTCGGAGCTTGGCGGCCCAGCCGATGCCGGCGGCGTGGAGCATGTGGGTGCCGATGGGGATGGACATGGGGAGCATGTTGAGATCATCCGGGATCTGGTTGCCGCGTTCATCGCCCATCCAGTGGAGGAGGATTTTTTCGGGCGGGAGGCCGTGGAGGTAGAGGGCGGCGTTCTCACGGTAGCACGGGACCATCCAGTCCTGCTTGCGCGCCGCGAGCGCGACGGAGGCGATGGCTTCCTGCCCCATGTTCTGGGGATACGTGCCAAGGCGCCCGGAGCGCTGGAGCTTGAAGGCGATCTCGTCGAGTCGGCGGCACATGGACATGTGCTCGTAGAGCATCACGACCTGGTCGTCGGTGAGCGTGTCCCTGGCGAGTTTGGCGTCGAGGACACCCTGCTCATCGAGGATCTGCATATGTTCGATTGTTGCCTTGTAGGCGACCTTGATTGGCATGCTTGGTTCCGTTGGGATGAATCAGGCTTGTGAGTTGGCGGCGGTCAGGGGGTGGCCAGCGTCGAGCCGGCGCTGCGCGTAGCGGATCGCGGCGTCGTGCGGGGTTCTTGCGCCGGCGGTATCGAGGATCTCGAAGACGGCGTGTTCGATGTTGGCGACGCGCTTGTCGATTTCATCGGGTGAGAAACCGCAGTAGAGGCCGGCGAGACGGATGAGCCCGCCGCCGTTGATGACGAAGTCGGGGGCGTAGACGACGCCCTTGTTCTTGAGGAGGGCGCCGTCTTCGATGGGATCGACGAGAACGTTGTTGGCGCAGCCGGCGACTACTTTGGTTTGTAGTTTCTCGATGTTGCCGTTGCCGATGACGGCGCCGAGGGCGCAGGGGCAGAAGAGGTCTGATTGCGCGGTGACGATGTCTTCGACGCTGATGACCGTGGCGCCGAACTCGGCGCTGGCTCTTTGGGTGATTTCGGATCGGATGTCAGCGACGAGGAGCTTGCCGCCTTCGTCGTGGACGGCTTTGCAGACCTTCCAGCCGACGGCGCCGAGGCCCTGGACGGCGATGGTGAGGTTGTTGAATGTGTCGCCCATGCCGGCGTGCCGGATGCAGGCTCGCATGCCGTTGACGACGCCGGCGGCGGTGTATGGAGACGGGTCCCCCCCCTGCCTGTCGCCGGTTCCACCCATGACGTGGTCGGTGACGGAGACCATCCAGTCGATGTACTCGGTGGTGACGCCCACGTCTTCGGCGGCGATGTAAAGGCCCCCGAGGCGATCAACAAACTTCGCCATTGCTTTCGCTTCTGCCTCGGTGGGCGGGGCGTCGTGCGAGGGTTTCCAGATGACGGTCTTGGCGCCGCCCATGGGGAGATCGGCGGCTGCGGCTTTGTAGGTCATCCCCTCGGAGAGCCGGAGGACGTCGAAGAGCATCTCCTCTTCGTTGGCGTAGCGCCAGCGTCGCATGCCGCCCAGGGCGGGGCCGAGTGTGGTGTTGTGGACGGCGATGATGGCCTTGAGGTCCGTCGCCTTGTCTTGGCAGAAGAGCACGTTCTCGTGCCCCATGGCGGTGATGTCCTGAAATACCATTGAGAGCGCTCCGTCATTGTGGTTCGGCGCCGCCTCGGCTCCGAGGCGTGTAGTTCGTCTGGCCCACGACATCCGGTCGTTTCGGGCGTGGATCGGTCTTGCGATGGTCATTGGCGCTCACTCCACGGTTCGGGGTCGGGTGGGTCTCGTTTCGGATCGACGCCCGGTTGTTTATGCGTCGGACCTCGCGTCGGTTCTGGTCGTGACGCTGTCGCCGGGGAACTGCCTGATGCCGTCCTGCCTGGGCGTCATGCCCGTGCCGGCGGCGGTGGGTGATTTTTCGGGGATGACGAAGCGGTTGTTGGGCAAGGTGGCGTTGAACGCCAGCGCTTTTTCGGCGCAGTCGAGCATGGTGTCGTCGGTGTTGTGGCGGAGCTCGGCGAGGATGCGGTCGATCTCGTGGACGGCGTAGTCGCAGTAGTGCTCGGCGGCGGCCTTGTCGCGGTCGAACTCGACACCTTCGTCGCCGGCGCGGAGCTGGCTGTCGAGCTTCGAGAGTGTGCAGGCCATGGCGAAGCCGTGCATGGCGATGTCTGCGATGCGCGCCTGGACGGCCTGTCGGTCGAGGATTCGTTCCTCGTATTCCTTGCTGGCCCACTTGAAGGCGTGGCTGAGCTCGCGGGTGCAGCGGGCGAGTTCGTCGGCCCACCTGGTGAGCGAGCCGTGGAGCCGGGTGACCTGTGGCCTGGCGGGTTTGATCCCGAGGAAGAGCTCGAGCGTGAGGGGGATGGCCTTGCTCGCGACGCTGGGCTTGAGCCCGTTGGTGAGCAGGCGTGAGAGCATCTCGCCGAACCCGACGGAGCCATCGACCCCGAGGATGTTCTGGATGCCGAGCATCTGCTCGGCGAGCTGCTTGCCTCCGTAGGCGAAGACGAACGGCTGCATGACCTGGTTGGAGCCCTCGACGATTCGGTAGATCCTTGAGTCGCGGAAGGCGCGTTCGAGCCCGTTCTCGGTCATGTAGCCCTCGCCGCCCATGATCTGCATGGCGTCATCGACGACCTGCCAGCCCATCTCGGAGCAGAAGACCTTGCAGATGGCGGTTTCGAGCATGATGTCGTCGTCGTTGCGGTCGAGCATGCCCGTGGTCATGTAGAGCATGGCGTCCATGGCGTAGCACAGGGCGCTCATGCGGGCGATGTGGAGCTTGACGAGCTCGAAGTCGGACAGGGCGCGCTGGAACTGGTGGCGTGTGCTGACCCACTTGATGGCCTGATCCATCGAGCCCCGGGCGGCTCCGACGACTCCTGCGCTGAGCGTGCAGCGGCCGAAGTTGAGGCACGAGAGCGCGACATTGAGGCCCTTGCCTTCCTTGTGGAGGAGGTTTTCTCGCGGGACGTGGACGTCGTTGAACCGGACGCGGGCCTGCCAGGTGCCGCGGATGCCGCACTTGGATCGGTTCTTCTGGAAGATGTCCACGCCTTCCATGTCCGGGGTGCAGATGAGGGCGGTGACGCGCTGGATCTCTTTGCCGGTCTTGGGATGCTTGAGGGTCTGCATCGCCATGACGGTGAAGACGCCGCTGAGGGCGGCGGAGGTGGCCCATTTTTTCTCGCCGTTGAGGATGTAGTGCGTCCCGTCGTCGGAGAGCCGGCAGGTGGTCTCCTGTCCGCCGGCGTCGCAGCCGACGTTTGGCTCTGAGAGGCAGAAGGCGCTGAGGGTGTCTTTGGCGAGGGCGGGGAGCCAGATGCGCTTCTGCTCGTCGGTTCCGAAGAGCATGATCGCCTTGCACCCGATGGACTGGTGCGCGGAGACGACGACGGAGGTCGAGGCGCAGTATTTCCCGAGCATCTCGAGGACGCGGTTGTAGCTGGTGACGCCCAGGCCCAGCCCGCCGAACTCGCGGGGGATGGTCATGCCCATGACGCCCATGTCGAAGAGGCGCTTGAAGCACCACTCGGGGATCATCTGCTCTTCGTCGATTTCGGTGGCGGGGTGCTCGGTGCGGAGGTAGTTCTCGAGCTCGGCGATGAGCTGGTCACAGCGGGCGAGCTCCTCGGCGCTGACCTGGGGGTAGGGGAAGACGATCTCCTCGCGGAGGTTGCCCCAGAACATGTTTTTGACGAACCCCATCTGCTCGGGGTCCGGGCCCAGCATGACCTCGGCGTCTTCGATGAGCTTGCGGTCCTTGTCCGAGATGCCCTTGAGTTTCTTCAGATCCTGCTTGAGTTCCGCCATCATTCTGCTCCGTCTCGTTGATCGCCGGCGACTGGCCGGCGGTTGGTTTGTCTCGTCAGGCGTTGGTGGCGCTCTTGCCCAGGAAGGCGCCGATGCGCTCCCGGGCGGTGTCGGTCCGGCGCAGCCGGATGAGCGTTGATCGCTCGGCGTCGAGGGCCGCGGGCCACCCGTGGTCGAGCCCGGTGCGCACGACGGACAGCACGCCGTCGGCGGCGGGGTCCTTGTCGATGTGATTCGTTGCGTCTGTCAGCGCGGCCCGCGCGGCGTCCGGGTCGCCCTGCATCAGGTGGTCGGGCTCGTCGGGGACGAGCCGGGGTATCCTCGGCTCGGCGGCGAGACGCGAGGCGAGGGCCAGCAGGTCGTCGCGGGAATCTGCGAATGACTCGATGAGGCCCGCTTCAAGCGCGGCGTCGGCCTTGAGCGGTTTGCCGGTCGCGGTCAGCTTGATCGCCCGGGCGGGGTCCATGCGCGCCGGGAGCAGGCACGTCCCGCCCCAGCCGGGGCAGATCCCGAGGCCGGCCTCGGGGAGCCCGACGAGGTAGGGCCTGGCGTCGGGCGCCGGGCGGAGGCCGACGATGCGGTCGCAGTGCATGGCGAGTTCGAGCCCGCCCCCGAGGGCGGCGCCGTTGATCGCGGCGACGGTGGCGCACGGGAGCGCGGCGAGTCGTCCCAGGATCCGCTGTCCCTCGGCGAGGTAGTCGTTGAGTTGGGTGTCGGAGAGGGCGTCGATCTCGGCGAGGTCGGCGCCGGCGACGAAGACCCGCTCGGACGCCGACGCGAGGACAACGCCCTCGATGCCGTCGTCGAGCTCGCCCTCGATCCGGGTGATTGTTTCATCGAGCCTGTTGAGCAGGGCGCGGTCGAGCACGACGACGGATCGCCCGGGTTGCTCTAACAAAATCGTCGCCACCTTTGGAGAGGCGCCGCGTTGGATTGGCAGCGGGTTGCTGGCCATCGTTCCTCCAGAGGTGGTCGGTCCGTTCGAGCGGATCGGCCCTCGTATTTGCTGTGCCCCAACGGTGCGGGGCGTGGTTGCTCCGGCCCGAAACGGGTCCGGCCGGATTCGCCGCGATTGCTCCGGAGTCGTCCGGCTGGGCGATCTGGAGATCGGCGTTCCCACCTCGACGATGACGCCGAGAGAGCGTCACACGTCAGTTCTGAAGCAGTATAGGAATCCCGATGGCGGACGTCATTTCCTGCCAGACAAGAATCGTAACCCGTTTATAAGGCGTGAATTACAGATTGTGGGGTGTGATTTGGGTGATCTGGTTCGTGCGGATGCGGATCAGCGCGCCCAGGCTGTCGCCAGGCGCCGGCGGGCCTCGTCGCTGGTGATGACCTCGGCGGAGATCCGGGCGCCCTTGGCGACCTGCTCGGCGAGGGCTTGGCCTTCGAGTTCGTTGAGCCACCGCTTGGTGGCCTGGAGCGCCCCCGGCGCGGCGTCGGCGATTCGCCTGGCGCTATTGCGGACTTCTTCGTCCAGTGAATCGGCGGTCGTCAGCGTTGTCACGAGTCCGAGTTCGTGCGCGCGGTCGCCGGTCATGACGCCGCCCGTGAGCAGGACCCGACGTGCGGCGCCGGCGCCGATCTTGCGCACGAGCCACGGGGCGACGACCGCGGGGCAGACCCCCAAGTCGACTTCGGGATATCCGATCTTCGCGTCGTCGTGTGTGATGGCGAAGTCGCAGACGCACATCAGCCCGCACCCGCCGCCGATGGCCGCGCGGTTGACGCGGGCGATGGTTGGCATGGGCAGCGCGCGGAGCTTGATCGTGGCGTCGGCGATTTTGGTGAGGAGTTGTTCCGGCGCGCCGGGCTCATCGAGGACGGCCTTGAGGTCCATGCCGGCGCAGAAGGCCCGGCCGGCGCCGGCGAGGATCATCGCGTTGACGCCGTCCGTCTGCGCGAGCTCGTCGAGTCGCGCGTTAAGCGCATCGAGGAGACCGATCGAGAGCGCGTTGCGCGCATCGGGTCGGTTGAGCGTAATCGTGGCGATGGCGGCGTCGCGTTCGAGCGTGCAGAGGTCGGTTGTTGTGTTGATCATTTCCAGATGGCCTGTAGGCGTTGGCGTTCCTCTTCGCCCCCCGCGAGGGCGAGCGAGGCTTG
>Ga0114931_10001832_pt1 | contig 27018 bp, 18 predicted proteins | sample 2SBtaG_FD_89579 | JGI IMG/M metagenome (GOLD analysis project Ga0114931, IMG submission 89579) | Deep subsurface microbial communities from Kolumbo volcano to uncover new lineages of life (NeLLi) - 2SBTROV14_V59a metaG | ecosystem: Environmental > Aquatic > Marine > Volcanic | place: Kolumbo... | reverse complement strand
GAGCGCTCAGCATGACGGTTGGGACGTGAGAGGGTCAGGTGCACCGCTGCGCTCAGCGTGACAGATTGGGACGACAGACCCACTCCGCGCGGGGGTGATATGGTCCACGCTTGCGTGTCCATGTTCCCGATCAATATCAGAGCATGGCCCCTGGCAAAATCGGGGCATCACGAACCGCGCACGACGGATCAGGGATGACAAACCGTACGCGAACGTGAGGGAGCGGATACTGCGAACCCCAACAATGGGGTGGACAAGGTACTAGAAATGCGATTCGCCGTAATGTTCGTGTTTCCACGCGCCGGTGCGAAAGTCGACAGCCAGTGCAACGACCCCCGGAACGACCCCGGCCAGCAAAAGCCCAAAGTCCGCCGCCAACCAGGGACACGTTTCACCCTCGTCCTCGCATTGTTTGACCAGATGACTTCCCGGGTAATCGTAACGATCCTGGTGGGCCAGCGTGGCACACCCGCCGGAAAACGCCCCGATGAGCGACAGGGCGACACACGCCGCGGTCGTGGCTGAGCGGTTTCGAGACGTTTTGTGCATCGTGAAAGCTCCCAAACAGCGAGTGGACCGAAAAACGAGCCCGAAAAACGGGCCCAGGAACGGTCCGATTCGCTTGCCAACTTCCCCCATTATCGACGACCCCGGGCAGGCTCCTGTAGCCGATCAATACCGCGAATTCACCCGGGCAACCGTTCAACCACGAATAATCGGGTTCGAGCGTCGAATAAGCTTCCGACGGCAACGCCGGTGAAAGGCCGGTCGTCGACGGCGAGAGGCGGCCGGTTGGTGACCCGGTGCAGGCGGCGTATCATCGCAGCATCGGGTAGGCGATTACGTCCTGAGGAGACCAGGAATCGATGTTCAGCCAACTTCAGTTTATGCGACTCCGAGCAGCGGAAAAGGCGCTCCGCGACGGGCACCTCGACGAGGCATATCGCCTTGCCTCCTCTGCCGATCTTTGCAGGCACAAGCGTGCAGCCGCAGTGCTTGCCTCACTCAGTGAGAAGTTCCTTGAGCGCGCGCGCCTCGCCTATCGCGATGATCGCTTCACCGAAGCGATGATGGACCTGGATCGGGCCCAGGTGGGTGGTCAATTGCTTTCAGAGATCGAAGAATTGCGCGGATACGTCAAGGTGGTCGCAGCCGAACGGCAGCGACAGGATCATTCACGTCACCGCCGCATCGACGCCGCCCAAAAACGGATCGAACGTGGATCGTTGGCCGCCGGTCGCGATCTGCTGGACCAGGCGGGGGAAAACGATGTTGCCGCAAAGGAAATGCGTCGCAAGGTCGACCAGCGGGTGGAAGATGTTTCGCGGAACATTGCACACGCAGAAAAGCTTCTCAAAGCTGGACAGCTCGGCGATGCCGTTCAGCGTATTCGCCGTGCCAAAACAATTGATTCTCAAAGTGAAGCCCTCGCCCAGTTGGAGGCAAAAGTATGCGCGGCCGTGCTGAACAACGCCACCGATGCCCTGCGCGAGGGGAATTTGCATCGTGCTTCCAGCGAGCTGGCATGTCTCGGCGATCTGGGAGAATCTCGCCCTGATCGACGCGAACTAAGCGAATTGCTCACCGTCGCTGCCGACGCGGGTCAGAGTCTAAAACGGCAAGCATACGGTGACGTAAAACAACAGGCCATGCGCCTGGCACGCAAGCTCCCAAAAGTACGCTGGTTGGAAAAAGTGGTCGAACAGCTTTCCACGATCGAACAATTGCAATCGGAACTGGCAGCCGGACCACTGGGCGATCGTGTGAGTTTGGGGCCAAACGCCATGGCCTCGATCAATCGTCACTCGCGTCCCGCCGCCGCCCTCGACGACACCGCCGTGATGCCTGGGATTCGAGAGCCGGCACGAACGCGCGATGACAAGTTGCTGCTTTTGGTGGACGGGGGGGGAAGTTATCTGATCGTGCGGAGTCCACAGGCGTCGGTTGGTCGGGCGGCAACGAGCACCCCCGCGGACGTGCCGCTGTTGAGCGATATTGCAGAACGCCATGCGAATGTGGCCCGCGTTGACGACGGATACTTCATCTTCAGTGCCAAAGACATCGAGGTCAATCGGAAAATGACCAAGCACGAGTTGCTTCGCGATGGAGATCGCATCGTGCTTGGAAAAAAAGCGAAGTTTACGTTTCGTCTGCCCAGCCGTCGCAGTACGACCGCCATGCTCGACCTGAGCGATACGACCAAGATGCCCAATGATGTCCGCCGCGTTGTCCTACTCGACCATCATGCGACGATCGGATCGGGAAGCAAAGCGCACATCACCTGCCGCCACGCCGGACCGACGTTGGTCCTTTTTGAACGCGATGGCGGTCTTTGGGTCCGAGCGAAAAGTGACGGCCACGTGGACACCGAGGCGAAACCGCTGCAAGTCGGTGAATCGGTCGAAATCGCCGGGCTGACAATGGTGCTTGAACGATGGCGGATGGGAACACCGGGTCCCTCTTTAGGGCCGCGACCGTAAGGGAGCGGCAAGACCGTTTCAGGAAAGAATACTGCGATGGCATACACCTTCAAACATGGCGACCGACCGCTCGACGGATACACGATCCAACGTGCCGTCGGGAGGGGCGGATTCGGCGAGGTGTACTACGCACTGAGTGATGTTGGTCTCGAGGTCGCGCTCAAGTATCTGCGCGAAAACCCCGACGTCGAACTGCGCGGCGTCAGTCATTGCATCAACCTTAAAAGTCCCCATCTCGTCTCGATTTTCGATGTCAAGCAGATGGAAAGCGGCGAGTACGTCATCATCATGGAGTACTGTTCCGGACCGTCGCTTCGTGATCTGTTGATCGCGGAACCGAACGGATTCTCCACCGAAAAAGCGGCATTTTTTACGCGCGAAATCGGGAAAGGTCTTTCCTACCTGCATGAGCGGGGGATTGTCCATCGAGACCTGAAACCGGGAAACCTGTTCTTTGACGACGGATACGTCAAGATCGGCGACTACGGATTGAGCAAGTTCATCTCCGTTTCGCGACACAGCGCTCAAACCGCAAGCGTCGGAACGGTGCATTATATGGCTCCCGAAATCGGAAGTGGAAACTACTCTCGAGGCGTCGATATCTACGCGCTGGGCGTAATGCTATACGAGATGCTGCTGGGGAAAGTACCGTTTGAAGGTTCGTCCATGGCCGAAGTGCTGATGAAGCATCTGACCGCCCAGCCGGAACTCGATCATCTTCCCCAACCGTTTGGTTACGTGATTCGAAAGGCGCTGGAAAAAGATCCCAACGACCGATACCAGACCGTCGACGAAATGGTTGAGGAGATGCTTTCGGGCGAGCAGATCCAAAAAAGCCTCGCGGGGTTCAGTCCACAGAGTCTTGGCGGGGCGGTGGCACGTGGGGGAAGCGACGAACCCGCCTCACCATATCCATCACCGAACCCCGGGGGTGGGCAGATACCGACCATGCCGCTTCCACCTCGCCCACCGGCGTCGCCCGAATACGGTTCACCGCTTCCCCAGCGACTCGCGAAAAAGATGGATCGCGTTTCGCGTAAGATCGAAAAGAAGATGGGCAAGCTCGCGGGCAGGGTTGAAAAGGGTCTTGCCGAGGGGACAGTAGACGTATCTCCCCCACGTGCGACCCCACCCGGAGCTCCGCCTTTTCGCCCCCCGGATTACCCCGACGGCGACGTCCCCTGGGCAATGCCGGCGGGACAACGCACCAAGAGCTTCGCGCTAACGGGCATGTTGACAATCGGTGTGGCGGTTGGGCTGGGGATCGCCACCGCCAATGCTGTGGGGGGGCGTCATGCAGATCAACTGGGCGTCGCCGCCGCGATGTTGGTGGTAATGATGCGTCTTGCGCTTGCGCTGGCCAACCGCTGGGTCTCCGATGACGGACCCGTCTGGCCGCAGCGATTGGCCGTGGCATCACCTTTTCTGGCAGGTGGAACCGGTCCGGCATTCGCCGTCAGCGGGGGCGTCGCACTCTTCCTGGGGTTGCTCGCCAGTGCCGTCTTTGCGGACTGGCGAAAGCTGGAAGATAACGGTGACCGGACGATTTCGTTCGGGTGTATTTTTGGAAAAGCGCTCGGGGCGTTTGTCTTGACGGCGATCATCGGCAACGTGATCGGCGTTGGACGAGAGGAGGACTTCGCGATGATCGCCGCCGGTGTAGCAGCCGCGGTCGCCTTGATATTGCAAGCTGACACTTCCTGGGGCTCCCGGAATGGCTCGCACAGGGGTCCGAAGCGAAATGCGCCGGCGTCCCCTTCCCAACCTGTCTCGCCCCAATCCTCCGATGCACGGTCCGTAAACTCGATGAAATCCGCTATGGCCGCCAGCTACGCAGCGTCGAACGCCGCGAGGGCAGCCTCTCGACGTGCCGCGCAATCTGCTGTGGCGCATGTTTTTTCAAGGGGTTGGACGGCGCGAAAATCGGCGGGGAATGATCCCCCCGCGCAATATCCCCAAAATCCCCGAAACGATCGGCGCCTTCGCAGCGGGTTGACCAGATTTTTCTGGGCGCTTCTGGCATTTGTGTTCAGCGGTGCAACCATCAGCACCTTTGTGCTTGCGCTGGCAGCGAACGATTTGAGCTACCACGGACGCACCGCCATGATCGTCGGTTGCGCCACCTTTTTCTTTGCGATTCTTGCGATGACCAAGGCCACTCCGTTTGCCAGAGTCGGGTTCTGGCGCGGTACGGTTCGACCTTTCATGTTGACCCTGTTCGCCTTTGGTGTCGGTGCCACAACAACGGCGATCGCTCGGTACTGGAACCACTGCGAGCAGTGGGGGGCACAAAGCGTATTGGTCGCCCAGTGTTCCCCCCAAGAACGGGAGGATCGAATCGCAAGGGCAAGCGGCAGGGTCAGTCTTGTACATACAGAAACCGCATTGTACGCCCGGGCAAACGCAAGGGATGGAACCCTTGTGATGATTGAATCGCCCAAGTCCGACGATTACGAGGCGCTTGCAGAGGAGACGGACGCGAGCATCATTCGAAAAGCAGCCCAACAACTTGTTGAGCATGATCGTCGTGGTGAGTGCGTGCGCTATACGCTTGATAATGATCAGCGCGGCGGATTGGTTGCCGGCTTGGTGCTTTGCTCATTGTCGTTTCTGACGATTTTTTTCTTCACAGGGCGCAAGGCAACTCCCCCCGAGGCGTTTCTTCAGGGGAACCCAACGTAGCGCACGCCGCAACGATGCGGCGCTCAGCACGACAGACACGGCTTCATAGAAGGGAGCGGGCAAACGGCAACAGGGTCGATCTGACCAGCAACCATGCTCATCACAACTCCGCCGGCAGGCACTTTGGCTCTAAACCGGGTTTTCGCCGCGCAATTCGTGCTCCCGCTGATTCTGTCATACGCTCCGAGAAGCTCCCGTCGCATTGGCGTGGGCGCCTCAAAATGCGTACCATGTTAGGCTGGCATTGGGTCACCCCGGCGGCGACAACGTTTTCGTCCTTGCCGTGACGGGGTGTGGCACAGGCATGCGTCATGGAACAACGCGACAACGCAGAGGCGTACCTCGTTGAGCAGATTCGCGGCGGAAGTCAGTCTGCGTGGCGGGATTTGATCGACCGCTATTCAGGTCGGTTGCTCGCGTTCGCTCGTGCGCGCACCGCCAGCCTGTCCGATGCTGAAGACCTCGTACAGGAAACGTTCATTGGGTTTCTTCAATCGGCGACGCATTTCGACCCCTCTCGATCTTTGGAAACCTATCTTTTCACGATCTTGCGATACAAGCTTTACGATCTCTTGCGGTCCAGGAAGGTCAAGCTCGTTTCGGAACCGGCGGACTCGGACGATTGGTGGGACCGGATCGTTCCGGGGTCCCACGAGACTCCCAGCGGACTGGCCGTACAGGCCGAAGCAACCGGGCAGCAGGAAAGTCTCCTTGGGGGCGTGCTGCGTGAGTTGATTCACGATCTGCGTGACCGCCAGGCGTTCACCGACCTGCAGGTGATCGAGTTGATCTTTTTCGGGGGGCGCCGCAATATCGACATCGGCGAACTGTTGGAAATAGACCAAAAAGCCGTCGCGGGAATCAAGTTTCGTGCAATCCAAAAGCTGCAAAAATTCCTGAGTCGTCGCGACGAATCAGCCCTTGCGTGTTTGGGGGAGTCGCGCGCCGACATTACCGTCGCCCGCGTGTGGCGCGAGCAGCGGTTGACCTGTCTCAAGCGATCGACGCTCGGTTCTCTGTCATTGGGCGTGTTGGACGAACCGTGGAAAAGCTACACCCAGTTTCACCTTGACGTGGTCGCGTGTCCGATGTGCGTGGCCAACCTGGCTGACATCGAAGCCGAAGAAGACGAACGCACCGACGCCGACATCGAGCGCATGTTTCAATCGAGCGTGGGATTTCTCAAGGGATCGACTTCGCTCTAAAAGTGTGTGCGACAAGAATGGGACCAACAATTCCGCGACCGCGAGGGAGCGGAGAAACAGCGTTCCCTCACGCCGTGATTTTTTCGACCTTGACGCGAAGGTATTTTTGGCGGTGGCCTTTTTTCAACGCGTATCCCTTGCGGCGGTTGTATTTGCGGATGACGAGCTTGTCGCCTTTGACCTCGTCAAGAATCGTAGCCGTGACTTTGGCACCCTCGACGACCGGCTGACCCACTTTCGGACCGTCGGGATGATCGCCGACAAGAAGCACCCGGTCGAATTCGATCGTCGTGGCTTGTTCGTCGAGATCCTTCCGCTGCACGTCGAAAACCAGACCTTCTTCAACGCGATATTGGTGTGACCCGTCTGCGATAATAGCGTACATTCTCGTCCTGACTCCAAAAGCACACCGCAAGCCGGCCCTTCGAACGGCATTTTGCGATGCTGTAGAGACCGGCACAACTGCCAGCCAGACCGCGCAGTTTCGCCCATCACCCCGATTTTGTCAAGACACGGGGAGACTCTTCGCTGGATGTGCGCCCCGGTGTTTCCGCCGGCACGATTCAGGTTGATCACGGAAACCGCCGATTCTGTCGAGCGGTCTTCGGACCTACACGTCGTGGGAAGGTGGCAGCAATCCCGCAGCAATCAGGTCTTCCGCCCCGCAAGCGAGCGAATCCAGCAATCCCCCCAGGTCCGTGAATACCACGCCGGGGCTCGCGCGGTGCAGGCGGGGTTTGCTGCACGTTCCCCCGGATATCGCCACACAAAACAGGTCCGCCGTCGCGGCAGCCCTCACGAGGTCATCGGTGGCAGCGACCACCACCGTCCGCCGATCACCACCGGACAGGCCGAGCAATTCTTTCGAACGCCTGGCAGGGTCGGCATGTAGTGCCACGACCTCCGTTACAAGTTCTGAAAGGTTTGCTCGCTCCAGTCCGATTTTGCGGGTTTTGACGTTTGTTCCCAGCGTAACGCCGACGATCGTTCCGTACCGTGCGATTCCCGCCAGCAATTGTCGGGCATCGTCTCGGGCAGCAATCCCCGACAGAATCTTCTCAGACTCAAAGCGAGCTGGGAAAGCTTCATAGTAGCGTTCGATCTTGATTTCCTTGGCCCCGGGTAGGATATTCGCCTCTCGTCCCTTGCTGCGAACCAGGCGCCAGTACGTCGTGGGATCCAACCGCGACCAGCCGATTTCCCCCGCGATATCATGATACGCCGCGTAATGTGCTGCCGCGATTTCAAAAACCGGACCGTCAAGTTCAATTACAAATCGCATGTCCGCAGCTCCCTCACCGAGTCGAGAGTTGTCCACGCGCAGGCTAATCGTAGGCGTCCGTGCGGGCAAGAGCATGGCGATACCGTGCGGGTGATCGCCCCCGGGTTTGTAATCGTGTTGCCTGGTGGGAAAGGGCAGGTCGGTACCGCGTTCGTAACGACGAACGACTACGGCGCACCAAAAAAGAGGCGATCCACACGGGACCGCCCCTTTTTTTCGGTTTCACCGACCGCACAAGAAAAACTCCCGAGCGGTCTGACGTGTCAAATTACTTGGGGAAGCAGAACTTCTTGCCCTTAAACGTCGGGGACGTTGCGACCATGAACGTTCCGGTTTTGGTCTTGGCGACGGCCTTGATCGTGCTTTTTCCGAACTTGGCAGCAAGGACGTTCTTGCAGGAAGCCGGCGTGGCGGTCTTGGTGTTGAAGTTCTTGTTCTTGGCACGGGCCCAACGCGAAACCTGCGCGGGCGTGCAACACTGAATCACGGCGCCCTTGTTGATCCAGTTGCAGAAGCTGTTCAACGTGGTGGGGCTGGGACGACCGGCGCGGGCCGTGCCCTTCACCTGATTGCAGAGAGTGCGAAACGAGTTGATCTTCCGCTCGAAGTTGGTGCAGAGGTTCTTGTACCCCGACGCGACATTCGTGCCCGTCGTCCGCTTTGTGCTGGTCTTGCGACCGTTCCAGTTCGCCGTCCGGCCACCATTGCTCGAACGCGAACCACCAAAATTACGTCCTCTTGTCGTCTGCATTATCGTTCTCCAAAAAAGTTCTCGAATCTTCTCAAGGTCTCTGTCGGACTCCCGACGGCGGTTCATCGGTGTTGCAAAAAGCGAGCTTGAGAAACATGCCCTGTTTTTCAGTTGGTTTGCACACCACCAGCGAACGAGAATGAACCCGCGGACAATGCAGCACGCGAAATGGAAAAGGTGTTGGAGGGTCGGGAAAAACCCTCTTTTCAGTGGTCCAACACGCGATTTTGGACGATGCGCAGGCGTTCTTGCCGGATTGTTTTTCGTGAAACCCTGCGACCGAGCGTCTTGGTGTCGCACCGAAAAAAAATGCGAAACAGTGGGGATCTTTGCGAGAAACTCGCCCGGGGCGAGCGCGTTTCCCGCTGTAATCCCCGATCGAAACCGGTCAGGGCGTGCGTAGATCAACCGCCTGTGCGCGCAGCTTTTTCAGTCCATCAAACAGCCTGGTTTTGACGAGTGATTCAGGAACATCGAGCACTTGGGCAATCTCCGTCCGGGAAAGATCCTCTGCATATCGAAGCCGCAAGACCTCCTGAACTTCCTCCGGAAGCGATCGGACCAGCCCGATGAGTTGGGATTTCATTTCATCTCGAGCGAGTCGCGTCAGATTCCCCGTTAGTGCTCCGTACACCTGAGAGACACGGCTAACCGGGTCGTTGTCGGGGCGTCTTGCCCGGGCGCGGCGCATGTTCAGGCAGTGGTTGCGTGCGATTTTATAGACCCAAGGGCGGAAGTAGTCTGGAATCGATTCGCCCGTCTCTAGAACCTTAAAGCAGATTTCCTGCGCGGCGTCCTCGGCTTCGTCCATACGACCGAGGTACCCCCAGCAAAACCGAACCAACGCCTCACGGTACAAGTCGTTGAATGTTGTTGCCCCAGAGGTAGATTTTGCGCGTAATTCCGCCACGAGCACCCGGGTGTCGTGATCGGGCGGTGCGGTTGACGAAGGGGCACCAGGATGAGCGCCTTTTGGATCGGTATCGTTTTTTTTCATGTTGCTGATCGTTCCCTGCTTATTGTGCCGGGGCTTGGCGTTTGTGCATCGCCTCACGTCGAACATCCTCAAGATGCTTCGAGACTTCGTCGCGTCCCTCCGGAAAATCCCAGACATCCACGCCATACAGTCGCAGAAGCTGACCTAGTGCTCGCTCGAGTTGCGGTCGAACCGGCGGACCCAGTGCTTCGAGCATTTCGACAGCCTCTTGAAGGTTTTTTTCCGCTTCTTCGTAGTCGTCGTCTTTTTCCTTTCCGGGGGCGACAGGCTTGTCCATCAGGGCTGATGCAAGCTGAACCATCGCGGGCGCGGCCCGGTCGTTTCGTCCCAGCCGCTTGTACGTCCGAATGCAGCTTCGATACCAGCGTTCCGCCTCCTCGAACGAATGCTGCTCGTTCTTGGACCGGGCAAGCGCCTCTTCCGTAAATGCAAGCTGCAGATCAAGCCGATCAAATGTCATCTGCAAATCGTGGCTGCTTCGCTCCGAAATACTTTCGACCCACACGCGTGTGGTCATCACGACCCCGAGCAGCGCGAGCGCGAAAAGCGACGAATAGGGGTGTCTTGCAACGAACTTGCGCAGGTGATAAACGACGTTCGGACGACGGGCTCGAATGGGCTGGTTGGCGACGTACCGCTTGATGTCATCGTGAAGTTCGGCCACGCTCTGGTAACGCCGTGCCGGCGTTTTTTCAAGGGATTTGAGCAGGATCGTATTCAGGTCACCTCGAAGGGATCGATCACGCGATACCGGAGTCGTGGGCGTTTGTTCGCAAATGATTCGGACGGCGTCGGGCAGCGACGTCCCCTGCACGTCGTAGGGCAACGCGTCGGTCATCAGCTCATAGAAAACCACCCCCAGGGAATAGACATCGCTACGCACGTCGACGGCGTCTCGGTCCCCTCGGGCGTCTTCGGGACTCATGTAGGGAAGCGTGCCCATGATGCGACCTCCCTGGAGCGTTACAGTCAATGCGGCTTGATCCGGGTCGGTGATGCGTGCCAGTCCAAAATCGAGAATCTTCGGTTCCCCGGAAGAATCGACCAAAATGTTGGACGGTTTCAAATCACGGTGGATCACGCCGCGGAGGTGGGCATGCGTGACCGCGTCGCAGACCTTTTGAAAGAGGGATAATCGCTCGCGTCGCGAGAGCGCTTGTTGCCTTGCGTATTTGGTCAGGGGGATTCCGCGTACCAGTTCCATGGCGAAAAAAGGCTGCCCGTCGTCGTCACGACCCGCCTGGTAGACGGCTGCGATTCCACGATGCCGAAGTCGTGCCAGCGCCTGGGCTTCGCGCTCAAAAAGCCGGATCCGGTACTCATCAACGTGTCGTCCACCCCGAACGACTTTCAGGGCAACCAAGCGATTGGGCGTCTGCTGCCTGGCCTCATAGACAACCCCCATTCCTCCCTCGCCGAGTCGTCGGACAATTTGGTAAGGTCCGACGTGATCGGGGAGCGGTCGATCGGGCGGTTCGGACGCCGCGGCCACCGCGTCCAATCCGGTCGAAAACTCAGAGACCACGAGACGACAGTGCTCGCATTGCGCAAGATGCGCCTGGAACTCGGGCGTCCCCTGGTCGAGTGCGTCAAGAATTTCATCATCTGTCCAAGTGCAGTCCATGTCGTTTTTTCGCCCGCCGATCCCCTTGCGAATGACCTTTCCTCTTATCCATGATAGCAGGTTGAATCCCAAAAACGCGATTTTTGGCCTTTGAAGGCGGGTGACAGATCGGCAACCAAAAAAAAGTAAAAAAAACTCGATTTTTCACCCGCCAAATCCGGTTGAGCGGTGTTGTAGAGGATGAGGCGGCGTGCGACGCTGCTTGCCACGGCGGGGTGGCGAGATGGTGGAACGAAATGGCACGGCCTCATTATTGACAAGTGCGGGTTGTGGCGAGATAGTAGCGCCGCCCGATCTGTGAGAAAGCGGGACAATTAAAGTGTTGATGTATTCGTGTAAGGATCGCAAAGGGCCGAGCACGGCGTGGTAATTGGAGAGCCAGATCATGATAAAGAGAAACAAAGCGTCGCGGGTTGTTCCAGGGGGGTTTACCCTGATTGAGTTGCTTGTGGTGATTGCCATCATCGCGCTGTTGATTTCGATTCTGCTTCCGTCGCTGGAGGCTGCCCGCCAGCAGGCGAAGCAAAACGCATGTCTTTCCCAGTTGAAAAACATCGCTTCCAGCAGCCGCACTTACGAGGCGGACGATCCGTCCGGGTGGGGCATTCCGGTGCACCCGCTGCAGTTTCATCAGGAGTCGAGCAACCCGACGTTCATCGGTGCGTACGAATGGGGCGGAAAAAGTGGAATTGGAAAGCCCGGTTTTACTCCTCGCTACTCGTCGATATACCTTAGCAGCAAGTATGGGACAGAGGCCGGGTTCGGACCGGCAACGCGCCCGCTGAATGCGATTCTGTACCCGGGTGGTTTTGTCGACTACAAGCAGACGGACAACCGTATCGGCAAGCAGTTGGATACGGAGCTGAAGCTTGATATTTACAAAGACCCGGGCGATGACGGTCCCCCCAAGGGGGATGGCGATGGAGTCGGACCGCACTGCAAGGACTGGATTCTAAATACCGAACGGTCATCGTACGATCACTTTGGGAACAGTTATGCGGCCAACATCTTTATGACAGGAAGCGGCGCGGGAACGCAGATGTGGAGTAATTCGCCCTACCTGCGACCGACGACGCGCGTTCCGACACCCGCTCGGACCCTTTACTACGAGGAGAACATTGGTCGCTGGGCGTGGTCTGCACGACGGGAGATCGATGATTGCACATGGATCGGGCAGGGCGTTTCACCTGGTCCTACCGGTCAGATTCGTGGATGGCACGGGAAAGATTGGTTCTACAACCGCGCGTTTGTCGATGCCCACGCCGAGTATCAACGGATTTTCAATGAGGGCACCGAGGAAAACGGTTTCTCAACCCACTATCGTAACGAGCAGCTTTCGAGTTATCCCGAGGGGGCTGATTTCCAGTCATTTCGCTGCATTATCGTGCGGGGCGAGGGGTGGCAGAAAGATACCCTTCCCGCCGCCAGAATTCCAACCGGTCTTGCCGCTCCGGGAACCGGGCGTCCCTCCTATGAGGGATGTGTGACGACGGAATAGTCACCTTTGCCAGGGCATCAACACTTTCCGCCGATCCGGTCAGCCGGGTCGGCGGTTTTTTTTACGCCGATCGTCGATATCTGTTCCGATTGCGATCGTTCCGCCACGCAAGGAATGAGTTCGGTGGAAGGGAGGTGAGCGATTCAGAATCGCACCCCGACTGCCGGTTTGAGCAGCAAAGCGGTCGTCATCGAGACCACAAGAAAAGATATGACCCAATTGTCGCCACCACAAAACCACGAGCGGGCTTTTTCATAGTCCAATTTGATCGCTTGGATCCCGGCGTTTGGGGGGATTGGGGTCTCGATCGGGTGAAGTAGTTGTTCGGTCCAATCGGTTGACGGTCGAACGGCACTTACCCGTCCGGTCGTTGTCTCACACGCGAGTTCTTTCGTATAGGATTGATCTGCGACTTTGATCGTGAGCGTGTGCATTCCGTTCTCGGTGGGTGTAAGACGCCATGCCACGTCGGTTTGCGAGGCGATCGGTCCAGCGTCGATTCGGATCGACCCGGGTACGATCAGCGTTGGGGTCCGGGTTGCGTCGTGGTTGGATTGCAGCCCGACCCGTAGAAGCACGCTTTCGTTGATCCGGGGCGTTTCCCATTGAAAATACGTTCCCATTTGCCCCAGCATCAAGAGCATGGGCAGCATCAATGTCAACACGGGTGTCAGCGCGTACCGTTGCAATCGCAACACAGACCAGAGAAGTCGGAGTTGGGTGATAGCGGTGACACGAAGTTCGTCTTTGTAGAGTTTGAGTGCGAGCAGATTGGCCGAGATGTCGTCTTTGGCACGCGTGATTGCCGGTTGGTTCGAAAGAAACTTGAACGCAAAAATCATCACGACACCACACATCCCCGCCAGCACACAAAGCGACGCCCACTTGGGCAAAAAGCCCAACGCAGAAAAAAGGACCTTTCCGACCGTGTCGGCTATGGGGTTGAGGATCGCGAAAAGCGGCGATAGCAGAGGGGCGACGATCACGTTCATTGTTTGGCCAACCCACGAGACGCATGCGCCCGACCCGTGCCAAACCGCTGCGAACGTATCGCCAATCCCAAAAAGAAACCCATCCACGGTTTTGGCCAAGTCCTTTCGATCGTGTCGGGCTCCGTGCGGTCCGGCAGCACGCATACGACTCACTATTGGTTGCGGAAGATTCCGTTATCATTCCGCCGTTTTTTCCCGCCTGTTCGCTTGGAATCGGAAATCCCGCTCGCTTGTGTTGGGCGAGACGAGATTCCATTCGCGCTACGCTACGGAAACTTCGAGCGCACTCAAGCGATCCGCCGACTACACAATAACCGAAATCGTCTTATGGGCACCCGGTCACGGGTGGTTTGGGGGTTTGGTTCCAAGCACTCCAGGCGCCGGAACCCTGAAGCAGGTCGATGGTGGTCAGGATATCCAGCGGAGTTCTTTTTCCGGAGCGGTCGATATCACAGCTTCGGTCGGCCCATGGGGGGGTACAGGTTTGGTCGAGGCAGCAGTCCATCAGTGAGATGACGTCTTGCGGGTCTGCGAACGCATCGCCGTTGACATTGCCGGGGTGGGCAATGGCGTGGATAAAGCTCCCGTCGCCGGTGTAGGAAAGCGTTGTGGCTTCACCAGCGGGAATCGCATGGTCAAGCTGAAGTTGGTACAGTCCGCTGGGAAGTCGCACCACCGAACTGATCGCATTGGCGCCCAGGTCCGGGTCGGGAGCCGTTTCGCAAAGCGAAAAGCAAGTTTCCAGTCCATCGGCGTTCGGTGTAAGCAGCAGCAGGACGGGTTCGTCGGCGCTTCCGATTCCTTCTCGGATCATGGGGGCTTTCTGGGCGAACGGTCTTCGGGCGTCTACAGTCCCGGTGAAGGGGTCGGAGTTACTGATTTGGGGGTCTGGCGGACACCCCTCGCAGGCATCGTCCACGCCGTTGCCGTCCATGTCGCCCAGGCAAATGCTTCCAATAAGAGGAACGCCTCCTAGGGACACGCAGTCATCGGGGGTGACCAGACCGCAGTTGGGAGAAGCGTTTGCCAGGCAACACGCGTGTCTGCATCCGGTGACTTGCAAACGATAGCCTCCGGTTTGGCCTCCAAAACCGGCGACGCGAAGATAGTAGGTCTGGCCTTCGGTTACAACCAAGTCATCGATGCGGGAACGTGTCCCGCAACTGCTATCATCGTTGCATTTTAATTCACTTCCACCACATGCGTCGTAAACTGATAGCGTGGTATCGAAAAAGCTGCCGCAGGTTTCAAACGTCGGGAAACCACTGCAATCCGCCGTCCAGCTATACCAGACGTCGTTCGAGTCACCGTCTCCGCACGCGCTGATGTCGGTTCCTGTTGAACCGATTGATGTTCCGTTGAATGGAACGTCCGTGGTCAAGGGGATCGCACCGGCACATTCGTCGTTGGAGGGGGGGGGAATGGGACAGGTGAAAGTGCCGCCGCTGCATGTTTCGTTTGGGAACCAGGTTCCCTGTCCGGACTCACATTCCGATTGGCGTTGCATCGTACACTGGCCTGCGAGGCAGCATGCGGCCTGTATGTCCGACTGGCTGCGGCACTCGATCAATACTGATCCATTTCCAGAGCCGCTCAATCCTTGCGTTCCACCGAGGCGGATGGTGTAGCAGCTTCCTTGAACAACGGGAACCGGTTGGCGTCCGAGGTCCGGACCCAGCGACGACTTGAGTCCACACCAGTCGTCGTTGCATGCCACCGGAGCGCTTTCGGGCGGGCAGCGTCCCGTGCATCCGTTGTACACCGCGACTTTCGTGTCGTAGTTGCTGTTGCACAGGTCGAGAATCATTTCGCCCGTACAGGTCGCCGTGTAACTGAACCAGATGTCGGCGTTGATATTTGAAAAGCCGAAGAAAGAGCACTCGGGAATTTCCGCTACGCCGTCCGTGCCGGCGCCGACGGTCGAAAATGAGTGGATTCCGTCGGTGATGGGAATGGCGTCCGCGCACAGGTCGTTTGGAGGAGTGATGTTCTTGTTGCTCTTGATTTGAATTCGAACGCCGTTGTACCCCTGCCCGGCTCCCCCGACCAGAATGACGTCGACCTTGCCGTCCCACGGCGCACTAAACAGCCCGGTGATGTCTGAGGAAGTCTGCGTCACCCCGTCTTTGAGAAAGGCGATATCCGCCTGCGCCACGGTATCCAACCCCTCCCAGTCGAGCGGGTCATCGAGACCGATCGAAAAGCACGCGTCGGTCAGGGGGTCGGTTCCAATAATGACGCCGGCGGGAAACAAATCCGTTCCCGTGGGTGCGGACGTGGTGATAACGATCAACCGACTTCCGTCGGTTTGGGGAGTGTCGCTTTCGACCACCGTTGCAGCCGTTCCAAAAACGTCCTTGCGAAGGGTTTCCCCCACTCCGTCGAACGTGACGATGTTGTCGTTTGGATCATTGAGGTCGCCGATGTCGAAGCAAGTCTGTTGTGGACCGCTTCCGCTATCAATCAGTGCGCCCAGGCGATGGTGAACGCTGTAGGTTGTTCCCGCGGGTGAGGCTACGCTGCCGCCGGGTGGTTGGGTATAGAGCTGACCGTTTATGTGTAGGACGGCAGACTCTCGTGCGCGACCGGCCATCAACAATGCGCCGTTGGTTGTTGTTGTGCTCCACGCGGGCTTGTGCGCCAGGCGGCTCGTTGTCCATGTGGTGTGACTTGCGGGTCGGGCACCGGGGCGTTGTCGGGGTTTTTCACTACGCGCGGTTGGTGCCGCGAAGGCGCCGGCGGTCGCCAATGCGACCCCCAATGCGCACGGGCAGATGATTCCACCGGTAATGCGTGTAAACAATCCTCGCGCGCCGCGGCGCTGCCAAGTGTGTTGCATGGCTCGTGGTCCCCCCACAGGTTCACCGACCGTCTGTTTGTGCGGCGCGGTTTGACAATTGTCCCCCTCTGTCCGTTCAAAGCGCGCGGGGCCGATAACCCCGTCGCCCCAGGACTCACTCAATGATACCGCGTTACGCCGATCAATCCACTTTGCAGGGAAGTTTTCGCAGTTTCCCTGACCCCTCTGTTCTAGGGGTTTTTCGGGACCGACTGTCCGCTGTCGCGTTATCGGGCGTTGGAATCGGAAGAATGTCAGCGCTGACTCTCCGCTCCCTTCGTATGAAGCCGGGTCTGTCCTCACAGTCGAGGTTCTGATCGTGGGGGACTGACAACTGCAAGCAATTGCGGAACGCACCCGCACTCCCTGCCGCGTTTTGATATGGACTTCATCTCGCTCAGTCACATTGGGGCGGTGGTTCGTATGGGTACCCCGCGCCCTTGATCGCATCCACGACCGTGACAATCTCTAGAACCGAGACGCGCAAATCCGGGATGGCGGGAATCAGATCGACCCTGGTACGATCAAGTGAGGCTCCCTGCCGACGAAGCACGTCCACCATGGCTGCCAGGTCCGTTACGGTGGGACCGTTTCCGGGCGGGTCCGCCGGGGTCACTCCGATCAGATCGCCCCAGCTTTCGACGGTTTGAATCCGCAGCGGGGGAGAATACAGGTCCGAACCTTCATTGGTTGGCGGTGTGGGCGGCGCACCAAAACACGCCAGGTCGATCGCCTGCACGTCAAACGTCGCCTGCGGGACTACGATGGCATCGCCCACATGGATCACATCGTACAAGCTCCAGTCAACAAAAACCGGATCACACGTGAGTCGAGCGTAACCCGTGACACGGTCACCTTGTGCGGTTGGTTCCTCGGTCGATTCAAAGGGAGTGTCGATCCAAACGTATTCGCCAAGATGGGCTTCGAATCGATCGGGCATTTGTACGACGTGAGCGCGTAGGGCGGTTTGTCGATTGGTTCGCGGTGGTACGAATGAGATAAAGCGATTGCTGCGTACGGCGTTCGCGCGCGCCGTGGGCGGGTCGGGAACGGTGCACCCCTCGCATTCATCGGGAATCTGATTGCCGTTGTTGTCCGTGGTTACGGGCAACAGGTCGATCAAGACCTCAAGAAAGGTTCCGTCGGCGCAGAGGATTGGGCTTACGTCACGCGAGGCTACAACGTCAATGGTGAGCGTTCGGTCTGCAAGAAGCGTGTTAAACTGTTCTTGCGGAATGACCAGCCGCGCCCGGTTGGTCACTGAGGGGCAATCCAGGGCATCGCCATGCTGTCCGTAGAGGGAACCCACCTTCACGCCGTTGAAAAAGAACGTCAGCGATTCACGAACGTCGTTGAGGTCCGCAGCCACCCAGGTTGTCAGAGTTACGTCGGACGAAGTACGAGGAACCGGCGAGATCGTCATCGAAACGGGGTGTTGATCTCCGAGGGTTGCGGAGGTCGTTGCCACGGCGGTGAAATGAAAATCTCCGGCGTCTGGGATCCCGTTGAGATTGCAGTCTGCGCAGGTGAACACCTCGACATCGTCTACGTACCAACCATCGCTGCCGACGCAGGCATCTTTTCCAAAGTTAAATCGAATCCGCAGCGTATCTCCACCGGTTGCGAAGTTTCCCAGGTCGATCAGCGTCGTTCCCCAACCACCACCGGCACCGCTCCAGACGGGTTGCCCCGCGAGTGGGTTTGTGTTGTCGAATAATTCGGAGCGAAGTCGAGCGTTGTACGGGTTGAAAAGAAACGCGTCCGGCGGAATCGCCTTCCACGACCCTCCGTTGATGCGAACCTCAACGTTGCCGCCGTCGCGTCCGGTTTCTGCGGCAACAAAATGATCGAACGAGAGCATGGGTCTTTCGCCGTTTGCGGGGATCTCGATGACGGGCGAGGTCGCTTTGTGCGTGGCTGACTCGTCGGTCGATAGGCAATCTCCGACGTTGCGATCCGCGCAGAACATCGCGTGTCCCGCACGCTCGGAGGGAAGCGGATCGTCGGTCAACACCCAGTCGTACGGAGTGGGCGGTCCGGAGTTTTCAAAGGTCCACCCCGGCGCACCGTTTTCAAAATCATCGTGGAAGAGGGTTGTTCTCGAAGCGCACCGAGGTGCGGGAGATGGGTCGAGCAGAGGCTGTTGCACACCACACAACCCGTTAAGGTTCATTTCCGTGGCGAGCAGCGCGTTTTCGACTTGTTGGGCGTCGAAGTCGGTAAATGTATTTCCGGTGGGCAGCCCGGTTCGCGGATCGTCGGGAATCGTTCCAACCAAGTCCGCGGCTGACTGTTGAAACGCGTGGAAGGCGTCTTCAAAATTCGATGCGACCGTCAAATAAACAATCAGCGCCCGAAACCACACGGCGGTTGCCTTTTCGGGTCCGATCGCGTGGATCATGTAGCCATGAAACTCCTTCCCATCGACAAGCATGGCAAAAGCGTGGTTGACGACGGAGTTTCCGATGTGCACCCCGCCGTTATCCAGCGGTGGGCAGGTGTACAACTCGCTTCCGGTGCGATCGGGGTGACCGTGGCAGGTCGGATCCCACATATCACGCAGGGCGTCACCAAAGGCGGTTGCGTCTTCCCCTATTAGCCACCGCACGCCGTCGGCGAACTCGGGACTTTTGCTGCACGTCGAGCGCCGCAGGTTTGGCGTGTCCAGACCGCCGCCTGTTTTTGAAAAGGGCCACGGGATTCCACCGGGCGGACCGATGCGCGAGACATTTCCGTTATACAGGTCGACAAGTTCTCCGAACACGTCGGCGAAAGATTCGTTAAGCTGACCGGGTTGGTTTTGTCCCAGCAAACCGGCGGTGAAGAGCGTCAGGGCGTGACCAATTTCATGGGCGACGATGTCGTCTGACGCGGTTGCTTCACAAAATGCCGATTGGAGCAAACGGCTTTCCCAGAATGCGTTGGGACAAGCGGCGGCTATGGAGTTCACCGTGATGTTCAAGGGTAACCCGGCGTCATCCACGCTGTCCCGGTGCAACGCTCGCGCAAGAAACCCGTAAACATCGCCGGCGTAGTCGTAGGCACGGTCCACGTCTTCGGGAACGCCCACCGGGGGATCGTCTTCGCTGCGTGCGAGCGTTCCCGGCAAATCGTGTTCTCCCATGCCGTCGTAAACACGTCGAAAGCGGGCGGTCGAAAGGTGTGACCAACGGTCGAGGATTTTGCCCGAAAAAGCTTCAACAAGAAACTCTGTTGCACCGGCGGACGCGCCATCGCGGATGATCAGGTGGTACGCAAGGTGTGCGCCGATAGGCGGGTCGCCGTACCACCCCGGATCGACGATGACCAGGTTGTTTTCCGATACGATCGGATTCGTGTACTCAAGGTTGATGCTTGCCAGCGCAACGGCACGATCGAGAGAAAGCGTCGCGACGGTCGGGAACCCGGGATCGAGTCGATGAAAGTCGCCGTTTGCGCCGAGAAAGTCGCCCCGTTGGTCCTGGTGTACTTTCACTTCTCCGGTAAGGACCGCCACGCCGTTGTGTTTTTGTCTGAGTAGAGTGTGGCGATTGCCGAATCGATCCCTCCACGTGCGCACCGGGGAAAGTTGTTGCGACGGGTTTGTTACGCCCAGTATTCGACCATACTGATTGAGTGCGTCCATCGCACTGGGAATCGCTCCGCCCGCTCGTGAAACCGGAAGCGCCTTGCCGTTTTGGGTCGTAACTGCGGTAACCCGGTGCTTGGTTCTGGAAAAAAACGATTCGATTGGCTGAGCACGCGCCGATACGGAGTCGGTCCAGATTGTCGCAACCGCGAGCAAGGCGAACGTCGCTCGATACACCAGGCGAAGTTTGCTCTGGGCACAGGAGGAGCGTTGTGCATTTCGTCCGCCGCGCGGGCGGTGCGCATGAGAGCGGCGGGTGTTGAAGTCAGAGGGCTTCATGTTTGGATGCGTAACCACCCCGTCTCCATGAGTCAGGAATGAAGTTTTGCCCGTTTCGTGGCGCACTGTATCCTTTTCTGGTCGCCCAGGTCAATTGTGTTGGCCGCTTTTGCGTCCGTTTTTCCCGGTAAATTCGCTTTTTCGAGGGCGGGGTGATACGATGACGCGCAAGAATATGTCACGGAACCGCGATCCGGATGGGATTCCTCCCTTTGGGCGGTAACGGGTCTGTCACGACGCGGATTCGGCGTGGCGAGGTCCGACGGACCTCGTATAGTTGCGCCGGTGCGCGTTGGTTTCTTGATGCCATCGATGTTTGCCTGACTGATTCTTATTGAGAAGCGGTTTTGGCGGTAGAGTCGTCTATACGCAACGGTTTGTGTAAGTGAGGTTTGAGCCATGGTTGTCGGTCTCGGACGGGCCGACCCAAAGCCGGGGGTCACCCCGAAAGAGAAACGAGGAGAAGCAGAATGTTGAAAAAGACAATGTTTGGATTCGGTGCGGCGGCCATGCTGACGCTGGGCGTGGTGGCGTTCGGCGCCGAGGATCAAGTTGCGGCCCTTCCCAACTGTCCGATTACCGGTGAGCCGATCGACTTTTCGGTGAGCACCGACACGGCGGAAGGACCGGTTTATTTTTGTTGCAAGGGTTGCATCAAGAAATACAAAGCCAATCCCCAAAAATACGCCAAGCTCGTTGCCGACCAGCGAACGATTCTTTCCAAACGCGAAAAGATCCAGGTGAAGTGCCCCGTTTCCGGCGAAGAGATCGACGAGCAGGTTACGGCGGATTACAACGGGAAAAAGGTCGCATTTTGCTGCAAATCGTGCAAGAAGAAGTTTGTTGCCGATCCCGCCAAGTATCAGGCTCGCTTGGCGAGTGCGTACACCTATCAGACCAAGTGTCCCATCACCGGAGAGACCATCACGCCATCGTCGTTTACCGTTCTTCCGACGGGCGAGACGATCTACTATTGTTGCAATGGTTGCGACAAGAAGTTTCGAAGCAATATCGAAAAGTACGCACCGGGTCTTGCCGCACAGGGGATTCACCTCGATGTCGCCAAGCTGAAAAAGGCGATGGCGGAGGGCAAAGCCCACCACGGTCATGGTCACTAAGCAGCGGGCTTAGCGGTCCGTTGAAAGAGTGTGGTACCGGCTTTACGCTTGGGTTTTCTCACCGGCTAGAAGCCGGTGCCACGCACTCTGCCACAAACGTTCCGCCACACCACACACCACGCGCACCGTTTTGACTTTTTCGATGGACCCTTTGAGGCGACAGTAGGCCTTTTGTCGGACCGTGGACGGGGCTGCTTGCGCGCTGACCATGCCGTGAAAACCCGTGTGCATTGACGCTGCATGGGGGTTGATTAGACTCACAGAGCGGGTTGAGGGAGGTGCGCGGATACGATGGCGGTCAGTCCCACCGAGTCCGTTATTTCGGAAGTCGGACGTAAGTATCTACAGTTGCAGATGGTACCGGACCTCGGTCCGGTTCGCTTGCGCAGGCTCTTGGAACATTTCAAGACGCCCGATGCGATCCTGTCGGCATCGCAAGCGGCGCTTGAACGGGTTGAGGGGGTCGGGGGCCTGGTTTCGCGTTCGATCTTTCGCGCCCGCGAGTTCGGGGAAGCGGTCGAAGTCGAAGCGAATCGCGCGGCTTGCTGCGGTGTGCGGATTCTTTGTCTTGCCGACGATGACTACCCCGCGTCGCTTCGTCACATCACCGACCCGCCGACGTGCCTCTATGTGAAGGGTGAATTGCACCGTCAGGACGCTGTGGCGGTTGCTGTTGTTGGAACGCGTCGCTGTTCGCACTATGGCAAAGAACAGGCGACTCGTTTCGGCGAGTTGCTCGCGCGTGCGGGGTTTACGGTGGTGTCGGGTCTTGCGCGGGGCGTGGATGGTCATGCCCATCGTGGTGCGCTTCGCGCGGGGGGGCGAACGATGGCCGTTTTGGGCAATGGACTTGCGAGTGTCTATCCGCCTGAACATGCGGAATTGGCCGGTTCGATCGCGGCGTCGGGTGCTGTTGTCAGTGAGCTTGCGATGGAGGTGGGACCGGAGGCGAAGAACTTTCCCGGTCGCAACCGGATTATCATCGGGCTTTCGCTTGGCGTACTCGTGATCGAAGCGGGAAGGCGCAGCGGTGCGTTGATTACAGCCCGGTTGGCATCCGAGTACAACCGTGAAGTATTCGCGCTACCGGGCAATATCGACCGTGACAATACCGCCGGCTCGAACGCGCTGATCCGCGATGGAGGTGCCAAATTGGTTATGTGTCTGGATGACGTTTTGGACGAGTTGGGTGAAGTCGGCGAGGTGATGCGCGGTACAGCGACCACGAGCGAGTCGGCGCGCGGAGTCGAGGTGGTTCCCGACGCATCCCGTCCTGCGGGCAATCACCCGGTGCAGGCATCTGACCGTCTCGATCGACTATCCAACATCCAACGAGCGACTTACGATGTGATCTCCCTTGGTGTCGACGATCCGGACACGATTTGTGAACAATCCGGTCTCGATGCTGCCGCCGTTGGTGGTGCGATCACGGCACTGGAACTTGCCGGTCTCATCCGCCGTCATCCTGGAAATCGTGTTACCGTTCGCCGAGGATAACCCGGTGTGAGCGATTGGATTGCCGCTTTGGCGCGGACAAAACGCGTCCGATGTCGTATCATCTCCACAACCGTAAGGGTGACAAAACGCGGCGACGGAGGGGCTGGCCATGAGCGGGGATCCGGTCAACAGGATTTTTATTCGCAATCCGTAAGGAAAAGAGCATCGCGATGGCAACGACGGAATTACTGTGGCAACCGGCGGAGGAGCGGATTCGACGCTCGCAGATAAGCGCGTTTATGAAGAGCGTTGAAGAAAAGTTTGGGGTTGAAAAAGACTACCGTTCGCTTCATACGTGGTCAATCGATCACCGCCGGGACTTTTGGGATGAGATGCTTTCTTTCGCCGGTATTGAAGCTTCCACTCCGGCAGAGACCACCTTTCGTGGGAGCGGGATGCTTGATACGAAATGGTTTCCCGGGATGAGTTTTAACTTCGCCGCGCATCTTCTTCGCTTCAACGACGACCGGGTGGCCATCGTTGCGGAGGACGAGCGCGGGCGATCTCGGAAGATCACGTACGCGGCGCTTCGTCGGCATGTTGCGGGCGTTGCCGGTGGGTTGAAAGCCGCGGGCGTACGGTCGGGGGACCGCGTTGGGGGGTTTCTCCCGAATATCCCGGAAGCGGTGATTGCGATGCTGGCGGCTGCCAGTCTTGGGGCGGTGTGGTCTTCATGCTCACCGGATTTTGGAATCGGTGGTGTTTTTGATCGTTTTGGTCAGATTGAACCGAAGGTTCTCATTGCCGCCGACGCTTATTCCTACAACGGAAAGGCGATCGATTGTCTCGAAAAAGTGCGGGGGATTGTCGAGAGAATCCCAAGCATTGAGCGTGTTGTCATTGTTCCATTTATCGGTGAATCTCCCGACATCACCCATATTCCCAATGCAGTCCTCTGGTCGCGGTTTGCGGTTGAGGGAAGCGAGCTTACGTTTGAACCGCATGCGTTCGATCATCCGCTTTACATCATGTATTCGTCGGGCACGACGGGAGTGCCCAAGTGTATCGTTCACGGCGCGGGCGGCACGCTCCTGCAACACATGAAAGAGTTGATGCTGCACTGCGACCTGCGCCGCGAGGACACCATTTTCTACTTCACGACTTGCGGCTGGATGATGTGGAATTGGCTAATCAGCTCACTGGGCGTCGGCGCGACCGTCGTTCTTTATGAGGGAAGCCCCTTTCATCCCGATCCACACCATCTGTGGAGAATGGGCGAAAAGCTGGGGATTACCGTTTTCGGGACCAGTCCGAAATACCTATCCGCATGCGAAAACGTCGATTTGCATCCCGGAAGGCAGCACGACCTGTCCAAACTCCGGAGCGTTTTGTCGACCGGTTCTCCACTGACCCCCGAAAACTTTCGATGGGTTTATTCGCATCTCAAGCAAGACCTTCAACTATCAAGTATTTGCGGCGGGACCGACATCATCAGTTGTTTTATTCTAGGGAATCCAGTGCTTCCGGTGTACGCCGGCGAGATTCAGTGTGTCGGTTTGGGAATGGATGTGCAGGCATTTAACGACCGGGGCGCTCCCGTGGTTGGGGAAAAGGGTGAGCTTGTTTGTTGCTCTCCGTTTCCTTCGCAACCGACGGGGTTTTGGAACGATCCGGGTGGACAAAAGTATCGCTCTGCCTACTTCGCTCACTATCCCGGCGTGTGGCGGCATGGTGATTTTATCGAAATCACCGAGCACGGTGGGGTGATCGTGTATGGACGTTCGGATGCGACGCTGAATCCCGGCGGGGTACGCATTGGTACGGCTGAGATTTATCGCCAGGTCGAGTCGCTGGAAGAAATCGCCGACAGCGTCGTGGTGGGCAAACGCACCGAGGACGCCGACGTGGAAATCTGCCTCTTTGTCGTGCTCAACGATGGTGCGACGTTGGATGACGAGCTGGTAACTAAGATCAAAACGTCAATCGCGACCGGGGCGACCAGGCGGCATGTTCCCAAACATATCAAACAGGTCACGGCGGTTCCTTACACGATCAGCGGCAAAAAAGTTGAGATTGCCGTGACGCGCATGATCCACGGAGAGCCGGTTCCCAACCGCGACGCCCTGGCCAATCCCGAAGCGCTGGACCAGTATCGCGGAATCGTCTAATTCGAGTTCGCAATCCCACGCGTTTGTTGCTTGGGTGTCCGTGTGCTACGGTGATCCCCACAGCGAACCGACACGATCTTTTGATTGCGGGCATGTTCCGTGTGGCGCTGCCGTTGGTCGTCGAAAACGGGTGTGAGAGCCGTTAACGGAGCTTCGCCCTTCGGCAAGCGAACCGGCGAACTGTAACAAGAAGGCTGTTGTCCGCTCCCTGAAGGTCGCGGGCGGTGTGTCATCCCCGATTCGTCGCGCCCGGTTCGTCATGCCCCGATCTTGCCGGGGGGGCCGTGCTCTGCTGTTGATCGGGAGCGTGGCCACGCAAGCGTGGACCATGCCCCCCCCACGGGCTTTTCGCCAGCAAGAAGCATTCGCCGAACGTGTGGGCGGTCGTTTTTCAACGGGTAGGTAGGCGGCGGTCAAGCTCTCCGGGTCCTCCACATCTAAAACATTGTGAAACAGGGTGTTGCGCTGACTTTGTGAAACATTTCATTGACTCGACTTGGGTCGTGGATACACTGCCAATGCGTGTTGGCGACTTGCCATCCGCGAAACCACGGGCATGGTTCGCGGGGAGTTTGCCAGGAATCGAAACGACAGTCGCCGTACGGCCGGTCGACCTTGCGGCGGTAAGGATGTAGCGGTGATGCTTCTTACTTGGATACAACCCTACGCCGCCATCGGCGCGACGATTCTTATCGCGTCGGTTGTTGCGATCGGCATGCTCATCGTCGCGCATACGATTGGGCCCAAGCGGCGCGGTCCTGTCAAAGATTCGGCCTACGAATCGGGGATGCCCGCCATCGTGGACACGCATCGCCGTTTTCACGTTCGCTTCTACGTGGTGGCGATGCTGTTCATGCTTTTCGACGTCGAACTGATTTTCATCTGGCCTTGGGCGGTTTCGTTTCACAAGGCGGCGACCACGTCTTCTGCCATTGCGCTGAACGGTGGAACCGAAGCCGGCAAGGGATTCTTGCTGGTGGGGATGGGGATTTTCTTTGCGTTGCTGCTGTTTGGACTCTTGTATGAGTGGAAAAAAGGAGCGTTCGAATGGGACTAACCGTCGCGGGCGCTGCGCCGTTTCAGGCGAGCAAAGAGGACTTTGTCAGCACGAAGCTGGCGCACCTTGTGGACCTGCTCCGCAAAAACGGGGTCAACTGGGCACGGAAAAACTCGTTATGGCCCATGCCTTTTGCGACCGCGTGCTGCGGGATTGAGTTGATGGCCACCGGTGCAAGTCGCTATGACATTGCGCGTTTTGGGGCGGAAGTGATGCGGTTTACTCCGCGTCAATGCGATCTTTTGATCTGTGCGGGGCGGGTGGCGATCAAGACCATGCCCGTGTTGCAGCGGATCTACATGCAAATGTCGGAGCCGAAGTGGGTTATCAGCATGGGGGCATGCGCCAGTACGGGGGGCGTGTTTGATACGTATGCCGTCGTGCAGGGCGTTGACCAGTTTCTCCCCGTTGATGTGTACGTTCCGGGCTGCCCACCGCGTCCTGAAACGCTTCTGGAAGGCGTCATGGCCATTCAGAAGATCGTGGAAAGCGATGGGGTCCAAAGCAGTTCTCAGCGCGGTGGCGGACTTGGATTGACCGTGGAACCGACCGTTTTGGTGCAGGTCCAAGGAAAGTCGAGCGAGTAGTTTTGACAGCCACCGACAACGCCATCGTGAAGCTCCTTGGCGAGAAGTTTCCGGAGGTGGATTTCGCGCCCGCCCCCCTGCTCGCGCTAGAAAACGTCGACGACGAGCAGGTTTACGTTCGCGTGGATCCGGCGCACCTTCTTGAGACCATGCGGTTTCTTTACCGCGACGAGCGATGTTGCTTTGAGCAGATGTGCGATATCACGTGCGTTGACTACCTCAACTTTCCCAAGGCGAGCGATCGATACGGGGTGACGTATTCGCTTCTTTCGATCAGCAAGGGGCACCGTCTGTGGGTCAAGTGTTTCGTGAACGATCCTGCACCGGAGGTTCCGTCTGTGACCTCCATCTGGAAAGGTGCCGACTGGTTGGAGCGCGAGGTGTGGGACATGTT
>Ga0114931_10001831_pt1 | contig 27022 bp, 23 predicted proteins | sample 2SBtaG_FD_89579 | JGI IMG/M metagenome (GOLD analysis project Ga0114931, IMG submission 89579) | Deep subsurface microbial communities from Kolumbo volcano to uncover new lineages of life (NeLLi) - 2SBTROV14_V59a metaG | ecosystem: Environmental > Aquatic > Marine > Volcanic | place: Kolumbo... | reverse complement strand
GTTCGGAACCGGGCAAAGGATTCCCGGAGACCGGCCCGGGACAGCACCGTGGCTCCGAGACCGAGCGTGATAGCGACCCAGGTGGGTACCAGGGCCAGCAGGAACAACACGTCGCCCACCACCGGGATCCCGCCCAGCACGGCGGCCGGCACCCAGACGGCCATCAGGATGGCGAGTCCCACCACCAGACTGCGATACGGAGTGACGGGCTCGGCACCCCGCCGGGTCAGCACGGCCCCGCCGATGAAGCGGGCCACGGCCAGGTACCCGGCGGCACCGACGGCGAACATCGCGACGGTCACGGCCGCCAGTGCGAACGGAATCAACAGAATCCCGACCACCGTCAGTGCCAGCAGCACCACTCCGACCAGGATGACGGCCGGCAGGAGCGGCTGGAGAAAAAGCCCGGCCAGAAATGCGGGTCCGGTGGACCCGGCGACCGTCCCGGTCAGGATATCGAGTTGGTCCGGCAGGAAGTACACGACCCCGAATCCCATCGCGGCCAGGGCCACGAACATGCCGAGAACCGAGGCCAGGGTCGTCTCCCCCGACGGGGCGAACTGAAACGTCAGGTCCGGGTGGCCCTCGTCCGCCTCGATCTTCCTGATGGAGCCGCCCACCGTACCCGCGTTGTGGATGGTCCCGTCGGCGGCGGTCACATCGCCGGTGACGCTGCCCCCTTCCTCCACCCGGATGTCACCATCGGCCACGACCACGGAGCCATCCACCCGGCCCCGGATCACGACATCGCCACTTAGCACCACCAGGTCTCCGTCGATCGTGTCGCCCCGGGGTACCGTCACGTCACCGATGCGGATGTTCCGGTTCCCGATCTCGATGCCGAAACGGGTGAACCGATCCGTCCGATCCTGCGGTACCGCCCGCGGGGGATCGGGCGCAACGGGGACGTCCTGTGCGCCGGCCGCCGCGGCCCACCCCAGCGCGGCGAGCGCGATCAGGCAGGCACCATTACGCGGCGACATGATGACCCCGGTGCCCGCGCCGATAGGCGTCCAGGGTGCGGCGGAGCCCCACCCAGGAGGCCCCGATCACGATGACGGCGCCGGTCATGACGATGCCCGCGAGTTCGTCGCCGCTGGGGACCGGAGCCCCGCGACCGATCAGCGCATGCTCCACGCCGGCGGCGGCGTGAGCGAGGGCCCCCAGGAGCGGCGCCACCAGGACCGCGCGCACCTCCCGTGCGACCCGGACCACCTCGGCCCATCGGGTCATGAACATCACCGTGTAGACGGCAATGGAGAACGTGGCCGATGCCGCCATCCCGCTCACCCACACCCACTTGGTCTCACGATTGAACACGGTGTGGAAGATATGTCGCAGGGTCTGCAGCCAAGCCGGCGCCGGTACGCACACCCGCGCCATCACCCGATCCGCGAATCCGGGAGCGGGCGCGTAGGACGGGAGCGTGGCAAGGAGTCTGAGGAGTTCGGCGTCGTCGTTGGCCGCCGGAACCGGTTCCATGGGTGGTGTCATGGTGTGTTACCCGTATCTCCCATACGAAAAAACGATGGCAAAGTTTCAACAAACCGTGACGTACAACACGTTACCGAACCGACTCGAGGAGGGTGCGAAGTTCGACCCGGGCGCGATGGATATAGGTCTTCACCGTGCCGAGCGGGAGCCCGAGGATCTCGGCAATCTCCTCGTAGGTATATCCCTCTACGTGCCGGAGGAGGATGCACGACCGGTAGTCCGGTCGGAGTTGCGCGATGGCCTCCTCGATCTGTCCTCCCAGCTCCCGGGCGGTCAGTTCGTCCAGCGGGCTCTCCCCGACATCGGCGATCTGGAGGGCCGTTCCCTCCTGGCGCTCCGCGGTGAGCGCGTCGGGCGCACCGTCGAGGGAGAGCGTGTCCAGTTCCTTGCGGCGAAGCTGGTCGATGGCCGCGTTGTTCGCAATCTTGAAGATCCAGGACGAGAACTTGTACTCCGGGCGGTAGCTCGCGAGGGCGTTGAGGACCTTGACGAACGTCTCCTGGGTCAGATCCTCGGCCCGCTCGCGGTCGCGTACCATGCGATAGATCAGGGAAAAGACCGGACGTTCGTACCGGCGGATGAGTTCGCGATAGGCGCGCTCGCGCCCGTCGCGGGCCCACGCCACGACCTGCTGGTCGGTAGCGGTCGTCAGATCCCGGGGAAAGGCCATGCCGAAAGGTATCGCGGTTGGTCGCCGGGGTCGTGCAGTTCAGACGGCATCACTTCCAGAAGATAGGGGGGACCGGTATCTTTGGCGCCTATGACGCTGGCGCAAGGGAGTTTCTCCCCCCCGCGCGGGAAGGACAAGCGGGAATACGTGCGGGAGATGTTCACCGCCATCGCCCCGCGGTACGATTTTCTCAATCACCTGCTCAGTCTCAACATCGACCGGTCCTGGCGACGCCGGGCGGTACGGTGTCTGGCCTGGGAGACGTATCCGGCGGCCACGTACCTCGACCTCTGCGCCGGCACGCTGGACCTCGCCGTCGAACTGGGCCGGCAACCGGCATTCGAGGGCCGGGTAATCGGTGCCGACTTCACGGTGCCGATGCTGGCCCGGGGCGTCGGCAAACATGAGGCGGTGGTACCGGTGGGCGCCGATGCCGAGCAGTTGCCGTTTCCCGATCGGGCGTTCGCCGGCTGCACGGTAGGCTTCGGGGTCCGGAACCTGGCCGATCTCGACCGGGGTCTCCGGGAGATGGCGCGCGTGATACGCCCGGGCGGGCGACTGGTCGTTCTGGAGTTCACCACTCCGGTGCGTGAGCCGATCCGCTCCCTGTATCTTTGGTACTTTCGCCGTCTCCTCCCGCTGGCGGGCCGACTGATTTCCCGCCACCGTGAGGCGTACTCCTATCTTCCCGATTCGGTGCTCCGTTTCCCGGACCCGGCATCGTTCGCCGACCGGATGCGCGCCGCAGGGTTCGACGGGATCGGACAGGAGCCGCTGACTCTGGGCATTGCCATGCTGCACTGGGGGGTCCGGCCGTGATCGCCGATTCGATCCGCACGTTCGTGCGCCAGATCGACGAGATGGGGGAACTGGTTCGCGTGCAACGACCGGTGGCGCTTGCCCTGGAGATGACCGAGATCGCCGATCGGTGCATGAAGAGCCCGGGGGGCGGGCCCGCCCTGCTGTTCGAGGCCCCGGTCCGGGCGGACGGGTCGGTGAGTCCCATCCCGGTGGCGATCAACCTGTTCGGATCGATGCGACGCATGGAGCGGGCGCTCGGGGTGACGGACCTGGACGCGATCGGCCGGCGGATCGCCGAACTGATCCGGGTCCAGCCTCCGGCCGGACTGCGGGACAAGCTGGAACTGCTGTCCCGGCTGGCCGGGCTGGCGCGGTTCCCCCCTCGCCGGCAGTCGGGCTCGGGGGCGTGCCAGGCGGTGGTCGAGCGCGGCCCCGAGGTGGATCTCCGGAGAGTTCCCGTCATGACCTGCTGGCCGGGAGACGGCGGCCCCTACATCACCCTCCCCCAGGTCGTCAGCCGCGATCCCGTCACCGGCACCCGAAACGTCGGGATGTACCGGGTGCAGGTGCTGGAGCGGGATCTGGTGGCGATGCACTGGCAGCGGCACAAGGTGGGAGCCGCCCACTGGCGCGAGATGGCGGCGCGGGGGGAACGGATGCCGGTGGCGATCGTCCTCGGTGGCGATCCCGCCTCGATCTACGCCGCCTCCGCTCCCCTGCCTCCCAATGTGGACGAGTACCTCTTTGCCGGGTTCCTGCGAGGAAAAGGGGTCCCGCTGGTCCGGGCGGTGACCAGCGATCTCCTGGTGCCCGCCGACGCGGATCTCGTCATCGAGGGGTACATCGATCCCGCCGAGCCGCTGGTGATCGAGGGCCCGTTCGGGGACCACACCGGCTTCTACTCGCTGGCGGACCGGTACCCGGCCGTTCACGTGACCGCGATTACCCATCGGGAACACCCGATCTACGCCTCCACCATCGTCGGCCGGCCGCCGATGGAGGACTACTATCTCGGCCACGCCACGGAGCGGATCTTTCTCCCGCTGCTCCAACTCACCGTGCCCGAGATCGTCGACTACCATATGCCCGCCCCGGGCATCTTTCACAACCTGGTGTTCGTCAGCATCGACAAGCAGTACCCGGGCCAGGCCTGGAAGGTGATGAATGCCCTCTGGGGCATGGGCCTGATGTCGCTGGCCAAGGTGATCGTGGTCGTGGACCGGGACGTCAATGTCCGCGATCCGGACGAAGCGTGGTGGGTGGCGCTCAATCACATCGACCCCGAGCGGGACACCCGGTTCACGATGGGCCCGATCGACGTGCTGGATCACGCTTCCCGGGCCTTCACCTACGGCTCCAAGATGGGGATCGATGCCACCCGGAAGTGGAAGGACGAGGGGTTCGACCGGGAGTGGCCGGAGGTCATCACCATGGATGCGGCCACCCGGGAACGGGTCGATGCGATCTGGTCCGAGCTGGGAATCACCGTGCCGGGAAGGCCCCGGTGAGCGAGCAGCGGCCTCCCCGCCGCACGGTGCCGCGCCGCACCGACCTGGCGCCGGACCTCCGGAGCGGGCACCACCGCAAGGGGACGCCGGCCCGGGAAGGACAGACCCTGCCGGGTGCCACCCCCTGGGTCCGGTACGCCAACCTGGTGAGGCTGCCCCACACGATCTTCGCGCTGCCCTTTGCCCTCCTCGGTGTGGTCTACGCCTCGTGGATCACCCCGGTCTCGGGACGCCAGCTGGCGCTGGTGGTGGTGGCCTTCACCGCCGCCCGGTTTGCGGCGATGGGTTTCAACCGCATTGTGGATCGGCACTACGACGCCGCGAATCCGCGGACCCGGGGTCGCGAGATTCCGGCGGGGGCGATGTCCGTACCCAGGGCCGCGGCCGCGGTGGCGGTGGCGGCGGCGGTGTTCGTGGGGACGGCGGCCCTGCTGAACCCCCTCTGTCTGCTGCTGTCGGGACCGGCACTGGCCTGGATTCTGGTCTACAGCTACACCAAGAGGTTTACCAACTGGTCCCACCTGTGGCTCGGAGCATCGCTGGCCATGGCACCGGCGGGCGGGTACCTGGCGATCACCGGGACCTGGAGTACGCCGGCCTGGATGCTCCCCCTCCTGGGCGCGGCGGTGCTCACCTGGGTTGCCGGGTTCGACATGTTCTATGCCCTGCAGGACGAGGCTTTCGATCGGGAGCACGACCTGAGGAGTGCCGTGGTGCTCCTTGGGGCCCAGCGGAGCATTCTGGTGGCCAAAGTCCTTCATGGGATCACGGTAGGTATACTAGTCTTATTTGGAATAGTTGCCGGTTTCGGGCCGGTATATCTTGTCGGTATCGGCGTAGCCGCCGGCATTCTGGTCTGGGAGCATCAGTTGGTGCGTGCGGACGACCTGAGTCGGCTCGACGCCGCTTTTTTCACGATGAACGGGGTGATGAGCCTGATCGTCCTGGCCGGAGCCTTGGGAGATCGATTGCTGTGAATCGTTTCGCCGGAAGACTGAAGCCCGGAACCGGCGGTGGCGGCGTGATGGCCGTGCTCCGCGTGCTCCGGAGCGGGGTAAAGCCGGGAGGACCGTGCTTCCCGGAGCCCGAGACCCGCGTCCCGTACCCGAATCCCCATCCGGGGCCCGAGGGTGGATGCGTGCCCGACCCCCCGAAACCGACCCGGCACGGCCGGCTCGGGAAGAACACCGGCCGGTGACCGCGCCGTGGATCGTGGGAATCACCGGAGCATCCGGGGGGCCCTACGCCGTCCGGTTCCTGGAAGTTCTCACGGCCCACGCGGTGCCGGTCTGGTTAATTGTCTCGGAGCACGGCTGGCGCCTGCTGGACACTGAGTGCGGCATCGCCGATCTGGAGACCCTTCGGGCCCGGACGGGCGGAGACTGGACCACGGTGGAGGTCTTCGACCCGGCGGACCGGGGGGCGCGACCGGCCTCCGGGTCGGCGCGGAGCGCCGGTATGGTCCTTTGCCCGTGCTCGATGGGCACGGTGTCGGCCCTGGCCCACGGCAGCAGCCGATCCCTCATTGAACGCGCCGGCGACGTGGTGCTCAAGGAGCGCCGCCGGTTGATCGTGGTTCCTCGGGAGACGCCGCTGTCCCTGGTGCACCTGCGGAACCTGACCACGCTGGCCGAGGCGGGCGCCGTGGTGCTGCCGGCGGCCCCGGGATTCTACCACCGACCATCCACGGTGGGGGCGCTGGTGGATTTCGTGGTCCAGCGGGTGGTGGACCACATGGATCTCAACCTCGACCTGGCTCCCCGCTGGCAGGGGGATGAAGTCCCGCCCCCGCCCTTCACGGTGGTCTGAACTCCGATGCGGCTGGGTATTCTCTCGGACACCCACGGCACGCTGCCGGCCGAGGTGTTCGACGTATTCGCTCAGGTGGACGGGATCCTCCATGCCGGTGACGTGGGGGATCCGGATCTGCTGATGGAGCTGGAGGCGCTGGCCCCGTTAACCGCGGTGTACGGCAATACCGACGGGCCCGAGCTCCGGCACCGGCTGGCCGGGGTCGCCCACGTGGAGTTCGAAGGTCTGCGGTTTGTGCTGACCCACGGGGATCAGTTTGGCACTCCCACCCCGGCGGCTCTCCACGAGGCGTTTCCCGACGCCGAGGTCCTGGTCTTCGGCCACACCCACCGGCCGGTCCTCGAACTGCTGGACCGGACGGTGACGGTGATGAACCCGGGTTCCGCTGCGTTTCCGCGGGGCGGCATCGCGCCGTCGGTCGGGATCATGGAACTCGAAGCCGGTCTCCCACCCCGGGCCCGTTTGATACCGCTCGGCTGAACCCGCGGCGTTCAGCTCAGTTCGGCCAGAGCCACCCGAACGTGCCGGCGGTCAGGAGCCCGTACAGGAGTCCGTCGAAGGTGGACTTGAGCGTGGTACTCCAGGCCCGTTTGTACCAGATGCTGTTCTGCCACAGGCCGGCTGCGTACCCCAGGAACGCCGTGGTGCCCGCAAAGCGGAACACCTCGAGGTACGGTGCACCGAAGCCCACCGCCCGGCTCGCCAGGTAGCCGGCGAACAGGCCGATCACGAGGCAGTACCCGAACCACTGCACCAGGCTCGCTCCCATCCCCGGAACGCCGTTGGGCAGCACGTTCATGAACGCCACCGGACCCTGTGTCGCGCGTTCCTGGAACTCCGGCGATTTCATCGCCTCGGGGCTCGGAGCGTACGGCATGACGTATTCGCCGGGGGGGATGGCCAGCGGGCGCAGGGCCGCCATGGTCTCCTCTTCGCGCGGCAGGCCCTTGAAATCGCTCCGGTGGTAGGGGAGAAGCATGTGGATGACGGAACTGGCCACGAAGACGAAGACGGCCGACAGCAGGATGGGCAGCCACAACAGGTGGAGGGATACCATGGCGTCCTCCCGGATCCGGGTGGTTGAAGTCGTGCAAGAGTGAACCCGGGGGCGGACCGGCGCCAGTGCCCCGCGGGCAGGGTGGGTCGGCCGGGGGTCAGCCGATTGTCAGGAGCACCGCGATATAGACGGAGAACCCGAGCAGCAGGATGCCGCCGTCGATGCGGCCGACCTTCCGGCGTGCCGCCATCATCGGCCCGATGACGGCCGCCGTCCCCAGCATCATCCAGTTGTCGAGGGCGATGGCTCGCGGGTCGACGGGCACGGGGAAGATGGCGGCGGTCAGGCCGAGGATAGCCAGCACGTTGAAGATGTTCGAGCCCAGCAGGTTGCCCATGACGATGTCCGGGTCGCCGTGGCGGGAGGCGGCCAGGGTGGCGGCGAGTTCGGGGAGGCTCGTTCCCATCGCGATGACGGTGAGGCCGATGACCCGTTCGGTCATGCCGGCCAGGCGGGCCAGGGTCACGGCACCGGCTACGAGTTGATCTGCACCCCAGGACAGGGCCCCGATCCCGCCCACCACGAGCAGCAGGCTGAGCAGCCAGGCCCGCAGGGGGGGACCCCGAACCGCTCCGACCGATCGCACTTCCTCTTCGGCCTCTTCGGGGTCGAGGAGGTCGCGCCCGGTGCGGACGACGTACACCGTGAAACCCATGAACGCGACCAGTCCGCCCACGAGGAACAGACCCTCCAGACGGGTGACGTGACCGCCGTAGGCGAACACCACACAGAGGATCATCACCACCAGCATGCCCGGATACTGGAGGCGGAGGGAGCGGGAGACGGTGACCGGACGGACCAGGGCCACCAGGCCAAGCACGGCCGCGATGTTGAAGATGTTCGACCCCACCACATTGGCGTAGGAGATCTGCGCGTGGCCGGTGGCCGCGGCCCGGAGGCTGACGGCCAGTTCGGGGAGGCTGGTGCCGAAGGCCACCACCGTGAGGCCCACCACGGCGGTGGAAATGCGGGCCAGCAGGGCCACCGAAATGGCACCCCGGACGATGGCGTGTCCCCCGGCCGCGAGGAGGACCAGGCCGACCAGCAACTGGATGATGGCGGTGCTCACGGCTGCCCGGTTCCCGGAACGCGATCGGGATGGCGGAGCCATTCGGCGATCGGGAGGGTGCGGTGCATGGCGGCGGGTCGTTGATTGAACCATCGCATGAGGAGCAGGGTCTCCTCCAGACGGTCGAGCGGTACCGGTCCCGGGGCGTTCTCGTCGACGGATGCCATCTCCGCCTCGACCACCGCCCGGAACGCTTCCCGCTCCAGCGGGGTGGTGGGAGCCGGTGCGGCGGCGCGAACCGTGGCCCGCCGAATCAGGTAGACGAGGTCGTCCCCGTAGGCGCCGGGATCGAGGTAGACGAAGCTGAGGGCTTCGATCGCCGCCCGGGTCTGACCGACGGCCTGGAACAACCACTCGAGGGCATCGAACCGTTCGCGCCATCGGACGGCCTGTTCGAAATCGGCTGCGTCACCCGCCTCGGTCATCGCCGCGATCACCCGATCGAGCGGGGCAATGGATCGTCCTTCCAGGAACGCCGCCGCCCGTTCCACCCGGTCAAGGTACGCGCGTTCGCTCACGAATCCGGCACAGGGCCCGGCGCAGGTACCGAGGTCATGGCGAAGGCAGGCGGCCCGGGAGGTGCCGAACAGGTCTTCTTGCCCGGCGAACGAGATCGGGGTCTGGAGGGCACAGTCGCGCAGCATCAGCAGATCGTTCAGGACCCGCACGGCCTCGGTAACCCGCCGGCGGCTTCGGAAGGGTCCGTAGTGTCGGACGTCGGGTGTTCCCGGGGTCGTTCCCACCACCAGCCGGGGGGCGGCTCCGGCGGTGAGTTTGATCAGCACCGCAGACCGCGTCCGGTTCATGCGGACGTTGAAGACCGGTCGAAAGCGTTGGATCAGCTGCAGCTCCTTGAGGAGGGCGGCAAACTCCGAGGCGACGTAATCCCACTCGATGCGGTCGGCGGCGTGGAGGATGCGGGCAGCCTTGTCCTCGGGGAAGCGTGCCCGAAAGTAGGACAACAGGCGGGTGCGGACCCGTTTGGCCTTGCCCACGTAGATGACCCGGCCGTCGGGACCGAACATCCGATACACGCCGGGTCGGTCCTCGGAGAAGTTCGCCACCCGCCGCCGGAGCCAGTCGAGATCGCACTGGGGCAGGGCGAGGAGGGTCACGAGGCGGGCCTTTCGAGGTCTGCCGCCCGCGGCTCCCGGGGACGGGTCAGGTCTGGCATCGGTAACAGAAGACCGTGGCGCGCTGGTCGATTGCGTGGGTGCCGGCGAGACGCGTGCCGCAGCGGACACACGGCCGCCCGGCCCGGCCGTAGACCCGGAGAGCGGCCTGAAAGGTTCCGGGCTCGCCGGCGGCGTTCCGGTAGTCGCGGAAGGTCGTGCCTCCGGCGGTGACCGCCTCGGTCAGGATTCGGCGCACGGCATCGAGCAGGGTCAGACTCTCTTCCCGAGTGAGCCGGCAGCCGGGTCGTGACGGATCGATACCGGCCACGAACAGGGCCTCGTTGGCATAGATGTTTCCCACTCCGGCCAGCCGGCGCTGGTCCATGAGGAGCTTTTTGACGGCCTGTCGACTCCGGGACAGGGCCCGCGCCACCGCTTCCGCATCGAAGGCGGGATCGAGGGGTTCGGGTCCGAGGCTGTCAGTATAGGAGCGCCATCCGGTTTCGTTCAACAGGGAGATCGTTCCGAGGCGCCGGACATCCCGGTACAGGAGGGTCAGGCCGTCTCCCAGGCTGGCCCGGAAGACGGCGTATCGCCGCTCCACCGCCCGGAGGCGGCGATCGACGATCAGGAGGTTCCCGGTCATGCGAAGCTGAATGACCAGGCGCCGGGCGCCCTCGAGAGTGAAGACGATATGCTTGGCGCGGCGATCGAGGGCCTCCACCCGGGCGTTGCGTACGTGCCGGAGGAAGCGGCCGGGGGTGATGCCGCGAAGGACATCGGGTCGGTCGAGCCGGGCGTATCGCAACGACCGTCCCACCACCACCCTGGCCAGGCCGCGCACGATGGTCTCCACCTCGGGCAGTTCGGGCACCCGGGGTCAGGTCCGGTTGCCGGTCGCGCGCTCCATCTCCCGCCACGCGATGTCGCGCCGGTACTGGACGCCTTCCATCTCCACCAGGGCGGCCAGGGCCCGGCTGGCGCGGGCCGCGGTGGCCACGTCCGGGCCGAGGCCGGTGGCACAGAGCACCCGCCCGCCGGCGCTCACCAACCGGTCGCCGTCGAGGCGGGTGCCGGCGTGGAAGAGCAGGGTATGTTCGGGCAGCGTTGCGGGCACCGTCACAGGCAGGCCCGTGCGGGGAGCGTCGGGGTAGCCGGGGGCAGCGAGGACCGTGGTGACCGCGGCGCCGTCGGCGGGGAGGGGATCGGGCGGCGGTCGCCAAGCCTCCCCGGCGGCGATCTTCCACAGGTGCTCCGCGAAGTCATCACCGATCAGCGGGAGCACCACTTGGGCCTCCGGATCGCCGAATCGGCAGTTGAACTCCACGACGCCGGGGCCGCCTTCGGGCCCGATCATCAGGCCGGCGTACAGAAACCCGGTGTATGGCGCTCCCGTATCGGCCAGGGTCCGTAGCGTAGGTCTAATCACCTCGTCTGTGATCCGGCGGAGGAGTTCCGGGGTCCCCATGGATACCGGAGCGTAGGCACCCATGCCCCCGGTATTTGGGCCCAAGTCTTGTTCCAGCAATCTCTTATGATCTTGAGCTGGTGGGAGCACCATGACATGCTCCCCGTCGGTCATGGCAAAGACCGACAGCTCTTCACCGGGGAGGAAGTCTTCGACGAGTACCGTCTCTCCTGCCCGTCCGAAGCGTCCGCCGAGGATTTCCCGGGCGGCGTGCTCCGCTTCTTCTCTGGTGGCGCATACGACGGCCCCCTTGCCGGCGGCGAGGCCGGATGCCTTGACCACGAGGGGTTCGGCGTGCTCCCGGATGAAGGACGTCGCCGACGTCGGGTCGGTGAAGGAGCGACTGGCGGCGGTGGGGACACCGGCCCGGGCCATGATTTCCTTGGCGAAGGCCTTGGAGGATTCGATCCGGGCAGCGGCGGCTGACGGTCCGAACACCGTTCGCCCGGCGGCCCGGAGGGCATCGGCCAGACCCGCGGCCAAAGGGGCCTCGGGTCCAATCACCGAGAGGTCGATCCGGTGGTGGGCAATGGCGCCGATCAGGGCCCGGGGGTCGTCGGGCCCGATCGGCAAGTTGGTGGCGCAGGTGGCGGTCCCCGGGTTGCCGGGGGCGCAGAAGACGGTGGCGGTGTGGGACAGGCGCCAGGCCAGGGCATGCTCCCGCCCGCCACCCCCGACCACCAGGATCTTCACTTCTTGATGGAATCCTTGATGGCGTCGGTGAAGGCGCGGGCGGCCCGCTTGGCGGCATCGGCGACTTCGCCGACGGCTTCTTTGGCCTCCTGGGCGTAGTAGTTGGTGGCCCGGCCCAGGTCGTCCACCAGGGGCGGTTCCTCTTCGGCAACGTTGCGGTGGATGTAGTCGCCGCCCAGGATCTTGTCGTAGTCTCCCGACCGCGACCAGCGGGAGAGTTCGGCGGCCCGCAGGGTGTGGAACGGGTGGGTGGCGTCCAGCATGTTGATGATCTTGAAGATTGCATCGAGGGGTCCGCCGGACGCCTCGTAGGCTTCCGCCTGCTCCATGAACGCCTGGAGATTGGTCTCGTTCATCGCTTCGACGGACCGGACCGTCAGAGTCTCGCCGGCGTTGGGTCCATCGACGATCAGCAATTCGGAGGTGGTGCGGGCGCGTCCGCCGCCGGCCAGTTTGAGGTAGATCCGCATCGTCTCGTCGAGGTTCTGGCTGGCGAGGAGACCGGCGCGGTCCGCCGACAGCTCGCTCTTCCGGGACCACTCGAGGAGGGCGAGCCGGATGGGCAGCAGGGCGATGCCCGCCAGGAAGGGCAGGTTCTGGAAGCCCAGGGTGAGGATCAGGACGAGGATGGTCCGGTAGAGGGCGTGGCCGCTCATCACGTGACCCAGCTCGTGGCCGATCAGGCCTCGCATCTCGTCGTAGTCGAGGAGGCTCACCGCCCCGGAGTTGAGCACGATGAACGGCTCATCGACCCCGTACGCGCCGGCGTTGACCAGGGGGGTCTGGGAGACGAACAGGGGGACGTCGTCCGACCAGTCGAGGGTCGTCTTCACCTCTTCCATCAGCGTGTGCAGGCGGGGGAACTGGTGGGGGCCGACGCGGACGGCGTTGGCCTGGAACATCAGGCGGATGCCGGGTTCGCCGAAGAATCCGATAATCTTCCGGACGGCCAGGTCGAATCCGGGAACGGCGCGCAGGGCCTGCAGAGCGGCCCGATCGGCCGGATGCTCCCACGAGACCGGCGCGATGTCGGTCAGGACGGTACGGGGCCGAGGGGCGGGCACGCCGGTGGGGTCAGTCATAGCGCCTCCACGCGCAAGAGTTGGTGCGAGCGACGGATCATCCGTCTCCCCATCCGTACGGGGGTGCCTCGGGCGGGTTTCAGGATGTGACCACCCCCGGACGTACCGGAGCCAGCGCCTGTTCGAGATCGGCCTGGAGATCGTTCACGTCTTCGATGCCCACGGAGATGCGGACGAGTCCGTCGGTCAGTTCCATCTCCTCACGCATCGCTCTGGGGACCGCGGCGTGGGTCATCGAGGCCGGGTGACCGATCAGGCTCTCCACGCCCCCGAGCGATTCCGCGAGGGCGAACAGCTCGGTGCGGGCCACGACGGTCCGGGCCCGTTCCAGGCTTCCCAGGTCGAACGAGATCATGCCTCCGAATCCGCGCATCTGTCGTGTGGCCAGGTCGTATTGCGGGTGATCGGGCAGGCCGGGGTAATAGACCCGTTCGACGGCGGGGTGGTGGGCGAGCCACGCGGCAAGCTGACGGCCGGAGGCGTCGTGCTGCTGCATGCGGAGGACGAGGGTCTTGGTGCCCCGGAGGGCCAGCCAGCAGTCGAACGGCCCTGGCACGGCGCCGGCCGCATTCTGCAGGAACGCCAACCGCTCGGCGAGATCGTCGTCGGAGGTGATGACGGCCCCTCCGACCATATCGCTGTGTCCGTTGAGGTACTTGGTGGTCGAATGGACGACCACATCGGCGCCGAGGGTGAGGGGTTGCTGGAAGACCGGGGTGGCGAACGTGTTGTCCACGGCGAGTTGGATGCCGCGATCCCGGGTGATGGCGGCGATCGCCTCGATATCGGCAAGCCGCATCATCGGGTTGGTGGGGGTTTCGAGAAACACCAGCCGGGTTTCGGGGCGGATCGCCTCGGCCACGCGGTCGGGATCGCGGATGTCGACGAAGCTGAAGTGCAGGCCCAGGCGTTCGAGAACCTGGGTCATGAGGCGGTGCGTGCCCCCGTAGACATTGTCGCCACAGATTACGTGGTCCCCTGCCGATAACAGCGTCAGGAGCGCCTCGGTGGCGGCCAGGCCCGAGGCGAAGGCGAAGCCGTGTCGCGCCCCCTCGAGAGCGGCCAGGTTGCGTTCGAGCGCATCGCGGGTCGGGTTCCGGGTGCGGGCGTATTCAAACGGGTGATCGGCTCCCAGCCCCGGCTGCACATACGTCGAGGTCTGGAAGATCGGGGTCATGATGGCGCCCGTGATCACCTCGGGTTCCTGGCCCGCGTGCAATGCCCGGGTGGCGAGGTGGCGGGTGAGATCTCGGTCGGTGGTTCGGGTCATCTACACATCAATCGGTTCGGGGGAGCGTGGGGAACGTAACGATTGGCGAGAACCCGGGGCAAGCGGATTACCTCGACGGCGGGGCATGTCCCTGCCTGATCGTCGATGACGATCCGGCGATCCGGGACCTGGTGGCGCGGAGCCTGCCCCGGTTCGGGTACCGGGTCCTGACCGCCGGGTCCGGAGCGGAGGCACTCGAGACGCTCCGGCGGGAAGAGGTGCCGCTGGTGCTCACCGATGTCCAGATGCCCGGTATGGATGGCGTCGCTCTTCTCGAGGCCATCGTGGCCGAGTGGCCGGAGACCGCGGTGGTGGTGGCCACCGCGATGTCGGAGGTTGATGTCGCGGTGACGTGTCTGCGCAAGGGTGCTCACGACTTTCTCACCAAACCGTTCCAGTTGAGCGATCTCACCGCCCGCCTGTCCCAGGCGCTCGACAAGCGCCGGCTCATCCTCGAGAACCGCCGGTACCAGAACCATCTCGAGGACATGGTGCGGGAGCAGGGGGCGCGGCTCGAAGAGTTGTTCCTCGAGAGCGTCCAGTCGCTCGCCCACGCCCTCGACGCGCGGGATTCGTACACCCAGGGGCACTCGGCCCGGGTACGGGCCTACGCGGGGGCGATCGCGCGTGCCATCGGGCTCGACAGCGGGACGATCCAGGAGGTGGAGCTGGGAGCCGAACTCCACGACATCGGCAAGATCGGCATTACCGACGACGTCCTCCTGAAGCCGGCTCCGCTCAACGAACCGGAGTACCGGCATCTCATGGACCACACCCGAATCGGCGCGCGGATCCTGCATCCCTTGTTGAAGAATCTGCCGCTGGCGCTGGCCATCGTCCGGTCGCACCACGAACGGCTCGACGGCAGCGGCTTTCCCGATGGCCTGGGTGGCGATGCCATTCCCCTCGGGGTGCGGATCGTGTCAGTGGCGGACTCTTTCGATGCGATGACCACGGCCCGGCCGTACCGGGGACCGCGATCGGCGGCCGAGGCGGTGGCCGAACTTCGCCGGTGCAGTGGAGCGCAGTTTGATTCCGAGGTGGTGGCTGCGTTTATTTCGTCGTACCCACCGGGGACGGAGTTTCCGATTGCGACGCCACGCCGGGTGCGGATCAGCCTGCCGCCCCCGGTCGCTGGTGTGAGTCGGCCCGGGGCCTAGCGTCCCACCCGACCCCGGGCGCCCCGCGTCCCGCACCTTTCTGGTTCTTCATGGCCGACAATCTGATTGTGAGCGTGTCCGGCGTCCGCGGTATCGTCGGTGAGGCCCTCACGCCGGAGTTGACCAGTGCCTACGCAGCGGCGCTGGGGGTGCTGGCGCGGGAGCGCGGGATGCCGACGGTGGTGCTGGGGCGGGACGCGAGGACCTCGGGGCCAATGCTCGAAGCAGCGGCCCGAGCGGGCCTGCAGTCGGTCGGCTGCACGGTCATCGAGTGCGGTCTGGTGCCGACGCCTACGGTGCAGTTGGCGGTGGAGCATCACGGGGCCGGCGGCGGCATCGTCCTGACGGCGAGTCACAATCCCATCGAATGGAACGCGCTCAAGTTCGTAGGGCCCGACGGGCTGTTTCTCGACGCCCCGGCGGCCGCCCGGCTTCAGGAACTGGCCGCCGATCCCGGTTCCCTGCTGCGGGCGGGGTGGGACGCGATCGGCGGTGTCGAACCGGATGACGGGGCGGTCGCCCGGCACCTCGAAGCGGTTCTGGGTCTGGACGAGCTCGACCTTGGGCGGATTCGCGGCCGGGAGTTCACGGTGGTGCTCGACGCGGTCCATGGGGTGGGGGGAACGATCATGCCCGCGTTGCTGGAAGCCCTCGGGTGTACGGTGGTAGGGATGGCGCTTGAACCGACCGGGGTTTTTTCTCGTCCCCCGGAACCGGTTCCCCAACACCTTGACGCGCTGGCGGGCCGGGTGCGGGAAACGGGGGCGGACCTGGGGCTGGCCATGGATCCCGACGGCGATCGGTTGGCCCTGGTCGACGAACGGGGCCGGGCGATCGGGGAGGACTACACCCTGGCCGTCGCGGTGCGGGCGGTCCTGCCCTGGGGTACCGGACCGGTGGTCGTCAATCAGTCGACGTCCCTGGTGGTCGATGACGCGGCGCGGGCGTTCGGGGTGAGTGTCACCCGGGCCCGGGTGGGTGAAGCCAACGTGGCGCGGGCGATGCGGGATGCCGGGGCGGTGATCGGTGGGGAGGGGAACGGCGGGGTGATGCTGCCCGCGGTTCACCTGGGTCGGGATGCGCCCGTCGCGGCGGCGTTGACGCTGGACCTGCTGGCCCGCGGCGATGCTTCGCTCGGGGACCTGGTGGACGCGGCGCCCCGGTACGCGATTGTCAAGGACCGGGCCCCTCGGGGAGCGGATCTCGCGCGGGTGTACGAAGGGCTGCAGGATCGGTTCGCAGAGGCCGCGTTCGACACCCTGGATGGCCTGCGGCTCGGATGGGACGATCGGTGGCTGCACGTCCGGCCCTCGGGTACCGAGCCGATCGTCCGTCTCATCGCGGAGGCCCCCACCGTCGCGGCGGCCGAGACGCTGGTGGCCGAGGCCCGCACCATGCTCGAGCGGTGCGGCTAGTCGTTCAACGGGTGCGGAACGCGTCGGTCACGGTCGACGGCACGACGGTCGGGGCGATCGGCACGGGGCTCCTGGTGCTGGTCGGGTTCACCCATGGGGACGGTCCCGGGCAGATCGCCTGGCTGGCGCAGAAAGTCACCGGTCTCCGGCTGTTTCCCGACGACGCCGACCGCATGAATCGGTCGGTGCGGGAGGTGGGAGGATCGGTGCTGGTGGTGTCCCAGTTCACCCTGTACGGCGACGCCCGCAAGGGGCGACGGCCGTCGTTTCTGGATGCGGCGCCTCCGGAGGCCGCGATGGCGTTGTACGAGGCGTTTGTCGACGCGCTCGAGGAGACCGGGGTGCCGGTGGCCACCGGTCGGTTCGGAGCCGCGATGGATGTTCAGCTGGTGAACTGGGGACCGGTGACGCTGGTGCTGGATCGATGAGCCGCCCGCTGGTGCTCGCTTCGGCCTCGCCGCGTCGCCGGGCGCTCCTGGCGATGCTGGACATCCCCCACGTGGTTGCTCCCGTTTCTATCGAGGAGGTACGCGGTCCCGACGAGGGCCCCGGCGAGTACGCGGCACGCCTGGCCCGGACCAAGGCCACGGTGGGGGCTCGGGAGCACCCGGGGCAGTGGGTGCTGGGGGCCGATACGATCGTCGTCCACGACGGGCAGGTGCTGGAGAAACCCGCCGATGGCGGGACGGCCACGGTGATGCTGGAGACGCTGGCGGGAGAGATGCACGAGGTGATCACGGCCCTGGCCCTCGCGAAGGACGGGGTGGTCCACGAACGGTCGGGGACCACCCGGGTCTGGTTTGCCGATCCCGGTCCGGAGGCCATTCGGGAGTACGTCGCGACGGGGGAACCTCTGGACAAGGCGGGAGGGTACGGCATCCAGGGGAAGGGAGCGGTGCTGGTCGAACGGATCGAGGGCGATTACTTCGGGGTCATGGGGCTGTCGGTGCGGCAGCTCGTGGGGTTGCTCGACGTGGCTGGGTTGCCCTACCGTTTTATCCGGTAGGTCGGGACTTCCTTTTCCTTGCCCTTGACCTTGAGGTCGAGTTTTTCGGCAGCCGGAGGGGCGCGCAAGGCTCGATAGAACGGTTCGGACACGAGAATCTCTCCGCCCGCCGCGTTGGAACAGAGGCGGGAAGCGATGTTCACGGGGTCGCCGAGCACCGTGTATTCCAGGCGTTTGTCGCTGCCGATGTTTCCTGCGAATACCTGACCGGTGTTGATCCCGATGCCGTGTTCGATCCGGGGCCGTTGTTCCTCAGCCCACCGGACGTTCAGGGTGGCGAGGGCGTCCATCATCTCGAGGGCGGCCGCCATGGCCCGGTCGGCGGCGTCTTCCTGGACCAGCGGGGCGCCCCACAGGGCCATGATGGCGTCACCCATGAATTTGTCGAGCGTTCCCCCATGCTCGAACACAATGTCCACCATGACGGAGAAGTACTCGCTCAGGATCGAGGCGATTTCATCCGGGGTGAGCGTGGCGGACATCGGCGTGAATCCGCGGATGTCGCTGAAGAAGACGACGACCTCCCGTTTGTCGCCCCCCAGCCCGACCACGCCCTCCTCGTTGACAATCTCATCGATCAGGCTGGGTGCGAAGTACCGCTGGAAGTTCGAGAGGATGACCGCTTCGCGGGCCATCTTCTTGGTCAGTTCGCTGTTTTCGAGGGCGACAGCCGCGATACCGGAAAACGCGATGAGGAACTCCAGGTCTTCGTCCCCGAACGAATTGGTGGCGGTCATGTTGTCGACGTAGAGGATCCCCAGGACATCACCCTCACTGCCCATCAGGGGCGTGCTCATCGCGCTGCGCACGCTCTGGAGCAGGATCGACTGTCCCTTGAAACGATCGTCGGCCGCTGCATTGTCAGTCAGGATGGCGAGCCGTTCCGACACACACCGCGACGCGATGGACCGGGGTACGTGGCGGGTATCGGCGCTGTCGCCCAGTTTCGTGCGGGAGACCCGCGGAACGAGTTCGTCGGTTTGCCGGTCGACCATCAGGATGGATACGCGGTCGACGTCCATCACCTTGAACGTGATGCCGACGATTTTCTCGAGCAGCTTGTCCACGTCCTGTTGTTTGGCGAGTTCCTTGGAGATCTCGAGGAGCAGCCGGAGCTTGGTTGCCTGTCGCTGCTCCCGCGAATCGCCCAGTTCGTCCGCGCTGACCCCGGGGCCCACCACGCGCTGCTCGATCGAGGTTTCCTGTTGAACCGGTACCTTCCGGATGATGGTGGCCTCCGGTGGCCGGGGAGCAAACGCGGACGGGGGACGTGGGGGGGGTGGGGCGGCCACCCCGATGGTGAAGGCGACCTTGCCGAACGTGACTGTATCTCCCTCCGCTGCCCGGCCGTCTGTGAGACGGTCGCCGTTGACGAAGGTGCCGTTGCTCGATCCGACGTCATGGATCTGCAGGCCGCCCTCGACCGCCGTGATTTCGGCATGCTTGCGGGAGACCGTGGGATCGAAGATGGGGAGATCGCTGGTGACCGCCCGGCCCACGACCACGGTACGACCGGGGGTAATCTCCAACATCTGGTCGCCGTTGACGGCGTTCAGCGTGTATGCCGGCAAACGCTAAGCTCCTGAGAGCGGGTAATATACCGATGCCGATCCGGCGATGCGAACGCCCGTTCCGCCCTCGATGCGTGCGGCCGCGGGGAAGGGGCGGGGCCTGGCGTGCGGGGATGAAGGTCCTGACCGGGGGAACCGTGGTGCTGCTGGTCACCGGGGTCGGTGGTCTCCCGGCCCGGCAGTGGAATTCGCCCGGGGCGGTGTCGCTGGCCATGCGGGCGATGGCTCGCCGGGCGACGATGGGGCGCGACGCCGCTCCGCTCAGTTACACGGCGCTGGCCCGGGGTCTGGTGACGTTCGAGGTCCAGGCCGGTCGAGCGCTCGCAGGCCCCCCGATCCGGATCAAGACGGACCAGGTGGCGGTGGCCGTCTCCCGGCGGGCGCCCGGTCCGCCTCGACAGCGCATCGTGGGGTGGCGGGAGCTTGCCGATCTGCCGACCGACATCCGGTACCACCGCGACCATCTCGCGCTCCTGCCCGCAGCGTTCGGCACGCGCATCGGTCTGGGCGAAGGGCATGAGGTCCGGGACGTGCTTCACCCGCTGGCGCCCGGGGCCGACTCGGTCTACGACTACGCGCTCGGGGATGCGATCGTGGTGGCGTTGCCGGCGCAGACCGTCACCGCCCGCCGGCTGCAGTTTCGTCCGAAGGATCCCACCGGGCCAGCCGCGGTGGGGGAAGCCTGGCTGGACGTCACCAGCGCCGACCTCATTGTCCTCGAGTTCGGGTTTACGCGCGCCGCCTTTCGGGACGCAACGCTGGAGGACATCGTGGTGCGCCTCGAACAGGGACTGTGGGAAGGGCGGTACTGGCTCCCGCGTCAACAGGATCTCACCATCCGGCGTCGCGGAGCGTGGCTCGATTTCCCGATGCGGGGAATCATCCGAACCCACTTCGTGGTCGAGGACTATCGCTTCGACGTGGCCGGGTTGAGCGTGGGAGGGCCGTTGCTGGTGGTGGCGCCGGAGGAGGAACGGAACCGGTTCGTGTGGTCGGAATCGCTGGGCGCGGTCGTGGCCCGGGGGAACCCGTCGGGCACTCCCGATCCGGCGGAGGTGCGGAGCAGGGTGCGACGACTCGTGGGGGCATCGGTGGTGTCGGGCCTGCCGCGTTGGGGGTTGGGGGCCAGCCGGGTGTCGGACGTGATCGGGTTCAATCGGGTCGAGGGACTTCGTCTGGGAGTCGGCGGTGTCGTGCGTCCGCGGCGGGGACGCCTTGCGATCCGTGGATGGTTGGGCCGGGGATGGGCGGATGGACGCTGGAAGGCCCGCCTGGAGGCGACCCACCAGGCGGGCGGGTCGGAGGAATGGATTCGGGCGTTTCGGGTCGTTCGCGACATCGCGGACGAACCGGTCATCGCCCCGTTGCTTAACGCCTTGGGCGCGCAGGAGTTGGGGGTGGATTTCGGGGATTACTACCTCACCCGCGGGGTGGCCGCGGGGGGATCAGTACGGTTTCCGGCCGTGAGCGTTTCCTACCGGGGAAGTATCGAGCGAATTGCGAGGGTGGCGGTGCGGGCCCGATCCGCCGCCGGCACCTTTCGCCCGAATCCCGATCTCGGTGATGGCGTGTACCGTCGCGTTGATGTCGCGTTGGCGTCTGGCCGCTCAAGTTACGGGATGACAACGAGTTGGAGTGGAATGGTGGCCATCGAGGCCGGGTCCGGACGAGGGGTGGATTATGGGCGGCTCACCCTGTCGGGTACCGTCACGATCGGTTCACCCTCTTCGGGCCTGGTCTTTGCGGGTTTCGGCGGCCTCGGCAGTGCCGGTCTGCCGGCTCACCGAAGCTTTTCCCTGGGCGGTCGGGGTACCCTTCCCGGTACCCCGTTTCGGCGCTGGGGCGGGCGTTCGATGGTGGCGGTGCGGGCCGAAGGGCGAGTTCCGATCCCGGCGCCTCGGCTGGGATCCGGACTGGTCGATTCGGGATCGCGGGTGGTGCTGGCGCCGTTTGTGGCGGCGGGTTGGGCCGGGAGGTCGGGGGGACTGCCCTGGAAAGAGACCGGGGGAGGGCAGGGTGGGGTGGGAGTAGGTCTGGAATGGTTTCACCGGTTGCTCAGGTTTGAGCTGGGCCGGGGTGTCCGGGAGGGAGGGTGGCGCTTCGGGGTTTCCCTGAGGAGCGAGTTTCGGGACATCCTGTGATCCGGACGAGCGCGGGATTTGGAACCGTCCGGCGTCTGATCCGGTAGCTCTGCTTCCCCCGGACGTTTACCTTATCTGGCCCGTAAGAGGGTTGAATGGGAACAAGAGGGCCCGTGGCAGAATTCACCGATGAATGGTTGTCGATTACCCTCGAAGGGTTGATCGGCGCCGAGCAACTTGCAGCACTCCGTGCGAATGACCCGCGTCCGACCTTGTGGGAAACGGTGGTGGCGTCGGAGGTGGCCACGGACGAGCAGATCATCGAGGCCCTCGCGGCCCGTTTCCGTTTCAAAACCGCCGATTTCTCGGTTGCCGACCGCCAGGCACGCGAACTGGTCCCCGAATCGGTTGCTCGGCGGTATCAGATTATTCCGTTGCGAGTGACGGATTCCTTCCTCGAGGTCGCCACGGCCAACCCGTTCGATCTCGATTGTGAGAAGACGCTGGCGTTTGCGACCGGGCGGGAGGTGCGGACCCAGGTGGCAAGCCCCTCGGCCATCGCCGCCCGCCTCGACGAGCTGTACCGCCCGGAAAACGTCATCGATCAGTTGCTGGAGGGCATGAGCGAGACGGAGGTCACCCAGCTCGACGAAGAGATGGTGGCCGATGATCTCGATGTGTCGGCGGAAGAAGCGTCCCAGCGGCCCGTCGTCCGCCTGGTTGATGTGATCATTTCCGAGGGGATCATGTCCCGGGCGAGTGACATCCACATCGAGCCGGAGGAAGGGGGGGTCGCCGTCCGGTACCGGATCGACGGGGTGCTTCGGGAGGTCATGAAGATTCCGCGCGGGGCCGGCCTGCCCCTGATCTCCCGTTTCAAGATCATCGCGTCGCTGGATATTGCCGACCGCCTGCGTCCCCAGGATGGACGGGCGCGGGTTGCGGTCAACGGCCAGCCGGTGGATCTCCGGATCTCCACGCTCCCCGCATCCCTCGGGGAGAAGGTGGTGGTGCGGATCCTCGATTCTCAGGGGAATGTCCTGTCGCTTGACTCCCTGGGTCTCGTGGACAACGAGGCCGACCTGATCCGCAATCTGCTTGAGAATCGCGACGGCATCATTCTGGTCACCGGTCCGACCGGGTCGGGCAAGACGACGACTCTCTATTCCGCGCTCAACTATGTCCAGAGCGAAGGCGTCAATATCGTGACGGTCGAGGATCCGGTGGAGTACCGGGTCCCCGGCATCGTCCAGGTCCAGGTCCATGAAAAGGCCGGGCTCACCTTTGCCTCCGCCCTGCGTTCGATCCTCCGTCAGGATCCGGATGTCGTGCTGGTTGGTGAGATCCGGGACAAGGAGACAGCCCAGATTGCCGTTCAGGCCTCGCTGACCGGCCACCTGGTGCTTTCGACGCTCCACACCAACGATGCGCCGAACGCCATCACCCGGCTGATGGATATCGGGGTCGAGGGGTTCAAGATCGGGTCGGCCCTGCGCGGCGTGGTGGCGCAGCGCCTGATGCGACGGTTGTGTGGAACCTGTACTGAGCCGATGACCGAGGCTCCCGCCGAGAAGCTGCGGCGCTGGTTGCCGGAGGGAACGGTTCTCAACCGGGCCGTGGGATGTCCCGAGTGTGCCATGACCGGGTTCCGCGGTCGGTTTTCGATCATGGAAGTCATGCGGGTCACGCCAGCCATCGAGGCCGCTATTGCCGTCGGAGAGACGGCGGACAAACTGGCTCGGACGGCGCAGGGGGAGGGAATGCGTACCCTGTGGGATTCAGGGCTCTCGCATGTGATTGCGGGAGAGTCGACCATCGATGAACTGCTCCGGGTCGTGGACATGCCGCCCGACGAAGAAGCGATCAAGCGGCGGATCTCGTCCGGGTCCCATCGGCGGATGGAGGGGGGCGGGAGCGCACCGACCGCCGTCCCGGACTCCGGGCCGGCCGTCACCGGGGTGGTCACGCCGGTCTCGGCACCGGCGGTGCCGGCGATTCAGGTCGTTGTTCCGACGAGCGGCATGACTCCGGCGCCGGCTCAACCGGCGCCGACCCTCGACGTCACGTTTGACCTGGTGGAACAGGAGGACGAAGGTGGGGTGAGTACGGCCGCGCCGCTGGCGGGTGCCTCACGGGGACGGGTGCTGCTGGTCGATGACGAGCACCAGCTGCGGCGGGTCATGGCCGATCTGTTGGGGCGGGACGGGTTCGAGATTATCGAGGCCGGTGACGGGTCCGAGGCCCTGGCTCAGATCGATCGTTACGCCCCCGACATCATCGTACTGGACCTCAACCTGCCCGGCCTCGACGGCTACGCTATCCTGTCTCAGCTGCGGTCCAGGCCAGCCACCCGGGACATCCCGATCATCGTGCTCACTGCCAAGGGTGATGAAGACAACGAGGTCCGGGTGTTTGAGCTGGGGGCCGATGACTTCATGAGCAAGCCGTTTCGGGCCAAGGCCCTCTCGGCCCGGCTGACGTCACTGCTTCGCCGTCGCGGATAGCAAACTCTTACACGACAACAAGTTATAAGGTTTTCTGTTGGGAGCATCGTTGCGTGCTCCCATTGTGCTACGGACCATCCGGAGCACGGGCGTCGTCTGGTTGAGAGGCCAGGATCGATTCCGCCGCGTCCAGCAGACGCCGGAGTTGGAAGGGTTTCTGGAGAACGAGGCACCCGAACCGGTCGAGCCAGGCGCTGGTCTCGGATCGGACATCGGCGGTGAGGAGAATGGTCCTGACCCGATGCTCCGGCCAGGATTGCAGCAGAACCTCCGGGAAGCTCAGCCCATCCCGGGTCGTGGCCCGGGCGTCCGCGACGATCAAGTCGAATCGGGGGTCGGTCTCCAGGAGCCGGACTGCCTGAGAGGCGCTCTCGGCCATATCGAGGGACACGGTGCCGGTGGAGAAGACCACTTGGAGCATGCGCCGAACCGCGGGGTCTCGCTCGACGAGCAGCACCCGCCCGGAGAGGCGTCTGGTGGAGGGGGAAGGGGTCGGGGCGGAAGGTGTCGATGTGATGCCGGGCCGGCCGGGCTCACGCGCCGGCAGGGAGAGGCGGAGACAGGTTCCCTCCGGGCCGGTCGACTCGACTCGCAGCGACCCTCCGTGTCCCTGGGCGATGCCGAAGGAGATGGAAAGACCGAGGCCCGTTCCCTGTCCGGGGTCCTTGGTCGTGAAGAACGGCGTGAAAATCCGGCCGAGGGCGTCGGGGGGGATCCCGCCGCCGGAGTCGGTGACCCGAACGAAGACGAAGTCGTCATCACAGCCGGTCTCGACCCTCACCACCGCTTCCCGGTGGTCCCGTTCGGCCTGTTCCGACGCGGCGTGGACGGCATTGGTCACGAGGTTGACCAGGACCTGTTGCAACTGGTGGCGGTCTCCGTGAATCGGTGGGAGGTCTTCGGCCAGGGCCGTCTCGATCATGATGTTATGGAGGGTGAGTTCGTAGGTCATGAGGCGGGTCACTCGGCGCGCAATATCGCTGAGGTTCTGCTCCGTCACCTCGGCCGGTCCCGGCCGGGCGAATTCGAGGAGGTTCATTACGATCTGCTGGGCCCGGACAGCCTGATCGCGGATGATGCGAAGATGCTGGGTGTTGCGGGCACCCCGACGACTCTTGGACACGAGGAACTCGGCGAGACCCGCAATGGAGGTGAGCGGGTTGTTGAGTTCGTGGGCGACCCCGGAAACGAGCTGGCCCACCGCGATCATCTGCTCGTTGTGAATGAGTCGGGCTTCCAGGGCCTGCCATTCGGTAACATCCTCGATCAGGGTGGCCGTCCAGCCTTCTCCGGCAAACCGTCCGGTCATTGGGGCTACCGTAATGCGGAGGATGCGATCGAGCAGGGTCGAGCGACAGGTCATCGTCTGTCGCTCCTCGCGTTGCTGGGCCTGGTGGATGAGGGTGTGGACGGGATCCGGGGGTGAGGAGATCTCCGGGCAGAGGTGTCGCCCGAGGCCCCCGCTGCTGGAGCGGGGGAGGAGGGCGCGCAGGGCGGCGTTGCTGCGCTCGATGCGATGTTCCGGATCGAGGACCGCGATCCCGTCCCGAATCGCGTCGAACACCGATTCCCACTGCTCCTTGCCTTCGCGGAACAGATCGAACAGGCGGGCATTGGCGAGGATAAGGGCTGCTTCGCCGGATGCCAGCTCCAGGAGATGGCGCTCCTCGCCCGTGGCCCGGTGCCCGGCGGGAGCGAGCCACACCACCGCTCCCGCCGTCTCTCCATGCGCATGCAGGGGGGCTATGGCGCCGGGCACGTTCGGCAGGTCCGGAAGCAGGGGTGCGTCAGGGTCCCCGGCGCTGCCGAGGGGAACCAGGGTCTCTCGTCCGATGGCTTCAGCCAGGGCAGGGCAGTCCTGTTCGGTCAGTTGATGGGCCCGAATGGGTGCCAGCACCCCGGTGGCGGCCCGGACGTCGAGGGTCCGGCCCTCCGGGGAGGTGACGACGACTGCCACCCCCAGCGTCGGGAGGAACCGCTCGACCAGCGCGCACATCCGGGCGGCCAGGTCGTCCGGGGAGGCCGCGGCGGACAGGGAGAGGGCTGCCTCGACCATCTGCAGGCTCGCCGGGGTTTTTCGGGGACCGGCGTGACGACCCAGCACGACCCCGATCGCGACCAGGACCACGCCGGCGCCGACGGCCAACAGGACCTGGGTGAGCATCTAAGGGTCTGCGACCCGCCGCGATGCGGTATCGAGGGTATCGTTGACGCCGGGCGGGGCATTGGGCTTGACGCGGACGGACTTGGCCGGGATTCCGAGGTTGACGTGATACGGCCGCACGTCCCGGGTGGCCACTGCGCCGGCCCCGATCATGGCGTCCCGTCCCACGTGGACGCCGGCCAGCACGGTGGCGTGGTAGGTGATACGCACGCCATCATCCAGACGCGTCACGGCGTCGGTCACGTCGGCCTGATCCACGATGCTGTGGGTGTGGCTGTAGATATTGGCGTAATCGGCGATGGACACGCGATTCCCGAGTACGATCCCGCCCCGGTCGTCGAGCAGCACGTGACGGTGGACGACCACGTCATCGCCGACGTCCATGTTGTAACCGAACGAGAACTCGGTGAACTGAAAGCACTTGAAGTTCCGGCCGCACCGGCGGAAAATGTGTTGCGCCAGGATCCGCCGCAGCCGGATGCCGACGCTCACGTTCCCTCCGCCCAGCGGTGATCGGTCGAAGCTCTGCCAGAGCCAGAGCAGCGGTTTCACTTGGGCATAGCGTTCGGCGTCGATCTCGTCGTAGTACTCGGGCTCAAGGGTGATGTTGTGCGGGTCCATGGCCAGCAGTGCCGCGCGGCTGCCGGCTGTGAGGTTCGGGTCGGCGAGCATGTCGGCGTATGACGCATGGCCGGGGTAGTACAGCTCAAAGAGCACCGCTCGACACAACGCGTACCGGTCGCACGCCCGATCCTCCAACTGCTCGGCGATGTTGCCGAGCCACGTCTGACATGCCTGCTCGGCGGGCTCCGGGAGATCAACCCGGCGTAGGGGTCGGTGCACCATGATGTGTCACTGCGTGATGGTGAACTCGGAGTCGGCCGGCCGGTGTCCCCGGCGGCCAGCGGTGCGAGCGGGTGGTCCCGGTCGCGACCGTTCCAAGATACGTGGACCGACCGTCCGGGGTCAGACGGGTCCGGACGGGCCCGCGAGCGCGAGGACCGCCTCGCGGAGGTCATCGACACCGGCGCCGGAACGGGCGCTGGTCACGATGACCTGGTCGGCGGGGAGCCCCAGGTGGT
>Ga0114931_10001830_pt1 | contig 27025 bp, 22 predicted proteins | sample 2SBtaG_FD_89579 | JGI IMG/M metagenome (GOLD analysis project Ga0114931, IMG submission 89579) | Deep subsurface microbial communities from Kolumbo volcano to uncover new lineages of life (NeLLi) - 2SBTROV14_V59a metaG | ecosystem: Environmental > Aquatic > Marine > Volcanic | place: Kolumbo... | reverse complement strand
GTCAACTGGGGGAGCCCTACACCCGTAACCACCCGCGTGGTGCAGATGCTGCCCGGCCCGACCCCGACCTTGACCGCGTCGACGCCGCGTTCCATGAGCGCACGCGCACCATCCGCGGTCCCCACGTTGCCCCCCATGATCTGGACGTCCGGGAAGGCCTCGCGGGTCCGGGCGACCGCTTCCAGGACTCCCTCCGAGTGGCCGTGCGCGGTGTCGACCACCAGGAGGTCCACCCCGGCCTCGACCAGGAGCCGTGCCCGGTGGAGCTCCGCCCGCGACGCGCCGATCGCCGCCCCGACGCGGAGCCGCCCGTGTTCGTCCTTGCAGGCGTTGGGGTACTGGCGTCGCTTGAAGATGTCCTTGACGGTGATGAGACCGCGGAGCACCCCCTTCTCGTCGACGACCGGCAGCTTCTCGATCCGGTGGCGATGCAGGATCCGCTCCGCTTCGTCCAGCGTGGTGCCCACGTCGGCGGTGACCAGGTCGTCGGAAGTCATGACCGCGCGAATCGTCTGATCGAGGTCCGCCTCGAACTGCAGGTCGCGGTTCGTGATGATTCCCACGAGCCTTCCCCCGTCCTCCACGATCGGCACGCCGCTGATCGAGAAGCGAGCCATGAGACGGCGGGCATCGCGCAGCGTCGCGTCGGGATCGAGCGTAATCGGGTCGAGGATCATCCCGCTCTCGGACCGCTTGACCCGATCGACCTCCTCCGCCTGACGCTCCGGAGCAAGGTTCTTGTGGATGATCCCCATTCCCCCCTCGCGGGCCATCTGGATGGCCATCCGAGACTCCGTCACCGTGTCCATCGCGGCGGACAGGAGCGGAATGTTGAGGACGATGCTGCGGGTAACGCGCGACCGCACGTCGGTGTCCTTGGGATGGATGATCGAGTGCCCCGGCACGAGGAGGACGTCGTCGAAGGTCAGCGCTTCCTTGAGAATCGTGCCGCGGCGCGGCAAGCCGTCGTTCATCGGGGCAACGTACCTTTCCTGTCAGCGGGGTGAACGCTTCCGGAATGAGAACGCCCACCTCGCGGCGCGCCCGGACGGCGGCGCGGCGGAGGCGGGCAAGGGCCCGTATCGACCAGCGGCTTCGGTACCCATGGGAGAGTGTATCCGGACGGCGGCGACCGTGTCAACGGCCCGAGCCGGCCCGACCCCTCCACGAAGTCGCCGGGTACGCTCAGCGAGCCCCGGTATCCTCCTCTCCGCCCGTTCCCGGTGGCTCTCCTTCCTGGCCGCCCGCCATCTCGGCGTCCACTTCGTTTCCGGTGATGTTGAGGTCGGCCAGAAGCTGCTTGCCGGCGGAGGACACGTTCGAGAGTACCCGGTCCGCCGCCGAGATGAGCTGGAAGGCTTCCCGGATCGTGGTCGGGCTCACCGCCTTGCGGCGGAGCTTGTCTTCCAGGTTCTCCGCGAACTTCTGCAGGCCGCTGGCTTCGACTGCCGCCTCGCGGGCGTACTTGGACTCGAGGAACTCGATGTAGTCGAGTACCTGATAGATCTGTTCTTCGGGAAGGCTCTCGATCCTCCGAAGGAGGCGCTGGCGCAGGACGTCGTGCATGGTCGCATCCACCGTGGAATCGATATCGCTGCGGACCCCGTCGGGGCCCATGTCACACGCCCCTCAAGTCTAACAGGTCGCTCGTAGCGGGGGGTATTCCCCTTCTCCGGGAACCGGCGGCGAGCCGCACGCGCCGTCGTGGGCTCTCGGCGCCCCGCGCGACGGGGCGCCACGGACCGGCATTCCGGTCTCCTCCCGCGCACCCCCTTGCCCGTGAACGGAAACATCGTATCGTCCAACGGGACTGGGTTGCGGACCCACGACCACGGCATGACCTCCAGAGAGTCGACGATGGCCTTCCTGCCCCTGCGAAGTGTAGCCATCCACGAAGGTGCGCGCACCACCTACGCGGCGTGGCTCACATGGCTCGACGAGCAGCTCTCCGATGCCTCCTGCGACCGGAATGAGCTGTGCCGGCGGATCCTCACCGACCTCTATTTTCCCGAGCTGGCCGGCCGCGAGCCCGCGGACCTCTCGCCGTCCGCCCGGGTCGCGCTGGCGCAGATGGACCCGCGCAACGTCACGCTGGAGCCTGAGTATTACCAGGAGATCGACCTCGAGCGATACGCGCCGGTCAAGCCGCTGCTCTGGCTCTGGGAGATGTTCGACCGCAGCGCACTCGGTGAGAACGTCGATCTGGGGGTGCGCTTCCGCAGGCTGCTGGCTCGCCGCGTGTTCAGGAAGTGCGGGCGCAACTTCAAGGCGTTCCCGCACGTACGCATCTCGTTCGGATACAACCTCGACGTGGGCGACAACGTGGTCGTGCACCGGCACGTCCTGCTCGACGACCGAGGTGGCATCCGGATCGGCCACGGCGTATCGATCTCCGATTTCGCCAACGTGTACAGCCACTCCCACGACATCGTCGACGGCCGCCTGGTGGACACTCCGGAAACCGTCATCGAGGACGGGGTCCGGATCACCTACCACGCCACGATCCTGGCCGGCGTGCGGGTCGCGGAAGACTCGATGGTCGGAGCCGGATCCATCCTGACCAAGAACACCCGGCCGCACACCGTCTTCGTCGGCGTCCCGGCCCGGCCCGTGAAGGAGAAACCGGCCGGTGAGCGCGACCGCAGGCATCCCCCCACGCCCGACCCTCTCGCCGACCATCACTAAGCCTCCCTCTCCTCGGACCCCCGCCTTCGGCGGCGGTGCCCGAACCACCACGACTCGTCGTCGTTCCTACTCTGAGTCTCGCGAGACCCCTGCGTGAGGCCCACCGTACTTCTTCAACAGCCTTCTAAGCCTCCTCCTCCTCGTACTGGTCCTTGAGACGCTGCACGACCGCGGCGTCGGCCAGAGTGGTCGTATCGCCGACCGCACGCCCGTCGGCGATGTCTCTGAGCAACCGGCGCATGATCTTGCCCGAGCGCGTCTTGGGAAGATCCGCGGTAAAGATGATCACCTCGGGCTTGGCGATCGCTCCGATCTTGTGGGCTACATGATTCCGGAGCTCGGCCTCGAGCGCCAGCGTCGGCTCGATCCCATCCCTGAGCGTGACGAACGCGGCGATGGACTGGCCCTTGATGTCGTGGACCTTGCCGACCACGGCCGACTCCGCCACCGCGTCATGGTCAACGAGCGCGCTCTCGACCTCCATGGTACCGATGCGGTGCCCCGCCACGTTCAGCACGTCGTCGACCCGGCCCAGGATCCAGAAGTAACCGTCCCCGTCCCGCTTGGCGCCGTCGCCCGGAAAATACACGCCGTCCCAGCGAGACCAGTACGTCGACACATACCGCTCGTCGTCACCGTAGATCGTGCGCAGCATCGCGGGCCACGGCTTCGTGATCGCCAGGTACCCCGCGCTCGTCTCGTGGCCTTCGTCGTCGAGGACGGTGGCCGATACGCCCGGGAAGGGGTGCGTGGCGGTCCCCGGCTTGGTCACGGTAATGCCGGGTAGCGGCGTGATCATGATCGAGCCCGTCTCGGTCTGCCACCACGTGTCCACGATCGGACAGCGCTCGCCCCCGATCACCTCGTGGTACCACATCCACGCCTCGGGGTTGATCGGCTCACCCACCGTCCCGAGAAGTCGCAGCTTCGACAGGTCGAACTTGCGCGGCCACGCGTCACCCCACCGCATGAACGCCCGGATCGCGGTCGGAGCCGTGTAGAAGACGCTCACGCCGTACTTCTCACAGAGCGCCCAGAACCGGCCCCGGTCGGGCCAGTCGGGCGCACCTTCGTACATGAGCACCGTGGCCCCGTTGGCCAGCGGTCCGTAGACGATGTAGCTGTGCCCGGTGACCCATCCGACATCGGCGGTGCACCAGTAGACGTCGTCGTCCTTCAGATCGAAGACGGCCTTCGTGGTGGCGTAGACCTGGGTGAGGTATCCCCCGGTCGTGTGCACTACGCCCTTCGGCTTTCCCGTGGTTCCGGAGGTGTACAGGATGTACAGGATGTCCTCCGCGTCCATCGCCTCCGCCGCGCACACCGCGCTCGCATCGTCCATGATGTCGTGGTACCAGACGTCGCGCCCCTCTTGCATGTGCGCATCCACCTGCTCGGTGAGGGCCCCACCCCGGGCCACCACCACCACGTGCTCGATGCTGGGGCAGCTCTCGACCGCCTCATCGGCGTGGGCCTTGAGCTCGACGATGCCTCCGCGCCGGTAGCCGCCGTCGGCGGTGATGAGCACCTTGGCCTGCGCGTCGTGGATGCGGTCGGAGAGCGACGCGGGGCTGAACCCCCCGAACACCACGGAGTGGGGCGCGCCGATGCGCGTGCACGCCAGCATGGCGATCGCCGCCTCGGGAATCATCGGCAGGTAGATCGCGACGCGGTCGCCACGCTGCACGCCGAGCGTCCTCAGCGCGTTGGCGAATTTCGAGACCTCCCGGTAGAGGTCCCAGTACGTGTAGGTGCGCGTATCTCCGGGCTCACCCTCCCAGATGAGGGCGGCCTTGTTGCGGCGGGCCGAAGACACGTGCCGGTCCAGACAGTTGTACGACACGTTGATCTGGCCGCCGTCGAACCAGCGGGCGTACGGCGGGTTCCATTCCAGGACCGTGTCCCAGCGCCGGAACCAGTCGAGCTCCTCAGCCCACCGGGCCCAGTAGCCCTCCAGATCGTCCTCGGCCTCGTCGTAGATTCGCGGATCGCGGATGACCGCGTGCTCGCGGAATTCCTCCGGGGGCGGGAACCTGCGTTCCTCGGTCAGCAGGGCGTCGAGCGCTCCACCTTTGCCACTCATGGCAGCGTCCTTTCGTTGCGGGGTCGTGACTCATCATCCGGCCGGCAAGGCCGCCGTCCGAGCGAGTGCAGGTGACGCGTGCACCGCCGCGGCACCCGAACGTCGAGTGCATTAAGCACCCGAGAAGGCCGTTGCGTACCGAGGGAGGCGCGGCGCCGCATCCGAGATGGCGCGAGCACGAGGAACAGCGGAGCGGACACCGCCGCCGGAGGCGGGGGTCCGAGGAGAAGCAACGCCGTCGGGGTAGATGCCCCGCCTCCCGAATGCCAACGGTTCATCCGTTAGTGTAGTGTCTCAGAAATCCGCGAGCCACCGAGAGCGCCGAGGCGCCGGATCCCGCAAGGCGTGACGACGAGGAATGGCAGGGCGGCCACCGCCGCCGAAGGCGGGGGTCCGAGGAGGAGCAACGAAGCAGGTCCGGACGCATCGGTGCTCGAATGGCCGAGGTATTTCTGCGACACCACACAAGTACGCAATCCGGGGTGGCGCTCGCAAGATCCATCGTGCGGCGTGGGGCGCACCACGGCTCCCGCCACCTTGAAGAGCGACGGCGCCGTATGTCGCCGCGGCACCGTCAATCATCGGTGAAGAAGCCCTGCAGCCCCGGATCGGCAAGCATCGAATCGAACGCCCGCACCGCCCGGCGGACCACCGCCACGACCTCTGCGTGGCCGTTGCCCAGCGCGGCGCGTGGCAGGCGGAGCTTGAAGCGCGCCTCGCTCTCCGCGGCGCCGGGCGGTCCGGCGGGATTGCCGAGGCGGAGGCGAAGCGTCAGCGGTGCCGGATAGCGCGCCGGCAGATGGGCGCTCGCGATCCCGCCCAGACGCTCCAGAACCGGGTCGACGGCCCCCAGCTCTTCCAGCGTCCGGCCGTCCACCACGAGCGAGAGGCTCGCGAACAGACCCCGATTCGTTTCGTCCAGGAAGGCTTCCACGCTCGCGGGCTCCGGCGCCAGGTCGCTATGGAAGAAGAGGTACGCGCTGCGCGACGATTCGCCCTCCCAGAGACCCTCGAATTGATGACTGGTCGTCTTCTGCAGGCCGGAGAGCGACCAGGCGCCGCCCTCCACACCCTCGCGAATCGCGTCGATGAGGGGCTCGAGCGTCAGGATCGGGGCGGGTCGGGTTGACACGTCTTCGCGCGCTCCTTTAACGTTTCGGGTCGGGAGCCCGCCGGGCTCCGAGCGGGCAGGAGGAATACACAACATGGCCACGGAAGCTTCGCCCAGCGATCTGGTGCTGCGTCATGCGCTCGAGGACGCCGGACAGCGCTTCACCGAGCAGCGCGCGGCGGTGTACCGATTCCTGTCGGCGACCGACGCGCACCCCACTGCCGACGAAGTCTTCCTGGGCGTCCGCAGGGACCTCCCGGGCATTTCCCTGGCGACGGTCTACAAGAGCCTGGAAACGCTGGTGGGATGCGGGCTCGCCGTCAAGCTGACGTACGGCGATGCTTCGGCCCGATACGACGCGCGAACCGACCCCCACCACCACACGCGCTGCGTGGCGTGCGGTAAGGTCGTCGACATCCCCGGAGACGTCCCCGCGCAGGAGATCTCCACGCTGCGGGCCCACGCCGGTGGCTTTACCATCACCGGATACCGGCTCGAGCTCACGGGATACTGCCCTTCCTGCGCGAGTAAGCGCGGCGTTACGGCGATCTCCGCGTAACCGCACCCGGACCGCCCCAACGGGATGCGCCGAGCCCCGGATCCCCCGCCGCACTTCCGGGGCCGCTTCCTCTCGGAACCCGACCGGACCGCCCCCTATGCGGAGGCCTCCGGCCCGATTCGCATCCGACCCGCCGCCGTCGCGCAGCCGTCCGGCATCGACGACATCGTCGCCCTCGTCGCGTGGGCGCACCGTGAGGGTGTGCCTCTCGTTCCCCGCGGCGGCGCGACCGGGATGCCCGGAGGCAACGTCGGACCGGGTGTGATCGTGGACATGACCGGGTGGCGCCAGATCGGTCCCGTAGACCGGGACGCCGGCACCGTGCGGGTGGGGCCCGGAGCCGTGGCCGCCACCGTGGCCGAACACGCGCACGGCGCCGGGTGGTGGCTCCCGGCGCTGCCGTCCAGCGCCGAGCGGTGCACGGCGGGCGGAATGCTGGCCAACAACGCCGCCGGAGCACGCTCATTCCGGCACGGCACGATGCGCGATCGCGTCGTGGAGGCCGGCGTGGTCATGGCCGACGGCTCGTGCGCGACGCTGCGACGAGGATACGCCGGACATCCCTCCTTCTCCCGGCTGGCCGAACGCCTCCGCCGTACCATCGGATCCAGCATGTCGGCATGGCCGCGCGTACGCAAGAACTCCAGCGGGTACGCGCTCGACCGCTTCCTGGCCGAGGGCCACGGACTCGATCTGCTTCCCGCGAGCGAGGGTACGCTCGCCATCGTTACCCACATGGTCCTGCAGCTCGAGGCGCCTCCGCACGAGCGGGCCCTCGCGCTCGTCGGTGTTCCGGAACCGGCGGCGGTCGACGAGGTCGTCCGGTCGGCCAAAGACGCCGGCGCCTCGGCGTGCGAGTTCTTCGCGCCGAGCTTCGTGAAGATCGCGGGATTGCGGAACCGGCCGGAGTTGGCGCCGCTTCTCCCCGAAGGGGGTGGGCTCATGCTGATCGAGGTCGATGGAAATCGGGACTCCGTCGAGAGCGCGCTGCGGAATCTCGAGACGGGGGCCCGGCGGAGCGGCTGGCTCTTCCGATCCACCAGCGACCCCCGGGATCAGGAAACGTGGTGGGCCATCAGGCATGCGGCGAGCCCGGTCATCGCGCGCGAGGCCGAACGCGGACGCGTGTCCATACAGTTCATCGAGGACTCCGTCGTACCTCCCGGCCGGCTGGGCGAGTACCTGACCCGGCTCGGGCTCATCCTTGCCGAAGAGAACACCGAAGCGGCCATCTTCGGTCACGCCGGCGACGGCAACCTCCACGTCAATCCCCTTCTCGACGTGCGCGACGAGGCATGGCCCGAGCGCGTCCGCCGGATCCTGCACGCCACAACCATGCTGGTGGCGGACCTTGGCGGCACGTTGTCCGGCGAGCACGGCGACGGCCGCGTGCGGGCGCCCCTCCTGTCGCTCGTATGGCCGGAACCCTTTCCGGCGGCGTTCGAGGAGGTCAAACGCTTCCTCGACCCCGCTACCATCCTGAACCCCGGCGTCGTGGTGCCGCTCGCGGGTCAGGATCCGCTCGAGGGTCTTCTTACCCCCGTCACGGAGATGCACAGATGAGGCGGCGGCGCGCGCTGCGCAGCCCGCTCATGACCGTCCTGGCGGGAGGTGTGGGTCTGACGCTCGCCGCGGCTGCGGCCGCGAACGCCGCGGCGCCTTCCGCACCGGACGGCCGGCGCACACCCACCGGACGGCCCTCCGCCCCGGTCACCGACCTGCGCGCGGATATTCGCGAGCTGATCGGACGGTACCACTGGAAGGACGTGCGCTGGGGCGTGCTGATCACGTCGCTCGACCGCGGTGACACGCTCTTCGCGCTGCACCCGGACTCGGCGCTCGCTCCCGCGTCGAACATGAAGCTGCTCACGTCCGCCGCCGCGCTCGCCCAGCTCGGCCCGGATTACCGGTTCCGCACGTACCTGCTGGGCACCGGCCCCGTGCGCGGTGGCGCGCTCCGGGGAGACCTCGTCCTCTACGGCACCGGCGACCCGGGAATCTCGGACCGGTTCTTCGAGAGCAGGACGGAGGTGTTCGAGCGGCTCGTCGATCAACTCGAGGGCGCGGGCGTGCGCCGCATCGACGGAAACCTGGTGGCGGACGCGAGCTACCTTGCCGGTCCTCTCCACCCCGAAGGATGGTCTCCGCAAGATCTCAACGACGCGTTCGCCGCTCCCGTGTCCGCGGTGAGCTTCAACGAGAACGTGGTGTCGTTCCGCGTGGAGGCCACTCGGCCGGGCCGGCCGCCGGCCGTACACACGATCCCCGACCATGCGGGGCTGCCGATCCGCAACGAGGCCCTGACCGTGGCCGGCCGGGCGCACCCACGCCTCGGGATCTCCCGGGCCACGCTCGCGGACCCGGTGCTGGTCGATGGACGTATCCGCGCCGGCGCCCGCGACGTGTGGCGTCAGATGACCGTGCCCGATCCCCCCCGTTTCGCGCTCAACGAGCTGCACGCGGTGCTCCTGCGGCGTGGGATCGCGGTCACGGGCAGCCATCGCGTGGTGCGCCGCGTGACCGGCTCGGCGCTGGGCGGCGGCAGGGTGTACGCGCCGGCTGTCGCGGGGAAGACGACGCCCACGGTCCTGGCCGCGCATACTTCCCCGCCGATGCAGACCTACCTGGAGGTGCTCAACAAGAAGAGCCACAACCTCTTCGCGGAGCTCATCTTCCGCACGCTGGGCCGGGTGCGCTCAGGGGTCGGATCGCCCCGCGAGGGAAGGGCAGCGGTGCTCTCCTTCCTGCGCGAGCACGACATCGACACGGCCGGCCTGCGGATCCTCGACGGCTCGGGTCTCTCGAAAGGCAACCGCGTGGCCCCGGCCACCTTCGTGCAACTCATCGCACGGATGGCGGCCTTACCCCTGTGGAACGACTTCTGGGCCACGCTCCCCGAGGCCGGAAACCGGCGAGAGCTCCGGCGCATGTACCGGACGGCGACCGCGCGGAACCTTCGCGCCAAGACAGGCACCATCGAAGACGTCTCCGCGCTCAGCGGCATGGTGCACTCGGTGGACGGCGAACGCCTGGCGTTCAGCGTCCTGGTCAACGGCACGCCCTCCACGCGCCGCGCCAAGCGCATCGAGAACCGGCTCGGCGCCCGGCTCGCCGAATTCACGCGTGAATCAGGCGACGGCGGGCGCACGGTGGGCGCGCATCCGCGTCCCGGATCCGCAGGGCACTGACGCCGCGCCCACGGCGGCGAGGAAGACGCCATCCGGGTCTCGGGGCGACACGCGCGCCCGTCCCTCGACGGGCTCCGGCAGGGTCTTCGCAGGCCGATCAGAACGCCGCCGGTGAAGCCACGCGTCCCAGCGCGGCGCGCAGACGCCTGCGGAGTTCCACCTCCGACATGGTCTCGACAGTGCGCCGGGCGTCGCGCTCGCTGTTCCAGCGTACGTCGTCGAGAGAGACCTCGTCCACCGCTCCGTCGGGCCCCCGAAAGACGAGCAAGAATCGGCCCTTGTAGTCCGGGCCCTCCGTCTCACGGGCGAGCGCCGTCCAGCCTCTCCCCTGCGGGTCCGTGAACGTTCTCATATCCTCTATTCCGTCGGGATGGCGGCGCCGTGCCCGTGCCCGCCTGGTTGTTGTGTCACGCGCCGCATGGGCGCTCTATCACGCCGCCGTCCGGTCGGCGGGCCGCAAGCCGCAGACGTCGAGAAACCGATCGAGCACCCACTTCCGGCCACCCCTCCGGATCAGCTCCGTGGGGGTCACGCCCACGTGGTTTCTCAGGAGACGCCGGAACGCGGCCCCGCTCGAGTACCCGAGCTGGCGCGATACACTCTCCGCGCTGCGGCCGGGATCGGGCAGCCACGCGCCGGCGTGGAGCAGCCGACCCCACAGCAGTAGATGGCCCAGCGGCGGCAGGCCGAACGACTTGAGCCGTTCGCTGAGGTAAGGGCGGCTCAGCCCCACCCGCGCGGCCACTTTCTCGGTTGTCCAGCCACGCTCGACAGCCTCCAGCGCATAACGCACCGCACAGGTCTCGGCGGCCGGAAGATAGGGACTCACCGCGCGCGTTACCAGGGCTCCGGTACCGTGCCGGAGGGCCCGCCCCACGGTCCGGTTGGCGTCGCGTACGAGATCGTCGATGGGCAGGAGCAGGAGGTCTCCCAGGCCGGCCCGGCCCATCCGGAAGAGGGCGAGGGGATCCGACCACGCCCGCGCCACGGCTACGACCGCAACGCTCGGAAAGGAGGTCCGGATATAGCGCAGCGATGCGGCGGAGCCATTCCCGGCACCCATGTCGTGGTGATCGAGGAGTACCCCCGTCAGCGGGCGCTCGAGGATCAGGCGCTCGAGGCGCTCCCAGGAGCGCGCCCCCACCAAAAGGTGGCGACCGCGCATCCCACGGCGCATGGACTCCAGAAGGGCCCCATCCCCGGTCAGAACCGCCAGTTGTGCCATAGACCGTCGAAAAAGGCATACCCCACGGGCGTGAAGATACGGAGACGACGCATCCGATACCCGATATTGACCACAGTGGGAGCGTGCTATGCCCGTTCCCTATCAGGAACCTCCACCGGAAAGGTGATCCCGATGAAGAAGGCCCGGCTCCTCCTCGCTGCTCTCGCTCTGACGCTCGCCGCCACGACCACGGCGTGCACCACATCCCTGACCGGCCCCGACTGCGGCGACGCTACCTGCCAGCATAACCCGGGCCCGAACGCACACAACCCCGGCCCCAACGCCTGATCCGGCACTCCCGGAACCGGAGCCGGCCAAGGGGGATTCCCGCCCGGTCACAGGGACGCCAGCGTCACCTCCGACCGCATCTCCCGAAGTCGGCTCCGGACCTCCGGAAGGCTGCCTGATTCCACGCCCTCCGGAGCAGTAGGAGCCGGGGCGGAGGACTTCACCCGCTCCAGCGCATCCGTCGCCTGGAAGATGATGCGGTGGAATTGGTGTGCCTCCGCGAATGTGACCGCGCGCCTCAGCCATTCCTCGGCCTTCTCGCGCTGCCCCAACGCCTCGTACGAGAGTCCTCGATAGTAGAGGATCTCGGACTTGGCACTCAGTGATCCTTGCTCCCACTCCATCGCATCGGCCTCCGCCGCCCAGGACGCGAAGCCCCGGGCATCGCCCTGGAGCGCGGCAACGTACGCCAAGGCGTCCAGCGCGTATACGCGATAAACGTCGTGCCTGTCGAGGCGTACCGCCACGAGGTATGCGTCTCTCGCCGCCTCGAATTCGCCGGAATCCCGCAGCACGGTAGCCAACTGGATCAGCGCGTGGAGTTGCTGCTGACGATCACCCGCAGCCAGGTTGAGCGCGCGCCAACCGTAGTCGATGGCAAGGCCCCTCCGACCGGCCAGCGCCTCCAGGGTCATGAGACCATGGAAGGCGAGCGCCTGTGACGCCGCAACCCCTGAGTAGCTTGCCACGGCGAGCGCCTCACCGAGAACCTCCCGAGCCGCGGGAAGATTCCCCCGCTCCGTGAGCACGCTTCCTCGCCCGACCAGCACCGCAGAACGCCGCCCCGCATCCTCCCACACCTCCGCGATATCTTCCGCCACCTGGTACCAACGCAGCGCCTCGTCCCACCGCGCCATGCGCCTCAGCACCCGGCCCGCGTAGCGCGCGGCGTCGATCGCCTGGGCCGCCGCGCCTGTGGCGGTCGCCACCAGGTAGCCGGTCTGGAAGATCTCACCGGCGCCGTTGAGATGAGCCTGTTCTTCCACGTGTTCGCCGAAGTCGAGCAGCGCGGACGCCAGCGCCTCCAGCCGATCGTCCTCGAGAGTGTGCAGCACGCGCTCCCAGAGGCCTGCCTCCACGGGATCTCCGCTCTTTTCCAGATTGTCGTCCTTGTGGATCTCCTCGCGCGCGTGGCGCACCTGGTCGACGATCCGGTCACGCGGCGTGCCGAGGTCGTCTTCCACCAGTTGCATGGCAATCCGCATGACGATGAAGCGAAGCGCGATCCGCTGGCTCTCGGCATCGGAATCCTCACGGCCGACGATGTCCTGGAGGATGGCCCAACCCGTGAACCGCCGCCGCTTGGCTCCAGGACGCGCGTCCCAGCCCTGGGCCTCGCCCGTCAACTCGTCCATGTCCGCGTGGAGGACGATGGCGGAACACTCTCCCGCCAGGAACATCAGGTGGGCACGCTGCTCGGCGGACAGCGGCGGCCGGGGCGCGACGGAATCGGCGACAAGGAACCAAGCCCGCGCGCCGTCGCTCCCGAGCGCTACCGCCAGTCCGCCCGCACCCGGAAACAAGCTGTCCGTCGAGGTCGCCCCGGAGCCGGCCGAGTCGTGCAGGCCGGGAACCCCGTGGTCCCACGCCTGGCGCAGGTCTTCCCGGGAGAAGGCACGACGCGGCCGATCGCTCAGAACGTCCAGCACGGCGTGGGGATGCACCACGCCGGGACCGTATTCGTCCACCCACACGGTGGCGGCGCGGTCGGCTCCTACGACGTAGAGTACCTGCTGGAGGTGGCGTAAAACCTTGGCGCGGGCCGGATCGGCCCGATACAGGGAGGCCGCGAGGCGGATGCGTTGCTCCCGCCGGTCACGGTAGTCATCGAGACGCAGCACGTGAGTCTGGGACATCGGGATGAGCGGGTACCTTTCCGGGGGGCGCGTTTCAATAGTAGCGTCATCCCCCCCTCCCGCACAATATTTCCGCCTCCGCACGGTCCGCGGCCCGAGCCTCCCGTCTCCACGGCCGGCCCGCGCTTCATGTGCTTCAGGCGCGGCCTTCAGACGCCCGGTTCCAACTCGTTACGGTGCAGCACCTCGGGAAACTCGTAGTACATCACGCCCTCGTTCGAGATCTCCGAACGGACCCTGAAACCGTCGTCCATCCTTGTCAGGACCTTCTCGGCCACGGGCAGCGAGAGGTTCAGGTCCGCGGCGACCTCGGTGACCGTCAGCTTTCCTCCCTTGGCGGTCGCCAGACGCAGGACCTTGCGTTGCAGTCCCTGCATGATCGCCCGGCGGCGTTCCTGCCGGCTCCGCCATCCCCAGTAGAAGAGGGTCGAGCCGCCCGCGCCGAACACCGCACCGACGGCTACGGCCGCCATCTCGGCCTCCGTCGCCCCCACGAGCATCATCATGCTCGCCAGCAACATCAGGAGAACCCCGGCGACGCGACGTTTCACGCCACCGCTCGGCAAGCGTTCATCGCTCTGCGCGCCCGGTGACCGAGGCACGTCCCGCGCGCTCTCCAGCACGAGGGAACGGGAAGCGTGCTCCCATCCCAGGCCGCAGGAAGGGCAGATGAGGTGCCGCCTCCTGGCCATCCAGTAGATGAGGCCTCCGACCCCGTAGGTGAAGAGAGACACACCGACGAGCAGGCCGATGTGGCCGGGGCGGCGGAAGTACCGGATCCCCTCGCCCTGGTAGTTGCATCGGGGACAGCGCTTCACGCCGAGCGAGGCGGGCACGGGCAAAGCGGCCTGCAGGGTGCCGCACGTGGGACACCGAAGCTGGCCGGATGGCAGGATCTCACCGCAGGTAGGACACCGCATGGAGCCGTCGAGGAACGGGTAGTGTCATGTCGCGCCACTCACCCTTACGACGCGACGGATCAGAAGATTCAACCGCGCGGGCGCTCCCCTCCGGGTCGGACCGGCGAGAGATCACACACGATACGCGGCAGCACATCGAGCACCTCGGGGCGCCCCCATGGAACGCATCACGCTCACCGGATCCGGACTACGTCCATCCGCAGCGCCGCCGTGGGCGAGCTGGCCGCACCCGATGAGCCTCCAAGGCGCAGCGCCACCGAGCCGCTGGCCGGCGGCACCACGATGAAGTGAGTCGCGGACGACGACCACAGCGCGCCCGTCCGGGTAAAGTCCGTCAATCCGACGGTCGGCGGAGCAAGAGGGTACGCGCCGTCGGAGCCGGTGAATGTCGCCCTCAAGTCGATGCCGCCGATGTCGAGCGCGTTCCTCGTGGGAATCCCGAGCCCGTCGAGGTACAACGCGGTGGCCCAGTCCGAGACCAGCGGTTCCCACGGCGTACCGATGACCGACACGACGTTGTCGACGCCGGTGCGCGTGGTGCGGGTCAGTCGCGTGAGCACGTCGTTGCCGCCGCCGAGCCCGCGCAGGTACATGAGGAACAGCCAACCGGCGCCGCGCTCCTCCAGCGTTCCCTTTCCGAACGTCACGATCAGGCTCACGGCCGACGGCGCTTTAAGGAACCGTCGGGCGCGCGTCCGGTTACCGGCGCGGAAGAGAGAGGCGCTCTGGGGCTTGCCACGGCGCTCGTACTCCTCGCCCACGAGTTCTTCGGCCATCTGCGCGAGCCCTTCCGACAGCCAGAGCGCCTCGGTACCCGCCGCGCCGAGCTTCAACACGCGCTGGTTGAAATGGATCATGTGCATGAATTCGTGCGCCAGGATCGCGGGCGTGACCGAGAGCAGCTGGCTCTTGACGCGGGCGTCGCCGAACCGTCCTTCGGGATCCGGCACAAGGGAGTAGAAGATCTCGCCCGCGTTGCTTCCCTCTCGGTCGGGAAGCAGGTCGAGACCGAAGAAGAACCCTCCCACGAAGCCCGCCGAGCCCCGCGGCGTGAGGCGGTTGACCGCCGGAGTAAAGAGGATAACGATCCGCTCGTTCCCATCCAGATCGGAAGGTTCTCCGAAGACCCCGGTGTCGACCGGATAGATGACGTCGTCGAAGCGCTCATCGAACGCGGCGAGGTCGCCGGTCGTGAAGCCCCCGGCCGGCGCGCTCTCGTCGATGAAGAGTGCCGCGTGCGAGCCGACGTACCGAGCGACGGCCGTCACGTCGTCGAATCCTCCCGAGGCGTTGAGCACCTTGAAGGTGCGACGATCGCCCACCGCCGGCACCTCCACGGGGGCCAGGCGAGGCGCCCGTGCCGCGCGTTCTGCCCGGCCTTCGCTCTCGAACGGGGCGAGCCGCTTCTCCCTCAGCCGGAGATCTCGCTCGAAGCGCTCACCGAAGTTCACCGATACCGTCACACCGCGGGGCGGGCCGCCGATCGGCGCACCCGGCGGGGCGCGGCGCATCCCGGGCGCGCCGCTCAGACCCGTGCTCACGAGCGCCGCCAGGGAGTAGTCGTGCCGGGCCGCCCCGATCGTGCTGGCGGACACGACCGTGACCAGGTACTGCGCACCGGGGCCTCCCGGCAGCCGCTCGCACCGCAGTCCGGCGGGGTCCGCCACGACTTCATCCTCCCCCAGGGGTCGCAGCTCCGGGGGAAGGCTACCCCGCACGTCGAGGCTCATCCCGCCCGTGCGGACCACCCCGAGCTGCACCGTCACGGTCACGGCCCGCGTCGGCAGGCATGACGGCACCTCGACGCGCAGCTCACTCGTCGACGCAGCCACCACCCGACCGCGTATCCCGCTGAAGAGGGCGACGTCCTGCTCCGCTACGGGGCTGAAGCCCGTTCCCTCGATCCGCAGCGTGTCGCCGACCGATACGGTGCTCGGAGAGAGTCCGAGGAGTCGCGGTGGCTGCACCGCGACGGCCTCGAATGAGGCGGAGGCGCGCTCCTGCTCGACCACCCGGGCGCGCACCCGGTACGTGCCCGCCGTCGGGCCGAGCCTGAGTCGGGCAAAGGCTGAGCCCGTCGAGTCCGTCGTCACGACGCTGGCCCCGACCCAGGTGGCGCCGCTGCCCTGCTCGATCGTCCACTCGACCGACATATCTTTGCGAGGCGCCCCCGTATCCACCCGCCGCACCACGGCATGAAACGGTTCGGCGAGCTCCTGCCCGACGACACCGAACTGGCCGCTGCCCGAAGCCGCGACCACTTCGAGCTCGGGGAGCTCGGGCGCTTCCGGGTTGTCGCCACATCCGGACATACCCACGGCGAACAGGGTCGTCGTGAGCCACCCCGCGCCCCTCACCACCCACCGCTTCATCCTGCGTCTCCGGAGCGCTCCAGCGAGATGAGATCCAGGATGGGCGTGCCGGTCAGCGCCGAGGCTCCGGTGCGTATCCGGCCGGTCACGACCACCCGTTCGAGCGGGACGAGCGCCCTTGCGGCGGCCAGCCAATCGGGAGGCACCGCCACGTAGACGAACGGCCCCCCCGCAGCCCCGTAGCGCGTGAGCAGGAACGGCTCACCCTCCAGAAAGTCCGTACGCACGCGCTCGGCATGCTCCAGCGAGATGAACTGCAGCGACCAGGTGACCACCCGCCCCAGCCATTCATCAGGCTCCTCCGCCAGCTTGGCGGGCGTCAGCTCGGCGGCGGCGCCGGCCTGATCGGGCGGAGGCGAGGGAAGCAGCCACGTCCACCCCTCGATACGCACGCGCGCCCAGTTGCCTCGTCTGGAGACGACCTCGAGGTCCACGCCCGGGGCCGTGCGCGCGAGGGTGTCACCGTCCGGCGCGGTCAGTACCACGCTGCCCCCGGCACTCGCCGCCACGATCTCCGGACGAGGCTTGGATGCGGCGCGCTCCCCGGCAGCCGCGCCGGCGTTCGCCGCGGACGCGCCGGCCGCCGCCTCCGTCGCCTCGACGGAAGGCCCCCAGAGCCAACCCCGCCGGCGGACGTGAACCCATCCGGGCACGCGCTCCACCTCTTCGAGGAGCGTACCGCGGACCAGGCGGGCCACGAGCGGCCCGGAAGGCCGAGCGCGCAGGTTCTCGCCCTCCGCCGCCGTCACCACGACGTCGAACCCCGGGCGGTCCGTAGCCTGGAGCGAGCGCATCCACATCCAACCGTCCAGGTCCACCTGCAGCCACCGATCCTTGCGGCTCACGACGGCCACCGTCGCACCCGCAGTCACGCGCCCCAGCACCAGACCGTTGGGCCGCCTCCGAAAGTTCTCCTCGACCCGCGTCCGGCCGACATCCTGTGCTCCGGCGGGAAGCGGCGGCGCCAGCGCCTGCAGAGCGCCGGCGAGGAGCACCGGCGCCAGAAGCCTGCGAAGTGGAGTCATCGGCTGAAACGAACCGGGCCGGAGGGTGTTAGTATGTCGTTCGAGCCTGCACGCGCTGGAACGCCGCATCAATCTGTCCGGGGCGTTCGAGGGCGTCAATTCTCAGACCCGCTCCTGAACCCGCGGGAACCCCCACACGCGCCTCCATGACTCCGACCCTGCAACGCAGTTCTCTCATCGCCGTCCTCCTGATGGCCTGGAGCGGCGCCGCCGTCGCGGCCCAGGAGATCGAGTCGCCGTACCGCTTCGTGGAATCCACGCAGGAGGCCGGGCTCTTCACGGGCATCGCCTCGATGGGCACGGGGCGATTCGGATACGCTCCGGGCAGCGGCATCGTCCTCGGCGCAAGGTACGGCATCGACTTCTCGGGTCCCCTGACGTTCGAGGTCGTGGCCTCCGCGGTGAGCGGCACGCGCGACGTCATCGATCCGGGACGGGTCGAAGGTGACCGCAAGGTCGGTGAGGCGAACTTCCTCGTCGGCGCCGTCGACGGCCGCGTCAAGTTGACGTTGACCGGGCGTAGCACATGGCACGGCATCAGCCCGTTCGTGCTCTTCGGGGGAGGAATGGCGTTCGATCTTGCCGGCGCCCAGGCCGCCGACAAGGCACTCCCTCCCGAGGACCGCTTCGACTTCGGCAAGAGCTTTTTCGGCACGCTCGGCAGTGGCGTCCGTTGGTTGCCGGTGCCCTCATTCACCGTCCGCCTCGACGGCATCTTCTCACTCTGGAAGGTCAAGACCCCCATCGGGTTTGCGCAGTCCGAGCGAGGCTTCGAGAATGTGGCGCGCTCCGAGTGGCTTCAGGGAGTCCGGCTGACGCTGGGTGCGGCTCTCCGTTTCTGACGGAGCGATCGACGAGGAGTGGCCGATGACCGAACCCGTGGAAACCCGATTCGAGATCCGCACCGCCGACTGGTTGGGTGTCGGCGAGGCTCAGGCCCGGATCCTCGGGCACGCCACACCGCTGCCCACCGAAAGGGTGGCGCTGCTCGACGCGCTCGGCCGGGCGCTCGCGGAAGGCGAGGTGGCGCGCGCTACGCTCCCACCCTGGGACAACAGCGCCATGGACGGCTACGCGGTCTACGGCGATGACGTCGCCGGCGCGTCGCCCGGCCGGCCCATCCGGCTCACGGTCGCCGGGCGCGTGCATGCGGGAGACCCACCACCACCTCCGCCGGAGCGGGGTCAGGCCGTCCGCATCATGACGGGCGCGCCCGTGCCCCCCGGCCTGGACACGGTGGTGCGTGTCGAAGACACCGATGCCGAGGCCGAGCCGGGCATCGTGCATGTGCTGAAGGACCGCGACCGGGGACGCCACGTCCGCCCGTCGGGCCAGGACGTCGAGGCCGGAGCGGCGGCGCTACCGGCGGGCTGGCCCGTGCATGCGGGCACGATCGCCATGCTCGCGGCGCTCGGCACATCGGAGGTCATGGTCCACGCGCGCCCCAGGGTCGCCATCCTCGGCACCGGCAACGAGCTCCGCGAGCCCGAGCGTTACGACGAGGTCATCGCGGGCGCCGGGATCCCGGAATCCAACGGTCCGACGCTGTGCGCGGCCGTGCTGGAGGCCGGCGCCGTACCCCATCTTCTGGGGGTGGCGCCCGACCGCGAGGACGCGATCCTGGCGGGCCTCGAACGAGGGCGCGGCGCGGATGCGCTCGTCACCGTGGGAGGCGCGTCCATGGGCGAGGCGGATCTGGTCAAGCGCGCGCTCGACCGCCGCGGATTTCGCCTCGACTTCTGGCGCGTGAGGATGCGTCCCGGCACGCCATTCAGCTTCGGGCTGCTGCCCCGCGGTGAGGCCTCCCCGCAACCGGTCTTCGGACTCCCGGGCAACCCCGCGTCGGCGTTCGTGACGTTCGAGCTGTTCGTCCGCCCGTTCCTGCTTCGCCTTGCGGGCCATCACGACGTCTTCCGCCTGAAGCTGACGGTCGTCGCAGGCGCGGACATACACGGCTCGCCCGACCGCACAATGTACGTGCGCGTCGGCCTCGACACCACGGCCGATCCTCCCCGCGTGGTACCGAGCGGACCCCAGGGTTCGGGCCTGGTCCGGAGCCTTCCTGGAGCCGAGGCGCTGGCCGTAGTGCCCGAGGGCAGAGAGGTCGTCCGGGAAGGCGAGACGCTGGAGGCCCTGGTGCTCCGCCTGCCCCCATCGTCCCTCCCGGGGTGAGCCACCGCCGCATCGCGGCCGCCCTGACCCTTGCCATGGCGGCCGGCGGTTGCATGCTGCCCGTGCCGCGTTGGCCCGCGAGCGGACCCCTCACCTCGGCATTCGGACTCCGCTTCCGGGGCATCCGGCCCGAGATTCACCGCGGTGTCGACCTGGGGGTGCCCACCGGCACCGAGATCCACGCGATGACCTCCGGACGCGTCCGGTACGCGGGATCGATGAGGGGATACGGCAAGGTGGTGTGGCTGACCCACCGGGGGTCGGTCCTCACGGTCTACGCGCACCTTTCCGAGATCCGCGTCCGTACGGGGGCGCCGGTGCGGGCGGGCGCGGTCATCGGGCTCAGCGGCGCCAGCGGCGACGCCACGGCCCCCCATCTGCACTTTGAGATCTGGCGATGGGGACGGCAGACCGACCCCGTTCCCCTCCTCGGAGGCCCTCCCCCCCGCCGCCTCAGCCGCTCGCCTTGAGCGCGCGGACTTCCTCGGTCAGGCGCGGAACCACCTCGAAGAGGTCGCCCACGATTCCGTAGTCGGCCACACCGAAGATCGGCGCGTCGGGGTCCTTGTTGATGGCCACGATCGTGCCGGAGGTCCGCATGCCCGCCAGATGCTGGATGGCCCCCGAGATGCCGATGGCCACGTACATCTTCGGGGCGACCGTCTTGCCGGTCTGGCCGACCTGCTCGCCATGAGGGCGCCAGCCCGCGTCCACAACCGCCCGGCTCGCGCCGAGCGCCACGCCGTCTCCCAGCGCGTCGCGCAGATCTTCGAGCAGGTTCCAGTTCGACGGATCCTTCATTCCGCGCCCCCCGGAGACGATGATCGTGGCCTCGCTCACATCGAGGGCGCCGCCTTCGGCCGCCCTGTACTCGACGAGCCGGCTCTTCCACACCGACGGGTCCACCGCAGCCTCGAAGACCTCGACCGCAGCGTCCGCGGATCGCTCCTCGGGCTGGAAGACGTTGGGGCGGATCGACACCATCAGGGGCGTGACGTCGCTCACCACACGGGCGAACGCTTTGCCCGCGTAGATCGGCCGCGTGGCGACCACGCGGCCGTCCTCGACCGCGAGCGCGGTGACGTCCGAAGCCAGAGGCACGTCCACGAGGGCCGCGACGCGCGGCGCCAGGTCCTTTCCGACGGTCGTCGCGGGAAAGACGACCGCCGCATAATCACCGGCACGCACCCTGTCGGCCACGAGTGGAGCATAGCCCTCCGGATGGTACTCGGCGAGCGCCTCCGCCTCGCCCACGTGCACCACGCCAGCGCCGAAGGCTCCCAGCGCGTCGGCGTGTCCACGGATGCCGGGGCCGCCCAGCAGCAGGGCGTGCGTCGAGCCTCCCAGATCTTCCGCGAGCCGCGCGGCGGCGCTCACGGCCTCACGCCCCACGCCGCGGACCTCACCCTCTCTCTGTTCAACGAATGCGAGCACGTCGCTCATACGTCTCTCCGTGCGTTGGAACGGCGCCGGCGCGGAGCGCCACCGCCGTGCGTGGTTTCCCGGCGATCAGATGACGTTGGCTTCCTCGTGGAGGAGCCGGACGAGCTCCGGAACCGCGTCGGGGCCTTCGCCCACGATCCGACCGGCCGGACGCTCGGGTGGATACTCCAGCTCGAGCACCCGGAGGCGTGCCTCCGCCGGCGGCGCGTCCTTCTGTTCCAGAGGCTTACGCTTCGCGGCCATGATGCCCTTCAACGACGCGTAGCGAGGCTCGAACGCGCCTTTCGTGATCGTCAGAACGGCCGGCAGCTCCACCTCCACGACCTCGACCCCACCCTCCACTTCGCGGTGGCACACGGCCTTCCCGTCGCGCACGTCGAAGTCGGCTACTCCCGTAACGCATGGCCGGCCCAGCAGCGTCGCGACCATCGGCCCGACCTGCTGCTGATCGTCATCGGCCGCCTTGATGCCGAAGAGGACGAGCGGCGCATCGGCATCCTCCAGCTCGGCCGCCAGACCCTTCGCGGTGGCCAGGCCGTCGGGGCTCCCTTCACCCCGGAGGAGCACCGCCGCGTCCGCACCCATCGCCAGCCCGGCCCGCAGGGTTTCCTGGGCGGCGTCATCCCCCAGAGTGAGGAGCGTGGCGGCACCCTCTTCCGTGGCATCGCGCGTCCGCAGCGCCGCTTCCACGGCATACTCGTCGTAGGGGCTGACGATGTACTTGACCCCGGCCGGGTCGATCGACACGCCGTCCTCGGCGATGCGGATCCTCGTTTCGGTGTCGGGGACCCGTTTCACGCATACGATGATGTTCAATGGATGTCTCCTTCCCGTGTTCCCGAGGCGCCGGAACAGGAATCCGGCTCGAGATCGCTCACAGCCCGCCGCACCATTGCCGCGGGCTGCCGAGGCATCAGGCAGGTCGCGGCCCGGTACCCCTGAAGGGCATCCCGGATCCATGAACGGACAGGGAGGAACGCCCACGTCGGCGGCCGTGCCCGCGCCGCCCGACGGGCTTCCCGCACCTACAGTGCGAAGCGGGTGGCGCGCCACCGTACTTCTTCAACAGCCTTCTACAGCGTGGCGCCGAGCGCCATGAACGCCACGGCGGCCACCGCCCCCCCGACCAGGGCGTACGGCAACTGCGTGCGCACGTGGTCGATATGGTCCGTCGCGGACGCCATCGACGCGATGATCGTGGTGTCGGAGATCGGCGAGCAGTGGTCGCCGAAGACGCCGCCGGAGAGCGAGGCCGCCACGAAGGGGGCGACGGGTAGCCCCAGGGCCATCGCCGCGGGCACCGCGATCGGCAACATGATCGCGAACGTGCCCCAACTCGTGCCCGTGGAGAACGCCACACCGGTCGCGACCACGAAGATCAGCGGCAGGAAGAGAAACGGAGGCAGGAGCCCCATCGTCACCTGCGCGACGTACTCGCCGGTGCGCAGCTCCTGCGCCACGTTGCCCAGCGCGATCGCCAGCAGGAGGATCAGCGCGAGCGGCATCAACCCCCCCGCTCCCTTGAGACCGATGCGCACGAGCTCATCCACCGTGAACGCACGCTGGACGAGCAGGAGGCCCCATGCCGACGCGAGCCCCGCCAGCACGGCCCACAACACACTGGTCGAACCGGAGCCCGCCTTCAGGTCGCCGTGGCCGGTCAGAAACAGCCCCACGGGCATGAAGAGGACCATGACCGCGATCGGCACGAACATGTTGAACGCGCGGGGCGGCACGCGGTTGTTCGGAGGAGGAGAGAGGACCTCCTCGTCGATCATGGGCGTGGCGCCGGGCCACAGCAACTCGCCTCCACGCGTCCGCTCCTCGGCCTTCTTCATCGGCCCGATGTCGAGGCCCCACAGGATCGTGGCGAGCGCCAGCGTCACCGCTGCGATCGCGTAGAAGTTGAGCAGCACGGCTTCCAGGAACACTGTCAGCGGATTGTGCACACCCAGCCCTTCGAGGATTCCCAGGTTGTAGGCGCCCCACGCGTTGAGCGGAATCAGGATGCAGACGGGCGCCGACGTCGAGTCGATGATGTACGCCAGCTTCTCGCGCGAGCAGCGGTAGCGGTCGCAGAGGGGGCGCGCCACCGATCCGGCCACGAGAACCGTGATGTTCGACTCGATGAAGATGATCACGCCGGTGACCCACGCCAGGAGCTGAGCGAGCTTCGCGTTGTTGACCCACCGATTCCGCTCGAGGTAGTCGACGAAGCCACGCACGCCGCCCGAAGCTTCGATCGTCGCGATCAGGGCGCCGATGACGAGCGTGAACATGATCGCCCGCGTGTCGCCGGGGTCCTGAAAGACCCCCACCGTCGCGTCGATCGCGGAGCCCAGCCCGGCCACGGGGTTCCACGCTTTGAGGATGGTCCAGCCGAGCCACAGGCCGCCCGCCAGCGACAGATAGACCTGCCGGCTCCAGATGGCCAGCACGATGGCCAGCACGGGCGGCAGAACCGATATCCACGTGGGATCTCCCACGCCTCAGCCTCCCGTCCGGACGCGGGGCGGGCGCGGCACGGATACGCCCGGGCTGCCCTCGATGAAGAAGCGGCGGGGCCACTGCGCAGCATCGCGGACGCCGATCCGGCCGGAGACGCCGACGCGCTCCGGCGGCACCGGACGGGCCGCCACGAGCCGCAGGGGAGGCTCGGCCAGATCGTGTCCGTCCAGAGCTCCCGTGATCCCCAGGGCCTCGCAGACCCGACCGGGTCCTGCGGCGAGTGGCAGACGTCCGCCACGGCGTCGCATCATCACGTCCTCACCGAGCACCGCCTCCACCCCACGGATGAGCACCGCCTGCGGGTCGCCTTCTTCACCGGTGACGATATTGAGGCACCAGTGTACGCCGTAGCTTCGATAGACGTAGGCGCGACCGGCCGGACCGAACATGCTCCGGTTGCGTCGGGTCCGCCCGGCGCGTACGGCGGCGTGGGAAGCCGGGTCGTCCGCGCCGCCGTATGCCTCGGTCTCGACGATGACGGCTTCGACCGTCTCGCCGTGCATCGTCGAGATCAGCCGCGCACCGAGGAGCCCACGGGCTACGGCCACGACACCGCCCCGGAGTACGGGGGGTGTCGGGAGGGAGTCAACGGCCTCCCCGCCCACCGGCCTGCGCGGCGTCGTCGCTTCCCGAAGCGGTACGGCGCGCGTAGTCGGTCGCCCACGCAGCCAGCACCTGCTCCGCCCGCTTGGGCGTAACCACCGACTCGATCGCCGCGGGGTCGTCCCTGAGCACCCTGAACAGATCGGTGCCGAAACGCTCCACCAGGAGCTCGGCGGTGCGGTCTCCCACCCCCTTGTACCGATTCGCCAGGTACCGGACGATCGCGTCGCGCGACGTGGGAAGGCCGAGCGCGGCGGCGTCGAACGCAGCGTCCGAGGCCGCCACGACACCCGCCACCTGACCCTCGAATGGCGGGGGCGGCCCCTCTCCACCACGCCGCCGCGTGGAGCCCCGGCGCGGACCGAGGCGATACTGGCCCTGCTCGCCGAGATCCGCCGGGCCGATCTCCACGACGGTGGGCGTGGCAGGCTCCGCCGCTTGCGCGCTGTCCGCCGCCTCGCGCCGACTCCCATCCGCGCGGCGGCGCCCCACCGCTGCCGGAGAGCCGGACTCCGACGCGTCCGGAGGTGGAGCCGCTTCGGGCGGGCCGGCCTCTTCCTCGGCTCCCGACACGGAAGCCTCCACGCCCGTCTCAACCGATGCGAGCGCCTCTTCCTCGGGTGCCGCGGCCCGCTCCGGCAGGCTCACCTCATAGTTGCCTCCGTCACCCTTGCGGACCGTGACCACCTCGTGGTCGTGGGCCTGCCTGAGGAAGCGGCTGAACTTCGGAAAACCCAACTCCGCCTCATCGAAGGAAGCTCTCAGCTCGAGCATCTTGCGCTTGACGTCCGAGTCACGCACAAGCTCGCGGCCGGCAGCCCTGAGTTCCTTCAGGGCGCGGACGAGGAGACCATAGGCCTCGCGCAGCGGGTCCTCGCCACCCTGGATCGCCTCGGCCTCGGCTTGGCCGGAAGCGAGGGTCGCGGCGCGTCCTCCGGCCATCTCCTCATCGCTCGCTTCCGCCGGCCGCCGATCCCTTCGCCCGCGGCCGCGGTCGGTCCGGCGGGGGCGGGTCCGCTCCTCTTCCCGCTCCCGGCGGCCGCGCCCGGCCGGCTCCTCCCTCGATCGTCGACCTCCGCGCACCGGAGACACCTCGTACTGCCCGTTGTCGAGCTTGCGCAGACGCACGAGGTTGCGGGATGAGGCCTCCGCCAGGAATTTGCTGAACTTGCTGAACCCGAAGCTTCCTTCCTCGAACGAAGGGTCGAGCTCGATCATCACCTGTTTGAGGCGATCGGAGCGCATGACGTCGCCGCGGTCCGCCATTCTCTTGACGGCCTGGGTGACGAGTACCCACGGATCCGACGGCTTCTGGTCCGTGCCGGTCGTCTTGCTCAACCCCGTCAGACTCGTATAGGAGTAGTACTCGTCGCAGTTCTGGACGAGAATGTCCGAGGTCGACTCCTGGATGCCGACGCCGATGACGTACTTCCCGTACTCCTTGAGCTTCAGCACGAGGCTCGAGAAATCGGAATCGCCGGTGAGCAGGATGAACGTCCCGATCTCCGGCCGGATGAAGACGAGCTCCACCGCGTCGATGGCCATGCGGATGTCCGTGGCGTTCTTCTTACTGCTTCCGTACGCCGGTGCGAAGATCAGATCCACCGACGCTTCCGACAGCGGCACGATGTACTGGGGATACCTGCGCCAGTCCGCGTACGCGCGCTGGACGCTCACCTTTCCCTTGATGATGTCGGAGCCGAGGAGGTGCTTGATTTCCTTCGAGAGGTCGCTGCGCATGCCCATGGTGACGTTGTCGAAGTCGATGAGTAGCGCTGCGTGGGGTGAATCCCCGGAAGATACTGCGGTGCCCCCCTGGTGGGGGGCCCTGTGGTAAGGGCTCATGATGCCTTTTTCTCGCGACCAGGTTCTGGATCCGCCGCGAGACCTCCCCACCCCGTCCGCGTCCTCAGACAGCGAACAGGGTCGGGGAAGCCTGGTTCGGCATCCGGTACCCGGACACCTGCGGCGTTCGACTCTCGGGCATCAACCCTCCGACGTCATCGCGCGGGAGAGATCCGCCCTGCGTACCTTGCCTGTTCCCGTACGAGGCATCTCATCGAGAAAACGGACCAGGTCGGGGACCTTGTCATCCGCGAGCGTCATGCGGCACCAGTCCACGATCTCCGGGCCCGTGACGATGGCGCCCTCCCGGGGAACGACGCAGGCACAGATGGCTTCACCCAGCAGCGTATCGGCCACTCCGACCACCGCCACCTCGCCAACCGCCGGGTGGCTCGCGATGCGAGCCTCAACCTCCCGGGGGTATACATTGAAGCCAGACCTAATGATAACTTCTTTCCGGCGACCCACCAAATGCACGAAGCCCTCTTCGTCGATCATCCCCAGGTCGCCGGTGAGCAGGAACCCCTCTGAATCGAACGCCGCCGCCGTGGCACCCGGCTGCCGGTAATACCCCAGCATGCCGCCCGGCCCACGCACCGTGATCTCGCCGATGCTTTCCTCCGGAAGTACCCCTCCCTCGTCGTCCTCGATCCGGAGCTCATTGCCGGGAAGCGCCCTGCCGACGGTGTAGATGCGTTTCTCACGGGGCTCCTGAGGTCTCGACACGCAGACCGTCGATGACATCTCGGTCAGCGAGTACGCCACCAGCACGATCGGGGCCAGCCGCTCCTCGATTTCCCGGAGCAGCTCGTCACTCACGGGCGCGCCCGCCACCACCGCCAGGCGGAGCGACGAGACCTCACGATCGAAGTCGTCCAGATCGCGCAGCGCCCGCACGAACAGGGTGGGAACCCCGTAATGCACCGTCGCCCGGTACCGCTCCACGACCTCGGGCGTGGCGCGCTCCGCCCAGGGATCATACAGCACCAGCGCCGCGCCGGTCAGGACCGTCGAGAGCACCCCCGGGCCCAGCCCGAACACGTGGAAAAGCGCGGTCACCCCCACGATCCGGTCGTCGGCCGTCAGCCCGATCGCCTCCGCCGTCGCCGCCGCGACCGACAGCACGTTCTCGTGGCTCAACT
>Ga0114931_10001829_pt1 | contig 27036 bp, 25 predicted proteins | sample 2SBtaG_FD_89579 | JGI IMG/M metagenome (GOLD analysis project Ga0114931, IMG submission 89579) | Deep subsurface microbial communities from Kolumbo volcano to uncover new lineages of life (NeLLi) - 2SBTROV14_V59a metaG | ecosystem: Environmental > Aquatic > Marine > Volcanic | place: Kolumbo... | reverse complement strand
GTCTTCCCGCCCCGGGTGGGCAGCTTCGTCGCGACCTTGTCCTTGACCGTGAGGTAGCGGCTGTAGGCATGGCGCAGAAACACCAGGCCCATGACGGGCAGAAAGTATTCGTTGCTGGCGTAGTTGGAGTTCGCGCGCAGGGTATCCGCCGCGGTCCATAGGCGTTTTTCGATGGCTTCAATATGTTCGAGTTGCGGCATTAAATGTTATCCATTTATTTTTTCCTGGAAAGCTTTCTTTTTTACTGTCGTATTCACTCGCTCACAACCCCAGCGCTGCCTGGAGTTTTTCCAGCGATTCCTTCTGTTTCTTTGTGTCCATCTTCCGGATGTTGATCAGTTTCCATTGAATCGCGGGTAATTGCTCGATGCCTGTCACAGATATACACCACTTGCTATGAGAATCATCACACTCGCGGTCCAGGGTCCGGTTTCAATATCAATCAGGTGTGCTTCCCGGTACAGATCAAGTCGATCATGTCATCTATATAAAACCGCCATTCACGCTGCGCCGAGTCAGACATGGACCGCCTCCTTTTCGATGAATGGACGCAGTTCCTGCCGCAGGGCTTTTTCAGTTACCAGGTCGACCGGGGAACCGAAAAGGTCTTCGAGATAGAACTGGACACCGAAGTAACGTTCCGAGGTGGCCGGTCCATCAAAAGCAACCAGAATGTCGATATCGCTGTTGCTCCGTGCGGTATCACGCGCGGTGGAGCCGAACAGGGCAAGCTGCGTGACCCCGTATCGGGCCGCCAGTATCGGTTTGCTTTGTGTCAACAGCTCAAGGGCACGTGAACGGTTCATTGTCTCCTCCATTCAAAAGCCCGCATGAAAGGCTTGCCTTTCATGCGGTGTTCACCATTTTATTCCATTCAAAACCCGTGTCCGGGACGGTGATGTTGTATTTGGTGTCCAGCCGTCCGCCTTTGACGATCATGCGTTTGCCTTTTCCGAAGTCCACTTTCGACAGGTCCAGTTTCTTGACCCAGGCATGGTTGTAGGCTTCCGCGAGAAACATGAACAGCCGCTTCACCTTCACCGAACGGCACTGCTCCAGCAGTGACTGAACCAGGCGCGGCCGCAGGGTGGTCAACCCCTCCATGAGCAGGGCGGCCTCTTCAAAGGATTCTTCCGCTGGCACGAGGTACAGTACTTCCATGATGGCGCGCTCGGGTGACGAGACCGTTATGGTATAGGTAGCCAGTTCCTTCTTGCTGAGGCCTGCCTTCGGATCGTCGGCAAACAGCTTGGTGGCGGTATAACGAAGTTCCACTCCCCAGTCATAGTTCCGGAACCAGGCAGGCAACCGGGTACCGGAACTGCCGAACAGGGTGACGCTTCCACCCTTCCCCATCGCCAGGTAATGGGCATACCCCTGCAGTTGCAACGCCGTTTTGGCCCCGGCATGAACGGGCAACTTCAATTGTTCCTGGAGGGCATGCAGGCCGCCGGTCCAGTCAACCGTGCCGCCGACCCGCACATAGGCACCCTGGCCGATGCGCCGTATCCAGCCGCTTTTCTCATACTCATGCACCAGTTGCTGGTAGGCGCCCTGGGCCTCCAGCCAGCGCGACACCGCCACAGCGCCCTGGGGCCATGCGGTGAGCACTCGGTTTAATTTGCTGCGCGGTTCACTAGCCATGTTTGTTAATCTAGCGCAAGGACAAACTAGACTCAAGTGAAAAGTTTATCTTGAACCTGATTTAACAGATTATTATTGTTATTTTTGTACTTTCATAAACCACGCAACAATGAATATTCCCTGTGGCGTATCGCTTAGCCCTTTCTACGCCTATCAGCGAGCCAGATAGGCAGCCATTACGGCTTCCCGCTCATGGCCCAGCTCCCGGCTGATGGTAAGCCGGACCTCGCGGTCCCGTTCGCGTTGTTCCTGGGTCAGGTCCTGGCCACCATTCCACCGGCCGAGGGGTAACGCAGAGGAAGAAAAAGGCGGATTACATGTTAAGCAACTGTTTTAACGTAAGAAGTGTAAAAAGCGGCAAGAAGCGCAAGTTGTTGATTTTTGATAATGGTGCCCGGGGCCGGAATCGAACCGGCACGACCCGAGGGTCGAGAGATTTTAAGTCTCTTGCGTCTACCAATTTCGCCACCCGGGCAAGGTGGGGCTGGACCCCAGCCGCTGGAGTCTGCCGCCAGCACCCGGGGTTGTCAAACAGGACCAGCGGGGCGGGAGTGATGGGATACTCGCGGCAATCTGGCGCATAGTCGCTAGAATTACCCATGTCAGCGTTCACTTCAGGCGAACAATCCAACCACTGCCGGGGAAGCCATGAATGAATAAATTTGCCGACCTGGAGGCCTTTGTCACGGTGGTCGATGCCGGGAGCTTCAGTGCCGCGGCGGCACGTTTGCAGCTGGCCAAGTCGGCGGTCAGCCGGCGGGTCAGCGAACTGGAGTCCCGTCTCGGCATCCAGCTGCTGAGCCGCACCACCCGCCGCCTCTCCCTCACCGAGGCCGGGGAGGAGTTTCACCACAAGGCCAGCCGCATCCTCGCCGATCTGGAGGAGGCGGAGCTGTCGACCTCCCAGAGACGGGGCAGACTGCAGGGCCGGCTGCGGCTCGCCGCCCCCCTCTCGTTCGGTCTGCAGCACCTGATCCCGGCACTCAACGAATTCCTCATCGCCCACCCGGAGGTGGAGCTGGATCTGGACCTAAACGACCGACAGGTCAACCTGGTGGAAGAGGGTTTCGACATGGCGGTGCGCATCGACCGGCTGGAGGATTCCAGCCTGATCGCCCGCCAGATCGGCACCAGCCGCTCGGTCACCTGCGCCAGCCCCGACTATCTGCAGCGGGCCGGAAGGCCGCTGCGGCCGGAGGATCTGAGCCGCCACCAGGGGTTGGAGTACACCAACCTGCCCAGGCCCCTGCGCTGGCGCTATGTCGCCGAGGATGGCAAAGAGACCACCCCGCGGGTGCCCTGCCGCTACCGCGCCAACAACGGGGAGGCCCTGGTCGCCGCCGCCCTGCAGGGACTGGGCATCGCCAGGCTGCCCACCTTTCTGGTCAACAGGGAGGTGCAGGGGGGGCAGCTCGAGACCCTCCTGAACGACTGGCAGGGTCTCCACGAGGGCATGTACGCCCTCTATCCACCGGGCCGCTACCTCTCCCACCGGGTGCGCCTGTTTACCGATTTCCTCACCCAGCGGTTTGGCGAGACACCCTACTGGGACGCCTGCCTGAACCAGACCCCGGCCACTTCCCAGCCCGCATAGAAGTCTATATTTAACATGATATATACAATATATCTTGTTGTTATTTATTATATTTGAATCCTTACCATCTCTCCCTCCCCCGGGTCGGGTCAAACCCCACCGTCACTTTTCTGTCTATACTGACTGTAAAACCTAGCAAATTGATTGGTTTTTAGTATGCACCGACTCGCCCAACGACTGATGGACACCATCATCGACTGGCTGGTGAAGGATGGACCGCCGGCAGAGTCCCCCCTGTGCGACTTCAACCGCCTCTGCTATGAGTTGAGGCCGGGGGATGTACTGCTGGTGGAGGGGCGCAGTCGGGTCAGCGAGGTGATCAAGGCCGTCACCCAGAGTTCATGGACCCACTCCGCGCTCTATATCGGTCGCCTGTTCGATATCAATGACCGCATGCTGCAGGCCAGGATCCGCGCCGCCTACGAGGGGGACCCGAGCGAACAGCTGGTGCTCGAGGCCCTGCTGGGAGAGGGCACCATCATCTCCCCGATCAGTAAATATCGCATGGACCATCTGCGTATTTGCCGCCCCAGCGGTCTGGAGCCCAACGACGCCCAGCAGGTGATCAGCTACGCGATCCGCCACCTGGGCAGCGACTACGATGTGCGTCACCTGCTGGATCTGGCCCGTTTCATCTTTCCCTGGGCCATACTCCCCAGGCGCTGGCGCTCCTCCCTGTTCGAGCACAATGCCGGCGGCCCGACCCGCACCGTCTGCTCCTCCCTGCTGGCGTCGGCCTTCAGTACCGTGAATTTCCCCATCCTGCCCTTCATCGACCGCAGCGAGGATGGCAGCATCCGCTTCTTCAAGCGCAACCCGCGCCTCTTCACCCCCAAGGACTTCGACTATTCGCCCTATTTCAACATCATCAAGTACCCCTTCCTGGGGCTGGACGACCTGGGGGTCTACCGGCGCCTGCCCTGGGCCGACGACACCCTGGTGTTCAACGACAATGCCCACGAATTCACCGCCCAGGCCCGCGATGCCGCCCGCGCCACCGCCTCCAGGGAGACCGAACAGCCAGCGGCCAGCCTGGTCGTCCCGGGGACAGCCTCCAGCGCCCGTGGCCGGCTCTACCGCCTGAAACCAAAGCCGCGGCTGAAGGCGTATCCCCAGGCAGAGATCGAAGTGGACGCAGGTGCTGACCCCAGCCCTGCAGGAGGTCCAAAAGAATGAACGTCCTTGCCCTTGCCCTGTTCACGGCCAGCCTCTGGGTGCTCGCCTACCAGGGCGCCGGACGCCGCTACTGGCTGCTCCTGCCGCCCTTGCTGCTGTTTACCCTGCAGGTGGGCGGCCTGCTCTCGGGCGGATCTGCCATCCCCCTCTGGCTGGGCTATGGCCTGGTCCTCTTTCTCTATCTGAACCCATCCCTGCGCCGGCGCTGGATCAGCGCCCCCCTGTTCAGGCGGTTTCGCCGGGTCATGCCGAAGATGTCCCGGACCGAGCAGGAGGCGTTGCAGGCGGGCAACGTCTGGTGGGATGGCGAACTGTTCAGCGGCTGGCCCCGCTGGCAACGGCTGCTCGATCAGCCCCTGGGAGAACTGACGGCGCGGGAACAGGCCTTTCTCGACGGCCCGGTGGAGGAACTCTGCCGCCGCCTCGATGACTGGCGCATCACCCATGAGGATCAGGACCTGCCGGCGGAGATCTGGCGCTTCATCAAACAGTCGGGGCTGTTCGGCATGATCATCCCCAAGTCCCATGGGGGGCTCGGCTTCTCCGCCCTGGCCCACTCCACGGTGGTGATGAAGATCGCCAGCCGCAGCATCACTGCCGCGGTCACCGTGATGGTGCCCAACTCCCTGGGACCGACCAAGCTGCTGCTCCACTACGGCACCGAGGCCCAGAAACGCCAGTACCTGCGGCGCCTGGCCCAGGGCGAGGAGATCCCCTGCTTCGCCCTCACCGGCCCCCGGGCGAGCAGCGATGCCAGCGCCATCCCCGATCGCGGCCTGGTCTGCCGGGGTGAATTCGAGGGGCGCCAGATCATCGGCATCCGCCTCGACTTCGACAAGCGCTACATCACCTGGCGCCGGTGGCGACCCTCATCGGCCTGGCCTTCAAGCTGTACGACCCGCAACAGCTGCTGGGTGACCAGGAGGACCTCGGCATCAGCGTCGCCCTGCTCCCCCGCGACACCCCGGGCGTGGTGGCGGGCGAGCGCCACCTGCCGCTCAACATCCCCTTTCAGAACGGACCGATCCGCGGCCGCAACGTCTTCATCCCCCTGGATTGGATCATCGGCGGACGGGCCGGTATCGGCCAGGGCTGGCGCATGCTGGTGGAGAGCCTGGCGGAGGGGCGCGGCATCTCCCTGCCGGCCCTCTCCACCGGCGCCGGCAAGCTGGCGAGCCGCTACACCGGGGCCTATGCCGCGGTGCGCCGCCAGTTCGGCCTGCCGATCGGCCAGTTCGAGGGGGTGGAGGAGGCCCTGGCGCGCATCGCTGGACTGACCTACCAGATGGACTCGGCCCGGCGCCTCACCCTGAGCGCCCTGGACGGCGGGGAGCGCCCCTCGGTGATCTCCGCCATCGTCAAGTATCACCTCACCGAGCGCTATCGCCAGGTGATCAACGACGCCATGGACATCCATGGCGGCAGCGGCATCTGCCTGGGCCCCCACAACTATCTGGGGCGCATCTACCAGGGCATCCCCATCGCCATCACCGTGGAGGGGGCCAACATCCTCACCCGCAACATGATCATCTTCGGCCAGGGGGCGATCCGGTGCCACCCCTATGTGCTGCGCGAATTCGCCGCCGCCAGCGGTCCCGACGACGCCCACGGGCTGCAGGAGTTCGACACCAGCCTGTTCCACCACATCGGCTTCCTGCTGGGCAATCTCGCCCGCACCCTCTGGCTCGGTATCACCCATGGGCGCCTCTCCCCGGCGCCGCACCCGGGCTTCACCCGGCGTTACTTCCAGACCCTCAACTGGATGAGCGCCGCCTTCGCCCTCACCGCCGACCTCTCCCTGATGACCCTGGGGGCCTCCCTGAAGCGCAAGGAACGACTCTCGGCCCGGCTGGGGGATCTGCTCAGCGAACTCTACATCGCCAGCGCCAGCCTCAAGCGCTTCATCGCCGAGGGCCAGCCGGAGGCCGATCGGGCGCTGCTGCAATGGGCCATGGAGGACTCGCTGCAGCGCATCCAGCAGGCCCTGCGCGGCCTGTTGCGCAACCTGCCGGCGCGTGGCCTGGCCGGCCTGTTGCGGCTGGTCATCTTTCCTACCGGGCTCTCCTTTCAACGCCCGTCGGACCAACTGGACCACAGGGTGGCGGCAAGCCTGCTGCTGCCCGGTGAAGTGCGCGAGCGCCTCACCCGCCACATCTTCATCGGCCGCGACCCGAACGACCCCATGGGCCAGCTGGAACAGGCCCTGAGCGCGATCACGGAGGCCGCCCCCATCGAACGGACCCTGCGGCAGGCCCGACGGGCCGGTCAGCTGCACCCCGGCAGCCAGGCCGAGATGATTCGCGAGGCCCGCCAGACCGGCCTGTTGGGGGAGACCGAGGCCCAGCTGCTGGAGCGTGCCGAGCACCTGCGCGAGCGCGTCATTCAGGTCGATGCCTTCCCCGGCCTGCGCCCCACCCAACCGTCACAGGCGCCCCGGAGCAAGCGGAGCGAGCCGTTGATCGGCCGCTTCGGCGCCGGCGCCGCCTGATTCGCCGCCCGATCGAGGAGAAGCAACCATGCCCACCAGCAGCCACTATGCCCGACCGGTCTATGTGATCGACGGCAGCCGCACACCCTTTCTCAAGGCCCAGGGCCGGCCCGGCCCATTTCGCGCGTCCGACCTGGCGGTGGGCGCCGGGCGCCCCCTGCTGGCGCGTCAACCCTTCCCGCCGGAGCGGCTCGACGAGGTGATCCTCGGCTGCGTCTCCTCCGGCCCGGACGAGGCCAATATCGCCCGGGTGGTGGCGCTGCGCCTGGGCTGCGGCGAACGGGTGCCGGCCTGGACCGTGCAACGCAACTGCGCCTCCGGCATGCAGGCCCTGGACAGCGCGGCCAAGGATATCGCCGCCGGGCGCGCCGAACTGGTGCTGGCCGGTGGCGCCGAGGCCATGAGTCACCACCCGGTGCTGCTCAATCCGCGCATGGTCGGCTGGCTCGCCGACTGGAACCGCGCCAGGGGCCTGGCGGCCCGGGTCCGCCAGCTCGCCGCCCTGCGCCCCTATCATTTCCAGCTAATCATCGGCCTGCTGCGGGGCCTCACCGACCCGGTGGTGGGCCTCTCCATGGGTCAGACCGCGGAACAGCTGGCCTGGCGCTTCCACGTCTCCCGCGAGGCCATGGACGGCTTCGCCCTGGAGAGCCACCGGCGCCTCGCCCAGGCCCAGCAGGAGCAACGCCTGGAGGAGATCGAACCCCAGTATGACCGCCAGGGTCGGCTCTACGAGAGTGACAACGGACTGCGCGCCGACAGCGACATGCAGCAGCTGGCCCGCCTGCGCCCGGTCTTCGACCGGCCGGTGGGCCAGGTCACCGCCGGCAACAGCGCCCAGGTGAGCGACGGCGCGGCCCTGCTGCTGCTGGCCTCCCCGGAAGCCGCGGAACGGCTCGATCTGCCCATCCTCGGGCGTATCCTCGACAGCCACTGGGCCGCCCTCGACCCGGCCCAGATGGGGCTGGGTCCGGTCCACGCCATGGCCGGCCTGCTGGCGGCCAGCCGGCTCTCTAGCGCAGAGATCGACTACTGGGAGATCAACGAGGCCTTCGCCGCCCAGGTGCTGGCCTGCCTGGAGGCCTGGCAGGACCCGGATTACATGCGCCAGGAAGTAGGCGTGGAGGCGGGCTTCGAGGCGATCCCCCAGGAGCGCCTGAACGTGGATGGCGGTGCCATCAGCATGGGCCACCCGGTGGGTGCCAGCGGCGCCCGCCTGGTCCTGCACCTGCTCAAGACCCTGCACCAGCGTGACGCCAGGCGCGGTCTGGCCAGCCTCTGCATCGGCGGCGGTCAGGGTGGGGCCATGTTACTGGAGGCGACGAGATGAACAGACACTGGCGGGTGGAAACCGACAACAACGGCCTCGGCTGGCTCCATTTCGACCTGGCCGAGAGCCCACTCAACATCCTCAGCCAGGAGGCCCTGGACGAACTCGACGGGACCCTCGGGCGACTGGAGCGGATGCAGCTCAACGGCCTGGTGATTCTCTCCGACAAGGAGAATGGCTTCATTGCCGGGGCCGACGTCAAGGAGTTTCGTGAGCGCCGTGACCCCCAGCAGGTGGAACGGCAGATCCACCGTGTGCACCGGCTGTTTCAGCGCCTCGAGGAGCTGCCCTTCCCCAGCCTGGCGCTGCTCCACGGCCACTGCCTGGGCGGTGGCCTTGAGCTGGCCCTCGCCTGCACCTATCGCCTGGCGCGGGACGACGAGGCGACCCGCCTGAGCTTTCCCGAGGTGCGCCTGGGGCTGTTCCCGGGCTACGGCGGCAGCGTGCGCAGCATCGAACGCATGGGACCCCTGCCGGCCCTGCGCTTCATGCTCGGTGGACGCAGCATCAGCGCGCGCGCCGCCAAACGGCTCGGCCTGGTGGACCAGGTCGCCCCCGCGCGCCAGTTACATGCGGCGGCGGTGTGGCTGCTGGAACGCCATCCGCCCCCCCGCAAGGCGCCCCTTGGCCAGCGCCTGCTCAACCTGGCGCCGGCCCGGCAACTGCTGGCGCCCCTGCTCAAGCGGGCCACCGCCAAGCGGGTCAACCCCCGCCACTACCCGGCGCCCTTCGCCCTGATCGACCACTGGCGGCGCTACGGGGGTGACCGCCAGGCCCTGTTCGACGACGAGGCGCGTCAACTTGGCCAGCTGCTCACCGGCGATACCTCGCAGAACCTGTTACGGGTCTTCTTCCTGCAGGAACGGCTCAAGTCACTGGGTGGCAAGAGCGGGTTCCGGCCCCGCCATGTACACCTGGTGGGGGGCGGCATCATGGGCGGCGACATCGCCGCCTGGTGCGCCCTCAAGGGCCTGCGGGTGACCCTGCAAGACCGCAAGGCCAGCTATCTGAGCAACGCCATGGCGCGGGCCCAGCAGCTGTTCCGGCGCCGGCTCGGATCCCCCTACCAGGCCCAGGCGGCAGCGGATCGCCTGCTGCCCGATCCCCGGGGTTACGGGGTGGCCCGGGCCGACGTGATCATCGAGGCGATCTTCGAGGATACCGCCGCCAAGCAGGCCCTGTTCCGGGAACTGGAGGCCCAGGCACGTCCCGACGCCCTGCTCGCCACCAACACCTCCAGCATCCCGCTGGAGACCCTCGGCGAGGCCCTGAAGCGACCGCAACGCCTGCTCGGGCTCCACTTCTTCAATCCGGTGGCGAAGATGCAGCTGCTCGAACTGGTGCACGGCGAACAGACCGAGCCGGAGCTGCTGGCGCGGGGATTCGCCTTCGCCCGGGCCATCGACCGCCTGCCGCTGCCGGTCAAGAGCAGCCCCGGATTCCTCATCAACCGAGTGCTCATGCCCTATCTGATGGAGGCCATCGAACTGGTCGAGGAGGGCCTGCCGCCTACGGTCGTCGATCAGGCGGCGGTGGAGTTCGGCATGCCGATGGGGCCGGTGGCCCTGGCCGACCGGGTGGGCCTGGACATCTGTCTGGCGGTGGCCGAGAAGCTGGCCCCCGCCTTCGGCCTGGCCATTCCCAGCCGTCTGCGCCAGCTGGTCGAGGAGCACCAGCTGGGGCTCAAGAGCGGCGCCGGTTTCTACCGCTACCACCAGGGCAAACAGATCAAGCCGCATGTGGGCCACTACCCACGCCCCGCCGACCTGACCGAACGCCTGATCTTCCGCCTGCTCAACGAGGCGGTGGCCTGCCTGCGGGAGGGGGTGGTGGAGGACCCGGACCTGCTCGACGCCGGGGTCGTCTTCGGTACCGGCTTTGCCCCATTCCGCGGGGGGCCCATGCACTATATCGGCAGTGGCGGCCTGGAGCGCCGTCGCCGCCAGCTCTACCAGCTGGAGGAACGCCACGGTGGGCAGTTCCATGCGGACCCCGGCTGGGGTAATCTCCGGGGGGTCTGAGATGCTATTGTTCAACCAACCCGGCAGATCCACCCTCGACAGCAAGGAACAGGCCAGCGGCATGCAGGAACCCACCAGAGACCAGATCCCCCTGGCGGTCGCCGATACCCTGGGGGCCCTCTTCCAGGAACGGGTCAGGCGCACGCCCGACACCACCGCCACCCTGCAGTTCGACCCGGCCAACCAGCGCTGGCGGGAGACCAGCTGGCGCGAGATGGCCCGGCAGGTGGCCCACTGGCAGGCGGCCCTGCGTCAGGAGGAGCTGAAGCCCGGCGACCGGGTCGCCATCATGCTCAGGAACTGCCATGAGTGGGCCCTGTTCGACCTGGCCGCCCAGGGGCTCGGGCTGGTCACCGTCCCCATCTACACCAACGACCGGGCCGAGAACATCGGCTATATCCTACAGGATGCGGATGTGCGGTTGTTGCTCATGCAGGGTGGCGAACAGTGGCAGGCGCTGCAACGGATCCGCAGCCAGCTGGCGGGACTGAATCGTATCGTCACCCTGGAGGCGGTCGATCCCATGGGCCTGCAGCCGCGTCTGAAGCAGCTCGACGAGTGGCTGCCGGAGCACTACGAGCGGCAGTTGATGGTGGTGGAGCTGCCCAGCAAGGCGCTGGCGACCATCGTCTACACCTCCGGCACCACCGGGCGTTCCAAGGGGGTGATGCTGAGCCACCGCAACATCCTCTGGAACATCGAGGCGGGGCTGAAGCTGATCGACGTCTACCCCAGCGACCGTTTCCTCTCCTTCCTCCCCCTCTCCCACACCCTGGAGCGCACGGTCGGCTACTACCTGCCCCTGGTGGTGGGCGCCAGCATCGCCTATGCCCGTTCCATCCCCCAGCTGGCGGAGGACCTGCAGACCATCCGGCCGACCCTGCTGGTGGCGGTGCCGCGCATCTTCGAGCGGGTGCATGGACGGATTCAGGACAAGCTGCGCGGCGACTCGGCCGTGGCGCGCCGGCTCTTCCGGCTGGCCGTGGGGGTCGGCTGGGAGCGTTTCGAACATGCCCAGGGACGGGCCCCCTGGTCTCCCAGGCTGACCCTCTGGCCCCTGCTCGAGCGGCTGGTGGCCAGCAAGATCCAGCACAAGCTGGGAGGGCGCCTGCGCATCGCGGTCTCTGGTGGCGCGCCCCTCAACCCGGGGATCGCCCGGGTCTTCATCGGTCTGGGGGTTCCCATACTGCAGGGCTATGGGCTGACCGAGACCAGTCCGATCATCGCCGCCAACAGCCTGGAGAACAACCAACCGGCCAGCGTGGGGGTCGCCCTGCCCGGGATCGAGGTCAAGGTCGGCGCCGGCGGTGAACTGCTGACCCGCAGTCCCAGCGTGATGCTCGGCTACTGGAATAACCCCCAGGCCAGTGCCGAGATCATCGATGCAGAGGGCTGGCTGCACACCGGCGACCAGGTGGAGATCCGCCACCGGCACATCTTCATCACCGGGCGCCTAAAGGAGATCATCGTCATGGCCAACGGGGAGAAGGTCCCCCCCGCCGACATGGAGATGTGCATCGCCCTCGACGAGCTGTTCGAGCAGGTGCTGGTGATCGGCGAGGGACGCCCCTATCTGACCGCCCTGGTGGTGCTCAACCGCAAGCTCGGCGCCGAGCTGTCGATCGACCCGGACGCCCCCAGCGAGGCCCAGGAGCGGCAGCTGCTGGAACGCATCGCGGACCAGCTGGACAGCTTCCCCGGATACGCCAGGATCCACCGGGTGGGTCTGGTCAAAGAGCCTTGGAGCGTGGAGAACGGGCTGCTCACCCCGACCTTGAAACTGCGCCGTGGACGCATCCAGGAACGCTACCAGGCCCTGGTAGAGTCGCTCTATGCGGGTCACTGAGGGAGGGACCAAAGCCCCGAAAAGGGTTTGGTTCGATCCTGTCTGCTCCTTGGCCCCGCCCGACGAAGGGTGCCGCTTGACCATGAAATTACATCAATAAATCACCTTAACCAGCCAGATAATAAGCATTTTTATGATCCTAGAATCCTCAGTTGGGCAGGGTGAAGAGCAGGTTTGCGGGGGTGCAGGGCAAGGCACAACGGCGCGGAATAGTCATTTATGTCCAAGGATGGACGGTATGCAGAAAATGCAGGAGCAATTTTCTGCCTATTGCAACGAGTTATAACGCAGCCAGACGCCACGCGGCGCGTGCTCTGGGGGTCGTAGCAGCCTTCACCCGGCAGGTGAATCACCGGCCGGAAAATATCTTTTGGAATATCAATATCTTACCTATTGCTCGAAGCGGTCAACTGAGGAATCTAGGATGATACTTTTCGGGCCTTCTTGTGGATGGTGGCCGACCCGCCAGCAGCTGTCTTGGCAGGGGTATAGCTACCGGCAGATCCCTGGAATCAGGAATCCTGTGGGGCGCGGGCGGCCGCTAGGGGGAAACAACGATAGAAGTTGTCCCGGGTACGAGCGGCCAGCTCCTCCAGGCCGAGCCCCTTGAGCCCGGCCACGCACTCGGCCACCTCGCGCACGTAGCGAGGCTGGTTCGGCCGGCCCCGGTGGGGCACCGGGGCCAGGTAGGGGGAGTCGGTCTCGATCAGCAACCGCTCCAGGGGCACCTGTCTGACCAGTTCCCGCAGGTCCGCCGCGTTCTTGAAGGTGATGATGCCGGAGAAGGAGATATAGAAGCCCATCTCCAGGGCCTGTTGGGCCATGTTCCAGTCTTCCGTGAAGCAGTGCATAACCCCGCCGGCCGCCGCCGCATCCTCCTCGGTCATGATCCTGATGGTATCCTCCCGGGCCGCCCGGGTATGGATGATCAGTGGCCGCCCCGCCTCGCGGGCGGCGCGGATATGGGTACGGAAACGGGCGCGCTGCCACTCCAGGCCGCCCTCACTGCGAAAGTAGTCCAGACCAGTCTCCCCGATCGCCACCACCCGGGGTGAGTCCGCCAGTCGCACCAGTTCGGCGACACTGGGCTCGTGGCGCTCCCGGTCGTTGGGATGCACCCCCACGGACCAGCAGATCTGAGGATGCTCACAGACCAGCTCCACCATCGCCGGCCAGGACTCCAGGTCGATGGAGACACAGAGCATCTGCTCCACCCCACTCTCCAGGGTCGCCTGGAGAAAACGCTCGAAGGAGTGGTCGTAGGGAGCCAGGTCGACGCGATCGAGATGGCAGTGGGAGTCCACCAGCATGAGGCCCTCCTGAGTGGTTCGGGTGGTCGGGGATCAGAGGGTATGGGTGGGGCGATCGGATTTCAGGGCGCCGGCGAGGTAGCCCTCGATCTTGTTGCGCGCGGCGCCGCCGTCCTGGTCGCTGAACTGCACCCCGATACCCGCCGCCCGGTTGCCCTCCGCGCCGATGGGGGTGATCCAGATGATCTTGCCGGCCACCGGCAGACGCTCCGCCTCGTCCATCAGGGTCAGCAGCATGAAGACCTCGTCCCCCAGGTTGTACTGCTTGGTGGTGGGGATGAAAAGCCCGCCATTCTTCACGAACTGCATGTAGGCCGCGTACAAGGCGTTCTTGTCCTTGATCGTGAGTGAGAGTATGCCTTGTCTCGGTGCACCAGCCATTTGACTATCTTCCGGGGTCCTTGGGCACCGTCTGTCGCAGACAGCTGTGCCACTGAATCAGCAGTTTTTCCAACATCAGTTGGGGGTTGAGATTGCCCTCCGCCAGCCTGGAGATCTCGTAGGCCTGAGCGAGAAAGCGTTGCAGCCGCTCAGAGTTTAGCCCTTTGGCGAGGGAGCGCAAGGCCTCCCGCTGATCCCAGTTGAACAGCAGGGGGGGCCGCGCACTCGCCTGCAGGCGCAGCATGTCGATCACCCACCCGGTCAGCCACTCCAGCAGCTGGCGCATATCCTGTTGCGACCATTTGCCCGCCAACTTTACCGGATCGAGGGGGCGGCTGACCAGCTGCAGGAACTCCTGGAGCATCTCCTGACGCCTCGCCAGCAGTTCCGGGTCGTCCAGGGCGAGGGCCTTCAGGGGGGCGCCCCCGGCCAGGTGCAGCAGGGTCTCCGCCTCGCCTCCCTGCACCTGGCCTTTGAGCCACTGGATCGCCTGCTGGCGGGGTGGCAGAGGGAAGTTGAACAGTTGACAACGGCTGCGGATGGTCGGCAGCAGCCGGGAGGGATGGTCGGTGACCAGGATCAACAGGCTCCCGCTGCTGGGCTCCTCCAGGGTCTTGAGCAGGCTGTTGGCGGCACCAGGGGTCATGCGATCGGCGGGGCGCAGGAGTACGGGCTTGTAGCCACCGGACTGGGCGGTCAGGTTGGCCCCCTCGGTGAGCCTGCGGATCTGCTCGATTCGGATCTCGCCGCTCTTGCTCTCCGGGTCCGGCTCCACCCATCGCAGATCGGGGTGGGTGCCCGCCCGCAGCAGCTGGCAATGGCGGCAGACCCCGCAGGGCGTCCCCTGCCCGTCCGGCGCGCCGCACAACAGCGACTGGGCGATGGCCTGGGCCAGGAGCGCCTTGCCGACCCCCGCCGGACCGGCGAACAACATGGCATGTGGCAGCCGCTGGCGCCGGCGGGTCTCCTGCAGCCGCTCCCAGAGCCCCTGCTGCCAGGGCAGATGCCGGACCAGCCCCTCAGCCATGGTGGGATGCCAGAAATGCCTGCAGCTCGCCCTCGATGCGCTCCCGCACCTGCGTCAGGGGGAGCGCCGCGTCGATCACCTTGACCCGTTGCGGTTCCGCCCGGGCGATCTCCAGGTAGCCCTGGCGCACCCGCTCGAAGAAGGCCAGGTCCTCGCTCTCGAAACGATCCGGCGCCGAGCGGCCTCGCGCCCTGGCCAGGCCGATCTCCACCGGCAGGTCCAACAGCAGGGTTAGATCGGGCCTCAGCCCCCCCTGCACGAACGTCTCCAGCTGGGCGATCCATACCCGTTCCACCCCCCGCCCCGCGCCCTGATAGGCGTAGGAGGCATCGGTGAAGCGGTCACACAACACCCAGCTGCCGGCCTCCAGGGCGGGACGGATCCTGCGCCGCAAGTGCTCGGCCCTGGCGGCGAACATCAGCAGCAGTTCGGCGTCCTCCCCCATGCCCTCCTGACGGTGGCCCAGCAGCAGACCCCGAATCGCCTCGCCCAGCTCGGTCCCCCCCGGTTCGCGAGTGTAGAGCACCGGTTTGCCCGCCGCCTCGAGGCGTTCCCCCAACCAGCGCAGGTTGCTGCTCTTGCCGGCACCCTCGCCCCCCTCCACGGTTATAAAGCAGCCTGGCATGGTCATCTCTTGAGCTGATATCTGCGCACCGCCCGGTTGTGCTCCTGCAGACTGGCGGAGAAGTGATGGCCACCGTCGCCGGTGGCCACGAAGTAGAGGGCGTCGCCCTCGGCCGGGTGCAGCACCGCATGGATCGATGCGCCACTGGGCATGGCGATGGGAGTGGGCGGCAGCCCCTTGTGCAGATAGGTGTTGTAGGGGGTATCCCGCTGCAGGTCCCGGCGTCGGATGTTGCCGTCATAGGCCTCCCCCAGGCCATAGATGACGGTGGGATCGGTCTGCAGACGCATGCCCTTGCGCAGGCGGCGGATGAAGACGCCAGCGATCTGCGGGCGCTCTGCGGGCAGCGCGGTCTCCCGCTCGACGATGGAGGCGAGGATCAGGGCCTCGTCCGGGGACTTCAGGGGCAGGCCGGGCTGACGTTGGCGCCACTCGTCTGCGAGCAGCCGCTGCATGCGTTGGTAGGCGCGGCGCAGGAAGGCCAGGTCACTGCTGCCTCTGGGAAACAGATAGGTATCGGGGTAGAAGCGCCCCTCCGGATCCTGCCCCGGGTGGCCGAGGCGCCTCATGATCTCCTTTGGGCCCAGCCCCGCCAGGGTCTGCTCCAGGACCGGATCGCGCCGGATCGCCGCCAGCATCTGTTTGAAGGTCCAGCCTTCCACCAGGGTCAGGGTGTGCTGGATCACCCTGCCGGAGCTGAGAATCTCCAGTAGCCGTGGCGGGGTGGTGCCCGGGGGTATGGCGTACTCCCCCGCCTTGAGCCGCGATGCCAGCCCGCTCTGGCGCGCCAGCAGGCGCAGAAACAGGGGCTGCTCCAGCACCCCCCGCCGGGCCAGATCGGCCGCCAGGCTGTGCACGCTGGCCCCCGGTTTGAGACTGTAGATCATCCCCCCGGGCGCCAGCCGCAACGGCTCGCGTGTGAAGTCGCGGTACTCCATCCAGCCCCAGGCGAGCAGCAGGCTGATGGCGAACAGGGCGATTCCGAGGAGGCGGTTCAGCATGGTGGAATTCTACTGTCTGGCAAGGCCCCGGGCCACCGCCCAGTCACCCAGGGCCTCCCGGTTGACCCGTTCCAGCAGTTCCAGCGGCAGCCGGTCGGGGTCGTAGGTCCGTCCCTCGAGGCTGGCCACGGGACAGGCCCCCAGCAGGGAGTTGCTGAGGAACAGGGCGTCCGCCTGCAGCACCTGCTCCTGGCCGAGCGAGCGGATCTGCAGCGCCAGGCCCAGCGCTCGCGCCAGCTCCAGCACCAGTCCCCGCACCACCCCGGCCACCCCGCAGGCCGTGAGGTCGGGGGTGATCAGGTGGCCGGCGCTCAACACAAAGAGGTTCGCCTGGGTGGCCTCGATCACCCGTCCCTGCAAATCGAGCATCAACCCCTCGGCGACTGCCGGGTCCGACCACTCCCGGCGGGCCAGCACCTGCTCCAGGCGATTCAGGTGTTTGATACCGGCCAGCCGGGGGTTGCCCGCCAGTGGGGTCTCGCAGAGGCGCAGGCGCAGCCCAGAACGGAACCACTCCAGGGGCTGGTGGGGCCAGGCATGCAGGCTGAGGATGCGGGTGACCCGCGGCTGGGTGGGCGGCCGATAGCCCCGTCCCCCCACACCCCGGGTGAGCAGGATCTTCAGCACCCCCCTGCCACCCTCTCCAAGCAACGAGCGGGCCTCACGTTCGATCAGCCCCGGGTCCTGGAGCGGAAAACCCAGGCGCCGCTGTCCCTCCTCCAGCCGCTCCATGTGGCGCTCCCACAGGCGGGGCCGGCCATCCACCACCGCAATGGTCTCGAACAGACCGTCACCGTAGAGCAGGCCACGGTCGCTGACGTCTATCCGGCCGGTCTGGCTGCCGTTGATCAGCAAGGGGGTGAACGGCCCCGACGGGGCCGGCCTGGGGTTTAGGTGAAGCGGTGGAACACTAGGGTACCGTTGGTGCCACCGAAGCCGAAGGAGTTGGAGATGACCAGGTTCAGGGGCATCTCCCGGGCGCTGTTGGGTACATAGTCGAGATCGCACTCGGGATCCTGATTCTCCAGGTTGATGGTGGGCGGCGCCACCTGGTCGCGCAGGGCGAGGATGGTGAACACCGCCTCGGCCCCGCCGGCGGCACCCAGCATGTGTCCGGTCATGGACTTAGTGGAGCTGACGCAGAGTTCATAGGCGTGTTCGCCGAAGGCCCGCTTGACCGCCATGGTCTCCGCCAGATCCCCTGCCGGGGTGGAGGTACCGTGGGCGTTGATGTAGTCCACATCGGTGAGATTCGCCCCGGCGTCCTGCAGCGCCAGCTGCATGCACTTGGCCGCCCCGGAGCCGTCCTTGGAGGGCGCGGTCATGTGATAGGCGTCCGAGTTCATGCCAATGCCAACCAGCTCCGCATAGATGTTGGCGCCGCGGGCCTTGGCGTGTTCATACTCCTCCAACACCACGACCCCGGCGCCATCGCTGAGCACGAAGCCGTCCCGGTCCCGATCCCATGGCCGGCTGGCGCCCTGGGGATCGTCGTTACGCCTCGACAGGGCCTTGGCGGCGGCGAAACCGCCCAGACCCACCGGTGAGGTGGCCATTTCGGTGCCTCCGGCCACCATCGCGTCGGTACGGCCGTGGCGGATCATCATCGCCGCCTCGCCGATGCTGTGGGCGCCGCTGCTGCAGGCGGAGACGATGGAGTAGTTGGGGCCCTTGAGACCGAATTTGATGGAGAGGTTTCCGGCCACCATGTTGATGATGTTGGCCGGCACGAAGAAGGGCGAAATCTTCCTCGGCCCCCCGTCGAGATAGGCCTGGTAGCTGTTCTCGATCCCGGTGATGCCACCGATGCCCGAACCGATGAGCACCCCGATACGCTCGGCATTCTCCTCGGTGACCTCGATACCCGAGTCTGCGATGGCCTGGCAGCCGGCCGCCACCCCGTAGTGGATGAACTTGTCCATCTTGCGGGCATCTTTCTTCGAGACATAGTCGGTGATCTCGAAACCGTAGATGGGACCACCGAAACGGGTGGTGAAAGGCTCGACATCAAAATGTGTGATCGGCTGGATGCCGCTCTTGCCGGCCAGGATATTCGCCCAGGCGGAGGGCACATCCAGACCGACCGGAGCCACCATTCCCAGCCCGGTTACAACAACCCTTCTTGCAGTCATCTTCGACTACTCCCAATCAATAGACACATGGCGGAGAAGCAAACAGGCCGCGTCCCGTACATACGGGACAGGACGGCCTGCCGGGAACAACCTCGGGGAATCAGCTATGGGCTTTGATGTAATCTACCGCCAACTGGACGGTGGTGATCTTCTCGGCCTCTTCGTCCGGGATCTCGGTTTCGAACTCCTCCTCCAAGGCCATCACCAGCTCGACCGTGTCGAGAGAGTCGGCGCCGAGATCATCCACGAAGGACGCCTCCATGGTCACCTCATCCTCTTTGACGCCCAGTTGTTCTACGACAATTTTTCGAACTCGTTCTACAACATCGCTCATTTTCTTAATTTCCTCGTGGATTGATCCTCGGCCTCGGTTCCAGCCGAAGGGGGTATTGTATTAACAAACCGTGTCAGTGAAAAGCGTAATCCCCGACCGACAGTGGGAGAAAAAATTACCTGTGATCTCATTGAGTTACATATAGTTATCTGGGTCTTTCAACGGCCGCCCCAAGATGACGGGTGTCAGAGCATATACATTCCGCCATTCACATGCAGGGTCTCGCCGGTGATATAGGCGGCGGCTGGAGAGGCCAGAAACAGCACTGCATTGGCGATATCCTCCGGCTGGCCCAGCTTGTGCAGCGGGATACTCTCCACCAGCGCCTTGCGCTGCGGCTCCGGCAACTCCCGGGTCATATCGGTGTCGATGAAACCTGGCGCCACCGTGTTCACGGTGATCCCCCGGGCCCCCACCTCGCGGGCCAGGGAGCGGCTGAAGCCGAAGATTCCGGCCTTGGCGGCGGCGTAGTTGGTCTGGCCCGCATTGCCCATGGCGCCCACCACCGAGGAGATATTGATGATGCGCCCCCGGCGCGCCTTCATCATACCCCGCAACACTGCCTTACTGAGACGAAAGATGGAGCTCAGGTCGGTGTCGATGATGCTCTGCCACTCCTCCTCATTCATGCGCATCAGCAGGTTGTCCCGGGTGATGCCCGCATTGTTCACCAGGATGGCAGGGGCGCCAAACTCCTCGCCGATGGCCTTGATCAGGTCATCCACCGAGGCCTGCCGGGTCACATCCAGGACCCGTCCGACCCCTGCCAGACCGGCCTGTTCGAAGCGCGCCGAAATGGTCTCTGCGCCCTGCCGACTGGTGGCCGTCCCGATCACTCGGGCCCCCGCACCGGCCAGGGTGTCCGCGATCGCCGCTCCGATTCCCCGGCTCGCCCCGGTGACCAGGGCGATCTCGTCCACTAGTTTCATTGCATCGACTCCAAGGCCAACTTCAGGCCATCTGTATCGAACAGTGCCAGACCCTTGAGCTTGCGTTCGATACGCTTGTTCAGACCGGTCAGGACCTTGCCCGGCCCCATCTCGATCACCGTCTCCACCCCCTGGTCGGCCATGGTCCGGACCGTCTCGACCCAGCGTACCGGGCTGTAGAGCTGTTGCTCCAGGCGCTGCCGGATGGCCATCGGCTCGCTCGCCTCGGTCAGGTCGACGTTGTGCAGTACCGGGACCGACGGCCGGCCGATCTCGATCCCGGCCAGGCGCTCCCGAAGCCGCTCGGCCGCCGGTCGCATCAGGGCGCAGTGGGAGGGCACGCTGACCGGCAGCGGCAAGGCCCGCTTGGCGCCCGTCTGTTTGGCCAGCTCGCAGGCCCGCTCCACCGCCGCCCGGGTGCCGGCGATGACCACCTGGCCCGGGGCGTTGAAGTTGACCGCCTCCACCACCTCGCCACCGGCGGCCTCGGCGCAGACCGCGCGCACCTGCTCGTCTGCCAGACCGAGGATCGCCGCCATGCTGCCATCGCCCTCGGGCACCGCCTCCTGCATCAGGCGACCCCGCTCGGCCACCAGACGGACCGCGTCGGCAAACCCGAGGACTCCGGAGCAGACCAGGGCGGAATACTCCCCCAGGCTATGGCCCGCCATCAGCCGCGGCGCCGGCCCACCCTCGGCCCGCCAGACTCGCCACACCGCCACTCCAGCGCTGAGCATCGCCGGCTGGGTATGGCGGGTCTGGTTGAGCTGCTCGGCCGGACCCTCCTGAGCCAGCCGCCAGAGGTCGAGGCCGAGGGCCTCGGAGGCCTCATCGAAGGTCTCCACCAGCAGCGGAAAGTCCTTGGCCAGCTCCCCCAGCATACCGACGGACTGGGAGCCCTGCCCGGGAAAGACCATGCTGAAATTCCTGTCTGTCATCACGAGTGGTCCCCAGAGACTAGGAGCTTGTCCGAGAATAGGGACCGTAGCGAGGGAAGGCGATTTTGAGTCATTTTTTTGGTCATTTGAGGCGAATATTGGCACTATTTAACGAGAATGAGCGAAAAAAACGGCCGAAATCGCTTTTCCGCAGTAGGTTCCTCTATTCTCGGACAAGCTCCTAGAAGTTGACGAGCACCGAACCCCAGGTGAAACCGCCGCCGAAGGCCTCCATCAGCAGGGTCTCGCCGCGCTGGATGCGGCCATCCCGAACCGCGGTGTCCAGGGCCAGGGGCACGGAGGCAGCGGAGGTGTTGCCATGTTCACCTACCGTCACCACCACATGGTCCATCGGGGTATGCAGCTTCTTTGCCGTGGCATTGATGATGCGGATATTGGCCTGATGGGGAATCAGCCAGTCCACGTCGGACTTTTCCAGACCGTTGGCGTCGAGGATCTCGTCGACGATCCGCCCCAGGGTGGTGACCGCCACCTTGAAGACCTCGTGGCCACGCATCTCCATGAAGGCGCTGCCCTCCCGCAGGTCCTTGTAGCGGCGGGATACCCCAGTGGGCACTCGCAGCAGACTCTCGTAGGCCCCATCGGCGTGCAGATGGGTGGCGATGACCCCCGGCTTGTCACTGGCCTCCAGGACCACCGCCCCGGCACCGTCACCGAACAGTACACAGGTGTTGCGGTCGCTCCAGTCGACGATCCGAGACAGGGTCTCCGCCCCCACCACCAGGGCGCGCTTGGCACTGCCGGCACGGATGAACTTGTCCGCCACCCCCAGGGCATAGATGAAGCCGGTGCAGACCGCCTGGATGTCGAATGCGGCCGGCCCATGGATCCCGAGGCGCGCCTGCAGCAGACAGGCGGTGCTGGGAAAGACCTGATCGGGGGTGGTGGTACCGACGACGATGAGGTCGATGTCCGGCGCCCGCACACCCGCCATCTCCATGGCGCGGCGCGCCGCCTGCTCCGCCAAGTCGCAGGTGTACTCGCCGTCGGCGGCGATATGGCGCTGATGGATGCCGGTGCGCTCGACGATCCACTGCTCGCTGGTATCGACCATCTCCTCCAGATCCTTGTTGGTCAGGATCTTCTCGGGCAGGTAGCTGCCGGTTCCGGCGATCCGGGAATAGATCATCTGCTCTCCGTTGTGTCGAGATGGGCCTTCACCTGCGCCTCGATACGGGAAGGCACATGGGTGACCGCCTCTTTACGGGCAATCTGGATGGCGTTGGCGAAGGCCAGCCTGTCGGCCCCGCCATGGCTCTTGATGACCACGCCACGCAACCCCAGCAGGCTGGCGCCGTTGTAGCGGCGGGGATCGATGCGCTGGCGCAGCCGGCCCAGCACCGGCAGGGCCACCAGCCCGGCCAGCTTGGTGAGGAGGTTGCGATTGAAACCGTCCCGCATGAACTGGCTGATCATCTTGGCCACGCCCTCGCTGCTCTTGAGCGCGACGTTGCCGACGAAGCCATCGGAGACGATCACGTCGGTACCCCCCTTGTAGATGTCGTCCCCCTCCACATAGCCCACATAGTTGAGGGAGCTGCCAGCCAGCAGTTCATGGGCCCGCTTCACCTGCTCGTTGCCCTTGATCTCCTCCTGACCGATATTCAGCAGGCCGATGCGTGGGGAAGGGATGTCGGCCACCGAGGCCACCTGCTCGCTCCCCATCACGGCAAACTGAAACAGGTGCTCGGCCTGGCAATCCACGTTGGCCCCCAGATCGAGCATATAGGTCTGGCCCTCGATAGAGGGCAAGGCGGTGATGATCGCCGGACGGTCCACGTGGGGCAGCATCTTCAGCACGAAGCGTGAGGTGGCCATCAGGGCGCCGGTATTGCCGGCGCTGACACAGGCATCCGCCTCTCCCCTTTTCACCAGGTCGATGGCCACCCGCATGGAGGAGTCCTTCTTGTTGCGTAGGGCCTTGGAGGGGAGATCGTCCATCTCCACCCGCTGGGAGGCATGCTGGACCCGCAGGCGTTCGGCAAACCCGTGTCCGGCGATGCGGGGGTTCAGCTCCTCCTCCTGGCCCACCAGGATCAGGTGGGTCTGAGAATCCCGCTGCAGATGCTCCAGGGCCGCCTCTACGACGACACCCGCGCCATGGTCTCCGCCCATGGCGTCCAGTGAGATTGTAACCGGCCTGCTCATCGGTGTTCAGTCTGTTACCCGGATAGGGGAAAGCCTGGGCAGGGCCATACGACCCGCCAGGACTCTCTCATGGTGCTGAGGTTATGAAGGGGTGACTACTCTGGACCTTGACAGGCCCGCCAGCCCCGGTCTTATTCGCCTTCGCCGCTGGTCTCGATCACCTTGCGGCCACGGTAGAAACCGTCCGCGGTGACATGGTGGCGCAGATGGGTCTCCCCCGAAGTGGGGTCAATGGAGAGGGCCTCGCCCTTCAGGGCATCGTGGGAACGGCGCATGCCACGCTTGGAAGGGGTCTTTCTGTTCTGTTGCACAGCCATGGCTGGACTCCTGATTCGTCAATGTAAGTTCACTTTGGATCACGGTACAGTTCGGCCAGCACCGCGAACGGATTGTTCCTGGCCGCCGCCTCGGCCCGTCCACTCTGAATGGAGGTCGTCCCTGCCGGACAGTCGTCCAATGGATGCATCGCCACCTGGGGCAGGCAGAGCAACAGCTCCTCCTCTATCAGATCCCGCAGCCGGATCCGATCTCCTTCGACCAAGTGGGGATCCCACTCCCGTGGCAGTTGCGCCGCGGCGTCGAGGTCTGCGACGAATGCAAGTGCAACCTGGGAGTCCACCGGCAGCTGCATGACCTGCAGACAGCGCTGGCACTGCAGCAGCAGTTCGCACCGCACGCGGCCGCGCAGGCAGGCGCGCTGCTGCGGGTCACGCACGAATTCCAGGGTGAAGCCGACCTCGCCCGCCGAATCCATCAGGCTGGCGGCCAGTCTCGGCAGATCCTGCAGCCGGTAGACACCCGCGACACGCCTGCCCAGGTCGGCGGAACGCCAGGGATCCAGGTGATCGGGCAGCTGATGCGACATAAGCGCGCAATATTAGTATGCGGGGGTGCCCCCTGTCAAAGCATCTGTCTGCAGGGTCAGTGCACCAGCGCCAGCAGCACCCCGGCGGCCACTGCGGAACCGATCACGCCGGCCACGTTCGGCCCCATGGCGTGCATCAACAGGAAGTTGTGGTGGTTGGACTCCAGCCCCACCTTGTTCACCACCCGGGCCGCCATGGGCACCGCAGAGACCCCGGCGGCGCCGATCAGGGGGTTGACCTTGCCACCGGTGAGCCGGTGCATGGCCTTGCCCATCAGCACCCCTGCCGCGGTGCCAACGCAGAAGGCAAAGGCCCCCAGGGCCAGGATACCCAGGGTCTCCAGGCTGAGAAAGCGCTCCGCCGAGAGCTTGGAACCCACCGCCAGCCCGAGAAAGATGGTGACGATGTTGATAATCTCGTTCTGTGCCGCATGGCTGAGCCGTTCTACCACCCCGCTCTCCCGCAGCAGGTTGCCGAAGGTGAGCATGCCGATCAGCGGCGCCGCCGACGGCAGTAGCAGAATACAGATGATGAGCACGATGAAGGGAAAGAGGATCTTTTCCGCCTTGCCGACGTGGCGCAGCTGCTGCATGACCACTTCGCGCTCCTTCCGGGTGGTCAATAGACGCATGATGGGGGGCTGGATGATCGGTACCAGGGCCATGTAGGAGTAGGCGGCTACGGCGATCGCCCCGAGTAGATCCGGCGACAGGCGGGAGGCCAGGAAGATGGCGGTGGGGCCGTCGGCACCGCCGATGATGGCGATGGCCGAGGCATCCGCCAGACTGAAATCGAAGCCGGGGAGCCAATTCAGCGCCAGCGCCCCCAGCAGAGTGACGAAGATGCCGAACTGGGCCGCGGCGCCCAGCAGCAGGGTCCAGGGCATGGCGATGAGGGCGCCGAAATCGGTCAGGGCCCCTACTCCCATGAAGATCAACAGGGGGAAGACGCCGGTCTCTATCCCGGCATGGTAGAGATAGCCCAGCAGCCCGGTGTCGCCGCTGATCCCCGCCAGGGGGATATTGCTGAGGATGGCGCCGAAGCCGATCGGCAACAGCAGCAGGGGTTCGAACTTGCGCACGATGGCGAGATAGATCAACAGCCCCCCCACCGCCATCATCAGCAGCTGCCCCCAGCTCATGCTGGCCAGCCCGGTGGACTGCCAGAGCGGATCTAGTCCGATCTCGATCATCGGGAGAGCACGATCAGCGGGGCGCCGACCTGCACGGAATCCCCCTCCTTGACCAGGATGTCGGTGACCTGCCCGCTGCTGGCGGCGCGCACCTCGGTCTCCATCTTCATGGCCTCGAGGATCATCACCACGTCGCCAGATGCGACCTGCTGGCCCTGGCTGACGGTGATCTTGAAGATGTTGCCCGCCAGGGGTGCATCGATGGTCTGCGCGGGCCCCTCCGCTGCCGGGGGCTGACCGACCGGGGCGCTGGGGACCGGAGTGATCTCATCGACCTCACCGGCCGGCGTCACCCTGACGTCGTAGCCCACCCCGTTGACCTCGACCCTGTAGGATTCGGGACCGCCTGCAGCCAGCGCGGCGGGTGCTGGAGGGGCCTGGGGCTCGAGCCAGGGAGGCGGCTCGAAGGCATCGGGGTTGTGGCGGTTCTTGAGGAAGTTCAGGCCCACCCGGGGGAACAGGGCGTAGGTCAGTACATCGTCGATCTCCTGCTGCGCCACCTCGATCCCCTGCCGCCGGGCCAGCTCACGGAATTCGCCGCTGAGCCGGTCCATCTCGTCGTCTAGCAGATCCGCCGGGCGACAGCTGATCGGCGCCTCACCCTCCTCCAGCACCCGGGCCTGCAGTTCGCTGTCCACCGGTGCCGGGGTGGCGCCATACTCACCCTTGAGCACGGCGACCGTCTCTTTGGCGATGCTACCGTAACGCTCGCCAGTGAGGACGTTGAGCACCGCCTGGGTACCGACGATCTGGGATGTGGGGGTGACCAGGGGCAGGTAACCCAGCTCCTTGCGGACCCGGGGGATCTCTTGCAGGACCTCGTCCAGGCGCTCCAGGGCCTGCTGCTCGCGCAGCTGGCTCTCCATGTTGGTGAGCATGCCTCCCGGCACCTGGGCCACCAGGATGCGTGAATCGACCCCCTTGAGGGAACCTTCGAAGCGGTCGTATCTCTTGCGCACCTCGCGGAAATAGGCGGCAATCTCCTCCAGCAGCTTCAGGTCCAGGCCGCTGTCCCGTGCAGTCCCCTGCAGGATCGCCACCACCGACTCGGTGGGGGAGTGGCTATAGGTCATGCTCATGGAGGAGATCGCGGTATCAACCATGTCGACCCCCGCCTCGGTGGCCTTGATCATCGTGGCGGTACTCATGCCGGTGGTGGCATGGCTGTGCACAGCGATGGGCAGCGTGCAGGCCGATTTCAGACGCCTGACCAGTTGCTCCACCGTATAGGGCCGCAGCAATCCGGCCATGTCCTTGATGCAGATGGAGTCACAGCCCATGGACTCCAGGTTGCGCCCCATCTCCACCCAGTAGTCCAGGTCGTGTACCGGGCTCACTGTATAGGACATGGCGCCCTGGGCATGCTTGCCGGTCTTGAGCACCGCCTTGACCGCGGTCTCCAGGTTGCGCAGGTCGTTCATGGCGTCGAAGATCCGGAACACGTCCACCCCATTGACCGCCGCACGCTCCACGAAGGCCTCCACCACGTCGTCTGCATAGTGGCGATAGCCGAGTATGTTCTGCCCCCGCAGGAGCATCTGCTGAGGGGTCCTGGGCATCGCCGCCTTGAGTTCGCGCAGCCGCTCCCATGGGTCCTCCCCCAGGTAGCGGATACAGGCATCGAAGGTGGCCCCGCCCCAGCTCTCCAGGGACCAGAATCCCACCTGGTCGAGCTTGTCGGCGATCGGCAGCATGTCATCGAGCCGCAGGCGTGTCGCCAGCAACGACTGGTGGGCGTCGCGCAGCACCAGGTCGGTAATGCCCAGGGGGTTGGTTTCGCTCATAGGTTGACTACCCGGCCCGCACAACAGGGAGTTGTACGAACCTAATGACTCTCGATTCGATTGAACCCAGAATCCTCAGTTGGACAGGGTAAAGTGTGCGTTTGCGGTGGTACAGGGCAACGACTCCATGGATGGAGGAGGTAGAGCGACGCAGGAAGCCAAAGCCGAGGCACAACGACGCGGAATAGTTAATTATGTCCATGGATGGACGGTATGCAGAAAATGCAGGAGCAATTTTCTGTTATGTCC
>Ga0114931_10001828_pt1 | contig 27046 bp, 17 predicted proteins | sample 2SBtaG_FD_89579 | JGI IMG/M metagenome (GOLD analysis project Ga0114931, IMG submission 89579) | Deep subsurface microbial communities from Kolumbo volcano to uncover new lineages of life (NeLLi) - 2SBTROV14_V59a metaG | ecosystem: Environmental > Aquatic > Marine > Volcanic | place: Kolumbo... | reverse complement strand
GTTCTTCCACGCTTCCGTTCCGAACAGGTTCTTCCGCAGGTCGCTCTCCATCTTCCCGAGGCCGAGGTGTTGTTTGTCGAATACGCACCAGTAGGCGCCATCGGTATACCGATCGCGTGTCTCAGGATCAAAATAGCGTTCGGGGTCGTTCTCGGTTACCAGCAAGGGTAGCTCGACCATACCGCCGTATATGGACACTGGACGGTTGTGATAGCGCGTGTTGGCAAGTTTTCTAAGCTCTTGAACGACACTCGTCGTGTCGTCATGCACCAGCCGCCGTATGTCCCAGAGGCGAAACCAAAGGTCGCAGTACAAGCTCTTTTCAGTGTAATACCGTGGCACGCGGTTGCCTTCGTTCTGTCTCACGTCATCGGTAGTGACTACTCCGACATGTCCGATGTAGAGAGAACGATAATCTGTCAAGTAAAGATGAGTCTCGGGACCGGGGTCATCGCGGGTCTGTTCGACATCGATAGCCTTGATCTCACCGATGTGTGGTAGTGGGCCACGACGACTGGCGGACCGAACCTTGCCCCACCACACATAGACGTCATCGTCGCTACAGCGCCCCCGCTTGCACTCGTCGGTCGCGGCAAGAAGGGCTCGCAGGTGCATCCCCATCACATCGGGGCCGTGAATGGGGTTCCAAACGGAGAGAAGATGATGGCGTGGCATCTGGGTCTCCCGCAGCGAAATGTGAAGGCGGGTGTCTCAAGCAGGAAAAATGCGGCGGCGAAAAAACTTTGGTAAGGGCCAATCGAGCTAGAGGGTGTGACAGTTGGCGCCTTGGCACGATGGTGGATGAGAGGTCGCTGGGAGCCCGTGGGTGTTCGGGACGAGATCTTCACGGCCTACGAGGCGCACTTGGAGCGGTGTTTGGGCGTGACGCAAAAGTGCTATCAGGACTGGCCGAGGCGTAGAACTCGACCGTTGCTGAGCCCTGCGTGGCTGAGGCTAGCAAGGCCCTCTATGGGCACCTTACTGCGACCGGTCTTCTTTGGATCGAGGGCAAGAAGTTCCAGGTGCCGGATCTCATGAAGCTGGGTGAATTGCGGGTGAGCTGGACTTACGCACGAGCTTACCAGGCAAGCTCGACTACGCGTACGAGGCCGTCAGGACCACTCTTTAGCGGTTTGAGGAAACCAACGTTGGCAGCCATTTTGACGCATCCGTGGTCTAGACAATGCGCTTGTCCACCGATGGCGAGATAGATCGGCAACCGTAGCTCAAGTCAGGTGGGCTCAGACGAATGCCGCTTCAATCGTCGCACTATCGGTGCTAATCCTCCTCGGCGATCCCAGGCTGCCTGATCTCGGATTCGGGATCGCAGTTATCGCGTTTGCCAGGACGACCATCGACTATGCTCGTGGGTGGCGCTACTACTTCCCTCTGGCCGATAACTGACAAGCTAGATGATTCCGGATTGTCACACCCTCGTGTGACATATCATTCTCGTATGACTTAGCAATGCCCACGGCAGCCTGCAGGAAGCTGCAGCAGTTCTCTCGGGTCTAGAGGGGCGCCAGAAGACGTCCTGCGGCCTTGCTGATATTTTGGGCATGCCGTATATCACATTTTACGTGAGGCCGCCTCAACCAAGCATACGGATGACTCCCAATCAGGAGCTGTGCCCATGGCGGATATCGGTCTCCAGACAGTCGTGAAAATGCGGGAGATGTCGCAGATCGACGACCAGTGGTCTGTGGACCATGAGCGTGGGTTCAGTTGGTGGCCTCAGCAACTTGCGCAGCACGTTTGGGCGGAGCTCCCAGAAGAGGTTGAAGCCGTACTCGTAATGAGCAGGGTCCACATCCGAACGGATGTCTGCACCGGATTCGGCGGCACTATGGAGGAGTTTGCCCAGCTCAACGCCATCAGCCGGATGATGACCCTCAGTGGCTTCGTCCGGAAGTCGGATGACCCGCAAACGCTCCAGCTGGCCTGCGCGTTGAGCGTTCACGAGCAAGCCGCCGAAGACCTCAGCATCATGATCTCATTGGCAAGTACGATCCAACTGGTGGAGGCTTATCTCTGGGCGCAAATGGCCGAGAAGGTGGGCACGTGGTATGGCGCAGCGACGGCACATCCGATTGGTGGTTACAGAGAAGAAGCCGACGACATGCTGAATCTGTTATCAGACGTAGTAGTTCCTGCCGGCAAGGAGCCTTCCAGGTGGGCTGGTGACGAGATGGCAAAGCTGGAGGGTATGGTCGAACACCCACTGTGTGTCCTTGCCAATGGCAACCAGAACGGAATCACCGCTGAGTATCCATATCCTGGTGGACCTCGTTGCTCCAGATCGAAGCGGGAGTGGAGAATCCGCGATTGGGCTACGGCTGCCTGAGGCGTGGTCGTTTCCCGTTTAGCGGCATGGATCAGGATCCTGCTGAGATGATCCTTGATCTGAACGAGGCCGATCTGGCTTCCGACCGACACGGCTACTTCATGGGCTCGTGGTGTGAAGCGGACGGAGACGCCGTGTTCGTCTCATTGTTGCCCAATTCGTTGGCCCGGCCCGGCCGTTTGACCGGACTAGTGGGTGATATGGTTTCGCGAGTGCAATGGTTTACGGAGGAGATTCTCGACTACGATATGGCTGAACACTACGGGGAAGCAACACCAGCGATGTACCGAATCATGGAGAGAATGGATGACGAGTTAGGTTATCCTAATGATATTGCCACGCGCCAATTACTCTGCTCTGTCGGGATCCTCATGAGCAAACTCGAAGATCTACAACCCAACGCGGCTGTTCGCGGCATTCTTCCTGACAGCCTCGTCACTGTCATCACCGTCAAGTGGTTCGGATCAAATGCCGTTGAACTGACCTACAAGGCACCAGGAGGTCGTCTGGGAAACGAGCTTCTCTACCGGCACGACGAGCCTCGCCTGGAGGTCGTTGAGGAGGGCCGGCCCTGGAGTTTCGATGGTGACGGCCACCTGTTTCGCCTGGCCTCGGAGGCCCACCGGATACGGCTCGCCTACCTGTTCGACCCCGTGCTGGCCGTGCATACGTCCAACGTCGACCCTTTCCCGCATCAAATAACGGCTGTCTACGAAGCCATGCTGCCTCGGCAGCCCCTTCGCTTTCTCCTGGCTGACGATCCCGGGGCGGGCAAGACGATCATGGCCGGGCTCCTGATCAAGGAACTGATCATCCGTGGTGACCTCAAGCGCTGTCTGGTTGTGTACCCGGGAAGCTTGGCGGAACAGTGGCAGGACGAGCTGTGGCGCCGTTTTCAGCTTCCGTTCAAGATTCTGACCAACGATGGCCTAGATGCCGCGCATACCGGGAATTGGTTCCTGGAAAACGACTTGGCGATCGCCAGACTCGATAAGCTCTCGCGCAACGAGGATGTCCAGGAGAAGCTCGCGGCACCCGAATGTCGCTGGGACCTAGTTGTTTGCGACGAGGCCCACAAGATGTCGGCGACCTTCACTGGGGGCGAAATTAGGTACACCAAGCGCTACCGGCTGGGGCGGCTTTTGTCAGGGATAACTCGACACTTCCTGTTGATGACTGCGACACCTCACAATGGTAAGGACACCGACTTCCAGCTGTTCATGGCCCTCCTTGACGGGGATCGGTTCGAGGGCCGCTTCCGGGATGGAGTCCACAAGGCGGATGTCTCCGACCTGATACGGCGTATGGTCAAGGAGAACCTGCTGAAGTTCGATGGAAGGCGTATCTTCCCGGAACGGATCGCCTACACCGTGCCCTATCGGCTCTCCGATCCGGAAACGATTCTCTACAAGGCTGTCACCGAGTACGTCCGCGAAGAATTCAACCGTGCAGAAGCCCTCCAGAACAACAAGCGGAAGGGCACGGTCGGTTTTGCTCTCACAATTCTTCAGCGTCGACTGGCCTCCTCCCCAGAGGCGATCTATCAGTCGCTCCGACGCCGGCGTGAGCGGCTCGAGAAGAAGCTCCGGGAAGTGGAGTTGTTACGACGCGGAGGTCAGGCAGAAACCCTCACGGTCTCGATGCGGATACTCGACGAGGACGACCTCACAGACCTAGAGGACTTGCCTGGTGAAGAATTAGAAGAAACCGAGGAGCAGGTCCTCGACGAGGCCACGGCGGCCAGAACAATCGAGGAATTCCAAGCCGAGATCGCGACGCTGCGAAACCTAGAACACATGGCCAACAAAGTCCGCAACTCCGGTGTGGACCGCAAGTGGCGCGAACTATCCGACCTCCTGAGCGCAATCTTCGGATCACAAAGTAATAGAGACCGAGTTGCAGAACGCACGGTCCCTTACGGAGCTGGACCGATCGCACCACCCCCTCCGTCGCCCGACGAAAAGCTGGTCATCTTCACGGAACACCGTGACACGCTGAGCTATCTCCACCGCCGGATAGCGACACAGCTCGGGAGTGAAGATGCCATCGTGGTCATCCACGGTGGTATCGGGCGAGAGGAGCGACTCAAGAGGCAGGAGGCCTTCCGGCATCAGCCGGAAGTCCGCGTCCTCCTGGCGACTGATGCAGCCGGCGAGGGCATCAACCTGCAGCGTGCGCACCTCATGGTGAACTATGATCTGCCCTGGAACCCCAACCGCATCGAACAGCGCTTTGGACGGATCCACCGTATCGGGCAGACGGAAGTGTGCTACCTATGGAATCTTGTGGCCGAAGAAACCCGTGAGGGAGACGTATACCGCCGGCTACTCCAAAAGCTCGAGGAGGCCAGAGAGGCCCTGGGCGGGCAAGTGTTCGATGTTCTGGGGAAGATCCAGTTCGACGGAAAGACGTTGCGTGAGCTCCTGCTGGAAGCCATACGGTATGGGGAACAGCCGGAAGTGCGGGCCAGACTGGAAGAGGTGGTTGGGGACGCGCTGGACCGCGCGCACATCCAGGATCTCCTCGATGAAGAGGCATTGGCCCACGATGTCATGGACTCCAGTCAGGTACTGCGCGTCAAGGTGGAAATGGAGCGGGCGGAGGCCCGCCGTCTGCAGCCCCACTACATCGAGTCGTTCTTCGTCGAAGCGTTCAAGCTGCTGGGTGGGACCTTGAAACTGCGGGAGCCCAGGCGTTACCAGGTGACCAACGTGCCGGCCCCGATACGAAACCGGGACCGCGTCATCGGCCGGGGGAATCCGGTCATGCCCCGCTACGAACGAATTGCCTTCGAGAAATCATTGGTTGCCCCGCCCGGTGAGCCCGCCGCGGCCTTTGTGTGTCCTGGGCACCCACTCCTCGATGCCACGATCGATCTCACGCTAGAGCGCCATCGGGATCTCCTCAGGCGAGGCACCGTGCTGGTGGACGAACGGGACCATTCGGAACAGCCCCGCGTGATGTTCTACCTGGAACACGCAATCAAGGACGCCAGTATTCTACAGTCTGGCGACAACCGTACTGTTTCGAAGCGGATGTTGTATGTCGAACTCGATCAGGGCGGGAACGCGAGGCATCTGCACTACGCCCCCTATCTCGATTTCCGACCCCTGGCTCCCGACGAGCCCGACATCGATGCGCTCCTAGCACAGGAGGAATGCTCCTGGATATCTCGGACACTCGAAGAAAAGGCCGAGGCGCACGCCATTGAAAAGGTGGTTCCTGAGCATCTCAAGGAAATCAGAGGTGCGCGGGTAGCTCTGGTCGAGAAGACCAGAGAGGCGGTGAAGGACCGGCTGACGAAGGAGATCAACTATTGGGATCACCGCTCTGCCGAGTTGCAGGCACGAGAGGAAGCCGGAAATAGCAGATCCAAGCTCAATTCGCGCGAAGCTCGTCGCCGGGCAGATGATCTTCAAGGTAGGCTGCAAAGACGGTTGGCGGAATTGGATCTCGAAGCCCAGATCTCGGCCGCTCCTCCAGTCATCATGGGCGGATTTGTCGTCATACCGATTGGTCTCCTGAACGAGATGGCCGGGCGCGAGCCCATTGACCACACAAAACGGGTTGACACCCAGGCCGCCGCCGCACGGGCCAGGGCCACGATCATGGAAATCGAGCGTGGGCTGGGCTTCGAGCCGACCGACCGCGAGTTCGAAAAGCTCGGCTACGACATCGAAAGCATCGACCCCAAGACGGGGACGGTGAGGTTCATCGAGGTGAAGGGAAGGCAGACGGGTGCGTCAACCGTCACTGTCACCAGGAACGAGATCCTCTATTCCCTGAATCAACCGGAGAACTTCATCCTGGGCATAGTGGAGTTCATGGGAGAAGACCGCCACGAGGTTCACTATATCCGGCAACCATTCAAGCGCGAGCCGGACTTCGGCGTGACCAGCGTCAACTACGATTTCGGCGAACTCCTCGCCAAGGGCGAGGCCCCGCGCTAATGAGCGCGCCCGCCTATTTCGAACCGATCAGGCGAGAGGCCGCAGCTCGCTGGGACACGTTGGAGCGGGACCCGGTGCTCGCGGGTCCCTGGCACCAGCTCTTCAAGCAAGTGCAGAGCCCCCGTCACGTCCTGTCGGAGCTCCTGCAGAACGCCGATGATGCGGGGGCGGCGGAAGCGTCGGTCCACATCGAAGACAACATGTTCATCTTTCGTCACAATGGCGAGGATTTCACCGAAGAGCACTTCCAGTCGCTGTGCCGCTTCGGGTACTCGAATAAACGTGCACTCCATACCATTGGATTTCGTGGTATCGGCTTCAAAAGCACGTTCAGTCTCGGTGATGTGGTGGAGCTGCGGACACCAACCCTTGGCGTCGCATTCGGATGCGATCGATTCACCGAGCCGCGTTGGATAGAGCGAGACGGATCTGTGGATGGCGCTACCGAGATTCGTGTCGCGATCGCAGATGGTCAGCGGGCATTGGAACTCCATAAGAACCTGATGGAGTGGATAAACAGTCCACTATCGCTGTTGTTCTTCCGCACGATCCGGCAGCTCCAGATCAACAGTGACGTTTTGCGCTGGGACCACGTCGGCCCTGGGCCCGCGCCGAATACGGAGTGGATGGCTTTGGGCGGCGATGGCAGCAGCTATTTCCTCGTGGCCCGGTCTGAGGCGGAGCCGTTCCCGGCGGAGGCACTGAAAGAAATCCGGCAGGAACGACTCATCGGGGCCGATAGCCAGCTCGATTTCCCGCCGTGCCGTGTCGAAATCGTGCTCGGTTCGGACCATCGGCTCTACGTGGTGTTGCCCACTGGAGTCAGGACGACGCTCCCCTTTGCCTGTAATGCACCCTTCATCCAGGATCCGGCGCGCCTCAAGATCAAAGACCCGGAGACCTCACCCACCAATCGATGGCTGTTAGCCCGGGCTGGAGCCCTTGCGGCGGAGGTGATGCACCACTGGCTGGACAGCGAGCTCCCGGACCACGACCGGGCTGATGCCTATCGGCTGGTCCCGGTAGCCGAGCGCGAGAACTCGTCCATCGAGGCTACTTGTACTGCGTGCGTCGACGAGGCGTTCACCGAAACTCTCGAGGGTCGCCCTTGGTTGCTGACCGACGAAGGCCAACTGGTGCGCGAACAGGCAGCCATTGGGCTGCCGGATCCTCTCCTGAGAGTGTGGCCGGATGGCCGGGCTGGAACGCTGTTCGACGACCGGCAACGACCACCATTGTCACGCTCGGTCGCCACCGACGCCCGCAGGAAACTGGTGGAGCGCGGGGTGGTCGAAGAGATAGCACTCGACGGGATCATCGACCTACTCAAGTCGAAGCACCTCCCTCGGCCTGAGACCTGGGATCGACTGTTGACCTTGTGGGCCTATCTCTGTCCGGCTCTGACCCGATACCAGTTTGCGATGGCTCGTTCGGATGTGCGGATCGTACCGGTCCAAGGGCAAGAGGTGCTCCATGCGGCCAGTGACGTCGTCAGGTTAGGAGATAAGAAATTGCTGGGGTCAGATGACGACTGGCAGTTCTTGTCGCGGCACCTGTTGGTGTTGAATCCCAATTGGCAGCGTTATTTGGTTGGTCGCCAGAGGGCGGTCGACCAGGGGCAAAATTTGGGGGCCGACGACGTGGAGCAGGGATACGCCTTGCTCCGACTGATCGGAATGGATGAGGCGAGCGATGCGGCCTCCACCATCGATCTTTTTGCGAAGGCCTTCTTCGAGGCCGAGTCGGTCCAACTACTGGACTGTGTCCGCCTGACCCAGATCGTCGCTAAACTCGGCGTCCCGACCGACGATGCCTTTCGCTTGGTCTCACAGGATCGACACTTCCGACGGCGCGATGATATCCTCATCGACGGCCGGGATGAAGCCCTAGAAGAGTTGATACCGCCCGGTCGCCGGGAGTCCTGGGTGCTCCATCGAGACTATACCCGGGAATGGACGTCCTGCACGGCAGAGGAGTGGCAACGTTGGCTGGCGTCCGGGCGTTCCGGTATCGAGTCCTTCCTCCCCCTGAGGTCCGTCCAGCGCCGGCTCTATCGTGAAGCCGACCTCCGGGATGAGTTGGAGAAGCGCGACTTTGTCGGCGACTTGGCGCGCCCGTACAAGACCCACGCATACGTCATCCATGATTGGGACTTCGATGATGTCGTGTGGCAGCACTGGCGCTCGCTGGCATCGTCCGACCCCCAGGCATGGGGCCGGATCATGGAGCGCATCCTCCGGCAACCGACGTCATTCTGGGGTACTGCGGCGAGCGCCAGGGCTCTTCAAATCGCCACCACTGGCAACACCAAGCCGGTCACCGGCGCACCCCTGACCCCCGGCTGGATTCTCAAGTTCCGCGAGCTACCGTGTCTCCCGGATACCCATCGCGTCTTCCGGAAACCCCATGAGCTGCTACGGCGGACACCGGAAACCGAGCCCGTCATGGACGTCGAGGCGTTCCTCCACGCTGCGCTCGACACCGAATCCGTGCGGCCCCTTCTAATCCTTATGGGCGTTCGGGACGCGCCCACTGGGCCCAACGAACTTCTCCGCAACTTGCGCACCCTGGCCCAGGCGGATGAACCGCCGGCCCACGAGGTAGAGAAATGGTACCGCCGCCTCGACCAAATGATGGACGCGTGCTCCACCGAGGACCTCGGCATCATCCGCCAGGCCTTCCAGGAAGAGCCGATCATCCTGGCGGAATCCGGGGTCTGGTGTGACGCCCCAGGCATCTTCCAGGCCTCCAACGAGGAGGCGGTCCCCGGAGCGGAGCTGATCCGGAGGTCGGTGGCCGACCTCACTCTGTGGCGCAAGGTCGGCGTGCCGGACCGACCCACCGAAGACCTGGCGATCGAATGGCTGCTGAGTTTGCCGTCGGGCCAGGCCCTACAACCCAAGGATCTAAAGCGTGTCCGGGCGCTGCTGGGGCGGTTTCCTACCCGGATCTGGGACCAATGCCGCCATTGGCTCAACCTGGCGGGCCAGTGGGTACCGGTCGACGACATCGCCTACGGGCTCACCATGCAGTCGTTGTTCGCCTGGGGCCATCTGCTTCCTTGGGTCAGGGAGAAGACCGGTGACTTCCAGCCGCTGCCGACGGAGGTCAGTCGCTCGGAGCCGTTCCAACACATACCTCCGCTCAGCAGCAAGATCGAAAACCAGCTCCACGGTCACGCGGGAGCCTTGGGGGAGGGGGAGGAGAGAGAATGGCTGACCGAACTGGGGAGCGGCCTCCGCCGGATGGTTTTGAACGACGCCACGGCCCAGGAGCGGGTCAGAACCGTGGCGCGTGACCTCAGGGCCACACGGTGGCTCGTCACCCCCGGACTCGAGGTGATCCCCTATCTCGACGGCACTCCCGCCGGCACCCCCAAGCGCGTGGCGGCGGCCTGGCTCGACCGGGTGCTGCACGTGGAGAACCAGCCCACGGCCAAGCTGGCCAAGGCCGTGGCCCAGGAAGTGGGGAGTCGCTTCGGTCTGGAGGACATCGGTGACGCGGTCAAGATGTGTTACGACCGGCCGGCGTCGTTCGTGGTGCAGTACCTCGAGGCCAACTTCACCCTCGCGGCACAGGTCGACCTTGGCGCAGAAACGGAGCCGCCGGTGGAGCCCGAGATGCCCGCGGATCAGGTGCCTGAGACGCCGTTCGATGGCGAGCCTCGGGCTGGCGGAGGAGAGGAGGAGGGGCCGTCAGCAGGCGGTGGGGCCGTGGATAACCAGGAAATAGACCAAAGGGGAGGCGGCGCTCAGGCCGGTCCGGGCCCGAGACCACGGCAGGTGCGCCCCAGCATCATGGAGCGCTTCGCCATTGCCAATGGATTCCAGAAGGACAATGCTGGCAGATACCACCATCCAGATGGCGGATGGATCGAGAAGGTCACTGGAAGTCCTTTTCCTTGGGAGCGGCGTGATGCGTCGGGAGTCCTGCGCGTCTCCTACCTAGCGAAGGACCACTGCCTGGAACGGGAGCCCCTAGAGATCGGGGCGGATCAATGGCAACTGATTCAGGATGCCCCAGCCGGGTACGCGTTGATCATAACGACCCCTGAGGGGCTGCCCAGAGAGATCGACGGCGCCACGCTTCTCCAGGAACGGGATGCCGGCCGTCTCGCACTGTATCCGGCCACGTACCGATTGGCTATTCGGGGCGTTAGAACGGGGAGCCCAGTATGAGTGACCAGATCGGGGATGACTTTCCGGAGATCATCCGCGCCTGTCGCAAGGTGCTCCGCATGGTGTCAGAGCTGCACCTGCGTGGTTACCAGCGGTTGCGCATCTATACCGGACTTTCCCCGTCGGGGGCCTATTGGCGTTGCTATGTGCTGCCTGCCGATCGGTTCGATGTCCGGCAACCGTGGGAGGTCCCCGACCCCGTCAGCGATGAAGTGGGCTATAGTAGCGCCGATGGCCGCAAGTACTTTGGGCTCCACGGCGTCGAGCACGCCCACCCCGGCAGGTTGGCCGATCGGTTTATCGAGACATTCCCGCGGTTGGTCGGCGCCGGTGAGGGGAGGGACTGGAGCTACGCCGGCTGGTATGTCGAGATGCTTCACCTTACCTATCCTGATGTATTGCCGGTCATGTTCGAGGACTATTTGAAGATTACCGATCATGTGCCGTGTCGTGGAAGGCGGGAGCGGGTGGAAGTGCCCCTGCCCCCGCCTCCCGTGCCCGAGGGGACTGAGATGACTACCGAAGAGCGACTCTCAACATGAGCATCTTCGAAGACACCAACCCCCGCGAACTCAAGGAGCTGCTGGGGCAGGTCCATTCACGAGAGGCAGCGCTGCCAGACTTTCAGCGCGATTTCGTGTGGGACCCGCGGGCCACCAGCGAATTGATCGTTTCGATCGCCCAGAACTATCCAGCGGGGAGCTTGCTGCGGATTCGGAACACGCAGCGCCTGTTCGCCGCCCGAGAGGTGCAGAACGCTCCCCCGTTGAACGGCCATCCGCCCACGTACCTCATTCTGGACGGTCAGCAACGCCTCACCTCCCTGTACCAGGCGTTCTTCGGCGTGGGGGATCACCGCTATTTTCTCGACTGTCAGGCCTTGATCGATGGCGCCGAGTTCGAGGAATGTCTGTTCTACTTCAAGACCACGTCCAGACGTGCCAGCCGGATCCTGGACAATGAAGAACTTCAGGCCACCAAACTCCTGCTCCCGTTGGGGGTCCTCGAAGGCGGTGCAGGAGGCTTCGGCCGCTGGAGCCGCACCGTGGCACGGACCAGGACCGACAATGACGAGCGAGTCGCCCTGGAGGATGCGCTTAGCGACATCGAGGAGGAATGGATCCGAATCATCGATGACTACCGGTTCCCCGTGGTGACCCTGTCTGACCAGACGGAGGCGGACGCGGTGTGCACCATCTTCGAGACGCTCAACCGGACCGGCGTCAAACTTAGCGTCTTCGATCTCCTCACGGCCCGCTTCTGGCCGGTGGGAGTGAACCTCAGGGAGCTATGGGCCGCCGCGAAGGAAGAGCACCCGATCATCGAGGACTTCGAAGTTGAGCCCTACTATGTGTTGCAAGCGGTAGCCCTGCTCAGTCGCTCTGCCCCATCGTGCAAGCGTGGCGATGTACTGAAGCTCACCGCTTCGCACATCGAGCGCTGGTGGACTCCGGCTGTAGACGGCCTGGCTCGCGGCCTGACGATCCTGCGGGACGACTGCGGGGTCATTCTGCCCAAGTGGATGCCCTACTATCCGATGTTGATCCCCCTGGCCGCCATCCTCGCCAAGGCCGGGGACATAGGCGGCACCAGAGCCGGATTGGTCCGGCAAAGGATCGTCAGGTGGTTCTGGTGCTCGGTCTTTGGCCAGGCGTACGAGAGATCGTCGAACAGCCAGTCCGCCAAGGACTTCAGCGAAATGTCCAGTTGGCTGGATGGAGAAGAGCCCCCGGAAGTTGTGAGCGACTGCCGTTTCGATCCGGCCACCCTGAGAGACATTACGCACAAACAGCGCGGCATGTACCGTGGCGCCATAGCCCTCATCTTGCGAGGCGCGCCACGCGATTTCCACACGGGTGCGCCGATTACCGGCGACATCATGATTGAACACCATGTGGATGACCACCACGTCTTCCCGCAGAAGTACCTCGCAGACAAAGGCGTCCCGGCCCGGTTACGCGACTGTGTGCTCAATCGCACGCTGATCGACCGCAAGACCAATATCCGGATCGGCAAGCGGGCGCCGAGCGACTATCTGAGCGAAATGAGAGCTGAGCTGAAGAATCGGTTTGAGCCACTCCTCGAATCGCATCAGCTTCCTGGCGGCGACCTGTCGCCGTTGATGCGGGATGAGTTCGAGGCGTTCCTCGAATGGCGGCAGAACCAGCTATGGAAGCGCATCAAGGATGTGACGGGCCTTGTTGAGGCATCCGGAGACGAGGACGTCGCAACCGCGGGACATGGATGAAGCAGGAACAGGAGTTGGATGACGCAGTGTCTGAATACTTCACCTTCGGTGATGCCAACCGCTCGGAGCGTGCCAAGCAGGTCGATCTGCTCGTACCCGCCCTCGGCTGGGCCGAGGTGCGCGAGCGCCTGCTGAGGCTTGTCCCAACTGGTGATGAGCCGGGCATCGATGCCGAGGAGTCGGCCCAGGCACGGGTATGGCATTTCGTGTGGGTCCTCCGCGACTCCTTCACGGCCGACCGTGACGCGTGCTCGAGGAAAGATTGGGACCGCCTGCGGCAGAGGTGGTGCGCCATCTTGGCGCTCCCGGAATGGGCCGACGAGCCTGGATGGTGGAGGCATCCGGAGGGGTCCTACCGAAAGAGCGGTGAACCCGAGCCAGATCCGGGTTTCATGGTACATCCTTGCCACAGAACGATCGGCTGGACGGAGAAGGGGCTCAAGGCGCGAGCGGAGAAGTTCGACCTGACCATCGACAAGACGATCAGCGATACCCTCATCCGTGCTCGCCAGGTCATGAACACCGAATGCGATTGCTTTATCCAGACACCGAAGCGCCTCATTGTGGTCGAATGCAAAGACAAGTCCGCCTTCGAGTCACAACAAGCGAAGAGACAGATAGAGCTGTGTGCTTGTCTCCAACGGCTCCTTCCCCGGCCGCTCGAGTTGCAGTATATCGAGCTGGCGGGCAATGAAACCTCGCACCGCGTCCGTCAAGTGTGGAACTGGGAAGACCTGGCGAAGTGGTTAAGTACGTGAAGCGCAATGAACGATATCATCATACGTAAACGGAACCCTAGATGACCATAGTACGAAAGAAGCTCATCGAGGTGGCCCTCCCGCTCGACGCCATCAACAAGGCCTCGGCGCGGGAGAAGTCCATCCGCCACGGCCATCCCAGCACCCTCCACCTGTGGTGGGCCAGACGGCCGCTGGCCGCGGCCAGGGCTGTGATCTTCTCCCAGATGGTGGACGACCCCTCAACCTACGTGGACGTCCTCAAATCAGACGGCAACCTGATGCGGAGAGCCAAGGCCCGTCTCAAGAACCGCATGAAGGTGTGGCAAGAGGCGAAGGAGCTGGCGAAGAAGGCCGAGGAGTCGGATATCCAGGCACCCGAGCCAGGTCCGGAGCCAACCCTCGACGACATCCTGGCCCAACTCGAGCGCGAGCGGCTCTTCAAGATCATTGAGGACCTGGTGCTGTGGGAGAACACCACCAACGAGACCGTGCTGCAGGCGGGGCGGGACGAGATCTGGCAGAGCTGGCGGCGGGCCTGCGCCGACAACGCCGATCATTCTCGGGCCAAGGAACTATTCGATCGGGACGTGTTGCCTGCGTTCCACGACCCCTTCGCCGGCGGCGGTGCGCTCCCGCTCGAGGCGCAGCGACTCGGGCTCGAGAGCTACGCCAGCGACTTGAACCCGGTGGCGGTGCTGATCAATAAGGCGATGATCGAGATCCCGCCCAAGTTTGCAGGGGAGCCGCCGGTGAATCCTGAGGCCCGAGGGAAGAAGGAGTTAATCGAGCGGGAGTGGCCTGGAGCTCAGGGTCTCGCCGAGGACGTCCGCTACTACGGAAAGTGGATGCGAGACGAGGCCGAGAAGCGCATTGGGCACCTCTATCCCAAGGTGAAGATCACACCTGAGATGGTGGCCGAAAGGCCTGATCTGAAGAAGTACCAAGGGAAGGAATTGACAGTCATCGCCTGGCTCTGGGCGCGCACGGTGAAGAGCCCGAATCCGGCCTTTGCCAACGTGGACGTCCCGCTCGCCTCGACCTTCATGCTCTCCACCAAGAAGGGCAAAGAGGCCTACGTCGAGCCGGTGATCGAAAACGGCGGCTACCGCTTCTCAGTGAGAGTTGGGAAACTAAAGGATGCAGAGGCGGCAAAACGCGGCACCAAGCTGTCGCGCGGCGCGAACTTCCAGTGCCTGATGTCGGGGACGCCAATCGCCGGCGACCACATCAAGAGCGAGGGCAGAGCTGGGCGCATGGGAGCGCGGCTGATGGCGATCGTGGCGGAGGGTGATCGCGGCCGCGTCTACCTCACGGCCACGCCGGAACACGTGGCCGCTGCGCTGAAGGCGAAGCCGGAGTGGAAATCGGAAGGCGAACTGCCCGACGATCCGCGCAACTTCTGGACGGTGCAGTACGGGCTTAGAACCTACGGCGACCTCTTCACCTCCCGCCAGCTCGTGGCACTGACGACCTTCTCCGACCTGGTGCAGGAGGCGCGCGAGCGGGTGCAGCGCGACGCCCTCGCCGCCGGCCTCCCCGACAACGCCAAGCCCCTCCGCGACGGCGGCACCGGCGCCACCGCCTACGCTGAGGCGGTAGGGGTGTACTTGGGGTTCGGGGTTGACTACGCGGCGAACTATTGGTCTACGATCGCCACCCCTGCAGAAGGGTTTATCCGTGGAACTTTCGCGCGACAGGCACTTCCAATGACATGGGATTATGCGGAGGCGCCACCATTTGGGAGTACGAGTGGGAACTGGCTCGCCGGGATCGAGTGGATTGCTAAGGCGTTGGATAGACTTCCGAGGTCTGGCGAGGGCAGTGCTGCCCAAGCGGACGCCATGACTCAGACCACATCAGGCAGCAAGCTCGTATCGACTGACCCTCCCTACTATGACAACATCGGGTATGCTGATCTCTCTGATTATTTCTATGTTTGGCTTCGACGCACGTTGAGTACTGTGTATCCTGACCTGTTCGCTACCCTTGCCGCACCCAAAGCTGAGGAACTAGTAGCCACCCCGTACCGCCACGGCGGTAAAGACGAGGCCGAGATCTTCTTCCTCGACGGCATGACGCAAGCCATGCATCGCCTCGCAGCGCAGACGCACCCAGCATTTCCGGTCTCGATTTACTACGCTTTCAAGCAATCTGAGAGCGATGACGACACTGGCACTGCAAGTACGGGTTGGGACACGTTTTTGGCCGCCGTCATTGAAGCAGGTTTCGCCCTCAGCGGAACCTGGCCAATGCGAACTGAGCGGGGAGCGCGCTCCGTCAGCATTGGTACGAATGCCCTTGCTTCCAGCATCATTCTAGTCTGCCGCCCCCGCGTACCCGATGCACCCAACACCACCCGCCGCGAGTTCGTCACCGCGCTCAAGGCCGAGCTGCCCATGGCGCTGGCTCACCTCCAGCGCGGCAACATCGCGCCGGTGGACCTGGCGCAGGCGGCCATCGGCCCAGGCATGGCGGTCTATACCCGCTACGCCACGGTGCTCGACGCCGAGGGTAATCCACTTACCGTTCGCCAGGCGCTGGCGCTCATCAACCAGACCCTCGACGAGGCGCTGGCCGAGCAGGAAGGCGACTTCGACGCCGACAGCCGCTGGGCCCTGACCTGGTTCGAACAATCGGGCTTCGCAGAGGGCGAGTACGGTGTGGCCGAGCAGCTCTCCAAATCCAAGAACACCAGCGTCGCCGGTATGGTCGAGGCCGGCATCCTCGAATCGAAGGGCGGCAAGGTGCGGCTGCTCCGGCCCGACGAGCTGTCCGCCGACTGGTATCCGGCCACCGACCCTCGCCTCACCGCGTGGGAGATCGTCCACCACCTGATCCGCGTGCTCGAGAGCGGCGGCGAGGGCGCCGCCGCCGAGCTGGCAGCCCAACTCGGCGCCAAGGCTGAGATCGCCCGAGAGCTGGCCTACCGGCTGTACACGGTGTGCGAGCGGAAGAAGTGGGCCAAGGAGGCACTGTCCTATAATGGATTGGTGCAGAGCTGGCCAGAGGTTCTGCGGTTGGCCGGTGAGGAGAGGGAAGACCTGGTGGAGCAGGCAGATGTGTTCGAATAGCTGTTGGAAGGGCACCAGTCGGCACGTGCCCGGGCATGAATCGTGACTGAAGTCAAGAGGATCATCTGTCTGGCCAACTCCCGCAAACTCTCAGAGCGGTGCGTTGCCGGTCTGGAGGTATCTGAAGGCGGTATCGGCGAGTGGATTCGGCCTGTCAGCGCGCGTTCCAAAGGGGAAGTGTCATACGGGGAGCGGCAATACCCAGATGGAAGTGATCCTGCCGTTCTGGACATCATGGATGTCCCGTTGCTTGAGCCACGTCCGAAGGATTACCAGCAGGAGAACTGGTTGCTCGATCCGCAGGGATCGTGGGAGCACACCGGTTCTCTGCCACGAGAAGGGCTGTTGGGGTCTATCAATCAGGAGAACCTGCTGTGGAGCAATGGTCGCAGTACGTATCATGGTCAGAACGATGAGATACCGCTTGCTGTCGCGAATACGCTTACTGACTCCCTGCGTCTGGTACACACCCATGACCTCTTGCTACGGGTGTTCGACTCACATTACCAGGGCCAAACACGAAGACGAGTACAAGGCGTATTCCATCGTGGTGATATAGGCTATCGCTTGTACGTCACTGATCCAGTGTATGAAGAGCCCTATAAGACAAAGCCCAATGGCGATGTCGCGATAGGAGAGTCATTACTGACGATCAGCTTGTCGGAGCCGTTCCAAGAGAGGGACGCTTGCTACAAGCTTATCGCAGGCATCATTGAGTTGGACTACGAGACCGAGAGATGACTAGTGAAGCTCCGTTGATCCTGACGGTTGGTCATTCGAACCACCCCTTCGAGCGTTTCGTGGAGCTCCTGCAGATTAACGTAGTCGATGCCGTGGCTGACGTCCGCTCGGCGCCCTACAGTCGCTTCAATCCTGCGTACAACCGCGAGACGCTCCGGGCCGATCTCAAGCGCCACGGCATCGACTACGTCTTTCTGGGCCGCGAATTGGGTGCCCGCTCCGAAGATCCCGATTGCTACCGGGACGGGCGCGTGCGCTACGAGCTCCTGGCCCGCACATCGTCGTTCCACAAGGGACTCGAGCGGGTGTTGACTGACGCCAAGTCACGCCGCGTGGCGCTCATGTGCGCCGAGAAAGAGCCACTGGCCTGTCACCGCACCATCCTGGTGGCCCGGGCGCTGACAGAACGGGGCGCGAAGATAGGACACATCCTGGCGGATGGCAGCATGGAGGACCATGAGGACACCATGGAGCGGCTGCTCGTCGTCCATGGCCTCACCAGCAGCGACCTGTTCAAGTCCCGCGCGGAGCTGATCGACGAGGCCTGCCTTCTACAGGAGCGGCGCATAGCGTACGCCACCGACACGGAACAGGGCGAGCGGGAATGGGTCAACGAATGAAGATCTACACGATTGGCTTCACCAAGAAGTCCGCCGAGACGTTTTTTGGTCTACTAAGTAGAAGTGGTGCGGCCAGAGTCGTCGATGTGCGGCTCAACAACGTGTCTCAGCTCGCCGGTTTCGCCAAGCGGGACGATTTGCGGTACTTCCTCCAGACCATTTGCGCCATGGGATATGTGCACGAGCCGTTGTTGGCGCCGACCAAGGAACTGCTGGACAGGTTCAAGAAGCACAAAGGGTCGTGGGCCGAGTACGAGGAAGACTTTTTGGCTCTCATGCGCCAGCGGGATGTCGCCAATGCCGTCTCCCGGGAGGTGATGGGCGACGGCGTCCTGCTCTGCAGCGAGCACGAGCCTGAGCACTGTCACAGACGCCTGGTCGCTCAGTATCTGCGAGACGCGTGGGGCGACGTGTCCATCACTCATCTCACGTGAACTAGGGAGCGCAATCTTCAATGGCAATTACCAACCATGAGCGCGTTGGCAAGGGACTCGACCTCTTGCGGGCTGGACTGCAGCCGGTCGTAGAGCGGGAACTCCAGGCCAAACACGGCGACCAGTGGAAGTACCAGGTCAAGTCCGCCCTGAGCGACAAGCGGCTGGGTGGCAAGCAGAAGCAAAACCTGGCAGACGTCGCGGTGCTCCTGGTCGTGATGGATAAGACCTGGGGCCAGATCTTCAGCCCCATCCTAGCCCGGACCGACCGGAACCTTGTCAACGAGCTGGTTGACGTGCGGAACCGCTGGGCTCACCAGGAACGCTTTTCCAGCGATGACACCGATCGGGCCCTCGATTCGGCCGAACGGCTGCTTACTGCGGTGTCGGCCTCGCAGTCGGACGATGTCCGCAACATCAAGATGGAGCTGCGGCGCACCACCATGGATGAGCAGGCCCGGGGCCAGAGGCGGCGCACAGCGGCCACCGCCATCGAGAGCGGCACGGCCACCGCCCTCAAGCCTTGGCGAGAGATCATCACGCCACACCAGGATGTTGCCTCCGGCCGCTATCAGCAGGCGGAGTTCGCAGCCGACCTTTGGCAGGTTCACATCGGTGAAGGCACCGAGGAGTATCGCGACCCTGTCGAGTTCTTCCGTCGCACCTATCTGACCGAAAGTCTCAAACGCATGCTGGTGCAAGGCGTGCGACGCCTGGGCGGGAACGGTGGCGACCCGGTCGTTCAACTGCAGACCAACTTCGGTGGCGGCAAGACCCACTCGATGCTTGCGCTGTACCACCTGTGTTCCGGGGTGAAGACGACCGACCTGGCAGGGGTGGCGGAGGTGCTGGAGGAGGCCCAGGCCACTGCGGCACCCACGACCAACCGTGTTGTGCTGGTGGGCAACAAAATCTCGCCTGGCAATCCGGTCACCAAGGAGGACGGAACCGAAGTACGCACCCTGTGGGGCGAGCTGGCCTGGCAGCTTGGCTTCGCATCAGGAGGACTCAAGGAGGCCAAGAAGGCCTTCCAACGGATCGCCGCCGACGATGAGCGGGGCACCAGCCCGGGAGACGCGATTCGCACCCTGATGGTGGACTACGGACCCTGTCTCATCCTGATCGATGAATGGGTAGCCTACGCCAGACAGCTGCACGACGACGCCGACCTCCCCGGCGGCAGCTTCGAGACCCAGTTCACCTTTGCCCAGGCCCTGACCGAGTCGGCCAAGGCCGCCAACAACTGCCTGTTGGTGATCAGCCTGCCGGCCTCGGACACCACCGCCTCGCCTCACGTCCAGGCCGATGACCTCGAGGTGGGCGGCAGCAGGGGACGTGAAGCGTTGGTCCGAATCCAGAACGTGGTGGGCCGGGTGGAGTCGTCCTGGCGTCCCGCCAGCGCGGAAGAGGGCTTCGAGATCGTCCGCCGTCGTCTGTTCGAGCCCATGACCGACCCCCAGAAATTCACTGAGCGAGATGTGGTGATCCGCGCTTTCGCGGACTACTACCGTCAGCAGGAGAGCGAATTCCCCTCTGAGTGCCGCGAGGCGTCCTACGAGCAGCGGCTCAAGGCAGCCTACCCGATCTACCCCGAACTGTTCGACCGTCTGTACACCGACTGGTCGACCCTTGTCAGGTTCCAGCGCACTCGTGGCGTGCTGCGCCTCATGGCGTCGGTGATCCATAGCCTGTGGGAGAATGGGGACAAGAACCCGCTCATCTTGCCGGCCACGATTCCTATCGACGACCGGCGGGTACAATTCGAGCTGACCCGCTACTTGTCCGACGTGTGGCCGCCCATCATCGAACGGGACGTCGACGGCCCCAACTCCCTGCCGCTCGAGATCGACCGGGCCGAAGGCCGGCTGGGGCAGATGCACGCCTGTCGCCGCGTGGCCCGGACCATCTACCTGGGCTCCGCCCCGACCCAAGGCGTGGCCAACCGGGGGGTGGAGGACCGACGCATTTATCTGGGCACCGCCATGCCCGGCGAGCCGTTGGGCGTGTTCGACGATGCCCTGCGCCGGCTGGCGCGCCAAGCCACCTATCTGTATCAGTACGGCAACCGGTACTGGTACGACACCCAGCCCACCGTCACCAAGTTGGCCGCCGAACGCGCCGGACAGCTGCTCAGGGAGCCGGACAAGGTCGCGGCCGAGTTGGACCGCCGGCTCCGGATCAACCTGCGGCACAAAGGCGACTTCACCGGAGTCCATCCACTGCCCCAATCGAGCGCCGACGTCCCCGACGAGCCAGACACCCGTTTGGTGGTGTTGGACATCGACAATCCCTACTCCAAGGAGGACGACTGTCCGGCGCGGAAGGCGGCCAAAGCACTACTGGAAACCAGGGGCACCAGCCCCAGGCTGTTCCAGAACGCCTTGGTTTTCCTGGCTCCCGACCAGACCCGGCTCCAGGATCTGGCCGAGGCGACCAGGAACTTCCTGGCCTGGCGGTCCATCCTGGATGAGCGGGATCAGTTGGATTTGTCACACCACCAGGTGCGTCAGGCCGAATCCCAGCTGCAGACCGCCGACAGCTCCGTCGACGCTCGCATCCCCGAGACCTATAAGTGGCTCTTGGTCCCGGGGCAGGACACGCCACAGGCGGTGCTGGAGATGCAGGCCCTGAAGCTCAGTGGCGGCGAGCCCCTGGCGGTACGAGCCAGCAAGAAACTGAGGAACGAGGAGCTTCTCATCACCAGTTTCGGGGCCACCCGGCTCAGGATGGAACTGGACGGCATTCCGCTGTGGGATGGGGATGATGTCGAGATCGCCCAGGTCATGGACTACTTCGCCCGTTATCCCTATCTCCCCCGCCTGCAAGGACCGGCGGTGTTGGTCGAGACCATCCAGAGCGGTGTGGCCTTGCTCACCTGGAGCCAGGACGCGTTTGCCATCGCCGAAGGGTACGACCAGGCGGCGCGGCGCTACACGGGGCTCCGGGCGGGAGAACAGGTGTCGCTCGGCATGGACCGGCCGGGACTGCTGGTGCATCCGCGGGTGGCCATGGCGCAGCTACGGGAGGAGACCGCGGTCGTCGATCCACCGCCTGACGGGGGCGATGAGGGGGGCGATGGCGAAGGGGACACGGATGGCGGTACCACACCGCCTCCGCCGCCGCCCCAACCCAATCGTTACTTCGGAACCGTCAGCCTCGACAGTGACCGCGTGGGACGGGACGCCGCCAAGATCGCCGAGGAGGTGGTGGCGCACCTGTCGGGGATCGTGGGGTCTCGGGTGAAGGTGACGCTCGAGATCGAGGCCATCGTGCCGGAGGGGTTCTCGGATCGGGTGGTGCGGATCGTGACCGAGAATAGTCGGACGTTGAAGTTCGACACCCAGGGGTTTGAGCGTGATTGAGGAGTACTGGATCTAGAACGAAGGAGCACGCGATGTCAGACAGCGACATGCAGGCCGAGATAGAACGCCTTCGCGCCGAGAACGAGAAGTTGAAGAAGAAGCAGACGCGGCAGGTGTATATGAAGGTGAGTCAAAAGGGTGCGGTTTCGGTGTATGGGTTGCAGCGCTACCCCGTAACGCTCTACAAGGAGCAATGGGAGAAGCTGCTCGATATGGCGGATGATGTCCGTGAGTTTATGATCGAGAACGCGAATTATCTGAAGGTTAAGGAGTCTCGAGCGCAAGAGAATCTTGATCTCGAGCGTTAAACGGGGCGTCACAGCAGAGAATCCATCTTTTCGGGGGGCGTATGTGGATCAAGACCGACTTCAATTCCGACAGGTCCTATGGGGGTTACCAGCAGCGCCGCTTCACAGCAACCCTCACGCCAGATTACGACTATCTGATCGACCCCAATTTCATACATTTCGACAACGAGCCCAGATACGCCCGCCAGCTTCGTTCGGTGTTGCTAGGAAAGAAGGCTGACGGACCGATCAAGGGTTGGAGGAGCACGATCGTCTACCCGGGAGAGACCATCGCTAGACTCCATATCTCGCAAATCATTGAATCATGGGGTTCCCTTAGTGGTTGTCCCTCGATTGCTGACGACATTGACGCCGTAAAGAGGTCGTATGCGGCTGACAAGCGAGCTGCGTCGGCTCGGCGCGATGAGGTTAGCGTGACGGTCCGTTTCGACTTCACCGGGGAACATGGCACACAGTCCGGCGGGTCCATTGGTCTCAGCACTCCAGAGGCTAGGTGGTTGGGTGAGCAACTGTTGCTTGCTGTTCGTGGGGAGACTGAAGATGTTGTCGCCCAGAAGTTCCCACTGAAGTCGCGAGTTATTAAGAAGAAATAGACTGCTGGAATTCAGCATCCGCAGGCTCCACTCAGGGGTCGCGCCTTAGCTCAAGTCGCATCATCGGCTCGGAGTCTGGGGTATTGTCGTCGTCATCATGAGTCCGCGGCTCCAGGAGCCGGCTACGAGTAGCGACTGTGGTTCGAGTGGTGACAACGTGTCTGCAGAGAGCGCTCTCCTACTGATCTATCCCTCAGGCAAGCGAATAGCTACCGCCTATTAGGCAGCGTTTCCTGACTTGCCGACCTGGGACCCCTTTAGGGCCATCGAAGGCCTGCCCACTCTATTGAACAACTGGATAAGACCATGAGATTAGTGTCGATTACTGTTGAACGCTATCGGAGCATCTCAAAAGCTCACAAGATTCCCTTTGATCGTTCGACGATAATCGTCGGACCAAACAATGAGGGTAAGTCGAACATTCTTAGGGCGTTTGTTGCTGCCATGAGAACCCTCACAGCCGGAGCCCATCGACAGCTCGTTCGTCGCCGGGGTGAACGGCTAATTGAGGCGACGTTTTCCAGCCGGCGATTCTACAAATGGACAGATGATTTTCCTTTGCAGCTTCAGCAGACAAAGCCCAAGGGCAAGTCAGTAATCATCCTTGAGTTTGAGCTAACTCCAGATGAGATAGTGGCGTTCCGCACCGCAATCAAGAGCCGCCTTACCGGCACGCTCCCTCTCAAGGTGGAGTTCACACGGACTGAAGAAGTGTCCGTCAGTGTTTACAAGAAGGGGCCGGGCGCCTCAGCACTTTCCAAAAAGTCCGCGCGGATCGCTGCCTTTGTGTCGCAGCGTCTCAGCTTTGTTCATATTCCAGCAGTACGAACGGCGCAGTCTGCGCAGCGAGTCGTCAACGACCTCATTGAAGACCAGCTCCGTGGAATTGAGGAACAGGAAGAGTACAAGCAGGCCTTGGGGGCTATCGAACGTCTGCAGCAACCGTACCTTGACGAAGTGTCAGCCACACTCAAGACCGCTTTATCACATTTTCTACCATCCATCCAGGATGTCAGAGTGCAGGTGGAATCCGAGCGCCGCACGCTAGCGTTGCGCCGGGCATACGAGGTTATTGTGGATGACGGTACAGCTACTCGGTTACAACAAAAAGGTGATGGGGTCCAAAGTCTTGCGGCCCTAGCGCTCCTACGCTACACCTCGGAAATAGGAGCACGCGGTCGGAATCTCGTAATCGCCATTGAAGAGCCTGAATCGCACCTGCATCCAAGAGCTATTCATGAGCTGAAGGATATCCTAGAAGATCTGAGCTCCAAGCACCAACTTGTGGTTACGACCCACAACCCCCTGTTTGTCGACCGACCGCACATTGGCTCCAACATCTTAGTGCATAGGCAACGAGCTAGACCTGCGAAGAGCATTGAGGAGGTACGCGAGATTCTTGGTGTTCGGGCAGCAGACAATCTACGCCACGCCGAACTCGTACTGCTGGTCGAGGGCACAACTGACATTACAATGTTGAGGGCCCTTCTTGCCCATCACTTTCCGGAGATTGGAGCTCACCTGGAGGACGGCGTCATAGGCCTCGATGCTATCGGCGGAGCCGGCAATCTATCCTACAAAGCGGGACTCCTCCGTCAGTCGCTGTGCACCTGCTATTGTTATTTGGACGACGATGAAGCGGCACATCGGGCATTTGAGCAAGCGCGAATCGATGGTGTCTTGACGGATGCCGATGTCACCTTCTGTGTATGCCCTGGTATGTCCCAAGCAGAGGTTGAGGATCTCATCTCCATGGCTCTCTATTCACGTGCGATCAAAGAGCGGTTCGGAGTCGACGTAACAGAGAGCGCAGCGAGATCAGCAAAGAAGTGGTCAGAGCGGATGCAGAATGTGTTTCGGAGCAAAGGTAAAGCGTGGAACTCGAGGGTCGAGAGAGACCTTAAAGCAATCATTGCTCATGCGGTGGAAGCAACTCCCGCCGACGCACTCTTGAACGCTAAGAGAAGTTCGTTCGATGCCCTCTCAGAGGCAATTCGCGAGAAGAGCAAGGACTCTTAGAATTGTCGATCACCTTGGCCTGCGACCTAACCGGCAGTTGGCGCAGCGAGCCGGGCGCGCAATAGATCTGAGTGTCATCAACATAGGAACGCCCGGCGGTTCATGTTGGCATACCGAGACTGACCGCAGTGCAACGCCGAGACGTTGGCACTGTCTTTCATGTCAGGGGTGTTGCGGGCCCCAGAGGTGGTTCTGGTGTTGCATGGCATGAGGATCGTGAGCCGCATGCGCATGAACGTTAGTCATCATCAGAGAAGGGGGGAGTATCGGGAATTTTGTGTGTGAGCCATACTATGCATCTAGACGCAGGGGGCAAGTATGGCACGAGAGAGACGGAGTATTCCGCCGGAGTTGTTGGACCAGCTGCTCGAAGGCACTGACTCGAAGACGGTGTTTGATTCGGACGGGTTGGTCGACGATCTGAAGAGAGCCTTGGCCTAGCGGATCCTGGATACCGAGATGGACGTGCATCTGGGATCCGGGGCTGAGGCAGCTCGGGGGAATCACCGAAATGGCCACAGTAAGAAGACGGTGCTGACGGACTCGAGCGCCCTGGAGCTGTCGATCCCTCGGGATCGTCACGGTCGGTTCGAGCCTCAGCTGATCGAAAAGTACCGGAGACGATTCCCCGGATTCGACGAGAAGATCATCGCCTTGTACGCCCGGGGCATGACGACCCGTGACATCCAGGCCCACGTCAGGGAGCTCTACGGCCTGACGATTTCGCCCGACCTGGTCTCGGCGGTCACGGATTCGGTGCTCGATGAGGTCAAGGCGTGGCAGGGCCGGCCGCTGGAGAGCGTGTACGCCATCGTCTATTTCGATGCCCTGCGGGTGAAGATCCGCGACGAGGGTACGGTATGCAACAAGGCCGTACATCTGGCGATCGGGGTGCGTTGTTCGGGCTACAAGGAGATCCTGGGGCTGTGGCTCGAACAGCAGGAGGGGGCGAAATTCTGGCTCAAGGTCATGACGGAGCTTCGTCAGCGTGGCACCCAGGACATCCTGGTGGCTGTGGTGGACGGCCTGAGGGGGTTTCCTGAAGCCATCGAGGCGGTGTTCCCCGAGGCACGCGTCCAGACGTGCATCGTACACCTGATTCGCCACTCGCTGCAGTTTGCCAGTTGGAAGGAGCGCAAATCCCTGGCTGCCGCTCTCAAGCTGATCTATCGGGCAGACACCGCGGAGGCTGCCCTGCACCAGCTCGAGGAATTCGAGAAGGGGCCGTGGGGCAGGAAATATCCGACCGTCGCTCACAGTTGGCGGCGGCAATGGGAGCAGGTGATTCCGTTCTTCGCCTTCGCTCCCGAGATCCGCAAGATCATCTACACCACCAACGCCATTGAGAGCCTACATAGCCAGGTACGCAAGTCGGTACGCAGCCGCGGGCATTTCCCTAGCGATCAAGCGGCCACCAAGTTAATCTGGCTGGTGTTGCGAAACATCGAAGCTAAGTGGAAACGGCCCCCGGTATCGTGGGCCAAAGCGCGAAGCCAGTTCGCCATCCTGTTCGGCGACCGCTACAAGATCGAGGACTGAGGGGGAGGGGCTCACACACAAAATTTCCTACACGCCCAGTAAATAGGAGGATCGCGGGAAAGACCATCCGATACTCCTAGCTTGTAAGTCGCGCTTAAGCAATGACCATCTCTAGTCGTGGGCTACGCCTACACTCGAAGTTCCTGAAGGCGCTTCAGAAAGCCCCGAAATAGGTGGCTGATACCCAATTACGATCACCGAACCTCCTCTACGTTACCGGATGTCACTGAATGTTCGTTCAATCTCCGCCGTAAACCTACCGCCGTGATCAAGCTCCGCTATGTGGTCAACTCGGAGGAAGGGTCTAAAATCTGAAACTCCCGTCCCTTTCCCCTCGTTAATATGTCGGCCACCGACACACTCGGCGCCCGACATACCCCAACGAGGCCCCCATGCCCACCACCCTCACCCCCGCCGAACTCCAAATCCTACTTGCACTTACCTCCAAGCCCCGCCACGGATACGGCATCAAACTAGACATAGAAGCCCGCACCCAGGGCCGAGTCAAACTCGGCTCCGGCACCCTCTACGAAGCCATCCAACGCATGGAAAAACACGGCTGGCTCGAGGTAGCCAAGGCTCCGGCCAATGACCCCGCCGAGTCCCGCCGCAAATACTACCGCCTGACCTCCACCGGCCGCACCAGGCTTCAACGAGACCTTGAATCCCTCCAGGGCATCGTAGCCGACGCCATCGCCATGGACGTCCTGCCCGAGACCAGGCCGGCATGAAGGGGGCGGTCACGATGAAACCGGGCGAGCGACTCTTCGCCCTCATCACCCGCGCCTACCCAGCCGACTTCCGAGCCAGCTAGGGCCGCGAACTCCTCGAGTTCTACCGCACCGACCGGAAACGGGTACGCTCGCCCTTCTCCTTCATCGGCTTCTGGTTCCGCACCC